>Ga0265798_10002415_pt1 | contig 27676 bp, 18 predicted proteins | sample P3T30metagenome_FD_192430 | JGI IMG/M metagenome (GOLD analysis project Ga0265798, IMG submission 192430) | Plant litter microbial communities from East Loma Ridge, Irvine, California - P3 T30 | ecosystem: Environmental > Terrestrial > Plant litter > Unclassified | place: USA: California...
CCACCGCCAACCCCGAAACCCTGGGCCTGCGCCTCGACCGCGCCGAGCAAATAGCTCTCGACACGCTGCCCACCGGCCGCCAGGCGCTGGCCCCGTATGACATCCACGATTTTTCGTCCTACATCGGGGCGCTCTACACCGTGACGCTCGAAAACCTCAACCCCGCCCTGCCCAGCGATTGGCCGCGCACCATCAGCATCAATACCATGGGCTTCCGGCCCAAAGTGAAGCGCATTTCGGACGAGCAAAAGGAGCAGTTGGTGGCCAGCGGGCGGCAGGGTGTGCAGGCGTTTTTTGGGAAATAGTTTAGAAGATGAGGCTTTAAAATTGGAAAAAAGAGCTGATGGCTGGCCCCCATGTATCCCATATCCCAGCTAGAGAGCCAACGGCTCCGAGTGTAGAGCCTAGGCCTATAAATATTGCTTTCAATACGCCGGGCTTCGAGCGCTCATCCTGCTTTAATACAGCCTGTCTACTCAATTCCTCTAGTTGGTCAAGTGCAACTGCTTTGCTCTCAGAGTCAATCTCATCTGAGGTTGCGACAGCTTCTAAAAGGTTTCCTATAGCCTGTGCTATAGTGCTTTGCCCTCTCTCTTCAAGACGTCCTATACTATTTGAAATGTTTTTAACGTGGCTTATTTCACCATTATTAAGCATTCCTACCTGGCTGTTAACAACGTAGTTATTCACAGTCATGCCGGTAGTTAATTTTTGTTTATCGGGCATTGGGTATTTGGAATGGAGGAACAAGCAAAAATTTGCAGATGACTCTACAGCATTAGCAATCTGACCGGTATATATGAAGCCCATATCCTCACCATTGTCACTTACTTGCCGGACATGGTGTAGATACTGGAAGCAACCGCCCCATTCTTTCAGTGCGTGAAACCAACGTTGTTGTGAATGTGGCTCATCTATGATTGATTGTATCTGGTCTGCTTCAGGTATCACCTGTTTCAAAAAGTCCCCAGCAATTTGCGCAAGTCCGTTGAAGTGGGAGGTGATGTTATTTTGAGACATACCTGTAATACTCCAATACTCCCCAGCAGCGCCCCATTGGTAGTTAATGCGAAGATGCTGAGCTAAAGGCGCTAGGCTATTAAATCGGCTTTCGAGTTCGAGCCAAGTTTGCATTTTCCTGTTCAATTTGAGTTTTATGCCTGTGCTGTCAGCAAAAGAACAGGTAAAAACTGTTGTGTAGTTTTGGACAGTGCGTATAAAGTGCTGAGATTTTTCGCTATCCCTACCCCACCTCCCATGTACGGAACCCTTCAAGCCGACCTTCAGCAGACGCTGCAAGAAATAAAAGACGCCGGCCTCTATAAAAAGGAGCGCGTGATTACCTCGCCCCAGGGCGCCGAAATACATACCAACGAAGCGGGCGATGTGCTCAACTTCTGCGCTAATAACTACCTCGGTCTCAGTTCGCACCCCGAGGTGCTGCGGGCCGCTAAGGAAACCATCGACTCGCACGGCTACGGTATGTCGTCGGTGCGCTTTATTTGCGGCACCCAGGATATTCACAAGCAACTCGAAGCCAAGCTGGCTGAGTTTTTGGGCACCGAGAACACCATCCTCTACGCCGCGGCTTTCGACGCCAACGGCGGCGTGTTCGAGCCGCTGTTTGACGAGCGCGACGCCATTATTTCGGACGCGCTGAATCACGCCAGCATCATCGACGGGGTGCGCCTGTGCAAGGCCAAGCGCTTCCGCTATACCCACAACGACATGGCCGACCTGGAAAAGCAGCTCCAGGACGCCGCCAATGCCGGGATGCGCCACCGCATTATCGTCACGGATGGTTCGTTTTCGATGGACGGCACCATTGCGCAGCTCGACAAAATCTGCGACCTCGCCGACCAGTACGACGCCCTGGTGATGATAGACGAGTGCCACTCGATGGGCTTTTTGGGCAAGACCGGCCGCGGCACCCACGAATACCGCGACGTGATGGGCCGCGTTGACATCATTACCGGCACGCTAGGTAAGGCGCTAGGTGGCGCCATGGGCGGCTTCACGAGCGGGCGCAAGGAGATTATCGAAATTCTGCGCCAGCGTTCGCGCCCCTATTTGTTTTCCAATACGTTGGCCCCGGCCATTGTGGGCGCCAGCCTGCGCGTGCTGGAACTTCTCACCGAAAGCACCGCCCTGCGCGACCAACTCGAAGAAAGCACCAAGTATTTCCGCGAGCACATGACGGCCGCCGGCTTCGACATCACACCCGGCGAGCACCCCATCGTGCCCGTCATGCTCTACGATGCCAAGCTGGCCCAGGAATTTGCCGCCAAAATGCTCGATGAGGGCATCTACGTAGTGGGTTTCTACTACCCCGTGGTACCGCAAGGGAAGGCCCGCATCCGGGTGCAACTGAGCGCCGCCCACACCCGCGAACACTTGGACAAGGCCATCGCGGCCTTCAAAAAAGTAGGCCGCGAGCTAGGCACGCTCAAAGACGAGGCCGCCGAAGCTGCCGCGCCCAGCGGCCCGCAAGTAGTTGAGAATACGCCTTAGGCACAGGCGAAGGCCGATACAAAAAGAGGCGCTGCTCTGTAGAGCAGCGCCTCTTTTTGTATCGGCCTGGCTGGCAAATAAACGCTTACGCAGCTCGGAAGCCCGTGGCTTGGCGGATGCTGCGCTCGTTGCCGCTGGCGGGGTCGGCGTAGGTGTGGTCGCTCACTTCTACCGAGAGGTGCTTGCCTATGAGTTGCTTGGTATCGAGGTCTTTGCCTTCTTGGGGCTGGATGCCTACGGCCGAGTAGAGCGAGAGAATGATGGGGTGGCCGGCCGGCGAGTTGTAAAAGCGCTGGGTTACGAAACCATCCTCATTTTCCATGTGGGCGGCAAAAAAGGGCACCTGCTGGTGCTCGCTCACGCCTTCTTCGATGCTGGTGATGGTAACGAGGTGGCGGCCATCGGGCAGGAAACCCTTGTCCTGGCCTTTGTCAACGGAAATTTTCATAGGAAAGGGAAAATAAAAGCGATTAGCTAATTATATTGGTGCTAACGAAATTGGCTGCCCGGGGGTTGCTGCGGCTGGCGTGCCCGCTGGCTAATTGCAACGCCTGCTTGGAGAAATCAGCGTATCCAGTCGCTAGGTATCGGCGGTAAGCCAACTGCCTGGGTGAGTTGAGGCCACAGGCCATGGCCGAACGGCTGGTCGGCTTAGCGTTATCTTGCGGTAGCATTTTGGCCGGAGCGAATAGCACAACTGTTGTGAATAGCTGAAAAGTGAAGCTTCGCAAAAGCCAGATAGCTAATAAGAAAATACTCAGTTAGCATGACTCGTATCTTTCTGGTCGACGACCACCCTTTGGAGCGCGAGGGCCTTAAAGCGCTGCTAGCCGGCCAGCCCGACCTACTGGTTGTGGGCGAGGCAAGCCACGGCCAAGCGCTGCTCGACCAGTTGACCGCCACCTTTGCCGATGTGGTGGTGCTGGCCATGAACGAGCCCATGCCTGAAAGCCTGGCTACCACACGGCTATTGGTAGCTAGCTTGCCGCAACTGAGGGTGTTGGTGTTGGCTACTGCGGGGCCCGAGCGCTACGTAAGCCAGCTTTTTGAGGCGGGGACCCACGGCTACGTGCTGAAAAATGCCCTTGGCGAGGAGTTGGTGGTGGCAATCAGGGCTGTGGCAGCGGGCCGGCAGTTTTTGTGCAGCGATGTAGGGGTGGCACTGCTACAAAAGATGTTGGCCAAAAAAACGTCGCTGGAGCTGGCTTCGGCCGAAGCCCCCGTGCTGATACCGCTGACGCGCCGCGAGACGGAAATTTTGCGGCTGCTCGCCGACGGCCTGACAACCAGCGAAATGGCCGACAAACTTTTTACCAGTAAGCGCACCGTTGAAACGCATCGCCAGAATATTCTGGAGAAAACCCAAACCAAGAATACGGCGGCTCTCATCAGGCTGGCCATGGCGCAGGGCCTGCTCGACTAGCGCGCTTGTTGGGGCAAACAAGGGCCGGTTGGGTACGGCAGCCGGGCTGCGAAAAGCGGTGAAAGCCAGCGTCTTTTTGGAGTGGACGCTGGAGCTGCGCTAAGTACGTAGAATGGGTGTATAAATACTGAATTTGCAGAGTGAATGTACTATTTAATCGGGAATAAGTATTAGTAGCGGTTAATATTCTACTAGGCGGCCAGTATTTTTGCGTACAATCCCTACTCCGCTATGAATCAATAGCTATGGCAGATTCTTTCTTATTGCTGGTCTTTCCGATGCGTTCGCTCACCATCCACCTGGGGGGGCTGCGCGACTGCCTGGGGTTGAGCCTGCGCGGGGGGTGCACCACGGCTGCCGATGCCGCGCACCTGGAGCAGGCTGTAGAGCAGCTGCTGGCCAAAGGCGTGGCCAAAGCCTGGATAGATTGCCAGGGCCTGCACTCGCTAAACTGGCTGGGCCAGCGCGCCCTGCTGCACGCCGACAGCAGCGCCAAGGCTACGAATACCGAGCTGTACTGGTGCGGGCTGCCCGCCGGCTTGGTGCAGCAGTTGGTAGCTAATGGCTTGGATGAAGTGCTGCAATTGCGCCCGGCGGCCGAGTTTCAGGGGCCGCAATTTTTGCTGTCGGGGGTGGCGGTAGCCTCGTAGCGCGGCCAGCCGGCAGGCACTTGCCTACCTTCGCGGCCTCAAACTGCCTGCCTATGTCGCGCCTCGTTCGCACTCCCGAAACCCAGCACCGCATCCATTTTCAGGACTGCGACATGCTGGGCCACCTCAACAATGCCCGGTACCTCGACTATTTCCTCAACGCCCGTGAGGACCAGACCACCGAGCATTATGACCTGAATTTGGGTGAGTTGTCTCGCGCCCAGCGGGCCGCCTGGGTTATCACCAAGCACCACCTCAGCTACCTCAAGCCCGCCCGGCACGGGGTGGTGGTGCGCATTCGCACCCAGCTCATTCATTTCGATAACCAGAACCTGGTGGTGGAGATGCAGATGCGCTCGGAGGATGGGCACCGCCTGCTAGCCCTGCTGTGGTCGGAAATGGCCTTTGTGCAGCTGCCCGCCGGCACGCGCCTCGACCACGGCGATGCGCTCATGGATATGCTGGAGGAGCTGGACGTGCCCGGTATCGACTACGACCCCGACGGCTTTGACGAGCGCGTGAAAGCCGTGCGCCAGGAGCTGAAAAAGCTCCGCCGCGCCGCTGGGCAGGAGGACTAATGGGTAACGGGAGTGAGAGATGATTACTCTCATTACCCATTACCTATTCATCACCCAGGCCATAATAGCGTCGAAAACCAGCAGGAAACCACCTTGTACCCATACCGAGCGGCCGTAGCCGAGCAGACGGGGCGGGGCGATAGGGTTGAGATGGGGCCGGGCGGCCCGTGCCACCAGCCACCAGCCCACTAGCAGGTAGCCAATGTCGAGGGCGGCATTGACCTGAAAGATGAGGACGAGCTGCTGCTGGTCGTGCAGGGCCTCGGCGGCGGTGAAGCCAGCGGGCGGCGCGCCGGGGTGCGTGCGCAAGATGCCCACCGCCGCCAAGATGGCATTGATAAAGCCCCAGCAGCAGTTCATGAAGTGGAAGTGGTGCGCTACCGCGCGGCGGCCGGTGCGCGGCAGCCAGTATCCGCTGGCTACCAGATTGAGGAGCGCCCAGGCCCCGAGCAGCCCCAGGCCCCGGCCCAGTAGTTGCTCGCGGGTGCGGTAGGTGGCCAGCCACTCTGGCGCGGCCAGCAAAATAGAAAGCAGCATAGCTACAAAGTACGGCGGCGTGGCGCGGCTTCACTAAAGCAGGGGCGCTTTTATATCCGCTGCGCTACGTACTTTTGCGTTCGCTACCCTGGTAGCACTTCCAAGCCGGGGAGTTAGCTCAGCTGGTTAGAGCGCTACCTTGACATGGTAGAGGTCATCGGTTCGATTCCGATACTGCCCACTAAAAAGGCCCTTTCTATTGAAGAGAGGGCCTTTTTGTTTGCTTGGGGTACAGGATGGGGTACAGAAGGGCTTCTTTGGCTTTTTAAGCGGCCCCACGCATTTAAGGCAATGATTTACGACTAGTTTAGTCAGCAACTGGTAACGATTGTAAAGTTGAGCTACAAAAGCTATCTAAAGCGGTGGCTAATGCATCAACTCTTTCTCGCATTGTATTCAGAAAGACTGCGTCTGGGTCAGCAAGTGCAAGGCATAGCTGGCGGTCATTCTCTGGGCCGGCCCACATCCACCACGGCCACCACTCCCACTGTCCATTCGGTGTAGGTAGTAATTGAGCTAGCTGTGTGTGGGCATCAGCTGGTATCAATGCCTCCTTAGAATTGTCTGGGTGCCAATGATTACAATCAAAACGAACGCCGTAGAATAGGCGGCCTTTGTCAAACTCTAGGCCGATGGCGTATCGTTTCCACGGCCAAGCAACTGAGCCTTCTAAGCCGGGGGTTACGCGGCGGATGAGGAAGGGTATGCGCTGTGTGCCTTTTGTAAAGCCCTGCCACTCCCAATGTACGCTGCCTTGTAGGCCAGAATCAGGCGGGGTTACTTGTTGGATAAATTTCTCTAGCAGCATTTGACGAAGCGTAGGTAGAGAGGCAGCTATATCGAAAGCGGCGCGAATACTTTCAGCAGAGGGCAGTAATTCGGCTGCTATGGCAGTTTCGTTCATCAATGTATGAGGCTTTGTTGAGGGTAGATTGAGCCAGGATTCGAGGTGGTAGCGAAACTGACGCAGGAAACGCCGCAGATGCTTAGGACGGGATGACTGCTGCCACTTATCAAGCAAGGGTAGCAGAAAATTCTGGTAAGTGATATTAGCATAGTGGCCGCTATCAATTAATTCTCGCCGGGTTTTAGGTGCTAGACTGGACTCATGCGGCTCTCGCTCAAGCCGGCTTAGATAGAGTAATAAGTACTTGTCGTCACGAAGTTCTTGTATGTGCTCTAAGTAGTTGGTAAGCTGCCGATACTGGTCAACAGTCTGGTCTCGTGGCTTATTTTCGATGCAAATGCGAAAGCCATCCTCTGCAATTAGAAGTAAATCAATTTGGCCTACGTTGACAATGCGCTTCTCTACCTGTACCGACCAAGATAGGCGAGGTAAGTTGGAACTGACCTTCGTTAAGGCACGGAGTTGGTCGATAAATAGGTCTTGAAATAACCGACCCTGGCCGTGGGATTCGGATGCATCTAGAAAGTAAGCTAGTAGACGAGTAGTAGCCACCTCCCCTTGATTAATAAAGCGAAAAGGTGAGAAGTCGGGTGCAGTGAAGCGATTTACTTGCTGCGTTTCTTCCTCTACCTGCCGAACGATGCGGGTAGCGGTGCTAATGATAGATGCTACGGGCAACTGGGCATCGGGCATAGATGTCACGTAATGAAGAAAGTTGGCGGATGGGAATCAGGGCTAACCTAATGGGCGAAAGTTACTCGGATAGAAGCCTCAACCAAGCAGATAGCTAATCGTCGCTGATGCTCAATTCATTAGAATTTTCCCTTAGATAACCCATCTAGCAGGAGTTACCTTAGCATAAAGAACGGACTGCAATGCTAAGAGAGAAACTTATTTTTCAAGGACATAACACCTTTATGTGCCGCCATGGCTGGCTAAAGAAGGGCTATGACTTTATCGTGGATGGAGGGGGATTCAATGATGATGATGCTGTAGTAAAGCTCGGCGTTGGTAAGAACATGGTGGATGCCATCCGCTACTGGATGCGAGCCTTCGGTTTGACTAATGAAGCTGACGAACTCCTTCTAGTCGCCCATCAGCTTATCGGCCCTGATGGGTACGACCCATATATTGAGGATAATGCTACCCTTTGGTATCTGCATTACCTGCTAGTAAAAACAGGGAGAGCCTCAGTGTACCACCTTGTGTTCAACGAGCTTCGCAAAGAAGGCTTCTCATTCAGCCGGGCTCAGTTGCAGCAGTTTGTAAACCGACGGGTTATTGAGCTTGGCGCAAAGTCAGCCTTGAACACGACGACGCTTGATGCCGACCTTACTATGTTTATTCGGAGCTATGCACCTTCTGGCAAGGAGAAGGACAAGTACGACATCGAGGAAGAGTCTGCCGGCTTACTGCAAGACTTGGGGTTGCTCACTATCACCAAGACGGACGGTATCCGCTACCATATTGAGAACCTAGAGCGTCGAGAGATTCCTTGGCAAGTAGTATTGCGGGTGATTTTAGAGAACGAGCATTTTGGCGAGACGATTAGCTTCAATGATTTGGAGGTAGCACCTGATTCGCCTGGGCTGATTTTCGCCCTAAATGAGAAAGGGCTGTTTCACAAGATTGAAGAAATGCAAGAGCACCTCGGAGGTGCCGTTGTCTATTCTAGCACAGCGGGAAACCGAGTACTTACTATCAAGAAAGAATTAATCAACCTTAATAAGTTGATGAAAGAATACTATGGCCACCTCGTTTAGTCCCTCAGTAAACATTGTGCGTGATGCGGGGCAGCAACTGCTGTATATACCCACGCAAAACGCGCAGACCATTTTCGGGCAAATAGTTGATAATTACTTATCTGGCACCCACTGCTTCAATATTGTTGGCGCATACGGTACTGGTAAGTCAGCCTTTCTGTGGGCGTTCGAGCAGACACTAAATAAACGGAAGAACTACTTTCAGACCGAAGCTGGTTTTAAGGATATTAAGGGTTTTCGGTTTGTGCATTTCGTGGGGCAGTATGCCTCGCTGAAACAAACCCTCGCCAAACATTTTCTGGGAGAATCTGCGGAGAATGTTTCCTCAAAGGAGGTTATTGATGCTCTAGACCAAGAATACCAGCCGCTAGCTAAGAAGCACTTTGCGTTAGTGCTAATAGTAGATGAGTTCGGTAAATTCTTGGAATATGCAGCCAAGGAGAACCCAGAAGAGGAACTGTACTTCATACAGGAACTAGCGGAGTATATCAATGATGCCAGTAAGGATGTTCTGCTGTTAACGACTGTTCACCAAGACGTAAGCTCCTACGCTGTTGGACTGACTCGCACGCAGAGGCAGGAGTGGGAAAAGGTAAAAGGTCGGCTGAAAGAGCTGACTTTCAACGAGCCGGTGGAGCAGTTGCTTCATCTGGCAGCGCAACAATTGACGCAAAGCCAACAGGATGTTGCTAGTCCAGAGGTGAGCCAGCAATTGTTTGATGTCATTGAAGCGGCTCACGTTTTTCCATTGCGGGACTATGGTACAGTGGATATGCAGCAGAAACTGTGGCCATTGGATTTGCTTTCGGCTGGAGTGCTGGTGCAGTCGTTACAACGCTACGGGCAGAATGAGCGGTCACTATTCTCGTTTCTGCGCTCCAACGACTATTTGGGTATCGAACAGCATCCGAAGGGCCAGTACTACAGTGTGAGCCAAGTATACGACTACTTGAGCTACCACTTTTACTCGCTGCTGACCTCGCGCTACAACCCCAACTTCTTTCAGTGGGGCATCTTAAAGAACACGCTTGAGCAGTTAGAAAAGCACTTCGATGACGAGATAGAGCTGAGCGATGCCCGGCAGATAGTAAAGACTATTGGGCTCTTATCCATCTTCTCGCCAGCCGGGGCCGAAATTAGCCCTGAGTTCTTGGAAGCCTATGCACAACTGAGCCTAGGGCTGACTACCGCACAGACTGCCTTGCAAACCTTGCAACAGCATAAGCTTATACGATTTCAGCCTTATAAGAATAGCTTCATTCTCTTCGAAGGCACCGACTTAGATATTGAGTTGGCTATTGATGAGGCTGGTAGCCTAGTGGAGCAGGTAACCGACGTAGCGACACGGCTGCGAGAGTTCTTTACTTTCCCTTATATCGCGGCTAAGCAAGTTTCATATGAGGTAGGTACGCCTCGTGTGTTCGAAGTCCGCCTAGCTGACGACGTGCAATTGGAAGCACCCCAGGGGGAAGTAGATGGCTTCGTAAATCTAATCTTCTCTGATACTATTACACTTGATAAACTTCGTCAAACAGTTGGTGATAGGCGAGATGCAGTACTCTATGGTATCTATCGCAAGTCGGGCGAAATCAAACGGCTTATTCGCGAGATTGACAAAGTTAGGAAGGTTCGCAAGGAGAATGTAAACGATAAAGTAGCTGTGCGCGAGCTAGATGGTATCCACGACCATCAGGTAGCTCTGCTTAATCACTACGTGCTAGACAGCCTATATGAGGCCGATGGCAACATTATCTGGTTTTTCAACGGGGAAGCTGAAGTGGCTTTCAACAACCGTCGGTCGTTCAACCGTTGCCTGTCGGCTATTGCTCGCGAAGTGTACATGGCCACGCCTGCTTACCGTAGCGAACTGGTTAACCGCACTAAACTATCGACTCCCATCCTCACGGCGCGGAAGAGCTTCATCCGGGCGCTATTTGATAAGTGGCAGTACCCAGACCTAGACTTTCCGGCCAAGAACTTCCCGCCGGAGAAGACTATCTACCTGTCACTCCTACAGGATACAGGTATGCACCGGCGTTTTAATGGCGAGTACGCATTGATGCCGCCCACCGCGCCGACCTTCCAGCTATTATGGACAGCCTGCGACAACTTTTTGCAACAGTCGCAGACAGGTAAGCTAAAGATTTCGGAGTTGATGACTGTGCTTTTAACTAAGCCCTTTAAGCTGAAGCAGGGCCTGATTGATTTTTGGGTGCCGATATTTCTCTTTATCCGGCGACATGAGTTCGCGCTCTATGGCGAACAGGGTAAATACATTCCCGACCTGAACGCTGATGTAGTAGACCTATTCACTAAGAGCCCTGGTTTGTACACAGTGAAGGCATTTGAACTGCTGCCCGAAAAGTTGGCACTGTTCAATGAGTACCGCGAACTGTTACAACTTGGAGCTACTGAGCGGCTATCTAATAAATCATTTATTGAATCTATTAAGCCGTTTCTTACCTTCTACCGGCAGTTACCAGACTATGCGCAGCGCACCCGTAACCTGCCAGCAGCAGCTCTCCGGCTACGCGAAGGCATCGCAACAGCGAAAGACCCGCAAGCTGCATTTTTTGAGACATTCCCGAGTGCATTGGGCTTCAACCTGCTCGAATTGCAGAATGACACGGCCACACGGGAGCGGTACGTAGAGACACTGCAACACAATATCAGCCTTATCCGACAGGCATACTCGGCCTTGCTGCTACGTATGGAGCAAGCCATCAGTAGCCACATTCTAGGACGGTCAGTTATATTCGAACAATACCAATTGGCTTTGCAAGAGCGGTTCCGGAGCTTAGAACCTCACCAGTTGACTAAAGAGTTAGTGGTGTTCCGGGAGCGTATCATGTCGAAGTTGGACGACCGGGAAGCATGGCTCAACTCTATGGCTAATGCCTTGCTAAGTAAAAGTCTGAAAGATTTTGATGATAATGACGAGCGGGTTTTTCAAGACCGATTCCAGCAGCGTATCCACGAACTGGATAACCTATGTGAATTGACCAAAACCATCATTGACCCTGAAGCAGAAGATATTTTACGGGTGGGCATTTCCACGTTCGGCACCAAGGAACGCGCCCGCGTTATTCGCCGGCCTAAGCAAACCACAGCTGCCGAAACAGAGTTGTCAAATCAAATCCGTAACCTCTTAGGTGATGACAAGCCACGTAGCTTGGCTATATTGTCTCGCCTTCTACAAGAATATCTATAATTGACTATGCAGAATAAGCCCCTCCGGCACGTATTAGGTATTTCTGGCGGTAAAGACAGTGCCGCCTTAGCCATTTACTTGCGTAAAAAGCACCCTGAGCTGGATATTGAATACTATTTCTGTGATACAGGCAAAGAGCTGGATGAAACGTATGAGCTTATCAGTAACCTAGAAAACTATTTAGGTAAAAAGATAACGCGATTAGAAGCAGCACCCAATAGTCCGGAGGATTCGTTTGACCACTTTCTGAAAGTGTATGGTGACTACCTACCATCTTCTAGTGCTCGCTGGTGCACCAAAAAATTGAAGCTGGAGCCGTTTGAGCAATTTGTAGGTGATGACCCGGTAGTGTCATATGTAGGCATCCGAGGCGATGAAGACCGGGAAGGTTATATCTCACGCAAGCCCAATATCCAATCTATATTTCCCTTCCGGCGCAATATATGGAGTGAAGATGTGATACAGAAGGTCCTACAAGCCGATGCCTTGCCTCGCTTGCGTAGTCTTTACGAGGAGCTAAGTGAACCGGCACAACACGCTCGTTTACTGCCCTTAGCTGAAACGCCACTATCACGAGGCTTTAATCAGACTCTGAAGCTCAATGCGCTGCTAGATGTAGATGTGCGCTTATTCAACCGGGTGGTATTCGCTCTATTGCGTGATACATCATATCCACTAGCTCAAGCAGCCGAGTTCTCATTGCTTGATAACGATGAGAACTTAGTTCGTGCCGACATCTTCCATGCATTACGAAGCAGTGGGGTAGGCGTACCAGCCTATTATGAGAAAATCACTTTTGAGGTAGACGGGCAAAAAGGTGAATACGCCCGTAGCCGCTCCGGCTGCTACTTCTGCTTCTTCCAGCAAAAGATTGAATGGGTATGGCTCTACGAGCAAAATCCCCATCTGTTTGCCAAAGCTCTTGAGTATGAAAAAACCGGCTATACTTGGATGGAAGAGTCATTAGTTGACCTTATCAAGCCAGAGCGTATCCGGCGCATCAAATTGGATGCGCTAGCAAAGCAGCAAAGGAATAGTTTTTCAACTAGTGCCTATCTTCTCGACGTCCTTGATGATGAGGAAGAAATTGGTTGCGCATCATGCTTTATATAGCCTTCTCCGTCATGCAGAGCACTGTAGCATCTAGTGCTCTACATGACAGAGAAGGCTATATAAAGCTATTTGAGCCATTCACTTAGCCGTTCCCAAGCTATATCTAGTACTCTTTCAGTACGAGCTTCTATAAATTTCCTATTCCATTCTTGTTTACCTTCCATAGAGATAACTACACTCATAGGTTTTTGATGTGTAACGCCTCGAAGTATCTTCAGAGTGCTGGGGTTATCTGCAAGAATTATTCCTTCTAAGGAAGCCTGCTCAGCAAGCCCAGCGAGGACTGAAGGGTCGTTTTCGCCAATATGCTTGTAATAAACCAGCTTCTCAACCCATCCTCTGTTGCTAGCAGATGTATTAACATTTGCTGGCAATAAAATCAAATTGCCAACAGAATTAAAGGTATTATCACTGTATATAGCAGTATCCCAACCGAAGCTCTGCTTGACCGGAGCAACGTGTTCTACTGTCTCTAAATCAGGTGAGGTCCAATTTGCAACGCTCAAATACGGATTAGAATTAGGCACTCCCAGTGTTGCTAAGCCAATATTATTTTTATCTTCAATTGTATCATGTGAGTACAAAAGGAGGATAAATTTAACCATTATCCGTGATTTATAATTCAAAAAGCTTTTTGCATTTCTGAGCCATACTTCTTTATCAAGAAGCTCTTCACCTGTTAGGACCTGAACTAAATATTGCTTTAGCTTATCAATCGCAGGCTTTTCTTCTCGCTGTAACCAAGCGTATGTTTCTAAGGTATCACTTCCTTTAAAGAAGGCACGATATTTCGCGTCAAGTTTAGAGTTAGATTGTGCACTTCTCCAAATAGTATAAAACGCTCCTAATGCTCTGCAAGACTCAATAAAATCAGTTGTATGAGCGGCTTTATTGCTCTCATTGGCATTGAGGATTGCCATATAAAACTGGGACAAAATAGAAAGTGCCATTCTGTGATTACTCTCTTTCAAAAAGAGAAGAATGACTGAAGCGATTTCGGCATCTTTATGTCCAGCAAGTAATGGCAGCACAGTATTGGCCCCTAAAGGATAGTCAATCCATATAGATTTATAAAATTCCGCGTACTGGCCCAAGTATTTGACAAATGCGTGTTGCATGTCTAGTACCTGTTGTGCCTCTTGCTCTTCAGAGAATTTTTTTGGTATTTTCTCCGAATATATTTTAGTTAGCCAACCTCTTTGAGCACTAAAATAGCTTGGTAACTTTTGTCCCTCATTCTCAGCATCAGTGACTAGTGCAAACGATGTGATAAAATCACTAGTCACCTTATTCTTTTCACTCGCGGTTTTCGAATTAGAAAACAAAGCTTCAACCTTTGAAAAGAAAATGCTATCGACAGAGTTTTTGAATACTTTGCTTTCTTTCTTCTCTAGCGTATTTACGACAAGTGGTTTAAATGTTTCAATTGCAGTTAGTGGTGTGCCTGTGGCATTTAACGATTGAAACATATCAAAAGCCCATTTATCGTCAATCGGCTTGATAACGGTGAAGCAGCACCTCTCTAGTACATAATAAGCCACGGAGAACAGCTGTACCAACGAACAGACATGATATGATGCATTTCTTGGCCTATTTGTGTCAGCTTGGCTAACAACTGCCTTCAATTCATCTCTTCTGTAATTCCAAATATGTTTCTGATTGATTCCCCGAAGTATAGTCTCTGCGGATGGGAACTCACTATCATCCGTATGAGCCTTAGCAACTGTTCCGCTAAGCCAATTCTTAATTACCTTTATATTTTTGCCAACCTTATTCTTAGGAAAAGCTACAACCTCATTGTAAAGAGGGTTGATTTTGTTCTTTTCAAGAAATTGGATAAACTGCGCAATATAGTGAGCTTCTGGTGAATTGTAAGCATCATCTATGTTGCCTTCCTTTATCCATTTGTCAGCTTGTCCGCGAATAATTTTAGGCTTGATTCTATGTGCACCTACTCCTAGGTTGAAGGAGAATATTTCTTGAATTTTACTTTTCCAAAATTCACATACTTCTTCTAGTTCTTCAAAGTATTGTCCTAGTCGATTTAATGCCGCTTCATGTTCAAGTATTACCAAATATAATTGCGAAGCAAATAATACTAACGTTGATAGCCGCTGCTGACCATCTATTATTATCTCTATTGTCTGTGGTAGACCCTTAGGCTCTTGCGGGTCAATTTTACTCAAATCAGTCTCTCGGACTGTAATAATAGTGCCTAGAAACCTTATTTCATTATCTTCCTCACAAAGGGTTTCTACTCCCCGTGCAATATCGTCAATGAGCTGTTTTACGTTTTCAACGTCCCAGCTATACTCGCGCTGGTACAGTGGAATGTAAAATCCAACCCCTGGGCGTTGAAAATGAGAGTAAACACTGCTGCCCTCTGTTTTGAAAGCGTCCTCTATCTGAATCATGATTTGAAAATTTTGATTAAAAAATTATTCCCCTAGCCCCTGCATCATTTCTTCCATTCCACCAAAGTTCAAAATAAACTCTGAATAAAAATTCTCAAACAAATCTTTGATATACTCAGCCACATCAACTGGCTTTTCCCCATCTACACCCATTCTAGTCATTTCGTATTTGCGGTTTTTAGTAATGCTATACAGGAAGAGCGTATGCATATAGACAGCCGTCCAGTATTTACGCCCAGTGATTTCTAGCTGTGCTTCGTTGATACTGCGATACTTAGAGCGGAAGTTCTTTAGTACTGCGCTATCCATGTTGATATAGATTTTCTCAAGGTTGTCGCCATTATCTACTAAGGGGTGAACAACAGTTTTGTGAGTTATCGAATCACCAATTACTTCTCCTACCTGTTCCCATGAGAGCATACCTGCTTGTGGCTTCTCGTACATAAATACGGGGTCCGGTAAGCCTGACAAAGGTTCTTCTTCAGTCTGAGGCATAGGTTTGGGCGGAGCATCTTTATCGGAGATTTTTACCCAAAATATCTCTTCCAACTCCTCGCCAGGCGCAGTCAGCGATACTTTCAGTTGCACGGCATCACCTACTTGCGCGTCCTTCTGCGGGCTCATAGCGATGCGGATGGTACCATCTTGCGGGCTACTCACGTTTACATTGAGTATATCCTCTACTGCCAATGCGCTAACGTCCACGATACCCCCTTTGCCATCACTGCTGCCATTATTGCTCTTGCCAGTAAAACGCTTCATGCCTAGAAGCGCAACCTTTAGCTCACCGGGTTCATCTATCCGGTTGAAATACTGATTCTCCACATCGGTATCGAAGCGTACCGTTTTCTCACCACCTAGCGGAAGACTGGTTAGTGTTTTGTCACCATCGTGATGGCCCCGCGTCTTCAAAAACGTGGGAAAGCGTTGTGGCTTGAATGGCTCTTGAGTTGGCTTAGATGGCGCTTTTTTCTCCGGCTTATCCTGCTTCTCGGGTTGCGGTTTCTTCTCTTCGAGCTTGAATGTGCTGCCTAGCAGCTTCAGAAGCTCGGGGTTCATCTGAATGTTCTTGGTGACATTCTTCAGCAAGTCCTTCGAGTCGCTACCATCTATTGCAATGGAATCCTTGCGTTTCTTCTCGATTTCAGCTAGTCGCCCACCTGCCTTGCCTAGTTTCGAAGCCAAGAACTTTCGTAGCGCACTTGTTTCTTCGCTACCCTTGAGGCGGTCACGCGAAGCCATGAACAACTCCTTACGGAACTCATAACTCATGTTTGTGCAGTCAACGTGCAGCAGCAGGTGATTCTTCAGCAGGTTGAGTTTCATAGAGCGGGTAATGAACTCCGAAGAGTAAGACCCGTGAACTTGGCCATTCATTGAGAATAGCACGACCATGTTGTTCTTAAAAAACTCTCGTTGGATAGAGTCCTTTGTATCCTTGGCTGACTTGTTGCCAACTTTGGTGTGAAATACGTAGCCTGCCACGCGCATCTTGCCAAAAAGCGCGTCAGCGTAGTCTTCTGTGAAGTTTACTTCTACGTAGTCCTTATCATCCTGCTCCAAGCGGCGTTTCAAGCCGAAAAGCGCACGTTCTAGGTTATTATCATCTGGGTACCGCTCTTTAGTATCAACGGTTAGAATCGGCAGCGCGGGCTCAAATAGAAACTCGTTAAGGCTCTGGTTTAAATCGCGGGAAATAACCGAGCGCGACCCAGCCGGCAAGTCATATGAGTAGAGCTTGATGATGGTGCCTGTCGTAAACGAGCGACCAACCAATTTCAAATCCAGCTCGGTGATGGGGAAAGATGGAATCTTGCCATCTAGTACCAGAAACTCATACCAGGTATTCTTACGTGTGTTCTGCTCTTCTTTAGTCAATGGGTGCTCCCGGATGAGAGTAAAGCCCATTGGCCCGCTACCATCATAGCGCCGTGAGGCTACCAACTGATAACCATGCTTGCCACAAAACACGATGGCTCCGCTGCCACCCATGTTGTACTTACCCTGCACAAAGTGGATTTCATTCTTATTACCCCGCAAGAGCGACAAGAAAGTGTTTTCAAACATCTCTGGGTGCTGTCCTTCACCATTGTCGTAAATAGTAAGCGAAGTATTCATTCGCTGTCCTGAAGCCACAATCTGGATATTTTCCGCTTGTTTCTTGCGGAAGGAAGGCATGTCCCAATTGTCAGAATCTCCCGCATAGAATTGCTTCACAGCAGCCTCCATCGTTTTGGGAGCATCTGGTCCTTTGGGGTCAACGCCCGCTTCATAGCATTTGCGCATGAGCGTGGCATCAATGGAATTGGTTATCTTCTCTACCAGCGCCGCAATGGGCGAAGCCTGCTGATTCTCGATAACCCCATACATATTCTCACTGCCGCCGAGTGGTTTCCAGTTGCTATTTGGGGCAAAGATGGCGGTGTTTTGCTGAATAACCTTCTCTACAACTTGTTCATCAGGGCAGCTGAAGAGTTGTAAGAATAGCGTTTTTAGGTCGGGTTTTTGGGTGTCAAAGAGGGTCATGTAGCCAGCAAGTAGAGCTTGTTTTCAGTAGCCTGAGAAAGGTAGAGACAGCTTAATAACAAACCAAATTATTGGCTTCAGCATATTGGTCCAGCTTCAATGTAGTACGACTTTTGAGCTTGCAGCGGCACTTCAAACTGCTCAAGATTATCACAGCCTCTTTTCTGCATTGGGGCTGTTACGTGCGTGTATGTGACTCACGTATCTTTTTCGCCAATCCTCCCTGCTAGTTTTTGCTTGGTTTGCACACAGGGTATCTTGGTATGGTAGGAGGTATAAGCTCTCTTTCCAGGGAGCAATATGTGCGCACTACTGCACTCTAGCTCTTGTAAATCGTGGATTCTGCGCTGTAAGAGCACTTTTGGGTATTTATTTTAAGAATATCCGCCCGTTGCTGAGCCAGTTGCTTGTTGTCGTCATTCCTTTTTAGTGCCCAATCACATCACATTTTTGAATGATTTGGAGCCGTACAATGTGAGGGGTACCGGGTCTGGAAATTGCGTTTCTTTTCAAAATACCTCCCCCCGTCCTGCCAATAGGAGCCCCCTGAAGCGACATAAATCGGCCGGAAATTGCTTGATTTGAGGAAAGTAGAGACAATTAATAAGTAGCGATTGAGGTCAGTGCTGAACCTCCGAAAAGCAGTCTTGGTAGCATTGTTTTTTGCGCAGCCCGACAGCCAATCTTGCTATCCTATTGGTGGGTGCAGTAATGCGATACCAGCTATAATATGGCTAGTTCAGCCCGCTATCCGATGACGTTATCGCGTCATTATTCATCAACTCATGCATCGGCAGGTGTAGCGCCCGCGCCACGGAAATCAGCAGGTCAAGGTTGGGGCTCGCGATACCCACTTCAATGCGGTATAGCGAGGATTTATCCACGTTGGCCAAGTCCCCTAGTTCCTTAAGTGAAAGGCTACGCGCCTCCCGGACAGCCCGAAGGTGTCGTCCGAAAGCCTTGATGCCACCTGGGTTTTTCACCCAAGCAAGGTCACGAGCTAGCAAAAAAAAATCGTATGCGCCAACGCATACGAAATGAATTTTCACCCTAATTTTGCCTATGGTAGAGCCATTCCCTGTCAAGTGAGAAATGGACAAAATATAAATCAGGCCCTGTAGTTCGCCCTATTACTACTTGTTGATAAGCTCTCTAAAATTCGGCCTATACCACTCGTCGCCCAACTCTTTGGGTTCACTAAATCAGCATTATGAAAAAATATCTACTCACCTTACTTTGCTTGCTGACGCTTCGTTTGCAGGCTACCCCCGCCGAAGTGACGGAGCCCATTGGCCAACGCTTCGGCATGACGCTGATTGAGGTACTCAACAGCGTGTACAAAGAAGGTATCTATCACTATACTAACGCATCGGGCAATCAGAATTCCGCCGAGGGCGTCGTCAACGTCGATTTTCGGGATAGCCAGGGCGAGCGGTTTCTGATGTACAGCTTCGTCAAGGACAAGTGCGACCTGGCCATGCTAACGCTGCCGCTCACCGAGCTGGACGCGACTGTGCGCGGGTACGACCAACAGTTTGCCAGCCTGGGCAAACAGATGTGGAGCACGCCCTACGGCCGCATCAAGGTGTCAGTCGCCATTGGCGCGGAGTCGATGCGGAAAGACCATAAGCCACATCTAGTCGTCATCTTCGATTCGAGACCATAACGAAGTCAGTGAGTAACTCGCTTGTTGAGGTTGCTGATAATGAGCTGACACTAATACACCTCGGCTGCTGCGGTGGCCACCAGTAGCATGAATGCGAAGTGCCGGGTGCAGAGGCAGTAGTTAGACACCACTTCGATTTGCTTTTAGATAAAATGGCAACACAAGTACTCCCCTTAGCGCCTGACCTGACCGTTTCAGTGGAATGGAGCTATCGGATGCAGGAAATATGGCGGAAGCACTACCCCGATTTATGGGAGGGCCGCCCCTGCGCCGATGAACAATTACGCCAAGAGTACAGCCTTTGGCAACAGCGGCTGGAAACATCTTGCCAGCACATCCAGCGATTTTTTAAGCTGACAGGCAGCCTGCCTGTTGCGGGCGACCTGCTGCAAGTATTGGGTAGGGGGTTGGGTGCAAGACTTCCAGACTTATCTATTGAAACCCGCAGCTTGCTCACTTCCTACGCGGATAATGAGGTGCATGTGCTTTATGAGGTGCAAAGCAGAACTATAGACTTACTAGAAGTCTGGGGCGGCAGATTAGAAAAGCCAGTGGGTTGGTTTTAACTTAACTAGCTTATTTATTGTGCTCCAATTTGCCTGCGTTGGTTGAATACTATGTATCCCTGCGAGTGACCAGCAGCGGAGTAGGCAGTTGCTACGTAGCTCCTGACCGCTCCACTGGTCACTGGTTTCTGCGGCTACTGCTGAGCATCCCAACTCGGTGGATGCCCCTACCATTCGCGTAGCAGGAAGTCGCCCAAGTCAAGACCCGCATACTACATTATACACCAAGCCGACAGAACTGACAAAATTCGTTCTGTCGGTTCTGTCGGCTACTCACTAGTATGACGGCAGCTGTTTAGGCACGATTGAGGTAGGGTTGAAGCTCTAATCGTATCCTGCTTGCTGGGCTCTGATTTTTCAGAGTTAATTTAAACAGCTTTCTTGTATCAACCTGCTTGATAAATGCGAGGATTGATTTGGTAGGTAGGAGCTGGGGGACGCCCGTTTTTAGCTGGCATCGAAGCAGGTGTCGGAACCGGAATTTCACGAAGCCAAAAAGTATCGACCAACTCTTCAACGGCTGCTTCCACCACCTTGGTATCGGTTAGGCCCTGCCAGCCCTTTCGCACTATTTCACGCACTTTAAAAGGCTCCGTAAGGCTCTTATCCGTCAATTTAGCAGCCAAAGCAGCCGTGCTACTAGCGGCCCCCGCACGGTAAGCATACAACCGACGAGCGTGCGTTTCTAGGAAAGCACACCATTGGGCCGCCTTCTTGGTAGCACTCAGGCTCACTGCCCCAGCGATAGGTTCAGCAGCTAAGTCTAGTAGATGCAAGAGCAAGGCCAAGGCAGGAAACAGCTTCCGGTATTTAGCCAGATGCTGAGTTAACGCTGGCGGGTCGGTTGACGTCTCTAATCGGTTTTCCCAATTAGCGAACCATTGCACAAAATAGGCTTGTGCTTCAGGAGTGAAGTGGAAGCAGGGAGTAGCTTCGCCTTCCTGAAGCGTCGCACCTAGCGAAACGAAATCCAGTTGGTCGAGGCGGCGAAATAATTCGTTGGCTTGGGCTTGAGCTTCGGCATCGGGGGCAGTGTCAACATACTGGTAAGGCCGCGAGTCGGGCCAGGTAAGTAGTTGGAATCGTTGCAATAACCCGTCATTTTGGCCACGAAGACTCTGAGCTAGATAAGGAGCGATTTTATCTGGCTGAATGCCACCGAACAGCGATACACAGCAGTGATTGACTCGGGTAGTACCTCGACCAATGCGGTCAGAAGTATAGGAGCCGGTTCCCGTCCATGCTTCTAAGTAGAATGCTCGGTCGTTTTCATGGCCCGGCTTCTCCCAGGTCTGGAGCGGGCCGGTCATTTCATCGCGGAATACTAAAAGCCCCCAGGACTCTTCGCCCAGCAACTCCGTCAACTTCTCTACCGTGCTATCATTGACAACGTAACGGCGTAACGCAGGGGATGTGCCATTGCCCAATGCAGCTAGCGTAGTCGTAATCTCAGCTAGCCGTTCTTGGTCATCCTCTTTGGCGGCTACTTTCAATTGTCCTTTCAGCGCCTCTTTCCGCGCTTTAAGCACTTCTGCCTCTGCTTCATAAGATGCTGCTGCCTGCGTATGAGCCTTCTGTGCCTCTTGCTCCAGCTTATGGAGTGGAGCCATACCTGCCTTAATAGCTGGCGTCTTCATTTTGGAAGGCTCGCCTACCACAGCGCCCCATAGGTTAGGTACTTCCGTCCAAGAAGTATCGTGTTGCTTGGGGTAGATACCGCAACGTGCTCCGATAAGCCCGCCAGCACTCGCTAGCATTGTGGTGGCTATATACTCTGGCGGACATTGCAGACGATGCGCAATGTCTGCTAGGGCAGGTCTTAGTGCGGTAGGAAAGAGGTTCTCATCAAACGCCATCACTGGCAGCAGCACGGAGGCGAGAGGCTGAGGAATAGGCCACTGTCGCAGCAAGTCAGCATATTTGGCCGCAGCGATGCGCTCATCTTGCTCAACTCGTTTTGCTTCTTCCTGCACCCAGTGTACTTCCCCATAAGCACGACAAATAATATCGAATACTTTTTCAGTACCGAAATCCTGACTAGTGAATTGCGTGCGGGCATACTCCTTTATATGAGATATGTAAACCTCATTTTGAGCACACAGCGTAGCAAAACTGGTGAGCCAATGAACGCGCTCTGCTAAGCTGCCATGCTGTGGAAAACTGCCACCTGAGAAGTGCTCGGAGCACCAGAGTAGTGAACCTTTCCCTTCTGATGAGGCTGTATCGTGAGCCGACTTAGGACAAGTAGGTATGGGGTGAGGGGCAGGTAAGTCGCATAGTTGAGCCTGCAAGTCAGTCAATGCGGTGGCAGGCCCATACACAACTTTAGTAGCGTACTGATTAACCACGACGCACCTCCTTTCCACTTGGGGCAAAACTGCGCCTTGCATTCTTACGAAAGCCGTCAGGGCGTGTTTTCTGGCGAAGGGCACTAAGAAGCTCCGCCTTCTTGAAGTAGGTGCGGCTGCTCAGCTTATAAGCTATTAGGTCACCTTTGCGAACCCAATTATGAATTGTCTGCCGGGAAACGTCCAGAGTACTGGCCGCTTGCTCGACAGTGAGGAGAACGTCCTCGGCGGGGGATGACAACTGCACGGTGGCAGCGGCCGGTTGAGAGTGTTCTTCGGCGAGAAAATTCGCCACTTGAAGAATACCTTGAACTAAACTCTTCCAGCTTGGCTCTGCAATAGCATCGGCGAAACTGGTGAGGACCACTGGGTTCAAGACAGCGGGTCGGGGCGAGGCATTCGAATGGATATGTAACATTCGTTTTTAGGAGGCCACCCATTTATCACGGCTTGGCTTATTTCCTAATCCTTACTTCGAAAGTACATAAGCTCGTCGTTATTTCCAAAAGTGCCGATATAAATTTTTTTATTCCCCTGTCTCATATGGTTAATAATCTGGTTTTCAGATAGGATTATTTTCGAAAATTTCATTTCTGACCGTTGCCGTAGATGCTAGCGAATTCCTCTTCAATATCCTGCTCAGCCACTTCTATGTAGCGGCTAAACGATTTCAGGCTTTTGTGCCCCGTGATTTTGCGTACTGTGGCATCGCGCATACCATCCTTGAGCGCCAGGGTAACGAAGGTGCGGCGAGCCGTGTGGGTTGTGAGCAGCTTATACTTAGGTACGGCTTGGCTGGGCAGCCGCTTTCCACCTTGGTACCGAATCCGCTCCACTGGGCGGTCAACACCAGCTAACTGCCCCAATTCTTTTACATATCTATTGAGCGGCTGGTTCTCAATGGGATGAACCTCGCCGGCCATCATGCGTCGCACTAACACTTGCGCTTCAGGCCGGAGCGGAACAACCAAGCTGTCGTCCGTTTTTGTGGTAGTAAGACGCAGGGTCGTTCCATGTACGTGCTCAGGCCGCAATGCAACTACATCCGAAAAGCGTAGCCCAGTATAGCAACCTACCAGAAATAAAGCGCGGGCATTTTCAAGGTAGGGTCTATTAGCTAGGTCCAATGCTGCGATGGCCTGCAACTCTGCTTTGGTGAGGGTGAGAACGTCGGGCTCGCGATGCTTCCAAGAAAGGCTTTTATAGAATAAACTTTTGTTGAAGCCTCGCTCCGTAGCGAAGTTGAGGAAGGTCTTTAGAATAGCGATATTCTTTCTTACCGCAGTATCGGTGAGATTGCGCTGCTTAATAAGATAGGCCGGAAACTGGTCGCCAAAGTCGGCAGTTAAACCATCGAAGGTTATCGCTGAACGGGTGTGTTCCGCAAACTCGCGCAAGTGCCGAAGGGTAGTACGGTAGGTTTTTATTGTGTTGGCCCGCTTCGATAGCTCACATATTTCTATCCACCCCTCGTACTGGGTGAAGAAAGTAGGCTGGGCCGGCTGCTCGGCTTCTTGAATTGGCTCGATAACCTTCCGTATCGCTTCGGGGCTCGGAATTACTCCAGCGGCTCGTTGCTTACCATAGTACTCCTCAAGCCGGTCCTTCATCAGGACTAAGCCATCATTGATATGGCCGTTTGTCTTAGGATAGCCTTTACCAGTCTTGGCACGTTGCTCTTCCCGGTTCCAGTGCTGAGGCAGCACACTGATGCCGGTATAGATTTTTGTTCGCCGCCCATCAGCGTTGAATAAAATGATAATAGGGGTGGGCGCGAGAGCCTCTGGGCGTTTGAGGTGAAAAGCGGTAGTTGCCATTGCGAAATAGTATGTGCCCCAAAAGTACAGCACCTCAATTTGGGGTACAAGTAGGGGTACAAGAATCTTTCTTTAAATGGACGAATCACGACATTCTGCCTGCTACATAATGTTAAAATGTGCTCTTATTTGATATTTAAAGCCATTTTGATGTCGGTCTATGTCAAAGCGCGTAAAAAGGTTCGATTCCGATACTGCCCACTAAAAAACCGCCTTTACAGTGATGTGAGGGCGGTTTTTCGTTTTTAGCCTGCATCTGGTACACTGAGGTTGGGGGAGGGAGCGGGCTGGGTGGTGGCCCGCAATACTGCAGCCGGACTTGAACTGCGGAGTAAGCGCAACAGGAATAAGCGCAACAAGCGGGGTTAAAGAGCGCTTGACGACTTTGGCTTAAGCCAGAAAAAATAGCATTGGTTGAAGGTGTGTTGCGTTGATATTTGTATAAGAATATACTTGCTGACCTTGCGGTAGCTACAGTACTCCAAAGCGGAGCGCCCAGCCAAAGGCAGTGAACCACCTCCTTCTTCCCCTTTTTATTCTGTATGTTAACAAGCTCTACGTACCGAAATACCCCCTCCCCGCTGGCTTGGCTGCGCTTGACGCGGGTTTTCCTTTTAGCGCTGCTGCTGCCGGCGAGTGCCTGGGCGCAGCTCACGGGTCCGAAAAGCGTGCCGGGTACCTACGCTACGCTGGCCGCCGCCATTGCTGACCTCAACGCGCAGGGCGTGGGGGCGGGCGGTGTTACGTTCAACGTGGCGGCGGGCTACACCGAAACCTTTACCTCGCCCACGGCGGGCCTTATTACGCTCAATAGCAGTAGCGCCAATGCCGGCTCGGCCACCCGGCCCATCGTGTTTGAGAAGGCGGGCAGCGGGGCCAATCCGCTCATCACGGCGGGCGTGGGCACGGGCGCTTCCGATGCTATTATCGCGGTGGCGGGTACCGACTATGTGTCTTTCATCAGCATCGATGTGGCCGAAAACGCGGCTAATACCACGCCCGCCACGCAGATGGAGGCTGGCTACGCCCTGTACCGGGCCTCGGCTACCGATGGCAGCCAGTACGTGCAGGTAACGGGGGCGACCATCACCCTGAATCGGGCTAATACCAGCAGCGTCGGCATCTTGAGTGCCCCCACTACCGCGGCGGGCGTGGCCGTGGTAACGACCAGCGACGTGACGGGCAGCAACAATAACAATAAATTCAACGGCAATACCGTGACGAATGCCTTCGTCGGCATCAGCGTGCTTGGCTCTACGGGTGGGGCAGGGTATCCCGATTATTACACCGAAATCGGCACCACTACGGGCAACGTGCTGAGCGGGCTGGGGGGCAGCGACGTGAGCGCCTACGGCATCCGGTGCGAGCAGCAACTCGGCCCTAAAATCGAGAATAATACGGTTTCTATCCTGGCCGGCAACCTCACGACGCCCGTGTGCGGCATCCGCATGGATGGCCTGCTTATCGGGGCGGTGCTCATCAACAATAATACCGTTACCATTACGTCGGCCACTACGGCCACGGTGGCCGGCATCTGGCAGGCTAGCTCCTTCACCCAGAGCGGCTTTCCTACGCGCGGGGTTAGCAACAACAAGATTCAGAACTGCGTGCTGACCGGCACTGGCGGCGGGGACGTGTACTACATCCGCGAAGATTCCCGGTGGTCGAGTGGCGGCTGCTCCATCAGCAACAACCAGATAACGGGGAACACGGCGGCCACGGCGGGCGGGGTGTACGGTATTTATAAAACCACCTCCATGAACAGCCTGTCGGTCTCGGGCAACACGATTTCCAACAATGTGAAGTCGGGCGAGAGCAACCCGAGCACGAGCGGGCCGGCCGGCTTCCTGGGTATTTACTGCTATACGGGCGCTTTTTATGGTACCTACAACAACAACGTCATTACCAACAACCAGGTGACCGCCGCCAACTCGGCCGTGCTGTATGGTATGCACTGCTCGCAAAACGGCAGCAGCGACCAAGCCATGAATGGCAACACGGTGAGTGGCAACCAGGTGCAGGCTGCCAATTGCCAGCTGTACGGCATCGGTATGGGAATCAGCGCTAACAGCTCTTCGGTGCCCGGCACTACCCTGAATAACAATGTGCTGCGCAACAACGCGGCTACTCTGGCCGGCGGCACGGCCACCGTGTACGGCATCTACTGCCCCGCGGGCGGCAGCCGCAACGATAACATAGACGGCAACACTGTGACCGGGCTGACCATAACCGGCATGGGCGGCACCACCAACGTGCTGACCGGGATTTACGGCCTTTCCACCAACTTCAGTTCCAGGAGTGTAAGCCAGAATACCGTGGGCGACCTGGCGCTGGGGGGCGCTGGCATGAGTTTGAGCGGCACCGTGAAAGGCATGGATGTCTCGTTTAGCGGCGCTTGCCGGCGCAATAAAGCCTACGGTCTGCTGGCGGGCGGGGCGGCCGCCAAGGTGTACGGGCTCTTTATAAATGGCGCCATCGACATAAATAACAACCTGATTGGCGACCTCAAGGCGCCCGATGCTACTGGCCTGCTGGCCATCACGGGCCTGTATTTAGGCTCGAACCCGACGACCAATGTATTCTACAACACCGTCTACCTCAATGCCGGCAGCACGGGCGCTACGTTTGGCACCACCGCCCTGTATGTAGATGGCCGCGCCAACAACGGGGGCCTGGTGCTGCGCAATAATATCCTCGTGAACACCTCCACGGCGGCGGGCGCGGGCGGCTACACCGTTGCTTTTCGCTGGGTAAACTCGGGGGGCATGCCCTTCGTCTACGCCGGCGACCGCAACGACCTGTACGCGGGCCAGCCGTCGGCCACCAATCTGCTGTACGTGGGCGGCACCGCTACCGGCGGTACCATTACCTCCGTAGTCGATGCCAAGCAAACGCTGGCCGACTACAAGGCTTTCATGGCTGCCATCAACCGGGAGCAGGGCTCCGTGACCGAGTTGCCGCCCTTTTTGAGTACCGTCGGCAGCAGCGCGGCATTTTTGCACATCGACCCTAGCCAGTACACGCAGGTCTCGAACGCGGGGCTCGCGAATAGCTTTTTTACCACCGACTACGATGGTGACCTGCGCAGCACGACCACGCCTGATATCGGGGCCGACGAGTTTGCGAGCCCCGGCCACGATGTGGGCATTACGGCGCTGGTGCAGCCGGGCACCGGGGGCGGTACAGGGGGCGCCCAGCCGGTCGAGGTTACCATCCGCAACTTTAGCAGCACCGCCACCACGCTGCCCGTGCCGGTGCAGGTAGTGGTGACGGCCCCCGGCGGCGCCACCCAGACGCTGAGCAGCAGCTACGCCAGCCCCATCGCGGCGGGCGGCAGCGCCAATCTGGTGGTCGGCAACTTAGCCGTGGCCAGCAGCGGCAGCTATGGCTTTGTGGCCACCACCACGTATGGCAACGACCCAGTGGCCAGCAATAACAGCTTCAGTACCAGCGTAACCCTGGCTTTTGCCAACACAACGGCCTGGACCGGTGCCGTCAACAGCGATTGGTTGAATGCCAGCAACTGGACGGCGGGCGTGCCCACGGCCACGCTGGATGCCATTATCAACGCGAGTCCGGCTTCCGTTTCTCCTGTTATTGCCTTTGGCACCGCTACCGTGCGCAACCTGACCTTGGGGGGACTTTA
>Ga0265798_10002416_pt1 | contig 27673 bp, 24 predicted proteins | sample P3T30metagenome_FD_192430 | JGI IMG/M metagenome (GOLD analysis project Ga0265798, IMG submission 192430) | Plant litter microbial communities from East Loma Ridge, Irvine, California - P3 T30 | ecosystem: Environmental > Terrestrial > Plant litter > Unclassified | place: USA: California...
GGATGCGGGCGTCCGCGGTCTTGGCCATCTTCGATTCGGTCATCAGGCGCTCGGTGGCGACGAAGCCGATGCGGCTCGGTCCGGCCTGGCCCTGGGCCAGGGCATGGCCGAGCGGCGCCGCGCACAGTGCGGCCAGCAACAGGGTCCGGGACATCGACGCGATCAGCTTATTCAAGTTCTATTCTCCATAAACGAAGGGCCGGGCCCGGCATTACCCACCTAGAAGCCGGTACCCATCTGGAACTGGAAGCGCTCGAGCTGGTCGCCCGGCTTGGAGTTCAGGGGCTTAGCATAACTCAACTTCAGCGGGCCGACCGGCGAAATCCACTGCAGGCCGATACCCGCCGAGTAGCGCATCCGGTCGAGCAGGATCTTTTCCTTTTCCTGGTAGACCTGGCCGCCATCGAGGAAGGTGAACCAGCGCAGGCTGCGGTCCTTGCCGCCGCCCGGGAACGGGAACTGCAGCTCGGCGTTGCCGATGATGCGCTTGGCGCCGCCGATGGCATAGCCGTAGTTCTGGTCGACCACGCCCAGGGTCGAGCTTTCGTAGCCGCGCACCGAACCGATGCCGCCGGCGTAGAAGTTCTTGAAGACCGGGTAGCGGTTACCGCCGAAGCCTTTGCCGTAGTCGAATTCGCCGCGCAGGGCCAGGGTCATCCAGGAAGTCAGCGGGCGATACCACTGCTGTTCGTAGATCGCGCGGGCGTACTTGACGTCGCCGATCATGTCGACTTCGAGGTTGGCGCGCTGGAAGCGGCCGCGGGTCGGCGTCACCGAGCTGTCGCGGGTGTCGCGGCCCCAGGCTGCGGTCAGCGGGATCGCCGCGGTCGAGGCCTTGCCGATGCCGCTCTCCGGACCGCCGTTGTCGCGCACGAACTGCAGGTACAGGAACGGGCTGTTGCCGTCGGTCTCGATCTGGGTGCGTTCCAGGCCGACGCCGAAGAACACGGTATCGGCTTCGGAGAACGGCACGCCGAAGGTCAGGTTGCCGCCGGTCTGGCGCGTCGAGTAGGTGCCGTAGCCGTACAACGGACGCGAATTGCGGTGGTACAGCTGGAACGAGCGCGAGACGCCGTCGTCGGTAAAATACGGATCGGTCTGCGACACCGCGACCGTGCGGTTGTATTTGCTGGTGTTGACCTCGACACCGATGGTCTGGCCGCTGCCGGCGAAGTTGGCCTGCGAGATCGACGCCGTGAAGGTGAACTTCTCGGCCTGCGAGAAGGCGCCGCCGATCATGAAGTTACCGGTCGGGCGTTCTTCGACGATCATGTTGACGTCCACCTGGTCGGAGGTGCCCGGCGACTCCGGGGTCTCGATCTTGACGTCCTTGAAGTAGCCGAGGCGGTCGACGCGGTCGCGCGAGAGCTTGACCCGGTTGGCGTCGTACCACGAGCTTTCGAACTGGCGGAATTCGCGGCGGATGACTTCATCGCGCGTCACGGTATTGCCCGAGATGTTCATGTGGCGCACGTAGGCGCGCTTGCCCGGATCGACGAAGAAGGTGAAGGCGACTTCGCGCTTCTCGCGGTTGATTTCCGGGTTCGCGGTCACGTTGGCGAACGCGTAGCCGAAGGTGCCGAGGCGGTCGGAGATCAGCTTGTTGGTGGCTTCCTGCAGGTCGCCCGAGTAGGTCTTGCCCGGTTTCAGCAGGATCAGCTGGCTCAGTTCTTCTTCACGGCCGAAGGTCTCGCCTTCCAGCTTCACGCTCGAGACGGTGTACTTCTCGCCTTCGGTAATGTTGACCGTCAGGTAGATGTCCTTCTTGTCCGGGGTGATCGACACTTGCGTCGATTCGACGTTGGCTTCCAGGTAGCCGTTGGCCAGGTAGTGCGACTTGATCGCCTCCAGGTCGCCCGTCATCTTCTGCTTGGAGTACTGGTCGGCCTTCGAATACCAGGTGAACCAGCCCGACTTCGACAGTTCCATCTGCTCGCGCAGTTCCTTGTCGGAGAAGGCCTTGTTGCCCACGAAGGTGATCTGGCGGATCTTCGCGATCTCGCCTTCGTCGACGTTGAACATGATCGTCACGCGGTTGCGCTCGATCGGGGTGACGGTGGTCGTGATCTTCACGCCGTACAGGCCATGCGACAGGTACTGGCGCTTGAGTTCCTGCTCGGCGCGGTCGACCGCCGCCTTGTCGAAGATCTTGGTCACGCCGACGCCGATTTCGCCGAGCGCCTTGACCAGGTTGTCCTTCTCGAATTCCTTGGTGCCGGTGAAGTCTACCGAGGAGATCGCCGGGCGTTCCTCGACCAGCACCACCAGCACGCCGTTTTCTTCTTCCAGGCGGATGTCCTTGAAGAAGCCGGTCGCGAACAGGGCCTTGATGGCGGCGGTCGCCTTGTCGTCGTCGAAGGTCTCGCCCACGCGCACCGGCAGGTAGCTGAACACGGTGCCCGCTTCCGTCCGCTGGATGCCTTCGACCCGGATGTCCTTGACCACGAATGGATTGACGGCGAGTGCATTTCCGGCGCACAGCGCCAGTACGGCTGCGCCGATCATGCTGCGACGGATGAACGGCAGGGCAAAGCGATTCGGTTGTGAATTCATTGGCTGTATTTCAGGTCAGTCATTGGACAACATACATATTCTTTTGCCGGTGCGCGGGCCTCTGTGGGCAACCGCTAGAGCAACCGCACCAGGTCATTGAAGACGGCGAGCGCCATCAGCATGAACAGCAGGCCGATCCCGAAGCGCTGTGCAAACTCTCCAACACGCGCAGGCAGGGGGCGCCCGGTCAAAACTTCCAGCGAATAATACAGTAAATGCCCCCCATCCAGAACCGGAATTGGTAACAAATTCATTACGCCTAAGCTAATACTAATAAATGCGATGAACTGTAAATAGGTGGCCAGGCCGACCCGCGCGCTTTGTCCCGCATAATCGGCGATGGTGATCGGACCGGTGACATTCTTCCAGGATGCTTCCCCGATAACCATCTTTCCGATCATCTTGAGCGTCATGGCACTGGTTTCCCAGGTGCGTTCGACGCCCTTGGCCAGCGCCTCGAACGGCCCGGACGACACGGTGATCATTTCCACCGGCTGGCTCAGCAGCACCTTGGCCACGCCGCGGCCGTTGGCATCGACCTCCGGTTCGACCGTGATCGGCACGCGGCGCTCACCGCGCTGCACCTCGAGTTCGACCCGCTTGCCGCTTGATGCGCGCATGGTTTCGGTAAAGGCCAGGCCGTCGCTCATCGGCCTGCCGTTGGCTGCCAGGATCGTGTCGCCCGCGAGCAGGCCGGCACGTTCCCCTGCCCCGCCCGCCATGACCTGCTCGATGCGGGCAGGTTTGCGCCACAGGTCCAGGCCGAGCAGCTTCATCACGTCGGCATCGACGTCGAGCTTGGCCACCGCACTCGCGGGAATCACCGCGTCGTAGCTACCGCCATGCTGGCCGCGCAGCGACAGCCGCGCCTCCTGCTTGTCCACGGTCGCGTGCAGGATTTGCCAGCGCAGTTCGGACCAGGACTGGACCGGATTGCCGTTGACGGCAACCACCGTATCGCCGCCGCGCACGCCGGCCTGCTGCGCCACCGAGCCGGCAGGCGCCGCACGCAGGCGCGCCGAGGGTTCGTCGACGCCGTGCATGAACAGCGCGGCCATCAGCCCGATCGCGACCAGGAAGTTGGCGATCGGGCCGGCGGCCACGATGGCGATGCGACGCCACACGCTCTGGCGCGTGAACTCGCGCGCGAATTCGGATTCGTCCTTCGGCGCGGTTTCGGGGTCGCGGCTGTCGAGCATCTTGACGTAGCCGCCCAGCGGCAGCGCGGACAGCGCCCATTCGGTCTGGTCCTTCCCGAAGCGGCGCGACCACACCACGCGGCCCATGCCGACCGAGAAGCGCAGCACCTTCACGCCGCAGGCGCGCGCCACCAGGTAATGGCCGAGTTCGTGCAGGACGATCAGCGGGCCGAGCGCCAGCAGGAAGGCAAGGATCGTGTACAGCAGGCTCATAATTTTAAACTCGCAGGGTGGCGATGGCGGAGCGCGCCGCCTCACGTGCGCGCGCATCCTGCTCGAGCACGGCATCGATGCTCGAGGCCGGGCCGTGCGGCACGCCGTCCATCACCTTCGCAATCACGCGATCGATGTCGCGGAAGCCGATCTCGCGGTCCAGGAAGGATTGGACAGCGACTTCATTGGCCGCGTTCAACAGGGCCGGCGCGGTGCCGCCCGCGCGCAGGGCGTCGAAGGCCAGCGCCAGGCACGGGAAACGATCGAAGTCCGGCTTATGGAACTGGAGCGCGGCCATTTGCGTCAGGTCGAGCTGGGCGACGCCGGACGCGATGCGTTCCGGGTAGGCCAGCGCGTGCGCGATCGGGGTGCGCATGTCGGGGTTGCCGAGCTGGGCCAGCACCGAGCCGTCGACATAGGACACCATCGAGTGGATCACGCTTTGCGGGTGGATCACGACCTCGATCCGGTCGGCCGGCGCGCCGAACAGCCAGTGGGCCTCGATCACTTCCAGGCCCTTGTTCATCATGGTGGCGGAATCGACCGATATCTTGCGGCCCATGACCCAGTTGGGGTGCTTGCAGGCTTCGTCGGGCGTCACCTTTTCCAGCGTCTCGACGGCGCGGTTCAGGAAGGGGCCGCCGGATGCGGTGAGCAGGATCTTCGCGACGCCGGCGGCATCCGGATCGCGGCCGTAGGAACCTGGCAGCGACTGGAAGATCGCATTGTGCTCGCTGTCGATCGGCAGCAGGGTCGCCTTGTGCTCGCGCACCGCGTCCATGAACAGCTGACCCGACATCACCAGCGCTTCCTTGTTGGCCAGCAGGACCTTCTTGCCGGCGCGCGCGGCGGCCAGGGTGGGGGCCAGGCCGGCGGCGCCGACGATGGCGGCCATCACGGTGTCGGTGTCGGCGTGGGAGGCGACGTCGCACAGCGCCTGCTCGCCGTATTCCACTGCGATGCCAAGATCCGCGACCAGCGCGGCCAGGCGCCCTGCCGCTTCCGCCGTGCCGACCACCGCGCGTTGCGGACGGTGGCGGCGGCAAGCCTCGGCCAGTTCCTCGACGCGGCCGTGGGCCGTCAGCGCATACACGCTGTACTGGTCGGGATGGCGCGCGAGCACGTCGAGGGTCGAGGCGCCGATCGAGCCGGTGGCGCCCAGGATGGTGATGCGCTGCATTGTGGTGTTCCTTAGATTGTTTCTAGAGCCAGGCGCCGATCAGGGCCGCCAATGGCAGGACCGGGACGAGCGCGTCCACACGGTCCAGCACGCCGCCGTGGCCGGGCAGCAGGTTGCTGCTGTCCTTGAAGCCGGCGCGGCGCTTGAGTTGGGATTCGAACAGGTCGCCGACCACGCTGGCGGCGACGATCAGGACCAGCACCGCGTACAGCGCGCCCCAGCCGAGGCTGGCGTAGACGCGCACCGGGAAGGTGTCGGCCAGCGCCTCGCTCCACTCGACCACGACCAGCGTCGCCAGCAGCAGCACGGCGACGCCGCCACCGATCGCGCCTTCCCAGGATTTACCGGGCGAGATCGAGGGCGCCAGCTTGCGCTTGCCGAAGGTCTTGCCGCAGAAGTAGGCGAAGATGTCGGCGGCCCAGACGATCGCCATCACCGACAGCAGGTACAGCGGCGAATGCGAGAACAGGGTGACGATGGCGGCGAAGCAGCCGACCACGGCGATCGCATACAGCAGGCTGAGGAAGGTGTTGCCCGAGCTGCCCAGCTGCGGCAGGCCGAGTTTGAGCGAGGGCGCGAAACGCAGCGCCCACAGCAGCACGCTGATCGCGAACCAGAAGGTCGTAGCGCCGCCGGGCCGCACGAAGAAGGCCCAGGCGAAGGCGGCGGTCCAGAACACGGCGATGAGCAGCGCGTTCTTGCTACCGGGATTGAACAGGCGGAAGCATTCCCAGATGGCGGCGCCGAAGAACACAGTCACCACGGCGGCGAATGCCAGGTAGTGGTTGAGATACAGGACCGGCAGCAACACTGCCAGCAAAACGAGCGCGGTAAGGATCCGGGTCTTCAGCATTGTCGCTTGATCTTCGTCGTTGTTGTTATTGGGACTTCTGGGCCACCTGGTCGCCGGTCTGGCCGAAGCGGCGTTCGCGCTCGTGGTAGGAGGTGATCGCTTCATCCAGCGAGGCCTTGGAGAAATCAGGCCAGAAGGTCTTGGTGAAGTACAGCTCGGAATACGCCAGTTGCCACAGCAGGAAGTTGGAGATGCGCTCTTCGCCGCCGGTGCGGATGAACAGGTCGGGCTCGGGCGCATACGCCATGGCCAGGTGCTGGGCCAGCATGTCTTCGCTGTACTCGGTGACACCGGGATTGGCCGCCACCATCTTGCTCGTTGCCTGCATGATATCCCAGCGGCCGCCATAGTTGGCGCACACGCTGACCGTCAGGCGGGTATTGTTGGCGGTGCGGCGCTCGGCCGCATTGATCATGTCGCGCAGCTTCTGGTCGAAACGGCTGAGGTCGCCCACGACTTTCAGGCGGATATTATTCGCGTGCATCTTCGACACTTCGCGCTCGAGCGCGGTGACGAACAACTTCATCAGGAGCGAGACTTCTTCGGCCGGACGGCGCCAGTTTTCCGAGGAAAATGCGAACAGGGTCAGGTATTCCACGCCGCGCTCGACGCAGTGCTCGACGACGCCGCGCACCGCCTCCACGCCCTTGACGTGGCCGGCCACGCGCGGCAGCAGGCGTTTGGTCGCCCAGCGGCCATTACCGTCCATGATGATGGCGATGTGGCGCGGCACGGGAAGCGCGTCAGGGATGGCGGTGGTCGAACTTTTGAACATCTTTGCTTCCAGCGGGGCTGGCGGCGCCGCGCCCATCGGGGCGGCCGCGACAGCCGTTCTTAAAGGGATACGGACCGGCCGCGGCAATGCCGGGGCCGGTCCGCCGGGACATGAGGCCGTCTTAGACGGTCATGATGTCCTTTTCTTTTTCGGCCAGCAGCTTGTCGATCTCGGCGACGAACTTGTCGGTCAGCTTCTGGATCTCGTCGTTCGAACGGCGCTCCTCGTCTTCCGACGCGGTTTTGTCCTTGACCATTTTCTTGGCCGCTTCGTTAGCGTCGCGGCGGATATTGCGCACGGCGATCTTGGCGTCCTCGCCTTCGGTCTTGGTCAGCTTGACCATTTCCTTGCGGCGCTCTTCGGTCAGCGGCGGGGTCGGCACGCGGATCATGTCGCCCTGCGACGACGGGTTCAGGCCCAGGTCGGAATCGCGGATGGCTTTCTCGATGGTGCCGGCGAGTTTCTTCTCGAACGGCGCCACGCCGATGGTGCGGGCGTCGATCAGGGTCAGGTTGGCGACCTGCGACAGCGGGACCGGCGAACCGTAGTACTCGACCATCACGGAATCGAGGATGCCGGCGTGGGCGCGGCCGGTGCGCACTTTCGCCAGGTTGGCCCGCAGGGTCTCGATCGACTTGGTCATGCGATCCTGGGTGTTCTTTTTCACATCGGCTAAGGACATGCTGCTCTCCTGTTTTTCTTGGTTCAATATATTTTAAAACGGCGATTCTGCAACTCAGACGTGGACGAGTGTACCTTCGTCTTCGCCCATGATGACGGCTTTCATGGCGCCCGGCTTGACGATCGAGAAGACCTTGATCGGCAGCTTCTGGTCGCGGCACAGCGCAAACGCGGTGGCATCCATCACCTGCAGGTTCTTGCTGATGGCTTCGTCAAAGGTGATCGAATTGTAGCGGGTCGCGCTCGGATCCTTGTTCGGATCGGCGGAATACACGCCATCGACCTTGGTGGCCTTCAGCACGATCTCGGCCGAAATCTCGGCGCCGCGCAGGGCGGCCGCGGTGTCGGTGGTGAAGAAGGGGTTGCCGGTGCCGGCGGCGAACACGACGACCTTGCCCTCTTCCAGGTACTGCAGGGCTTTCGGACGCACGTAGGGTTCGACCACCTGCTCGATGGCGATCGCCGACATCACGCGCGCGGTGATGCCCACGTGGCGCATGGCGTCGGCCAGGGCCAGGGCGTTCATGACGGTGGCGAGCATGCCCATGTAGTCCGCGGTGGCGCGGTCCATGCCCTGGGCGCCCGGGGCCACGCCGCGGAAGATGTTGCCGCCGCCGATCACGACCGCCACCTGCACCCCCAGCTTCGCCACTTCCGCCACGTCGGCCACCATGCGCTCGATGGTCGCGCGATTGATGCCGAAGTTATCGTCACCCATCAGCGCTTCGCCAGACAGTTTGAGGAGGACTCGTTGGTAGGCTGGTTTTGTCATGATGAAGCGGCTCCTATGTTGTGTTTCGAATTCGGGTCTGACCGGCGTTTCTGGCGCGGGTCTCATCTGCCGGGGCAGATGGAAGGGTGGGTGGTGTGCGGCGAAAATTGGGTACCGGCCTTCGCCGGTACGACGTGCTGGGGGAGCGGGCCGACCGATACTGCATCCAATCACCACTAACCGCAAAAACTGTCGTCCCGGCGCAGGCCGGGACCCAATTTCAGCATGCGCAGCCATCAGCTACGCAGCACCACCCTACAAAAACGGGCCTTACGGCCCGCTTGTCGATTACTGCTTGTTGGCAGCCATCTGGGCTGCGACTTCTGCTGCGAAGTCGTCCACCTTCTTCTCGATGCCTTCGCCGACGACGTACATCGTGAATGCTTTCACGGTGGCGCCGGTTGCTTTCAGCATTTGCTCGATCGACTGCTTGTCGTTCTTCACGAATGCCTGGTTCAGCAGCGAAACTTCTTTCAGGTACTTCTGCACCGAACCGTCGATACGCTTGGCGACGATTTCGGCCGATTGCGGCTGCTTGCCTTCGGCGACGGCCTTGTCGGCGTCTTCCTTGGCTTTCAGTTCTGCAACCGAACGCTCTTTTTCGATCAGTTCAGCAGGCACTTGCTCAGCCGACAGCGAAACTGGCTTCATTGCGGCGATGTGCATCGCCAGGTCCTTGCCGACCTGGTCGTCCGCGCCTTCGAACTCGACCATCACGCCGATGCGGGTGCCGTGCAGGTACGACGCCAGCTTGCCGGTGGTTTCGAAACGCTGGAAACGGCGGATGGACATATTCTCGCCGATTTTGCCGATCAGTGCCGTACGCACGTCGTCGAAGGTCTTGCCTTCGTGCGGGATCGCTGCCAGGGCGGCGACGTCGGCCGGGTTGTTCTCGGCGACCAGCTTGGCGGCCAGGTTGACCATGGCCAGGAATTCGTCGTTCTTGGCGACGAAGTCGGTTTCGCTGTTCACTTCGACCAGCGCGCCGACGTTGCCGGCGATGTAAGCGGCGACCACGCCTTCGGCGGTCACGCGTGCTGCTGCTTTCGATGCCTTGCCGCCCAGTTTGACGCGCAGGATCTCTTCAGCACGGCCCATGTCGCCTTCGGCTTCGGTCAGTGCTTTTTTGCATTCCATCATCGGCGCGTCGGTTTTCGCGCGCAGTTCACCCACCATCGCTGCGGTAATAGCTGCCATGTGTTTTCTCCCAAATATTGATGTAGAGAGTGCAACTGTTCCTGGAACAGCCACACGATAATTTATTGCTAAGCTCGATGCTTAAAAAAAGGGGGGCTCGTGCCCCCTTCTTCGCTCAGGCAGGGATCACCCTGCCCTTGCATTATGCCTGCTCGGAAACTTCGACGAAGTCGTCGCCGCCGGCTTTGACCATCTCAACGACTTCGTTGGTGGCGTTGGCACGGCCTTCCAGGATCGCATCGGCGACGCCGCGTGCGTACAGGGTGATGGCTTTCGACGAGTCGTCGTTACCCGGGATCACGTGGGTCACGCCTTCTGGCGAGTGGTTGGTATCGACCACGCCGATGACCGGGATGCCCAGCTTGCCGGCTTCGGTGATGGCGCCCTTGTGGTAGCCGACGTCGACGACGAAGATCGCGTCAGGAATGCCGCCCAGGTCCTTGATGCCGCCGATCGACTTCTGCAGCTTGTCCATTTCGCGCGAGAACATCAGGGCTTCTTTTTTCGACAGCTTCTCGACCGAACCGTCTTCCACTTGCGCTTCCATGTCTTTCAGGCGCTTGATCGAGGTCTTGATGGTCTTGAAGTTGGTCAGCATGCCGCCCAGCCAGCGCTGGTCGACGTACGGGACGCCGGCGCGCGCTGCTTCAGCGGCGATGATGTCACGTGCCTGGCGCTTGGTGCCGACCATCAGGATCGTGCCGCGGTTGGCGGAGATCTGCTTGATGGTCTTCATTGCGTCCTGGTACATGGCCAGGGTTTTTTCCAGGTTGATGATGTGGATCTTGTTGCGGTGACCGAAGATGAACGGGGCCATTTTCGGGTTCCAGAAACGGGTCTGGTGGCCGAAGTGGATACCGGCTTCCAGCATTTCGCGCATAGTAACGGACATTTGATTCTCCAGGGTTGGGGTCTTGAACGTGACCAGTCACCTGATCGGCACCCTTTGGCGGCCACGTTCGCGATTTCAATTTAAAAGACGATTTTTACAACGTTGCTCGATGCGAATACGAGCAACCCGAGATTCTAGCCGTATTTGACCTTCTTATCAAGGGCTGCATACAGGGGGCATGTTTCCCGCCGGTCCGGCGGAACCCTTATAATCACGCAATCGTTTATTTGCAGGATTAGCATTCCATGACCTCCACCCCAAAGACGCTCGAAGAAATCGAAGGCATGCGCGTCGCGTGCCGGCTCGGCTCGGAAGTGCTCGACTACATCACGCCCTTCATCAAGCCGGGTGTGACCACCGCCGAGCTCGATCAGCTGGCCAAGGACTACATGATCAACGTGCAGGGCACCCAGCCGGCCACGCTGAACTACGCGCCGCCCGGCTACCCGCCCTTCCCCGGCTCGATCTGCGCCTCGGTCAACGACGTCATCTGCCACGGCATCCCGGGCGAGAAGGCGCTCAAGAGCGGCGACGCGCTGAACATCGACATCACGCCGATCACCAAAGAGGGCTTCCACGGCGACAACAGCCGCATGTTCCTGGTGGGCGAACCGACCATCATGGCCAAGCGCCTGTCCGAGGTCACCTTCGAGTGCATGTGGCTGGGCATCGCCAAGGTCAAGCCGGGCAACCGCCTGGGCGACATCGGCCACGCGATCCAGCAGCACGCCGAAAAGAACGGCTACAGCGTGGTGCGCGAATTCTGCGGCCATGGCGTGGGCCGCAAGTTCCACGAAGAGCCGCAGGTGCTGCACTACGGCAAGCCCGGCACCGGCGAAGAGCTGGTCCCCGGCATGATCTTCACGATCGAGCCGATGATCAACGCCGGCCGCCGCGACATCAAGGAAATGCCGGACGGCTGGACCATCAAGACCAAGGATCGCAGCCTGTCGGCGCAGTGGGAACACACCGTCCTGGTGACGGAGACCGGCGTCGAGGTCTTGACGATGTCGGCCGGCAGCCCGCAGGCGCCCGCCATCGTGCACGCGCTGCTGCCGCAGTACGCCCCGGTCGCGGCTTGAGGAAGTAATCATGGGCCAGCCGGCGCTCCTCGACAGCTCTCGCACCGAACTGCGCCAACGGCTCAAGGCCGAACGCCAGGCCCTGATCGACGCCTTCGACATCGACGGCAAGCCGGAAAAGCTGCTGCGCGGCCTGCGCACCTGCGTCGACGGCATCCTGAGCGACGCCTGGCGCGCTGCCGGCCTGCCGGCCAATACCGCGCTGGTCGGCGTCGGCGGCTATGGCCGCGGCGAGCTGTTTCCGTATTCCGACGTCGACTTGCTGATCCTGCTCGGCCAGCCGGCCGACGCCATCACCCAGGCGCGTCTCGAGTCGCTGGTCCAGCTGTTCTGGGATCTCGGCCTCGAAATCGGCCACAGCATCCGCACGGTGGACGAGTGCCTGGTCGAGTCGCGTGCCGACATCACCGTGCAAACCAGCCTGCTGGAAGCGCGCCTGGTGATCGGCGACGCGGTGCTGTTCGACGAACTGCGCAAGCGCTACCGCGCCGCGCTCGACCCGCAAGCCTTCTTCCAGGCCAAGACCGCCGAGATGCGCCTGCGCCACGCCAAGTACGAGTACACGGCCTTCGCCCTCGAACCCAACGTCAAGGAAAGCCCGGGGGCGCTGCGCGACCTGCAGGTGATCATGTGGGTCGCGAAAGCGGCGGGCCTGGCCGAATCCTGGAGCCAGATGGCGCGCGCCAAGCTGATCACGCGCACCGAGGCGCGCCAACTGATGGAAAAGGAATACGCCTTCAAGGACATCCGCGTACGCCTGCATTTGCAGACGAAACGCCGCGAAGACCGGCTGGTGTTCGACGTCCAGACAGCGATCGCCAAGACCTTCGGCCTGGAGAATGCCGACGGCCGGCGCGCCAGCGAATTCCTGATGCAGCGCTACTACTGGGCAGCCAAGGTGGTGACGCAGCTGAACACCATCATGCTGCAGAATATCGAGGCCCAGCTGTTCCCGCGCCAGGCCGCCTGCGTGCCGATCGGCGGCGATTTCAACGAGCATTTCAATGAGGTGAACGGTTTCATCGACATCGCGGCCGACGATACCTTCGAACGCATTCTGTCGACCGTGCTGGGCGTGTTCGTGGCGATGACCGAACGCCCGGACATCAAGGGCATGACGGCGCGCACCATGCGCGCGCTGTGGCATGCACGGAATGTGATCGACGCGGACTTCCGCGCCAACCCGGCCAACAAGGCGCTGTTCCTGCGCGTGCTGAAGGCCCCGAGCGGCTTGCTGCACGCACTGCGCCGCATGAACGACATGGGCGTGCTGGGACGCTATCTGCCGGCCTTCCGCAACATCACCGGCCAGATGCAGCACGACCTGTTCCACGTCTACACCGTGGACCAGCACATCATGATGGTGGTGCGTAACCTGCGCCGCTTCACGATGCCGGAACACGCCCACGAATACCCGTTCTGCAGCCAGCTGATCGCCAACTTCCGCGACCGCTGGCTGCTGTACGTCGCCGCCCTGTTCCACGACATCGCCAAGGGCCGCGGCGGCGACCACTCGGAGCTGGGCATGCAGGACGCGCGCGACTTCTGCAGCGGCCATGGTCTGTCAGAGCAGGATACCGAGCTGGTGGTGTTCCTGGTCCAGCAGCACCTCCTGATGTCCACCGTCGCGCAAAAACAGGATCTGTCGGACCCGGACGTGATCGCCGCCTTCGCCGCACAGGTGAAGGACGAGCGCCACCTGACCGCGCTCTACCTGCTGACGGTCGCCGACATCCGCGGCACCAGCCCCAAGGTGTGGAATGCGTGGAAGGCCAAGCTGCTGGAAGACCTGTACAAGGTGACCCTGCGCGTGCTGGGCGGCGAGCCGCACAGCGCCGATCGCGAACTGCGCGCGCGCCAGCGCGAAGCCCTGGCCACCCTGCGCCTGTTCGGCCTGGGCGCGCAAGACCATGAAGCGTTCTGGAAGCAGCTCGACGTTGCGTATTTCCTGCGCCACGACGCTTCCGACATCGCCTGGCAGACCCGCGCGCTGGTCGACAAGGTCGACAGCGACAAGCCGGTGGTGAAGGCACGCCTGGCGCCGATCGGCGAAGGCCTGCAGGTGGCGGTGTACGTGAAGGACCAGCCCGACCTGTTCGCGCGCATTTGCAGCTACTTCGAACGCAAGAACTTCAGCATCCTGGATGCGAAAATCCACACCACGCGCCACGGCTATGCGCTCGACAGCTTCCTCGTCACCGACGAGACCTTCGCCGGCAGCTACCGCGACATCATCAGCCTGATCGAGCACGAGCTGTGCTCGCAGCTAGCGTCGCAGGAGCCGCTGGCGCCGCCGACGCGCGGGCGCCTGTCGCGCCTGTCGCGCACCTTCCCGATCCAGCCGACCGTCGACCTGCGTCCGGACGAGCGCGGCCAGTTCCACGTGCTGTCGGTGGCCGCCAACGACCGCCCCGGCCTGCTGTATGCGATCGCCAGTGTGCTCACGCGCTACCGCATCAACCTGCACACGGCGAAAGTCATGACCCTGGGCGAGCGCGTCGAGGACGTGTTCCTGATCGACGGCGCCACCCTGAACAACCCGCGCGTGCAGGTGCAGCTCGAGACCGATCTGCTGGACGCGCTCAAGATTTAATCCTTTTTTGTATTGTTTTCCGATGACTGAACCGATCCGCCTTTCCAAACGCATGTCCGAACTCGGCCTTTCCTCGCGCCGCGAAGCCGATGAATGGATCGCCAAAGGCTGGGTGCGGGTCGACGGCCAGGTGGTGTCGGAACTGGGCAGCAAGGTGCTGCCGCACCAGAAAATCACCGTCGAACGCCAGGCCGCGGCCGAGCAATCCAAGCGCGTCACGGTCCTGATCAACAAGCCGGTCGGCTTTGTCAGCGGCCAGGCCGAGGATGGCTACAAGCCGGCGGTCACCTTGATCAAGCCGGAGAACCGCTGGGCGGAGTGTGACGCGGACGAGCAGTTCCATCCGACCCAGCTGCGCAGCCTGGTGCCGGCCGGCCGCCTCGACATCGACTCGGTCGGTTTGCTGGTGCTGACCCAGGACGGCCGCATCGCCAAGCAGCTGATCGGCGAGACCACCGAGATCGAAAAGGAATACCTGGTGCGGGTGCAGTACACCAAGCCGGGCAAGCTGCCGGACAGCGACCTGAAAAAGCTGAACCACGGCCTGTGGATGGACGGGAAGCCGCTGCTGCCGGCCAAGGTGCGCTGGCAGAACGACGACCAGCTCAGCTTCACGCTGAAGGAGGGCCGCAAGCGCCAGATTCGCCGCATGTGCGATATGGTCGGGCTGAAGGTGATCGGTCTGAAGCGCGTGCGGATCGGCCGTGTGAAACTCGGCGACCTGCCGCAGGGGCAGTGGCGCTACCTGCGGCCGGACGAAGGGTTCTGACCTTACTCTGCCTTATTGGCCGAGGCAGATGATCCTGGTGTCGTATTCCTGGGCGTTGCCTTTTTTCTGGCCGGCCCAGCGAATCACTTCTTCGGCGTCGGCGACCGTCATGACGGTGGCTTTTTCCTTGTTCTTGATGAAGGAGACGCCTTCGAACTTGCCCTCCTTGCTGCGCATGACTTTCGCGAAGACGGGCGGCGCCTTGCCGTCGGCAGTGCGTTTGTTTTGCTGGACGAGGTAGCGCTGGTCGATGTTTTCCATGGTGGTGCTTCTGTAGGTGGAGATGAGGACCGCATTGTACGGCACCTCGTACCACCTTACTTTGCAAAGCCAAAGCGGAAGCGTCCTGGCGGCAGCATCAGGGCCGGCGCCGGCTTGCCGGCTTCGACCATCACCATGTCGAGCGGCGTCGCATTCGGGCCGTCTTCCGCGTGGAAGGCCTGGATCAGACGCCTTCCCTGCGCTGGCAGCAGGCTTGCGGGCACCGGCTGCGGAGCGAGGCCGGCCTGGGTGTGCATCCACAGCGGCCGGCCCTCCTTCCCGTGCATGGTCTCGTCAGGGTGGAAGACCTGCATGTCGTAGCTGCCTGGCCTCACACTCGCCATTGCATAGCCGCCAGCTGGCGTCCTGAGCACCACAGGAACCTTTGGCGCGAAACGCCGCATGGCGTCACGGTAGGCCGGATGCTCGACACGCGCGTCACCGCGGCCGTACATGTATGTCTGTTCGATCGACAGCGGATCGATCCCCAACTGCTCATGTAACAGCGTGGCCACCGACTTCCAGCCATCCTTGTTCGCTTGGCGCCCCTTGCCGGCGTGGCCGTAGCCCACGTACATGAAGACTTTCGCCTTCGGGTTTTTCGTGAAGATGCGCTCCACGAGCTTGCGCGCGGCGCCGATTTCGCGCTGCCGTTCGCGCCCATTCGCGTCCGCCACGCTGGCATCGTGATCGTAGCCCACGAAGGACCAGCCGTCGCGGATCGCACCGCGCACGAATGCGCCGTACCTCGGTTCGCTCACGTAAAACCCCATGTCTCGATCGACCGCCGGCGGATGCAGAGGAATGTCGAGCGAAAATGCTTCGGCCGCCAGATACTCGAAGCCGATCTTGCGCAGCTCCCTGGCCAGTTTCGCAGCGAACACCCGGTGGAAGGGCACATGGTGGGCTTCATTCAGGATGACGATCTGCCGGTCTTTCGCTTCGCGCACGATGGCCGCGAGCGCATCTTCGGCGCTGGCCGATTCCAATGCCAGGCTATTACTACGCGCATACTGCGGCTGCATGTCGCGCGCGATGTCGAACCACATCGAGGCCTGGGCCGCACCCGACGCGTCGCCGGCGAGCGAGCGCATATTCCGCAGCATGTCCAAGCCGCCCGCACGTTCCTCGAGCACCGCGGCGCGCGCTTCCGGCGCCAGCGTTTCCAGCTGCGCGAACACGCCGGGCGCACTGCTGGCGCTCTCGGCCCGCTCGAGCAACTTCAGGTAGTCCGGCGGCTCAGCCAGGGCAATGGGTGAGAAGGACAGGCAGCCTGCCAGCAGCAGGACCGGCAGTCGATTGATACCATGCCGCTTCTCCGTACCTTGCGCCTGCCCCTGCATGAAACCTCCCTGATTGTCAGTGGACGATCACGTCGCCTAATAGAGTGAATCGCGTTGCCGCTGCGGCAGCGCGCTGTCGTAGGCGTCGCTGTCGATGCCGCCTTCGGTGAGCGCGTCCAGGATCGTCCCCGGCGACGGTACGCCGGACGTGTCGATCTCGTCCCGGTGCCACAGGCGCGAGCGCAGGATCGAGCGTGCGCACTGGAAAAACACCTTCTCGACCCGGATGCGCAGTACGCAATGCGGCGCTTTGCCGTCGATCGCAAAGGACGCCAGTAGCACCGGATCGACGTCGATCTGTGCCCTGCCCCGCACCCGCAGCGTTTCGCCGACGCCGGGAATCAGGAAGATCAGGCCGACGCGCGGGTCCGCGATCAGGTTGCGCAGGCTGTCGATGCGGTTGTTGCCACGTCGTTCAGGCAGCAGCAGGGTGTGCTCGTCGACGATGCGCACCAGCGCGCCAGCGTCGCCGCGTGGCGAGACGTCGACGCCATCCGGACCGGCGGTGGCCAGGATGGCGAAGCGCGCGTTTGCGATCCAGCGCGCATAGACCGGATGCAGGCTGTCGGTTTCCTTGGCGATGGACGGCTGCGCCACCTGGCCGAACAGGGCCTCCAGCGCGGCGAGATCGGTGATCAGGTGTCGATTCATCCCGCCTCCTGCATCCACGCTTGCCGCACGCAGCGGCGTGGAGCGGCGATCGACCGATGCATCAGGTAGCGCGTCCCTGGCATGACCAGCGAACCGGCGAATGCGACATCACGCCACCAGCCATTGCCGTCGGCCTGGAAGCACGGCGTCAACGCCCGGCTCAGGGCCTGGTAGGCGCGCACGGTGCGCAGGCGCTTCTTCGAATAGTCGAGCAGACCCTGGACCGGCCCGTGCTGGTGGACGCTCGCAGCCAGCACCAGCGCATCCTGCACCGCCAAGGTCGTACCCATGCCGAGCTGGGGACTCATGGCGTGGGCTGCGTCGCCGACGATGGCGACCGGTCCGCTTGCCAGGGTCTTCGGCCGCGCGTGGCAGTAAGCGGCGAACGCGAACTGCTCGTGCGAATGGATGCAGTCGACCAGCGGGCTTGACTCCGGCCACAGCGCCAGCAGCTCGCGCTTGAAATCGTCGATCGGCGCCGCGCGCCAGGCGGCGTACTGGTCGCTGTGCAGGCTCCAGAACACCGACACGCGCAAGGCGTCGGCCACGCGCTCGGTCGGCATGATGCCGTACATCTGGCGGGTGCCACCATAGCGCTGGAGCAGTTCGGTTGGCGCGTGCCAATTGGGCAGGTCGATCAGCGACCACAGCGCGCCCCAGGCGTAGGGCGTCGAAGGCACCGCCAGGCCGCAGTCGGCCGGCAGGCGCGAGGATGCGCCATTGGCGATGAGGACAATATCGAATCCGTGCGGCGCGCCGTCCGCCGTGATCACGCCACGGCCGTCCTGCGAGCTTACTCCCGCCACATCGGCGCCGAAGTGCAGGGTGACGCCAAGACGCGCACATTCCTGCTGGAGCACCCGTCCCAGCGCCGTGCGGCTGACCGCACGCGCCTGCAAGTCGCGGTAACGGATATCGACCAGCTTCCAGCCGCGTTGGTTCAGACCAATCAGGGCTTCGATCGGGACGCTTGCAGCCTCGAAGGCCGGCCCCACGCCCAGATCCTCGAGCGCGGCCACGCCCTGCGGCTGGATCAGGACGCCGGCGCCGAGTGTCGCCAGCGAGGGATGTTTTTCGAAAACCTGGACCGCATGCCCAAGACGCGCCAGCGCGATGCCAGCCGCCAGTCCCGCGGTGCCTGCGCCGACGATGCCGACCCGATGACGAACCATGCCCACCCCTCCTCACTGCTGGCGAATGCCAATTGGTCAATGGTAAGCGAAACGGCACGGCAAATGAAGCGTCATGCTTCCTGCATCATTCGCGCCGGCGATCCGCCAGGAACTGCTGCGCGCGCGGCGTCTGCGGATTGGTGAAGAAGTCTTCCGGCTTGGCGCGCTCGAGGATCTCCCCTTCGCTCATGAACACGATGCGGTCGGCCACCTCGCGCGCGAAGCCCATCTCGTGGGTGACGCAGACCATGGTCATGCCCTGGTGCGCCAGCGAGCGCATCACGCCCAGCACCTCGCCGACCATTTCCGGATCGAGCGCGCTGGTCGGCTCGTCGAACAGCATGATCGGCGGACGCATCGCCAGCGCCCGCGCGATCGCCACGCGCTGCTGCTGGCCGCCCGACAGCGCGTTCGGGTAGGCATCGCGTTTGTGCGCCAGGCCGACCTGCTGCAGCAGGTCCAACGCATATTCGCGCGCTTCCTTCAAGGAAGCGCGCTTCAGGTTGACCGGCGCCAGCGTGCAGTTTTCCAGCACGGTCAGGTGCGGGAACAGGTTGAAGTGCTGGAACACGAAGCCGATGCCGGCGCGCAGCCGGTCAACATCAAGGCCCCTGGCGTGGATGTCGCGGCCATCGATGGAAATCGTGCCGCCGTCGATTTCCTCGAGGCGATTGAGGGTGCGGATCAGGGTCGACTTGCCCGAGCCCGACGGGCCGCAGACGACCACCACCTCGTTCTTCTCCACGCGTTCGCTGATATCGACCAGGGCGTGATAGTCGCCGTAGAATTTGTTGACTTTATCGAGAACGATCATGGTACGACTATCCTTTACGACGCCCGCGCCATGCGGCGCTCGAGCAGGAAGGCCAGGCGGGACAGGCCGAAACAGAGAATGAAGTAGGTCAGCGCCAGGATCAGGTAGACCTCGACCGCCTGGGTGAACACCAGGGTGTTGACCTGGGTGGCGATGAAGGACACTTCCGACAGGCCGATGATGTAGCCGAGCGAGGTCGCCTTGATGGTCGAGACCAGCTGGCTGACGATCGACGGCAGGCCGTTGCGCAGGGTTTGCGGCAGCACCACCAGGCGCAGCGCCTGCGGGTAGGACAGGCCGAGCGAACGGGCGCTCTCCAGCTGGCCCTTGGGCAGCGCGCGAATGCCGGCGGCCACGATCTCGGCCAGGTAGACGCCGTCGAACAGCACCAGCACCATCAGCATGGTGGTGGCCTGGCCCGTCTTCACACCCGTCACCGCCGGCAGGAAGAAGTAGACCCAGAACACGACCAGCAGCAGCGGCACGGCGCGCACCAGCTGCACCAGGGTCGCCACCGGCCAGCGAATCGATCGGCGGGTACTGACGCGGGCTACGCCCAGCAGCAGGCCGAACGGCATGGCCAGCAAGAGCGCACCGAACGACAGCAGCACGGTCAGCGCCAGGCCGCCAAGCGGCCCGTCCGGGTATTGGCCGACCAGGAAGTACAGCCAGTAGGTATCGATCAATTCCAGCATACGCGCCTCATGCCGGACGGACCGGGAAACGCCGCTGGTACAGGTGTGCAGCCAACGAAATCAGGAGCGACACAGTCAGGTAGGCAAGGGTCGCGAAGGTAAACGCCTCGGCGCTGCGAAAGCTCGCGGTTTCCACGCGGGCGGCCTGGTACATCATCTCGGCGGCGCCGATCACGGTGGCGACACTGGTGTCCTTCCACAGGTTGACGGTCTGCGACAGCAGCGGCGGCACCGAGGCGCGGAATGCTTGCGGCAGGAGCACCAGGCGCACCGCGGCGAAACGCCCCAGGCCAACCGAGCGGGCGGCTTCCACCTGCGAGGCCGGCACCGCGCGAATGCCGCTGCGGATGTCCTCGGCCATGTGCACGCCGCTGTACAGCGACAGCGCGACCACCGCGCACACGGCTTCCGGATTGTGCGCGTACAGGAATTCGCGCGCGGCGTCCGGCAACAGCTCGGGAAAGGCGAAGTACCAGAACAGCAGGTGCGCCAGCAGCGGCACGTTGCGGATGCTTTCGACGATAACGGCGCCGATTGCGCGCAGCGGCGCCACCGCCGAGGTGCGCATCAGTGCGACGATCGCACCGAGCGGCAGCGCGACGACGAAGCTGGCAGCGGTCAGCTGCAGGGACAGGATGAAACCCTGCACCAGCCAGTCGTGATACTGGCCGGATTGCAGGATGCTGGGATCGAAAGACGGCAAAACGCACCCTTGCTACTAAAAATGGATCAGATCTTGTCGGTGCTGATCTTGAAGGTGCGCTTGGCGATGTTGGCGCGGGTGCCCGGGCCGTACCACTTGTTGAACAGCTGCTCCGCGGCGCCGCTGGCTTCGAGTTCGCGCAGGGTCTGGTCGACCACGGCCTTCAGGCTTTTCTCACCTTTACGCAGGCCGAGGGCGATCGACTCGTTGCCGATCGAGGTCGGCAGGATGGTGAAACCCTTGGCGGCCGCGCCCAGCTTCCCGTAGTCGGCCAGCAGCGAGGATTCGTCGTTGACGTAGGCGACGCCCTTCCCCTGGCGCAGCGCCTGGAAGGCCTGCTGGGTGTTTTCGAAGGTGACCACTTCCGCCGTCGGCACCGCCGCGCGGATATTGGTTTCCTGGGTGCCGCCGCGCACCGTGACGACCTTCTTGCCGGCCAGCTGGGGCAGCGCGGTGATGCCGCTACCGGCGCGCACCATGACTTTCGAGCCGGTCACGAAGTGGGTCAGCGCGAAATCGACCTGCGATTCGCGTTCCTTGTTGTGCGTGAGCGTGGCGGCCAGCGCGTCGACGTGGCCCTGCTGCAGCTCGGGGATGCGGCTCGATACCGACATCTGCTTGAACTCGGGCTTCACGCCGATTTTCTTCGCGACCGCGGTGGCGATGTCGATCTCGTAGCCGACCAGCTGGCGGGTCTTGGGGTCGATGAAGCTGTTCGGCTCGTCGGTGCCAAGCACGCCGAAGACGATCGTGCCTTTCTTCTTGATGTCGGCGAGCTGGTCGGCCTGTGCGGCGCCTGCGAGCAGGCTGGCGGACAGGGCGAGCGTGCCCAGGATGAGGTGACGACGGCTGAACATATGCTTCTCCATGCTACAAAAATTCAATCCAGCAGTATAAAGGATGGGCTGCATGCCCGAACGAACAATTAGCCATAAGAAAATGCGTTCTGGACTATAAAGGACGGGGCGCCCGCCATGCTAAAGTGGCAAGCATCACGGTAACACTGCGGAGACAACATGCTGGTCGTAACCTATAACGTCAACGGAATCGGGGCCCGCCTGCCGGCCCTGCTCGAATACCTCGACGAACGCAAGCCGGACGTGGTCTGCCTGCAGGAGTTGAAAGCCCCGCAGGAAAAATTCCCGGAAAGCGCGATCCGCGAGGCCGGCTACCACGCGATCTGGCACGGCCAGAAGAGCTGGAACGGGGTCGCCATCCTCACCCGCGACGGCCCGGCCCAGGAACTCCAGCGCGGCCTGCCTGGCGACCCTGCGGATGAACAAAGCCGCTATATCGAGGCGGTCTACCAGGGGCTGGTGGTGTGCGGCCTTTACCTCCCGAACGGGAATCCGGCGCCGGGACCGAAATACGACTACAAGCTGGCCTGGATGGAGCGCCTGATCCTGCGCGGGGCCGAGTTGATGGCAACGAAGACGCCGGTCGTGATGTGCGGCGATTTCAATGTGATCCCGACGAATCTCGACGTCTACAAGCCGGAGCGCTGGCTGGACGACGCCCTGTTCCGCCCGGAGACCCGCGCCGCCTTCGAACGCCTGATGGCGCAGGGCTGGACCGACTCGCTGCGCACCATGTACCCGGACCAGGTGGTGTACACCTTCTGGGACTACTTCCGCAACGCCTTCGGGCGCGACGCCGGCATCCGCATCGACCACCTGCTGCTCAGCCCCGCGCTGGCGCCAGCGCTGCGCGGCGCCGGGGTCGACAGGTTCCAGCGCGCGAAGGAAAAGCCGAGCGACCACGCGCCGACCTGGGTCGAGCTGGACATGAGCGCGGCGGTGCAGCCGAAGCACTGAGCCTGCTTTGCGCTACCATGCTGGTTTGTCATCGATAAACCGGCGCCATGCTTACACCCGAACAGTTCCTTGGATTTCTCACTGCCGCCATCCTGATCACGCTTTCTCCCGGCCCCGATAACATGATGGTGCTGGGTGTCGGCATCGCCAAGGGACGGGTGCGCGGAATGGCCTTCGGCCTCGGTTGCGCGCTGGGCTGCCTGAATCACACGCTGCTCGCCGTGATCGGCGTGAGCGCATTGATTGCGGCATCGCCCACCGCGTTTACCGCATTGAAGATCGTGGGCGGGTTGTACCTGATCTGGATGGGTATAGGCGCGCTGCGCAGCCGTGGCGGGGCCGAGGTGACAGCTGGCGTGCCGGACGAATCGGCACGCCAGCTGTTCTTCAAGGGACTGCTGGCGAATGCGATCAATCCGAAGGTGGTGCTGTTCTTCCTGTCCTTCCTGCCGCAGTTCGTGGCGGCGTCGCGTGGGGATGCGAACTGGCAGATTGCGTGGCTGGGATTGACCTTCACGGCGCAGGCGGCGCTGCTGTTTGGCCTGTTAGGTTACTTTTCGGGGACGATCGGGCAGTGGCTGAATCGCACGCCGCGTGCGGGCATGTGGCTCGATCGGATCGCAGGCGCCGTGTTCGTCGGCCTCGGCCTGCGCCTCATCGTCGCCCGTTGACCGCGTGGGCGGCTCTACCGTCCCCGCGGTTACGTTCGGTTGTCGTTAGTTGAAAGTCACGACGACCGTGGCTGACGGCTGCTTGCGAGCGGCCACCGGCACTTCCAGCAGATTGTGCTGGTCATTCCACGTGAAGCGCACCGCCTTGCCGTCCACCGTCACCGCGCGAGGCTTGGCCAGCACATTGTGCACCTTCAGTCCGAAGGCGCGTTCCTGCGCCGCCTGCGCCTTGCCGGTCTCGGTACTGAAGCGAATCTCGAGCTTCCCGCCAGCATACTGGCTGCCGAAGCGCACGATCTCGTACTTGCCCCTGGCGTAGGCCTCCGACGTCTCGCCGTCATCGTCATACATCTTGCCCTCGCCCTTCGCCACACTAGTGTCGTGGTAGTAGTGCAGGTCGATGCTGCGGGTCGAATAATCGCGGGTGCTCTGCACCACCTTCGCCATCGGCACGAAAGCGCCGGCGCGCACGTAGACCGGAATATTCGCTTCGACCGGTTTCACGACCTCGGTAATCCCGCCCAGGTGCTTCTCGCCGGTGTGGAAATCGAACCAGACCGAGCCCTTCACCGGGAAGTGCACTTCCTTGCGGGTAGCGCCCGGCTCGACCACCGGCGCGACCAGGAAGTCATGGCCCCACAGGTAGGTGGACGACATCGCGGTGGCTTCGTCTTCCTCGAACAGCACGGGTCGCATCAGCGGCATGCCGGTGCTGCTGTTCTCAAAAGCGAGCGTGTAGTTATACGGCAGCATCGCGTAGCGCAGCCACACCGCTTCGCGCGCCAGCACCTTGGTGCGCTCGTTGCGGAACACCGGTTCCGGCGCCACGTCGTCTTGCGCGTGCGGGCGGAACACCGGCTGGAACACGCCGTACTGCAGCCAGCGCACGTACAGTTCGTCGTCCAGCACCGGGCCGGCGAAGCCGCCGAGATCCGAGTGCATGTAGGCCAGGCCCTGCATGCCCATTTGCAGCGAGATCTCCATCTGCGACTGCAGTCCGCCCCAGCCGCGGCTGACGTCGCCCGACCATGGGATCATGCCGAAGCGCTGCGAGCCCGAGTACCCGGCGCGCATCAGGATGAAGGGACGCTCTTCCGGATACTCCTTCTTGTAGCCGTCGGCGATCAGGCGCGCCCAGTCGTGGCCATACACATTGTGGACCTGGTCGGCGGTGAGTCTGGCGTTGTCGCCGTGGCGCACCCAGAACGGGTGCACTTCCGGCTCGCCAAGGTCGCCCCACCAGCCGGCCACGCCGCCCTGCTTCAGGTTCTTGTAGATGTTCCAGAACCAGTCGCGGCCCTGTTGGGTGTAGAGGTCGACCAGGCCGGTGTTCCCGAAATAGAAATCGTAGGTGGCCGGCTTGCCGTCCTTATCGGTGGCGAGCACACCCTTCTGGCCGGCGGCTTCCTGCCAGCGGCTCGACGTGGTGAGGATGAAGGGTTCGGTGATGACGATGGTCTTGACGCCCTTCTTTTTCAGATCCGCCATCATCTTCTCGGCGGTCGGGAAGGTGTCGCGGTCCCAGGCCAGGTTGCCCATGGTGTCCTTGACGGTCTTCCCGAACCAGAACAGGTCGAGCACCACGGCGTCCAGCGGGATCTTGTCGGCGATGAAGCGCTCGACCACCTCGCGCGTCTGGGCCTCGCTCTTGTAGCCGAAGCGGCTGGCGAAGTTACCGAAAGCCCAGCGCGGCGGCAGCGGCTGGCGGCCGGTCAGCGCCGTGTAGTTCGCCATCACGCCGTCCCAGCTGTCGGCGGCCACCACCTGGTAGGTCTTGCGCCCGCCGATCACCTCGTAGCGCAGCGTGCCGTCCTTGGCGCTGTCGAAATCGAGCCAGCCGGTGCCGGGATTATCGAAGTGAATCGCGTATTTTTTAGACGAGAGCGCGACCGGAATCGCGTAGTTCAGTAACTGCGAAGTCGCGCCATAGCCGTAGTCGGCCTTGTTATACAGCTGGAAGCGCTTGCCGCGGCGGTTCATGCCGGCTGCGCGCGCGCCGGCGCCGTACAGCGCCTCGCCGTTCTCAAGCGCGAACTCGATGCTCTCCATGTCGGCCGTGCGGCCATAGCCACGCTTCTCGGCCACCAGCGGCTTGTCCTGGTACAGGTAGCTGATACGGAAGGGCTGCTTATCGACCACCACCGTGATGCCGCTTGTTGCGAACACCAGGCGCGCGCCCTCGTCTTTCAAGCTTGCGCCCACGTCCACGGGCGCCAGCACCACGGCGTGCGAAGCTGCATCGAAGGATTCACCCTTCGGGATGAAGGTGGTCTCGACCACGTTCGCCGAATAGGGCTTGATCAGGTAGCGGCCGTCGCTGGTCGCGAGTTCCAGCGTGTTCTGGTTGCGGGTATGGCCCTGCAGCTGGCGATCGGCGTTCTGGGCAAGGGCGAGCGGGCTGGCGAACAGGCACAGCACGAGGCGAGCAATCGTCGTAGGCGTCATGGATTCCGGTTGTCGTTTTTATCAAACGAGAGCATGCCAGAATTCCCGCGTTCATGTAAGAAAATTACATGGGGCTCAGCGTAAGTACGGCATCACATTGCTCGCGACCCGCGCGGCCTCGGCATCGGTGAATGGCAGGCTGCGGAACGCGGCCCAGGCGACTTGCGGCGGCACTTCGGCGCCGACCGCGGTCTCGGAGCCATATAGCACGCGCCCCATGCCGACCTGGCGCAGCCTTTGCACCAGGCGGCGCGCATCGGCCGGCGACAGGCCGGGGCGCGCGAACGACGCCGCATCGAGCCAGACGCGGCGCATGCGCGGGTCCTGGCGCGCGGCGGCTTCCGCCAGCACGGTGAGCGCGGCCAGCGGCGTGGCCGTGTCCCCCGCCCTGCTGGCGATCGTCGGGATCTCGGCATAGGCCAGTTGCACCGGCACGTCCGGCGCATACGGCAGCAGCTGGTCGATCAAGAGGCGCGCGCCGTCGGCGCTGGTGCCGCGCAGCTGCAGCACGATCGCCATGCCGCGCGAATTCGCCGAGCGGAACACGCGTTGCACCCGCGCGACCTGGCTTGCATCGTCCAGGCGGCTGCCCGGGCCGGGGTGCAGCTTGATGCCGCGCCCGAATTCGGGGCTGGCCGCGCAGCGCGCCAGTTCGGCCAGTGCGTAATCCTTCAGCGGGTCGACGCTGCACAGCGCCACCAGCCGCTTCGGATACTCGCCGGCCTGGCGCGCGGCCCAGTCGTTTTCGGCACGCACGCGCGCGTATTCGTCGTCGGGCACCTGGGCCGGGCGGCCGTAGATCCAGGCCACCGACAATACCGCCGCGCGCTCGATGCCGGCGGCATCCAGCTGGGCGATCAGGTCTTGCGCCGACACCGGTTCCAGCTGCGCGTTCGACGACAGGAAGGCCGCCGCCGCCGGGCTGTAGATGTATTGGTGATGATCGGCCACCGGCGTACGCACCGGCGCGAACGGTCCGACGGGGCCCGCCTTGGCAGCGCCGGCAAAGGCCAGCAGCACGGCAGCGGACAGCAGGACAGGGACACGCCTCATACATACACCTCGAGTGATTTAGCGCCGGCCTGCATGGCCGGAGAACGCCATGTTATCGCATTGGCAGCGAGCGCTGTCAAGATTGCAGCTTTCATGCGCCTCGCGTAGCATCGCCGGATGGCCGTCCACGGACGCGCCGATCGATACGACAAGGACAACGATGAACATGGATATTCCGGCAGGCGCAGGCGCGCTTGGCAATGCGGCCAGCAAGAACCGCTCCTTCCTCACGGTGGCGCTGATCGAACTGTGGGAGCGCTTCGGCTACTACGGCATGCAGGCGCTGATCGTCTACTTCATGGTGCAGCGCCTCGGTTTCGAGGACAGCCGCGCCAACCTGGTGTGGGGCGCGGCTGCGGCCCTGATCTACGTGGCGCCGGCGATCGGCGGCTGGATCGGCGACCGGGTGCTCGGCACGCGCCGCTGCATGATCCTGGGCGGGATCATCCTCTCGCTCGGCTACGCCCTGATGGCGATCCCCACCACCAACACCTGGATGACCTTCTCGGCGCTGGGCGTGATCGTGGTCGGCAACGGCCTGTTCAAGCCGAATACCGCCAACCTGGTGCGCAAGATCTACGAAGGCGACGACTCGAAGATCGATTCGGCCTTTACCCTGTACTACATGGCGGTGAACGTCGGCTCGACCCTGTCGATGCTGGCCACGCCCTGGATCAAGGACTACGTCAACCTGACCTATGGCGGTGAACTCGGCTGGCACGTCGCCTTCGCGGTCTGCAGCGTGGGCCTGTTCGTCGGCCTGCTGACCGTGGGCGTGCTGCGCGCCACCATCTCGCACGTCGGCTCGCCGCCGGATGCGCAGCCGCTGCAGGTCGGTAAACTGCTGGCGGTGCTGGGCGGCGGCCTGGTGGCGGTGGCGGCATCGGCGGTCATCCTCGAATACCAGGCCCTGGCCCGTGCTTTTGTCTACGTCGCCGGCATCGTGGTGCTCGGGATCTTCTTCCACCTGATCCGCACCAGCGCGCGGCACGAGCGTGCCGGCCTGATCGCGGCCCTGGTATTGACCTTGCAGACGGTGTTCTTCTTCATCTTCTACCAGCAGATGTCGACCTCGCTGTCGCTGTTCGCGCTGCGTAACGTGGACCTGGGCTTCTACCTGTTCGGCACCCGCCTGTGGACCTGGGCGCCGGCCCAGTTCCAGGCACTGAACGCGATCTGGATCATGGTCCTGAGCCCGGTGCTGGCATTCGTCTACACCCGCGCCGGCGCGAGCGGCCGGGATATCTCGATCGCCGCCAAGTTCGCACTCGGTTTCGCGGTGGTGGCGGCCG
>Ga0265798_10002418_pt1 | contig 27658 bp, 25 predicted proteins | sample P3T30metagenome_FD_192430 | JGI IMG/M metagenome (GOLD analysis project Ga0265798, IMG submission 192430) | Plant litter microbial communities from East Loma Ridge, Irvine, California - P3 T30 | ecosystem: Environmental > Terrestrial > Plant litter > Unclassified | place: USA: California...
GTCCTGCGCCTTGCGATAGCGCATGCAACTTGGGCCCCTGCCTTCGCAGGGGCGACGTGACCTGCGTGCGCGGCTACAAGCGCGCCGCCGGCCCGCTCCCCTTGAAACGTCGCCCCTGCGAAGGCAGGGGTCCAAGTCCTGCGCCTTGCGATAGCGCATGCAACTTGGGCCCCTGCCTTCGCAGGGGCGACGTGGCTTGCGTGCGCGGCTACGAGCGCGCCGCCGGCCCGCTTCCTTGAAACATCGCCCCTGCGAAGGCAGGGGTCCAAGTCCTGCGCCTTGCGATAGCGCATGCAACTTGGGCCCCTGCCTTCGCAGGGGCGACGTGGCTTGCGTGCGCGGCTACGAGCGCGCCGCCGGCCCGCTTCCTTCAAACGTCGCCCCTGCACAGGCAGGAGCGACGTGGCTTGATTACGTAACTATAACCGCGCCGCCAGTTCCGCCCCTTCGCGAATCGCCCGTTTCGCATCCAGCTCCGCCGCCAGCGCCGCGCCGCCGATCTTGTGGAAACGCGGTCCGCCGCGCGTGCCTTCCGGCGGCATCAGTTCCGCCAGGCTTTCCTGGCCGGCGCAGATCACCACATTGTCCACCTCCAGCAGCCGGCGCTCGCCGCCCACCGTGATGTACAGGCCGGCGTCGTCGATGCGCTCGTACTGCACGCCCGCCATCATCGTCACGCCGTTGCGCGCCAGGGTGGCGCGGTGGACCCAGCCGCTGGTCTTGCCCAGGCCGGCGCCCGGGCGCGTGCTCTTGCGCTGCAGCAGCCAGATCTTGCGGAGTGGCGCAGGTTCGCGTGGCGCGGCCAGGCCGCCCGCCGTCGTCACCCGCAGGTCGACGCCCCATTCGGCCATCCAGTCCGCCACCGGCAGCGGCAATGGCGCCTGCGGGTCGTGCAGCAGGAACTCGGCCGTATCGAAGCCGATGCCGCCGGCGCCGATGAGGGCCACGCGCCCGCCCACCTGCGCGCCGCCGCGCAGCACGTCGAGATAGGACAGCACTTTCGGATGCTCGATGCCCTCGATGCGCGGGCGCCGCATCGTGACGCCGGTGGCGACGATGACCTCGTCGTAGCCGCCGGCCAGCAGCTCGGCCTGCGTCACCCGCGTGCCGAGGCGCAGGTCGACACCGGCCAGTTCGAGCTGGCGTCCGAAATAGCGCACCGTCTCGGCGAATTCTTCCTTGCCCGGAATGCGCATCGCGATGTTGAACTGGCCGCCGATACGCTCGGCCGCATCGAACAGCGTGACCGCATGCCCGCGCCCCGCCGCCACGCTCGCCGCCGACAGCCCGGCCGGACCGGCGCCGACCACCGCGATGCGGCGCCGGCGCGGGGTCGCCCGGTAGACCAGCTCGGTCTCGTGGCAGGCGCGCGGATTGACCAGACAGCTGGCGCGCTTGTTGGCGAAGGTGTGGTCGAGACAGGCCTGGTTGCAGGCGATGCAGGTGTTGATGCGGTCGGCCTGGCCGGCCGCGGCCTTCACGACCCAGTCCGGATCGGCCAGGAAAGGCCGCGCCATCGAGACCAGGTCGGCTTGCCCCTCGGCCAGCAGGCGCTCGGCGTCCTCCGGCATATTGATGCGGTTCGAGGCCACCACCGGGATGCGCACTGCCACGCGCAGGCGCGCCGCCACTTCGGCGAAGGCGGCGCGCGGCACCGAGGTGACGATGGTCGGGATGCGCGCCTCGTGCCAGCCGTAGCCCGTGTTCAGGATGGTGGCGCCGGCCGCCTCCAGCGCCTGCGCGGACTGCACGATCTCGTCCCAGGTATTGCCGCCCTCGACCAGGTCGAGCACGGAATGGCGGTGCATGATGATGAAGTCGGGGCCGACGGCCGCGCGGATGCGGCGCACGATCTCGACTGCCAGGCGCATGCGCCCTTGAATCGCGCCGCCCCAGCCGTCGCCGCGGCGGTTGGTGCGCGCGCACAGGAACTGGTTGATCAAATAGCCTTCGCTGCCCATCACCTCGACGCCGTCGTAGCCGGCGCGCCGGGCCAGGCGCGCGCAGCGCGCATAGGCGGCGATGGTCGCCTCGATGCCGCGCTCGGTCAGGGCCTTGGGCTTGAACGGCGAGATCGGCGATTTCAGGCTGGAGGCCGACACCACCAGCGGCTGGTAGCCGTAGCGGCCCGCATGCAGGATCTGCAGCAGGATCTTGCCGCCCTCCTCGTGCACGGCGCGGGTGACGCGGCGGTGGTTGAACAGGTCGCCGGCCGTGTTGAGCGTACCGCCGAAGGGCAGCAGCCAGCCCTGGCGGTTGGGAGAGATGCCGCCGGTGACGATCAGGCCGGCCCCGCCGCGCGCGCGCTCGCGGTAGAAGGCGGCCAGCTTGCCGTAGTTATAGAAACGGTCTTCGAGGCCGGTATGCATCGAACCCATGATCACGCGGTTCTTCAGCGTGGTGAAACCGAGGTCGAGCGGTGCGAGCAGGTGCGGATAGGGTGAGGACATCGAGCGAGCAACTCCTTAGCCGGAAAACCTCGTCCCTGCGATGGCAGGACCCAGGTACTGCGCGCGGTCGAGGCGCATCGGACTTGGGTCCCTGCCTTCGCAGGGACGACGGGGTATCGGCGATTAAACCGGGATGTCAGCTATCCCGGCCTTGAATCAAACCGGATAACTCTCCGGCGAACGCAGTTCGGCAAACTGCTCGATGCTGCCGATGCGTACCGTGACCGGGTTCAGGACGGCCTGCGGCGACAGCGAGCGCCAGGCGAACTTCCATTCCTTTTCGCGGGCCTGGTCCGGTCCGCGCGTAAAGGCCAGGCCGAGGCGCGAGCGCGCGCCGTATTCGACCGGACCGTCGATGCCGGCCCAGTTGGGCAGCGTGCGCTGCACCGCGCGGTGCAGGCGTTCGCCGAACTCCTCGGAGTTGTGGATGATCAGGCAGCTGTCGGCCGGGCCGAGCGCCTCGAACAGCTGCTTGTCCCAGGCGGTCGAGAAGGACAGGGTCAGGAAGCCGTTCGCCGGCACCAGGCGGAACTGGCCGGCGGCGAGCGCCTGTTCCAGGTCGGAGCGCATGCCGTAGCGATGCAGGGTAGGGGGACGTTCGTAGTCGTGCATGATGAATCTCGATTCGTATTCGGTAAGGGATGGACTGTCCTCATGAGGACGAGGCTTCGTAGTCGTGCAGGTGCATGCGCATGTAGCGGAAGGAGACGAACACTTCGCGCAGCAGGAACACGAAACTGGCGATCAGGGCGATCATGGCCAGCACGAACATGCCGGCGATATAGCGGTCCAGCGGCAGGTTGGCGGTGTCGCCCAGGAACAGGAAGGCAATCACCACGCAGATCATGAAGCCGCAGATGGTGCTGCCGGTAAGCGCGTAGTTGAGCAGCTGCCAGCGCTGGTACAGCACTTCCAGCTCTTCCTTGTATTCCCGGTCCGGCCCCTTGCGCAGTTCCTCGCGCAGCACCCGGGTGCGGTCGATCACGCGCGCCAGGCGGTTCAGCAGCACGGTCAGCTTGGTCGCCACCCCGGTCAGCAGGAACACGGGGGCGATCGACAGCTGGATGACGTGGCCGATGTCGTTGGTCTGGATATTCATTGCGGGTAGCTTGGCTTGTCGTTGTTATGTGGACCGTTGACAGCAGTCTAACAGTCCATGCTTCGAGACCCCGTTTTTTACTCGAACCTGCCCTGGCGCTTGAACTGCTCGGTGGCGCCGACCAGCGCGCGCGCGATGCCGATTTCCAGCGCGCCGTGGCCGGCGTCGGGAATCATGCGCAGGCGCGAGCCGGGCCAGGCCTGGTGCAGGCGGTAGGCCGACAGCGGCGGGCAGATCACGTCATAGCGCCCCTGCACGATCACGGCCGGCAGGTGGGCGATGCGGCCAAGGTCGCGGATCAGCTGGTCGTCCGCCAGGAAACCGCCATTGGCCATGTAGTGCGATTCGAGGCGGCCGACGCCCAGGTCGAGCGTATCGGACGACTGCTCTTCTTCCTGCGGCAGCAGGAACACACGGCGGCCCTCGAAGCGGCTCCAGGCGCGCGCCGCCGGCCAGTACTGGCGCGGATCGTCGCACAGCAGGCGCCGCGCATAGGCGTTCAGGAGGTCGCCGCGTTCCTCGGGCGGGATCGGGGCGATGAATTCGTCGTACAGCTCCGGATAGAACCACTGCACGCCGTACAGGAAGAATTCGATCTCGGCCGGGGTGCACAGGAAGATCCCGCGCAGCACGAAGCCGAGGCAGCGGTCCGGATGGGCCTGGCCATAGGCGAGCGCCAGGGTCGAGCCCCAGGAACCGCCGAACACCAGCCAGCGCTCGATGCCGAACAGCGTGCGCAGGCGTTCGATGTCCTCGATCAGCAGCTGGGTGGTGTTGTCGCGCCATTCGCCCAGGGGGGTCGACTTGCCGGCGCCGCGCTGGTCGAACAGGATCACCCGGTAGGCGCTGGGGTCGAAGAAGCGCCGGTGCTGGGACGAGAGCCCGGCGCCGGGGCCGCCATGCAGGAAGATCACCGGAATGCCGTTCGGATTGCCGACCTCTTCCCAGTAGATCGTGTGCAGCGCGTCGACGGCCAGCATGCCGTGGCGATTCGGAAGGATGGGCGGGAACAGCGAGGGCGGCATGGCGGTCATGGCAGGTCTTCGAACGGATGGGTAAGAACGATTGTAGCCGCCCGGCCGTTCTAAAAAAAGGTATTCAGTCCGTAGCGCACCGCATAGTCGTCGTCCACGCCCAGCAGCAGCTGCCAGCGGTCGAAGGTCGTGCAGGGATGCGAGATGCCGCAGCCGACCAGGTCGCCCACCGCCAGCAGCGTACGGACCGGTCCGTCGGGCAGCTGCAGATAGGCGTGCTGGTCGTTCATCTTGACGATCTCGCAGCCCTCCGGCAAGGCATGCGGCAGGCCGGGGCCGGGACGGTGGTAGTGCAGCGGCAGCGGCAGGCCGGCGTCGTGCGAGGCGTCGCGCTTGCCCATCGACAAAATCGCCAGGCCCGGCTCGGGGCGCGACTGCACCACGCTCCAGATTTCCAGCGCCGGGCGCAGGCCGGCGCGCGGGTCGATGCCTTCGCGCTCGTCGAGTTCGGCGATCGCGTCCAGGTACATGCCGTGGTCGCTGCTGACGTAGGAACCGCTGCGCAGCACGGCGCGCACCGGGCGCGACAGCCCCTGCACTTCCTGGAAGCCGCGCGCCACCAGGTCGAAATAGGCCGAGCCGCCGGCCGTCACCACGATCTCGGGCGTGCCGAACAAGCCTTCGTCGTCGGCTTCGCGCACCAGCGCGCACAGGCTCGCCACGAAGCCGGCCACGCCGCGCAGGTCGGCGGCGCGGTCGCTCGATACCAATAAGCCTTCGTAGCCCTCGAAACCGGCCAGCGCCAGCCCGGGCGCGTGCTCGATGGCGCGCGCCACCGTCAGCGCCTGTTCCGACGTGCGCGCACCGGCGCGCTTGCCCGACAGGCCGAGTTCGACCAGCACCGGCAGCGGCCGCGCCAGTGGGTGGGCGTCGACTTCCTCGGCCAGGCGCGCCACGCCGGCCAGCGAGTCGGCCAGCACCAGGCAGTCGAAATCGGGATCCTCGTGCAGCAACTGCAGCAGTGAGCGCACGTCGCTGCGCGCCACCAGCTGGTTGGCGACGATCACGCGGCGCACGCCGAAGCGGTGCGCCACTTGCACCTGGGTCACATTGGCCAGGGTGATGCCCCAGGCGCCGTGCGCCAGCTGGGCGCCGAACAGTTGCGGGCACATGGTGGTCTTGCCGTGCGGCGCCAGCGCCACGCCGTAGCGCGCGCAGTAGTCGCGCATCCAGGCCAGGTTGTGGCGCAGCGCCGAGGTCTTCAGGACCGCGACCGGGTAGCTGGTGTCGCCGTGAAGCACGTTCCAGCCCTGCATCGCGAGTGCGCCCTGGCGCAGCGGCGCGGTGATCGGCAAGCCCTTGGTGCCCGGCAGCAGCACCTGTTCTTCGAGGCTGGACAAGGCCAGCCCGCCATGCAGCAGTGAATCCATCGCTTCCTCTTACGTTTCCGGTCCGCCCTGGCGCCCGAGTTCGTCCAGCAGGTCGACACGCAGCAGGCCGGCCGAGGGCATCACACCCTTCGATCCGGGTGTGCGGAAGATGCCGGGCAACAGTCCGTCTTCCTGCAACTGCGGCAGCAATTCTTCCAGCAGTTCATCCAGGTCGAAGGCCTGCGGCGCATAGCCTTCCCATTCGAACTCCGCGCACAACTGGGCGAAGGCGCGCTCCGGCCACATCGCGAACACCAGGGTGCCGTCGTCCTTCGTCGCCAGCGCCCAGCCATTGCGGTACAGCCCCCACACCTTGCGCGTCTGCGCCACGCGCTCGACGAAATACGCGTAGCGCTCGGGCGCAGGCAACCTTACCACTTCCTTCAGCTGTTCGGCACTGAGCATCGCATTCCTTCCCTGGCCGGATGGCCGCCGTCGCTGCGAGGATACGACAACATCGCCGGGCGGCGGCGCCGGACAAGAAAACACCGCCCCTCGGGGCGGTGTCGGTGCTGCGCTGGACCGGTGCGCCGGTCAATGCATGTGCTGGCCGCCGTTGATGGCGATGTTGGCGCCGGTCACGAAGGCCGCTTCGTCCGAGGACAGGTAGGCGACCAGGCCGGCGACTTCTTCCGGCTTGCCCAGGCGGCCCATCGGGATTTGCGGCAAGATCTTGGTTTCCAGGACTTCGCTCGGGATATCGGTGACCATCTTGGTGCCGATATAGCCCGGCGAGATGGTGTTCACGGTCACGCCCTTGCGCGCCACTTCCAGCGCCAGCGCCTTGGTGAAGCCGTGGATGCCGGCCTTGGCCGCCGAATAGTTGGTCTGGCCGAAGGCGCCCTTCTGGCCGTTCACCGACGAGATGTTGATGATGCGGCCCCAGTTGCGCTCGATCATGCCGTCGGCAACCGGCTTGGTCATGTTGAACACGGAATCGAGGTTGGTCTTCATGACCGCATCCCAATTGACCTTGTCCATCTTTTTGAAGGTCATGTCGCGCGTGATGCCGGCGTTATTCACCAGCACGTCGACCGGGCCGACTTCCTGCGCCACCTTGGCCACGCAGGCCTGGGCCGAATCGTAGTCGGACACGTCGCACTCGTAGGCCTTGAACTCGTGGCCCTGCCCGCGCATCGCCGCCAGCCAGCCTTCGGCCTTCGTGCTGCCGGGCGAATAGGTCGTCACGACCGTGTAGCCGAGCGCTGCCAGCTTGATGCAGATCGCTTCGCCGAGACCGCCCATGCCGCCGGTTACCAATGCCACTCTAGCCATGTGTCTTCTCCTGTTTTTCGCTTATCAGAACTGCTTTATTGTCGTTTGATGCCCTACGGCCTGGCGCGGCGTTGCGGCCGCGCTCCAGGCTTGCCTGCCCTACGGTCAGCGCTCTACGGCCAGCGCCACACCCATGCCGCCGCCGATGCACAGGCTGGCCAGCCCTTTCTTGGCGTCGCGGCGGATCATTTCGTGCAGCAGGGTCACCAGCACGCGCGCACCGGAGGCGCCGATCGGGTGGCCGAGGGCGATGGCGCCGCCGTTGACGTTGATCTTCGAGGTATCCCAGCCCATCTGCTTGTTGACGGCGACGGCCTGGGCGGCGAAGGCTTCGTTGATTTCCATCAGGTCGACGTCTTCGTGGCTCCAGCCGGCCTTTTGCAGGCACAGGCGGGTGGCCGAGACCGGCCCCATGCCCATGATGGCCGGATCCAGGCCGGACGAGGCATAGGCCTTGATGCGCGCCAGCGGGGTCAGGCCGAGTTCCTTGGCCTTCGAGGCCGACATCATGATCACGGCGGCGGCGCCGTCGTTCAGGCCGGAGGCGTTGCCGGCGGTGACGGTACCCTCTTTGTTGAAGGCAGGACGCAGGCTGGACATGCCTTCCAGGGTGGCGCCGTGCTTCGGATACTCGTCGGTATCGAAGATGGTCGCGCCTTTCTTGGAGGGGATCTCGACCGGGAGGATCTCGTCCTTGAACTTGCCTTCCTTCTGGGCGGCTTCGGCCTTGAGCTGCGACTGCACCGCGAACTCGTCCTGTTCCTGGCGCGAGATCTCGAATTTCTTGGCGACGTTCTCGGCGGTCACGCCCATGTGGTACTGGTTGTAGACGTCCCACAGGCCGTCGACGATCATGGTGTCGGTGAGTTTGGCGTCGCCCATGCGGAAACCGTCGCGCGAGCCGTTCAGCACGTGCGGCGAGGCGCTCATGTTTTCCTGGCCGCCGGCGATCACGATGCTGGCGTCGCCGCACTTGATGGCCTGGGCCGCCAGGTGGGTGGCGCGCAGGCCGGAGCCGCAGACCATGTTCAGCGTGAAGGCGGGGACGGTGTCGGGCAGGCCGCCCTTGATGCCGGCCTGGCGCGCCGGATTCTGGCCGGTGCCGGCAGTCAGCACCTGGCCCATGATGACTTCGCTGACCGCGGCCGGGTCGATGCCGGTCTTGGCGAGCAGCTGCCTGATCACCGTAGCGCCGAGTTCAGCAGCGGGAATCTTGGAAAGCGCACCGCCGAACTTGCCGATTGCGGTTCGGCCAGCGGCCACGATTACGACATCTTCCATATCAGTCTCCGGTATCCCGGCCCCAGTGGCCGGGGTTCAATGATGGACAGCCCTATCGGAAACCCTGGCAGTACGGCGCACGTGGCGGCGCCGCTTGCCGGGCTTCCTGCTGTCGGCTTTTCCGTCGCAATGCGCCATGCATCCCTGCCCGGCCGTCATGGCCGGTGTCTCCCATACGAGGAATTCGGCTTGGTCGCACTTGCCTGGACGGAAGCCAACAATGTTAGTTACTTTGCTTATGGATAGTTTAAGCAAAATCAATCTTATCAGCTTATTCAAAAAAACAACCGGGGATTTGTGGCAATTGTGTTATTGATGAGCATGATTTATTTTGTTCAATTTTTATCTGTGGAAACAAGCATTTCCGGCCCTCCACACCATTGCCAAACCTTTCCCTTTACGCGAAATTTCACAGTAGAATGCTCGGGCTAGTGCCAACCAGAATCCCTTATGCCAAACAGTCCGAGCTCCCTGCCCATCGAAATCAAGATTTCCACGGTCGTGGCCATCTCGGCCATCCTGCACTCGGCCGACCCGCAGGCGATCGACGCCGCGCTCAAGCAGATGACCGGCGGCGTCTCGGATTTTTTCGAGGATGAGTTCGCCGTTATCGACGTCGCCGCCATCGCCGACGAGGCCGCGCAGCTCGACTGGGAATCCCTGGTCGCCCTGCTCAAGCGCTACCGCCTGAACGCGGTGGCGGTACGCGGCGCGCCGGCGGCGCTGCACGACGTCATTCGCGCCTACGACCTGTTCCTGGACGACGGTTCCAGCGGCGCGCACCACGGCCACGCACGCGAGCGCGCCGAGGAAGCGGCGGCGGTCGCCGCGCCGGTTCCGGAACCGGCGCCCGCCCCCGTCGCTGCGCCGGCGGAAGCGGCCGCGCCGGTCCAGACCGTGATCATCGACACCCCGGTGCGCGCCGGCCAGCGCATCTATGCGCGCGGCGCCGACCTGATCGTCACCGCGGTAGTGAATAATGGCGCCGAACTGATCGCCGACGGCAGCATCCACGTGTATGCGCCGCTGCACGGACGCGCGCTGGCCGGCGCCTCCGGCAATGCCGGCGCGCGCATCTTCGCGCTGCAGATGGAACCGGAACTGGTGTCGATCGCGGGTGTCTACCGCACCTTCGACGAAGGCGTGCCTGCCGATATGGTGCGCCAGCCGGTACAAATCCGCCTGGTCGGCGACCGAATCGATATATCATCGCTGGCTTCGGCAACGCGCAATTAAGCGCCCGATCTTCCGGCACTGACCAAGATACTGAAAAAGGACTCAGATTTTCATGGCAAGAATCATCGTTGTAACGTCCGGCAAGGGCGGTGTGGGCAAGACCACTTCGAGCGCCAGTTTTTCCAGCGGCCTGGCGATGCGCGGCTTCAAGACCGCGGTCATCGACTTCGACGTCGGCCTGCGCAACCTCGACCTGATCATGGGTTGCGAACGCCGCGTGGTCTACGACCTGGTCAACGTGATCAACCGCGAAGCCAGCCTGACCCAGGCCCTGGTCAAGGACAAGCACTGCGACAACCTGTTCATCCTGCCGGCCTCGCAGACCCGCGACAAGGACGCGCTGTCGGAAGACGGCGTCGAGCGCGTGCTGAACGAGCTGATCAAGATGGGTTTCGACTACATCATCTGCGACTCGCCGGCCGGCATCGAGCACGGCGCGCTGATGGCGCTGACCTTCGCCGACGAAGCGATCATCGTCACCAACCCGGAAGTGTCCTCGGTGCGCGATTCCGACCGCATCCTCGGCATCCTCCAGGCCAAGTCGCGCCGCGCCCAGAGCGGCGGCGAGCCGGTCAAGGAACATCTCCTGATCACGCGCTATTCGCCGCGCCGCGTCGAGGCGGACGAGATGCTGTCCTACCAGGACGTGCAGGAGATCCTGCGCATTCCACTGATCGGCATCATTCCGGAGTCCGAGGCGGTGCTGCATGCATCGAACCAGGGCAATCCGGCCATTCATTTCGCGGAGACGAGCGTGGCCCAGGCCTACCAGGACGTGGTGTCGCGCTTCCTCGGCGAAGAGATCCCGCTGCGCTTTACCAACTACGAAAAGCCCGGACTGCTGCAGCGTCTGTTTGGAGTAAAGTAAGATGGCCCTGCTTTCATTCCTGTTTCCTCAGAAGCAGAAGAGCGCCAATGCTGCCAAGGAAAGGCTGCAGATCATCATCGCGCGCGAGCGAACCAACCGCGCCGGTCCCGACTTCCTGCCGGCCCTGCACCGCGAACTGATCGAAGTGATCTCGAAGTACACCAAGGTCAACGCCGAAGACATCAAGATCTCGCTCGACCGCCAGGGCAACCTGGAAGTCCTCGACGTCAACGTCGTCCTGCCGGACGCCTGAGCATCCCGCCGCCGCCGGGGCCCTCCCGGCGGCTTCTTACCTCATTGCTGTTGCGGCGCCGCATGCGCCACCACCTCGCGCGCCACCTTCACGCAGGCCTCGACGTGCTGGTAGCCCATCTGCCTGAACAGCGCGAAGCCGATCGCCGCCGAGGCGATCTGCCCGGCCAGCGGCACCACTTTCGCCGCCGACTTGGCCGCCAGCTTGGCGCCTGACTTCTGCAGCAGCTTGACCACCAATTCTTTCGTCACCAGTTTACCGACCAGCATGCCGCCCAGCGTCCCGACCGCCTGGTAGGCGATCACACGCATGCGCGGGTTCAGGCGCTCGATCTGGTCGGGTGTCAAACCGAAGGCCTGGTTGATGTCTTCGACCATGCTGGCGAAGCTGGCCAGGTCGGCGGCAATATCGACTCCTGGTATCGGGATCGCCGCAACGCCGGCGGAAATGGCCGCGCGCCGGCGCACCAGCGCGCGGCAGCGCTCGCGCTGCTGCTCAATTTCGTCATTTGAAACGGGTAGCAACGGGAGTTGACCCGGCTCCTTCCTCTTTTTGAACATTTTGCCTCCGAAAAACCCTTGTCAACACAGTGTAACCGGGAGTTCGTTGGCAAGCTGACACAAGTGTGACGCAATTACCCAACGAAAATGTGAATTTATTTTCGGCATCGGTAGCATTGCTTTTTAGATGTCTGTTATATTTAGTGACATTGTAGGAATGTTCCTACAGTAACAACGCAGCAGTGCCAATACTCCCGAGACGCCGATCATGAGAATAGCCGTACTTGATAATGACAATTCCCAAGCAGAACTCATTTGCCAGGTTCTGAACGGCGCCGGACACAGCTGCCAGGCATTTTTCAACGGCAAGGACATGCTGGGACAGCTGCGCAAGGACAGCACCGATCTGCTGATCGTCGACTGGCAGGTTAACGATGTGCCGGCGACTGAACTGTTGCGCCGCGCTAAAGAAAAAATGGCGCCGAATACACCAACCATGTTCCTGGCAGGCAGCGCCGCCGAGGACGACATCGTGGCCGGCGTCACCGCCGGCGCCGACGACTACCTGGTCAAGCCGCTGCGCCGCGGCGAACTGGTGGCGCGGGTGCAAGCCCTGCTGCGCCGCGCCTATCCGTCGCAGAACGGCGCCGAGCAGCTGCAATTCGGCCCCTATGTGTTCGAGACCCGCCCGGGCCGCCTGATGATCGATGGCGAACAGATCGAGGTCACCCACAAGGAATTCAACCTCGCGCTGCTGTTCTTCCGCAACCTCGGCCGTCCGCTGTCGCGCGCCTACATCCACGAATCGATCTGGGTGCGCGAAACCGCGGTGCCGTCGCGCACCATGGACACCCACGTCTCGCGCGTACGCAACAAACTGCGCCTGCGTCCCGAAAACGGTTTCCGCCTGGTGCCTGTATACAGTTACGGCTACCGCCTGGAAAAGCTGGGGGCCTGAGCCCGCTGAAGCCAAGCCGGCATCAGGGTATAATGGGCGGCCTGCTTAATTTTTGATCAGCCATGCAACTCCTTGCCGTCGGTCTCAATCACACCACTGCCCCAGTCTCGCTGCGCGAGCAATTGGCGCTTGGGCCGGACCAGCTCGGCGAGGCGGTGCAGGCGGCGCGCGGCTGGTTTTCGCGCCTGAACACCCGCGGTGAAGACGAAGCGGCGCTGCTCTCGACCTGCAACCGCACCGAGATGTATGCCGCCAGCGAGGCGCCCGATCCGCTCGACGCCTCGGCGCGCTTCCTGGCCGACTACCACCAGCTCAGTTTTTCCGACCTGCGCCCGCATTTGTACATGCTGCCGCAGCACGACGCCGTGCGCCATGCCTTCCGCGTCGCCTCCGGCCTCGATTCGATGGTGCTGGGCGAGGCCCAGATCCTCGGCCAGATGAAGGACGCGGTGCGCGTTGCCGACGAAGCCGGCGGCCTCGGCACCTACCTGCACCAGCTGTTCCAGCGCAGCTTCGCGGTGGCCAAGGAAGTGCGCAGCAATACCGAGATCGGCGCCCACAGCGTCTCGATGGCCGCCGCCGCGGTGCGCCTGTCGGAGCGCATCTTCGACCGCGTCAGCGAGCAGAACGTGCTGTTCATCGGCGCCGGCGAGATGATCGAGCTGTGCGCCACCCACTTCGCCGCGCACAACCCCAAATCGATCACCATCGCCAACCGCACGCTGGCCCGTGGCGAGCTGCTCGCCGCGCGCTTTTCCGGCCGCGCGATCGGCCTGTCCGAGCTGTCGGAGCTGCTGCCGCAGTTCGACATCGTGATCTCGTCCACCGCCTCGGCCCTGCCGCTGATCGGCAAGGGCCTGGTCGAACGCGCCATCAAGGCGCGCCGCCACCGTCCGATGTTCATGGTCGACCTGGCGGTCCCGCGCGACATCGAGCCGGAAGTCGCGCGCCTGAACGACGTGTTCCTGTACACCGTCGACGACCTGGCCGATGTCGTGCGCACCGGCGTCGAGAGCCGCCAGGCCGCCGTGGCCCAGGCCGAAGCCATCATCGAGACCCGCGTGCAATCCTTCATGCACTGGGTCGGCGACCGCGCCGTGGTGCCGGTGATCCGCGACATGCACGAATCCAGCGAGCAGCTGCGCCTGGCCGAACTGGAACGCGCGCGCCGCCTGCTGGCCAAGGGCGAAGACATCGAGGTCGTGCTCGAAGCCCTGTCGAAGGGCCTTACCGCCAAGTTCCTGCACGGCCCGCAACAGGCGCTGCACCGCGCCCAGGGCGACGAACGCGCGCGCCTGGCGAGCCTGCTGCCGCAGCTGTTCCGCGGCCGCCGTTAGCACCCCTTCCGGTTCCACCGCCCGCTTCTGCTATCCTGCGGCGGGCATGCCTTCCTGCCGCCTTGCGGCTTCCTCCGCTTCTACTTCACAGACCCTATGAAACCATCCATGCTGGCCAAGCTGGACCAACTGGCCAACCGCCTCGTCGAGCTGGACGAACTCCTGATGTCCCAGGACGCCACCGCGAACATGGACAACTTCCGCAAGATGAACCGCGAGCACGCCGAACTCGGCCCGCTGGTGGACGTCTACCGCCAGTACCAGACCGCGCAGGGCGACATCGCCGCGGCGCAGGAAATGCTGGCCGATCCCGACATGAAGGAATTCGCCCAGGACGAGATCGACGCCGCCAAGGACCGCATCGCCGCGCTCGACATCGCGCTGCAGAAGATGCTGCTGCCGAAGGACGAGAACGACGAGCGCAACATCTTCCTCGAGATCCGCGCCGGCACCGGCGGCGACGAATCGGCCCTGTTCGCCGGCGACCTGCTGCGCATGTACACCCGCTACGCCGAGCGCAACCGCTGGCAGGTCGAGATGGTGTCGGAGTCGGCCTCCGACCTGGGCGGCTACCGCGAAGTCATCGTGCGCGTGGTCGGCCAGGGCGCGTATTCGAAGCTGAAATTCGAGTCCGGCGGCCACCGCGTGCAGCGCGTGCCGGCCACCGAGACGCAGGGCCGCATCCACACCTCGGCCTGCACCGTGGCGGTGATGCCGGAAGCGGACGAAGTCGAGGACGTGCAGATCAATCCGGCCGACCTGCGCATCGACACCTACCGTGCCAGCGGCGCCGGCGGCCAGCACATCAACAAGACCGATTCCGCGGTGCGCCTGACCCACCTGCCGACCGGTATCGTGGTCGAATGCCAGGACGACCGCAGCCAGCACAAGAACAAGGCGCAGGCGATGAAGGTGCTGGCCGCGCGCATCAAGGACGTGCAGCTGCGCGAGCAGCAGAGCAAGGAAGCGGCCACCCGCAAGAGCCTGATCGGCTCGGGCGACCGCAGCGAACGCATCCGCACCTACAACTTCCCCCAGGGCCGCCTGACCGACCACCGCATCAACCTCACGCTGTACAAGCTCGACATGATCATGGACGGCGACCTGGCCGAACTGACGAGCTCCCTGTCCGCCGAACACCAGGCCGAACAACTCGCCGCCCTCGGCGATTGAACTCGCCCAATTCGGGGTCAGAGCACTTTTTTGGGCAATTTCCAAAAATTATGCTCTGACCCCGAATGAGGACTCGCTGGCCTCGGCGATTGATGCACCTCAAACCGAGGTCAGAGCCGGGGTCAGAGCCGGGGTCAGAGCGCGGTTTTGGGAAATTGCCAAAAATCGGGGTCTGACCCCGGTCTTGCACTTGTGCGAAAATCGCAAGCTCGATTGAACGAACACCACAGGAAGCCCATGCCTTCGTCCCGCACCATCCTGCTTTCCATCGCCGCCGTCAGCATCGCCCTGGTCGGCGCGGCCCTGTATCTCCAGCACGCCAGGGACATGCTGCCCTGCCCGCTGTGCATCATCCAGCGCTACCTGTTCCTGGGCATTGCGATCTTCAGCCTGATCGGCGCTTTCTCCGGCAAGATCAAGGCCTTCACGGCCCTGGCCCTGTTGTCGGCCCTCGGCGGCCTGGGCGTGGTCGGCAAGCACCTGTACGTGATCGCCAACCCGGGCTTTTCCTGCGGTATCGATCCGATGGAGACGGTGCTGAACAAGATTCCGACCGCCACCCTGCTGCCCTCGGTGTTCCGCGCCGACGGCCTGTGCGAAGCGGCCCAGGAAACCGTGTTCGGCCTGGCCGTGCCGCAGTGGTCGGCCGTGTGGTTCGTGATCCTGACGCTGGCCCTGGTCTGGGTGCTGGCGCGGCGCGCACGCTGATGCTCGTCCACGCCGGCGCCGCCGTCAAAGCGGCTTTGAGCGCGCTGCCGCTCGATCCGCTCGAGAACCGCATCCTGCTGTGCCATGCGACCGGCCTCTCGCGCGTCCAGCTGATCACGCAGTCGGAGCGCGCGCTCACCGAAGCCGAGGCGCGCCAGCTGAGCGCGCTGGTGGCGCGCCGCCTGCAGGGCGAACCGATCGCCTACATCGTCGGCAAACGCGAATTCTTCGGGCTCGACTTCGAAGTCAGCGATGCCGTGCTGATCCCGCGCCCGGACACCGAACTGATCGTCGAACTGGCGCTGGAGCGCCTGCCCCCCGGCGCCGCGCGCCTGCTCGACATGGGCACCGGCAGCGGCGCGATCGCGGTGGCGGCGGCGCACGGCCGGCCCGACGCGCAGGTCACGGCGCTGGATGTCAGCGATGCCGCGCTGGCCGTGGCCCGGCGCAATGCCGCCGCCAACGGCGCGCGCGTGCGCTTCCTGCGCAGCGACTGGTTCGCGGCGCTCGATGCCGCCGAACGCTTCGAGCTGATCGCCTCGAATCCCCCGTATATCGCGGCCGGCGACGAACACCTGTCGCAGGGCGACCTGCGCTTCGAGCCAAGCGGCGCCCTGACCGACCACGCCGACGGCCTGTCGGCGCTGCGCATCATCGTCGCCGGTGCGCCGGCTTATCTTGCACCCGGCGCCTGGCTGCTGATGGAACATGGCTACGACCAGGCGCAGGACGTGCGCGCGCTGCTGGCGGCGCGCGGTTTCACGGAGGTGCAGAGCTGGCGCGACCTGGGCGGCATCGAGCGGGTCAGCGGCGGGCGTTTCGGGGCTTGACGCCACGACCAGCACGGCGCGGCGCCCCTGCCCCGTTTGTTACAATGTCCAGTCCCTATTCCGGAGCCACTCGATGCGTCGATTCTTCTCGACAATCATCCTGCTCGGCCCACTGCTTGCCTTCGCGGCCAAGCTAGAGCCGGTTACCGTATCCGCCAGCGCCGCCGAACAGGCGCGCGCCCTGTTCGAGCGCGACTGGCAATGGCGCCTGCAAAACCAGCCCGAACTGGCCACCAGTGTCGGCGACCACCGCTATGACGGTGAATTGAGCGACACTTCGCTGGCCGCCGCCGCGCGCGCGCTCGAGCACGAGCGCCGCATGCTCGAGCAGGCGCGCCGCATCGACCGCGAGCAGCTCGAGGGCCAGGACCGCCTGTCCTTGGACCTGTTCGTCGGCGACAAGGAACGGCGCCTGGCCGGCGCCGCCTTCGTCGCCTTCGATCCGCAGCCGATCAGCGCCCAGGACGGCCTGCAGTTCCGCTTCCCGCAGCTGCTGGCGCAGATGCCCTTCGTGACCGAGGACGATTACCGCAACTACCTGGCGCGCCTGAATGCGCTGCCGCGCCACATCGACGGCATCATCGAGCAGATGCGCGAAGGCATGCGCACCGGCTGGGTGGCCCCGAAGGCGATCATGGCGGCGCTGCCGGACCAGTTGCGCGCTCTACGCGAGCACCTGGCCGACGGCGCCATCGGCGCGCCGCTGCGGCGCATGCCCGCGACCATCGCGCCGGAAGCGCGCGAGCGGCTGGCCCAGGATGGCGCCACTGCCCTGCAGGCGCTCGCGCCGGCCTTGCTGAAGCTCGAGGATTTCCTGCGCACCGATTACCTGCCGGCGGCGCGCGTGAGCATCGGCGCCTCGAGCCTGCCGGGCGGGCCGGCCTGGTACGCCTGGCTGGCGAAGAGCAATGGCGGCGCCGAGCTGGCGCCGGCCGACATCCACGCGCTCGGCCTGAAGGAAGTCGCGCGCCTGCGCGAGGAGATGCAGGCGGTCATGGCGCGCACCGGTTTCAAGGGCAGCTATGCGCAGTTCCTGGTGTTCGTGCGCAGCGATCCGCGCCTGTTCTACAGCAATCCGGACGCGCTGCTGAACCGCTACCGCAAGACCATCGCGCGCGTGTATTCGCAGCTGCCGCTGCTGTTCGGCGCCATCCCCGAGGACGAGATCGCGGTCAAGCCGGTCCAGCGCGCCGGCGCCGAGAGCCAGGGCGCGGCCTACTACGAAGCCGGCACGCCGGAGCGCAGCGCGGCCCTGGTCGTCAACACCTCGCGCCTGAACACCCGGCCGCTGTGGGAAGTCGAGACCATCACCCTGCACGAAGCCGTGCCCGGCCACCACCTGCAGGTCGCCGCCGCGCGCGCCATCGAGGGCTTGCCGGCCTTTCGCCGCTACGGCTGGTATCCGGCCTTCGGCGAAGGCTGGGCGCTGTACGCCGAGAGCCTGGGGCCGGAACTGGGCCTGCTGCGCGACCCGTTCTCGCAGTTCGGCCGCCTGGCCGACGAACAGTTGCGCGCGGCGCGCCTGGTGGTCGACAGCGGCATCCATGCGCTCGGCTGGTCGCGGCGCCAGGCCGTCGCCTACCTGAACGCCAATACCGCCAACCCGCCGTCCGACAACGAGGTCGAGGTCGACCGCTACATCGCCCAGCCGGGCCAGGCGCTGGCCTACAAGGTCGGCCAGCTGCGCATCGCCGCCCTGCGCGCCAGGGCCCAGGCCCAGCTCGGCGACCGCTTCCGCATACGCGCCTTCCACGACGCCGTGCTGGCCGACGGCGCGCTGCCGCTCGATGTGCTGGAGCAGCGCATCCAGCGCTGGATCGCCGCGCAGCAGCCGCCGGCGCCGATGCCGACGCCGCCACCAATCCCGGCGCCGGATGCGGCGCCGGCCATCGTGCCGGTGCCCGCGCCGGCGGCGCCACCCGCACCCGTACCGGTGCCCGCCGCGCCCCGCAGCACCCCGTCCCGATAGTCAGGAGGCGGTCACTTTGGCCTGTTAAGATTTGCTGATAAATACAAACGCCAAAAATGAAACCCGCCCGGCGCATTTGGCCGTTTTCGGTTACTCTCTGCACCTTCAAGGTAGTATAAGAAAGGAAACCCCGTGTCGAACCAACTGACCCGCCGCCTGGCCCTGCTGGACGACGATGCGCACCGCGGCCTGCTGTTGCAGGGCCTGCGCGGCATCGAACGCGAGACTTTGCGCGTCGATCGACAAGGCCAGCTGGCGCGCACGCCGCACCCGGTCCAGCTCGGCTCGGCCCTGACGCATGCACAGATCACCACCGACTACGCCGAAGCCCTGCTCGAATTCATCACCCCGGCCGAGCACGACATCGGCCTGGCCCTGCACCGCCTCGACGCGGTCCACCGCTACGCCTACTCGCGCCTGGGCGACGAGATGCTGTGGAGCCAGTCGATGCCCTGCGACCTGCCGTCCGAGGAAGAGATCGAGATCGCCTGGTACGGCAAGTCCAACCTCGGCATGCTCAAGCACGTGTACCGCCGCGGCCTGGCGCTGCGCTACGGTAAGGCGATGCAGTGCATCGCCGGCATCCACTACAATTATTCGCTGCCGGAAGAACTGTGGAAGCTGCTGGCCCAGCACGAAGGCATCGCCGAAGAACGCCGCGAAGCGCTGCGCGACTTCCAGTCCGAGAGCTATATCGCGACCATCCGCAACTTCCGCCGCTACAGCTGGCTGCTGATGTACCTGTTCGGCGCTTCTCCGGTGCTGGACAAGGGCTTCCTGCGCGGCCGCCCGCACCAGCTCGAGACCCTGTCCGACGACACCCTGTACCTGCCCTACGCCACCAGCCTGCGCATGAGCGACCTGGGTTACCAGAACGACGCCCAGTCCGGCCTGCGCCCGCACGAGAACAGCCTGGAAAGCTACGTCACTTCGCTGATGGATGCGGTCAACCGCCCGTATCCGCCCTATGCCGAAGTCGGCACGAAAAAGGACGGCGAGTGGGTCCAGCTCTCGACCAACGTGCTGCAGATCGAGAACGAATACTATTCGACCATCCGTCCCAAGCGCGTCATCCGTACCGGCGAACGTCCGGTGCAGGCGCTGTGCAACCGCGGCGTCCAGTACATCGAAGTGCGCTGCCTCGACATCGACCCGTTCGAGCCGGTCGGCATCGCGCTCGAAACCGGCCGCTTCCTCGACGCCTTCCTGCTGTTCTGCGCGCTCGAGGAAAGCCCGATGATCAATGCCATGGAAGGCCAGGTCTACGCGCGCAACTTCGCCCGCACCGTCAAGGAGGGCCGCCGTCCGGGCCTCACGCTGACCCGCAACGACCACGAGGTGCTGCTCAAGGATTGGGCCGAAGAGCTGCTCGATCGCATCCGCCCGATCGCCGAGCTGCTCGATAGCGAGCACAATTACAAGGGCGCCCACGTCGAGGCCCTGGACGCCCAGCGCGCCAAGGTGGCCGACCCGGACCGCACGCCCTCGGCGCGCGTGCTGCAGGAAGTGCGCGTGCTCGGCTCCTTCGCCAAGTTCGGCCTGCGCCAGAGCGAACTGCATGCGCAAGCCTTCCGCGCCGATCCGCTGATGCCGGCCGAAACCGCCCTGTTCGACGACATGGCCAAGGCTTCGCTGGCCGAGCAGGAGGCGATCGAGCGCCAGGACAGCGTCGGCTTCGACGACTACGTGGCCGCCTACAACAGCAGTACACTATGCGGCAATAACTGAGTCATCCGCCGCAGGCGCCGCACGCGCTTCGCCTGCGGCGGCGCCTGCCGCGAGGACGCCTTGCTCACCTTCTTCAACGAACACCATGCGCAGCACCAGGGCGGCCTTGGCGTCGACCTGCCCGACCGGATCGGGATCGTGGCCGCCGAACTCGCGCGGCGCGGTCTCGGGCGCATCGTCACGCCGCACCGCGTGCCGCCCTCCTCGCTCGAACGCGTACACACGCCGCGCTACCTGCACTTCCTGCGCGGCGCCTGGAACCAGTGGCTGGCGCTGGATGCGCGCAACGCGGCGCGCGCGCCGGTGCCGGCGGTGTGGCCGGCGCGCGGCATGCGTCGCGACCTCGAACCGGACGATTTCCTGGCGCGCCTCGGGCTGCATGCGATGGATGCCGCCAGCCTGCTCGGCGCCGGCACCTGGACCGCCGCCAAGACTGGCGCCGACTGCGCCATCAATGCCGCGCACGCGCTGCGCCTGGGGGAACACGGCAGCTTCGCGCTCACGCGTCCGCCCGGCCACCACGCCGGCGCCGACCATTCGGGCGGCGCCTGCTTCCTGAACAATGCGGCGCTGGCGGCCCAGCACCTGCTCGACGACGGCCTGCAGCGCGTTGCCATCCTCGACCTCGACTACCATCACGGCAACGGCACGCAAACCATCTTCTATGGACGCCGCGACGTGCTGTTCGTGTCGATCCACGCCGACCCGCGCAGCAGTTATCCCTATTATCTGGGGCACGCCGACGAGACCGGCGAAGGCGACGGCGCCGGCTGCACCATGAACCTGCCGCTGGCGCCCGGCGCCACGGCCGCGCACTGGTTCATGGCGCTGGAAACCGCCTGCCTCAAGATGGCCGGCTTCGCGCCGCAGGCGCTGGTGGTGTCGCTCGGCATGGGCAGCGCCGAGGGCGCGCCGCCGATCCTTCTCGGCGGCGCCGATTTCCTGCGCATCGGCGAGCGCATCGGCTACCTCGGCCTGCCCACCGTCTTCGTGCTCGAAGGCGGCGCCGCGCTGCCGGAACTCGGCACCAATGTGGTCAATGTGCTCGAAGGTTTCGAGAGCGCGGCCTGAACTTTTACTATTTGCACCGACTGGAACCGGAATGATTGAATGGCAATGGAGCAGCTTCGCCGACCTGAGGGCCGCGCAGCTGTATGAGATGCTGGCCTTGCGCCAGCAGGTATTCGTGCTCGAACAGACCTGCCTGTACCCGGACATCGACGGCCTCGACGTCGGCGCCCACCACCTGCTGGGCTGGCGCGAAGTGGACGGCAAGCGTGAACTGGCGGCCACCCTGCGCTGCCTGGCGCCGGGCGCGAAGTACACCGAGATGTCGCTGGGCCGCGTGGTCACCAGCCCCGCCACGCGCGGCACCGGCCTGGGACGCGAGCTGGTTGCGCGGGGTATCGCCTGCGCGTGTGCGCTGCATCCGGGCCACGCGATCCGCATCGGCGCCCAGTCGCACCTGGAACAGTTTTATGGCAGCTTCGGCTTCGTCACGGTGTCGGAACCGTACGACGAGGACGGCATCATGCACATCGACATGCTGCGGCAGGCGGCGCAGGCACCCGTGAGCCAAGCCTGATCAACGCACTCTAACAACGTCGCTCCTGCGCAGGCAGGAGCCCAAGTTTGCGTGCCCGGCAGCGCAAGCAAATTGGACCCCTGCCTGCGCAGGGGCGACGGTGTGCTCGTACTTACTTGAGCAAGCCCTGCTTGGTCGGATCCGGCATCCTGATCGCCACGATGCAGGCGATCGCGCACATGATGCTGACGTACCAGTAGAAATACGGTTCGTGCCCGGCCTGCTTGAACCACAGCGCCGCGTATTCGGCCGAACCGCCGAAGATCGCATTGGCCACCGCATACGACAGGCCGACGCCGAGCGCGCGCACCTCGACCGGGAACATCTCGGCCTTGATCAGGCCGCCGATCGAGGTGTACAGGCTGACGATCGCCAGCGCGCAGGTGATCAGCACGCCCGCCATCAGCGGGCTGCTGGCGCCGCGCAGGGCGCTCATGATCGGCGTGGTGAAGATCGCGGCCAGCAGGCCGAAGGCGATCATCGAGGTGCGCCTGCCGATGCGGTCGGACAGCGCGCCGAACAGCGGCTGCATCGCCATGTAGATCAGCAGGCAGACGGTCATCACGCGGCTGGCGGTCTCGGTGCCCATGCCCACCGTGTTGACCAGGTACTTCTGCATGTAGGTGGTGAAGGAATAGAAGATCAGCGAACCGCCGGCGGTGAAGCCGAGCACCGTCACGAAGGCGCGCCGGTGGTTCTTCAGCAGCGAGGACACGCTGCCGGCGTCCTTGCTCTTGCGCTCGTGCGCGCTGGTGGTCTCGTGCAGCGAGCGGCGCAGGTACAGCGACACCAGCGCCGCGCAGGCGCCGACCACGAAGGGAATGCGCCAGCCCCAGGCCTTGAGTTCGTCGTGCGTCAGCAGCAGCTGCAGGATGCCCAGCACCAGCAGCGCCGCGAGCTGGCCGCCGATCAGGGTCACGTACTGGAACGAGGCATAGAAACCCTTGCGGCCGGGTTCCGCCACCTCGCTCATGTAGGTGGCGCTGGTGCCGTACTCTCCGCCCACCGACAGGCCCTGGAACAGGCGCGCCGCCAGCAGCAGCGCCGGCGCCGCCGTGCCGATGGTGGCGTAGGTCGGCAATACCGCGATCATCAGCGAGCCGCCGCACATCATCAGCACCGAGATCATCATCGCGTTGCGGCGCCCGTAGCGGTCGGCGATATGGCCGAACATCCAGCCGCCGATCGGACGCATGAGGAAGCCGGCGGCGAAGATCCCGGCGGTGTTCAGCAGCTGGCTGGTGGGGTCGCCCTTGGGGAAGAAGGACGACGAGAAATACAGCGCGCAGAAGGAATAGATGTAGAAGTCGAACCACTCGACCAGGTTGCCGGACGAGGCGCCGACGATGGCGTAGACGCGCTGGCGCGGGGTGAGGTCGTGGATGTATTTTGCCTCTGCTGTATCGGTGGGCGTGGCTGTGCTCATTGCTTTTCTCCGTGAGTCGTTCTTCGCATGGCGGCTGCGCTGAACGATCACGGTATGGCCCGCCAGGCCAGCACGGCCGGTCGTCGAAGGATAGCAGCTTCGCCGTTTTTTGGCGCGAAGCGAAGCGTGCTCCCGGCCATATGGCCGGGAGCACGCTCTCCCCTCCGGACGCTAGCGCTGCTCGCCGCGCAGGCGCGCCAGCGCGATGATGTCGGCCGTGGTCGACATCGGAATGCCCTTGCGCGCCGCCATTTCCAGCACCGCGTCGCCGATCGCCGCCAGTTCCAGCGGCCGGCCGGCCTCGTAGTCCTGCAGCATCGAGGTGCGCACCGGGCCCATGCCGGCGCCGCGCTCGATCAGGGTATCCGGATCGAATGGCAGGCGCGCGCCGTAGGCCGCCGCCGTCAGCATGGCTTCGTCCAGGATCTTCCTCACCAGCGGCTTGAGCTCAGGCTGGCCATAGATCTGTTCCAGCGTCGCGCCGGTCAGTACGGACAGTGGATTCGAGCTGAGATTCGACAGGATCTTGGTCCACACGAAGTCGCGGATGTTGTCCACCGCCTCGGTGGCGATGCCGGCCTGCGACAGGACCGTGGCCAGTTCCTGCGCGCGGGCGCCAGGCCGGTGGTCGATCTCGCCGACGATCAGCCGGTGCGGATTGCTGGCGCGGACCACCGCCGGCGCCAGGCTTTCGGCGGTGATGTAGACCACGCAGCCGAGCAGCTGCGAGGGCGGCACCGCGCGCGCCAGCAGGCCGTCCGGGTCGAGAGAAACGAGCGGCGGCGCATGGCTGCCGCTGCCGTCGAAGTACCACCACGGCACGCCGTTGATGGCCGGGACCACCACGGTGTCGGGACCGAGCAGGGGCCCCAGCAGCGGCAGCACCTCGGCCAGCGCCGTGGTCTTGGTGCAGACGAAGACCACGTCCTGCCGGCCCAGATCGGCGGCTTGCGCGGCAACGGCGGGGTGCGCGGTGTGGGTGCCTTCCAGGTCGTGCAGGCGCAGGCCGCGCTCCTGGATCGCGCGCAGCGTGTCGCCGCGCGCAAGGATTGACATATCGTGGCCCGTCATGGACAGGCGCACGCCGAGAGTGGTGCCGACAGCGCCGGCACCGACGATAGCAATACGCATGATGTTCCTGTTCCGGTGGGAGCCGCCGATGCTGCCGGCGCTTCCTGCCATCTCGGCCCGGCGTCCTTCCAAATTTAACAATATCCGTCCCGGAACGCGGGTTCGCCGCAGCCGGGATCGTATGAGGGTCGTAATGTAGCACAGCCCGGCGCACCGAATGTGCCCATGCGGGGCGTGTGGGATCGAGGCCTGGCGGGCCTCGCCGGAAGGTCGGGATGAAGCGCGCGCCGCCTGGCGGCGCGGCGCTGTCGGGAGGATCAGATCTCGACCTGGGTACCCAGCTCGATCACCCGGTTGGTCGGGATCTGGTAGTAGGCGGCGGCGGTGCGGGCATTGCGCTGCATCGCCACGTACAGGTGCTCGCGCCACGGCATCATGCCCTGGCCGGGCACCGAGATGACGGTCTGGCGGGTGATGAAGAAGGAGGTCTCCATCATCTCGAAGTCCAGGCCCTTGTGGCCGCACATGCGCAGCACGCCCGGGATGTCGGCTTCGTCCTTGAAGCCGTAGGAGACGTTGACCTGGTAGCAGTTGTGCCCCAGCGGCAGCACCTCGACCTGTTCTTCCGGCGGCACATAGGGTTCTTCGCGGATGCGCACCGTGAGGAACACGACGCGCTCGTGCAGGACCTTGTTGTGCAGCAGGTTGTGCAGCAGCGCGTGCGGCACGCCGTCGCTTTCGCCGCGCAGGAAGATGGCGGTGCCGGCCACGCGTTCGGGCGGGGCCACGAACAGCGACTGCAGGAACTCCTCGAGCGGGATCGCGTGCCGTTCCAGGTTCTGGAACACCAGCTCGCGGCCGCGCTTCCAGGTCAGCATGATGGTCAGCAGCACCGCGCCGAGCAGCAGCGGGAACCAGCCGCCGTGCAGCAGCTTGAGCGTGCTGGCCGAGAACAGCATCACGTCCATCAGCATGAAGAAGCCGGTGGCGACGAGGCACAGCCACAGCGGCAGGTGCCAGCGGTAGCGGATCACGAAGAAGGTCAGGAAGGTGGTGGCGAACATGGTCGCCGTCACGGCGATGCCGTAGGCGCCGGCCAGCTTGTCGGACGAGGCGAAGCCGACCACCGCGATCAGCACCACGATCAGCTGCAGCCAGTTCACGGCCGGGATGTAGATCTGGCCGATCTCGCTTTCCGAGGTGTGCATGATGCGCATGCGCGGCAGCAGGCCGAGGGCGATGGCCTGCTTGGTCATCGAGAAGGTGCCCGAGATGGTGGCCTGCGAGGCGATCACCGCCGCCATCGTCGACAGCGCCACCAGCGGCAGCACGCTCCAGCTGCCGAGCTGGTGGAAGAAGGGATTGTCGATGGCGTCCGGATGCATGATCAACAGGCCACCCTGACCCAGATAGTTCAGCGCCAGCGCCGGGAACACGATCAGGAACCAGGCCGAGCGGATCGGCTTCTTGCCGAAGTGGCCCATGTCGGCGTACAGCGCCTCGGCGCCGGTAAACGCCAGCACCACCGCGCCCAGCGCGATGAAGGCGATGACCCGGTTGCGCAGCATGAATTCGACCGCATGCCAGGGATTGAGCGCCTGCAGGATCACCGGCGCCTGCACGATGTTGATGATGCCCATGACCGACAACGCCGCGAACCACAGCAGCATGACCGGCCCGAACCAGCGCCCGATGCCGGCGGTGCCGTGGCGCTGCACGCTGTACAGGATCACCAGCACCACGATGGTGAGCGGCACCACGTAGTGCGACAGCGCCGGCGTGGCCACTTCCAGGCCCTCGATCGCGCCGAGCACGGAAATCGCCGGGGTGATCACCGAGTCGCCGTAGAACATGGTGGCGCCGAACACGCCGATGACCATCAAGGGAAAACTCCAGCGCGACTGGCGCTTGACCGAGTTCAGGGCCAGCGCCATCAGGGCCATGATGCCGCCCTCGCCGCGGTTGTCAGCGCGCAACACCAGGGTCACGTACTTGAGCGAGACGATCATCGTCAGGCCCCAGAAGATCAGGGACACGATGCCGAGCAGGTTGGGCGTGCTCAGTTCCAGGCCGTGGGTAGGATCGAAAATGGTCTTGAGGGTGTACAGCGGACTCGTGCCGATGTCGCCGTAGACGATGCCGACCGCAGCCAGGGTCAGCGCCGCGGAGCTGCTTTTCTTGTTTTCCGACGTCAAAGTGTCACCGTTGTTTGTTCTGGTGCGTTGCACAATAGAATAATCGACAAGGAAAGACAAGCACGCCTTCCCACCACGATTGGTATTTTCTCAAAGTTTCTTACTCTAGATCCAAACAGCAAGTCTGCACGATCGCTTTCAGTTCCAGCGCGCGTTAGGGAGCGGCGCGGGCGACCTCCGATGCAAAAATAACAGCGCGCCAGCAGGCGATGCCGAGTTCCGGGATAATGTCTCCCCCCGACAACCCGTCCCCCATTCCATGCGTACCGGCATCCTGTCCGCCGCCCTGGCCTTTTTGTGCTGGGGTCTGTTCCCTTTGTATTTCCACGCGATCGGCGCGATTCCGCCGCTGCAGATCCTGGCGCACCGCATGCTGTGGTCGCTGCTGTTCCTGCTCATCGTACTCCTGGTGCGGCGCCAGTGGGCCTGGCTGCACCTGGTGCGCCAGCCGCGCGTGTTCTTCAGCTTCGTCGCCTCGGCCCTGCTGCTGAGCGTGAACTGGCTGATCTATATCTGGGCGGTGAACAACGGCCACGTGATCGAAGGCAGCCTCGGCTACTTCATCAACCCGCTGTTCAACATCATGCTCGGCTTTTTGCTGCTGAAGGAACGGCTGCGTCCGGCGCAATGGATGGCGATCGCGGTGGCGGCGCTGGGCGTGGGCTGGCTGACCTGGCAGTCCGGCAGCGTGCCCTGGATCGCGCTGGCGCTGGCGGCCTCGTTCGGCGGCTATGGCCTGCTGCGCAAGACCGCGGCGCTGGGCGCGCTGGAAGGGCTGTCGTTCGAGACCATGGTGCTGTTCCCCCTGGCCGCCGGCTACGTCATCTGGCTGACGGCGAACGGCCAGAACGCGTTCATCACGACCGACTCGAACGCCACCCGCCTGCTGCTGATCGCCGCCGGTCCGATCACCGCGATCCCCTTGCTGCTGTTCGCCTCGGGCGCGCGGCGCATCCCGCTGTCGGTGCTGGGCCTGCTGCAATACCTGTCGCCGACGCTGCAGTTCCTGCTCGGCGTCTGGCTGTTCCACGAAGCCTTCAACGCCGAGCGCCTGGTCGGCTTCGCGCTGATCTGGATCGCCCTGGCCCTGTTCGCCCTCGAAGGCCTGCTGCGCCGCCCCTCAAGCGCCACCCCGAAGCAAGCCTGAGCTGCATCAAACCGGGGTCAGAGCCTAATTTTTGGCAATTTCCTTAAATCGGGGTCTGACCCCGGCTGTGAAATCGGGGTCAGACCCCGCTTAGCGGAAATAAGTGCTCTGACCCCGAATTTTCAGTATCCTGTCGTCCTCTCAATCGCAATACACACAACACCT
>Ga0265798_10002419_pt1 | contig 27654 bp, 25 predicted proteins | sample P3T30metagenome_FD_192430 | JGI IMG/M metagenome (GOLD analysis project Ga0265798, IMG submission 192430) | Plant litter microbial communities from East Loma Ridge, Irvine, California - P3 T30 | ecosystem: Environmental > Terrestrial > Plant litter > Unclassified | place: USA: California...
CGACGCCGGCGTGGTCGTGGTGCTTCAGTTGCAGGCCGGCGCGGTAGGGCCAGTCGCGCCATTCGGTGTCCCCCGGGGCGCGGGCGATCAGGCGGCGGTTGGTGACGACCAGGATGCCCTTCGTGAAACGTAATTTCGCATCGAGGTCAACCTCGACGCTGCTTAAAACGTTTTCCCCTGGCGCAAGCTTTTTCTCGACGTCCGCCTGCCAGTGCTCGGGCAGGAAACTGGCGGCTACCGCCAGCGATGCGGAGGGAATAAGTTGTTGAGTTGTCATGGTCATGCCGTTTGTGACGGCTGGTTTTCCAGATTGTAAAAATGATGGGAAGCGAGCCGCAAGCGGCAGGTCGTGTACGATGGAACGCTGCGCCGGGCGCTACGGTTGACAGGCGCTCATCCGATGCGCTGGAGTTATTACGGTATTCTATCGGAGGGGCGAGGCTGGCAGAAATCGGGCTCGCACGGTAAGCTTCGTTTCGGCAAGTATACAACATGTGCGCTGCGGAAAAATCGCGTCAAGACGCCCGAATCGGGGCCAACTGTAACGCAGATTTAACAATGTAGCAGCGTGCACACTTAAGGCAACGCCAAGTGATGAGAGAGCGGTCATCACAGGGGCAAGATATTTTCATGATAAAGAAGAAAGACATCGACATCCTTCGTGTAACCCACCTGCGCGGGCCGAACATCTGGACCTACCGCCCCGTCATCGAAGCCTGGCTCGATATCGGCGAACTCGAAGAATGCCCCTCGAACACCCTCCCCGGCCTGTATGAACGCCTGACCGCCTGGCTCCCCGGCCTGATCGAGCACCGTTGCGGCGTCGGCGAGCGCGGCGGCTTCCTGGAGCGCCTGCGCGACGGCACCTGGCCGGGCCACATCCTCGAACACGTCGTGCTCGAGCTGCAGAACCTGGCCGGCATGAAGACCGGCTTCGGCAAGACCCGCTCCACGGCCGACCGCGGCATCTACAAGATGGCCTTCCGCACGCGCGACGACGTCGTCGGCCGCGCCGCCCTGCAAGCCGGCCACGCGCTCTTGATGGCGGCCATCAACGACACCCCCTTCGATTTGCAGGCCACGGTCGCGCAACTGACCGACCTGGTCGACCGCTGGTGCCTGGGCCCGTCCACCGCCCACATCGTCGATGCCGCCACCGAGCGCCGCATCCCGTCGATCCGCCTGACCGAAGGCAACCTGGTCCAGCTCGGCCACGGCGCCGCGCAGCGCCGCATCTGGACCGCCGAAACCGACCGCACCAGCGCCATCGGCGAAAGCATCGCCAGCGACAAGGATCTCACCAAGACCCTGCTCGCCTCCTGCGGCGTGCCGGTGCCGGAAGGCACGCTGGTGCGCAATGCCGCCGATGCCTGGGAAGAAGCCCAGGACATCGGCCTGCCGGTCGCCATCAAGCCGGTCGACGGCAACCATGGCCGCGGCGTCTCGCTGAACCTCATGACGGAGGCCGACGTGCACGCCGCCTACGCGATCGCGTCGGAAGAAGGCGATTCCAGCGCCGTGCTGGTCGAGCGTTTCATTCCCGGCAACGAACACCGCCTGCTGGTGGTCGGCCAGCAGGTGGTGGCGGCCGCGCGCGGCGAGTCGCTGTGGGTCACCGGCGACGGCCAATCGACCGTCACCCAGCTGTGCGACAGCCAGATCAATACCGACCCGCGCCGCGGCGAATCGGAAGAATTCCCGCTCGGCTCGGTCAAGCCGGCGGAATCCGATGAGATCAAGCTCGACCTGCAGCGCCAGGGCTTGAGCCCGGACGCGGTGCCGCAGGCCGGCCAGAAGGTGCTGATCCAGCTGAACGGCAACGTCGCCGACGACGTCACCGACCTGATCCACCCGGACGTGGCTTACGTCGCCGCGCTGGCCGCGCGCGTGGTCGGCCTGGACATCGCCGGCATCGACCTGGTCTGTGAAGACATCTCGCGTCCGCTGGAAGAGCAGCGCGGCGCCATCATCGAAGTCAATGCCAGCCCGGGCCTGCTGGCCCACATCAAGCCGGCCGCGGGCCAGCCGCGCCCGGTCGGCAAGGCCATCGTCGAGCACCTGTTCGGCGAAGGCGAGAGCGGCCGCATTCCGCTGGTCGGCGTAACCGGGACGCGGGATGCCACGCTGGTCACGCGCCTGGTCAGCACCGTGCTGCGCCTGGCCGGCAAATATACGGGGGTCGCCAACCGCAAGGGCATGTACCTCGACGGCCGCCAGGTCGCGAAAACCGACGGCACCCGCTTCGACGTCGGCCAGCGCCTCCTGATCAACCGTACCGTGCAGGCCGCCGTGTTCGAATCGAACGCGCGCACCATCCTCACCGAAGGCCTGCCCTACGATCGCTGCCTGGTCGGCATCGTCACCGACATGGGCGATGCCGCCGACGTGGCCGACCTGTACGTGCGCGGCCAGGACGCCCTGTTCAACGTGGTGCGCAGCCAGGTCGACGTGGTGCTGGCGCAGGGCGCGGCGGTGCTGAACGCGGACGATGCGGAAGTGGTCGAGCTGGCCGAGCTGAGCGACGGCGCCGTGGTGTTCTATGCGCGCGATGCCGCTAATCAAACGATCGAGCGGCACCGCTCGAATGGCGGGCGCGCCGTGTTCCTGAGCAACGGCCACATCGTGCTGGCCGACGGCGCCAACGAAACCTCCCTGCTGTCCCTGTCCAGGGTCAAGCCGGCTACGGCGAGCCAGCCGGAAGCGATGCTGGCCGCTGCCGCCGCGGGCTGGGCGATGGACGTGCCGCACGACCTGATCTGCGCCGGCCTGCGCACGTTCGACGCGGCCGCGCAGAAGGCTGACATTTAATACCAAAAGGCCCCGCCGCGCGGGGCCGCACAAAGGATCGAAGGTTTATGGAAGTATCACGCGTACGGGCCTTGCGCGGCCCCAACCTCTGGAGCCACCACACCTCGGTGGAGGCGATCGTCGCCTGCACCCCGGAGGAGGAGTCGATCGGCGCGCTGCCCGGTTTCGAAACCCGCCTGCGCGCCCTGTTCCCCGAAATCGGGCCGCTGCAGCCGACCGGCCATGACGACACCATCCCGCTGGCGCATGTGCTGGAAGTGGCGGCCCTCGCCCTACAGGCGCAGGCCGGCTGCCCGGTGACCTTTTCGCGCACCACGGCGACGCTGGAAACCGGCATCTACCAGGTGGTGGTCGAATACACCGAGGAAGACGTCGGCCGCCTGGCCTTGAGCCTGGCCGAACAGCTGTGCGAAGCCGCGCGCCGCGACCAGCCCTTCGACCTGGAGGGTGCGCTGGCCCAGCTGCGCGAGCTGGACGAGGACGTGCGCCTCGGCCCCTCGACCGGCTCGATCGTGCACGCCGCGGTGGCGCGCGGCATCCCCTACCGCCGCCTGACCGAGGGCAGCCTGGTGCAATTCGGCTGGGGCAGCCGCCAGCGCCGCATCCAGGCCGCCGAGATCGACGCCACCGGCGCCATCGCCGAGACCATCGCCCAGGACAAGGAGCTGACCAAGAAGCTGCTCGACGCCGCCGGCGTGCCGGTGCCGCTGGGCCGCGCCGTGAGCGACCCGGATGACGCCTGGGCCGCCGCGCTGGAAGTCGGCTTGCCAGTCGTGATCAAGCCGAAGGACGGCAACCAGGGCAAGGGCGTGACCGTCAACGTGACCACGCGCGCCCAGCTGGATGCGGGCTTTGCCGCCGCCTCCGAATTCCGCGACGACATCATGGTCGAGAAATACCTGCCGGGCCACGACTACCGCCTGCTGGTGATCGGCAACAAGCTGATCGCAGCGGCCCGGCGCGATCCGCCGCACGTGGTCGGCGACGGCAAAAATACGGTGCGCGAGCTGGTCGAGATCGTCAACCGCGACCCGCGCCGCGGCAGCGGCCACGGCACCGCGCTCACCAAGATCCGCTTCGACGACATCGCCCTGGCCTCGCTCGCCAAGCAGGGCTACGACGCCGATTCGGTCCCGCCGAAAGGCCAGCGCGTCACCTTGCGCAACAACGCCAACCTCTCCACCGGCGGCTCGGCCACCGACGTCACCGACGACGTGCACCCGGACGTCGCCGCGCGCGCCATCGCCGCCGCCCACATGGTCGGCCTGGACATCTGCGGCGTCGACCTGGTGTGCGACAGCGTGCACAAGCCGATCGAGGACCAGAACGGCGGCATCGTCGAAGTGAACGCCGCACCGGGCCTGCGCATGCACATCTCGCCCTCCTTCGGCAAGGGCCGCGCGGTCGGCGAAGCGATCATGGACACCCTGTACGGCCCCGGCGACGACGGCCGCATCCCGGTGGTGGCCGTGACCGGCACCAACGGCAAGACCACCACCGTGCGCCTGATCGCGCACCTGCTGGCCTCGAGCGGCCTGCGCACCGGCATGACCAACACCGACGGCGTCTACATCCAGGGCCGCCGCATCGACAGCGGCGACTGCAGCGGCCCGCGCAGCGCGCGCAACGTGCTGATGCACCCGGACGTGGACGCGGCCGTGTTCGAGACCGCGCGCGGCGGCATCCTGCGCGAAGGCCTGGCCTACGACCGCTGCCAGGTCGGCGTGGTCACCAACATCGGTTCGGGCGACCATTTGGGCCTCAATTACATCACCACGCTGGAAGACCTGGCGGTCCTGAAGCGCGTGATCGTGCAGAACGTGGCGCCGACCGGGATGGCCGTGCTGAACGCGGCCGACCCGATCGTGGCCGGCATGGCCGAGAACACGCGCGGCGACATCACCTACTTTGCCGCCGACTGCTCGCTGCCGGTCATGCAGAAGCACCGCGCCCAGGGCCGCCGCATCGTCTACGTCGACAAGGGCGAGCTGGTGGCCGCGCAAGGCAAGATCGAGGAACGCATTGCGCTGGCCGAGGTGCCCCTCACCCGCGGCGGCGTGGTCGGCTTCCAGGTCGAGAACACGATGGCCTCGGTGGCCGCCGCCTGGGCGGTGAACATCGGCTGGGACGCGATCCGCCTCGGCCTGAAGACCTTCGTGGGCGAAAGCGACAACGCGCCGGGCCGCTTCAACGTGTTCGATTACAAGGGCGCGACCGTGATCGCCGACTACGGCCACAACCCGGACGCGATCCAGGCCCTGGTCAACGCCGTCGAATCGATGCCGGCCAGGCGCCGCTCGGTGGTGATCTCCGGCGCCGGCGACCGCCGCGACGAGGACATCCGCGACCAGACCCGCATCCTGGGCCGCGCCTTCGACGACGTGCTGCTGTACGAAGACCAGTGCCAGCGCGGCCGCTCGGAGGGTGAAGTCGTCGCCCTGCTGCGCCAGGGCCTGCTGGAAGCCACGCGCACCGATCACATCGAGGAAATCAAGGGCGAATTCGTCGCCATCGACCGCGCGCTGGAGCGTTTGCAGCCGGGCGACCTGTCGCTGATCCTGATCGACCAGGTCGATGAGGCACTGGCGCACATTTCGAAGCGGGTGGCGGAGGCCTGAACGGCTCTCGCTTGAACCTTTCGACGGGCGCCGCGGCGCCCGTTTTCTTTTGTTGCACCCGTGCCTACGTGCAACAACAAGCTTCGATGCCGCTCATGAAGAGGGCCGCCGTTCGGGTGAAGAATGGAAAGGATGCCGCGCCGCGTCCAGTGCACTACGTTAGTCATCGCACGTGCTCGACACATCGAATGACGTAGGATGGACAATCGCGGCATTCAACCCCACTCCGGACACGATGCCGGCCATGCCATTCGACAAGCGGTGTGATCATGACAATCGAAGAGGAAACGCAGCCTTCCGCCCACGACGCGCCGGCACACGAGATGCCGTTCCGGCGCCTGCTCTACCGTTTCCTGTTCTTCGACTGGCTGTTCCGCGACGTCAGCGCCGCGCGCGACCGCATCGAGCGCCACGCCGCCCACCAGCACAACCGCAAGATGAGCCGCTACCTGCCGGTCTACCTGCGCCGCTGGTCCTTCCTCACCGCTTTCGATTTCGCCCTCGGCGTGCTGTTCGAAAAAGTCTTGCAGGCAGGCTTGCTGTCGGCCTGGTTCTTTACCTGGTCCTGCGTCACCCTGACCGGCATGGTCGTGATCACGGTGGCGTGGGTGATTTTGAATCATGCGCGGCTGTCCTAGCACCTTTCTGCCGGCTTAGCCGCAGGCGCAGCGGTGAAGCCAGCCGCGCGCCCCCGTCCAGCAGGCGTTCGAACCCGCGCTTGAGCGGCGGCGCCAGGCGCCGCTCGACAAGCACGTGCACCAGCCAGGCCACGCCCAGCATCACGGCAAGCGTCCCCCACAGCAGCAGGTGCGCGTCCAGGGCCGGATAAGCGTGGTTGAACACGATGTAGCCGATGTTCTGGTGGATCAGGTACAAGGGATAGGTCAAGGCGCCCACGGCCAGCCAGCGCCGGCGCCCGAATCCGCCGGTCAGGCCGAGTGCGACCAGCAGCATCACGCCGAAGCTGAGCGTGATCAGGCCGCCGGCCACCCAGGCGCTGACGTCGGTCCCGTAATGCGCGGCCATGGCGGCCACCGCCTTGTTCGACTGGACCAGCGCCAGCGCCCAGCTCGCGGCCAGGATGCCGATGCGCGCCGGCGACACGCCGCGCGACCAGACCAGGAAGCAGGTGGCGCCGCCGATGAAGTAGGCCGAATAATCGACGATCAGGAAGTAGCGCAGGATCTTGTTCGGCCAGGCCTCTCCCAGCATCGACAGCAGCAGCCAGCCGACCAGCAGCCCCTGCACCTGGCGCATCCGGCCCAGGACCAACACGGCGCCGACCAGCAGGTAGAACTTCATCTCGACGAACAGCGTCCAGTAGGCGCCATCGATCCAGTCGAAGCCGGCAAAACCGATGAAGCCGTTCAGCATCGACATGTTGGCGGCGTACTGGCCGAGGGAGGCGTGGAAGCGCGGCGCCCCGAAGGCGAGGACGATCAGGAAGGTGACGCTGCAGCAGGCCCAGAAGGCCGGATACAGGCGCACCACGCGCGAGACCACGAAGCCGCGCAGGCTGCCCCGCTCGGCCGTCATCAGGATCACGAAGCCGCTGATGATGAAGAACAAATTGGCGCCGAGGTAGCCGTACATGGCGGCCGGCGCCAGCCACGGATAGGGCATGGCGGACAGGCCGTCGGCGGCATGGCCGCGGAAGGCGTAATGGAAAAACACGACGGCCAGCGCGGCGATGAAGCGCAGCAGGTCGATCTCGTTGACGCGTGCCCGGTGCATGATGGCCGCCTCAGTGCGCCAGCGCCGCCGGTGATGGCGCCGGCAGGGCTTGCGTGACCCGGTGCCGCTTCCTGAGGTCGGCCTGGGCCAGCAGGAAGACCATCCACACCGGCGCCTCGTAGTAGTACATGCGCGAATTCGCGGGCAGCGCGAAGATCACCAGCGCCAGCAGCACGCCGTTGAACAGCGCAATCCGGTAGAACAGCAGCGCCAGCACCATCAGCACCAGCAGCCCGCCGCCGCTGACCAGGTTGAAGATGACGCCCAGGTCCTGGTAATGGCAGTCGACGCAGGGCGGATGCTCGTAGCCGAGCCCGATGATCTTGTCTTCCAGGCCGGTCGCCAGGTAGCTGTGCAGGCCGTGCTTCCAGATCGACAGGCTGCCGTCGTCGTTGTGGGCGAAGCGCTCGGTCAGGTGCTCGAGGATGTTCGAGGACGCCAGGAAGGCGATGATGCACACGAACAGCGCCAGCACATGCCACACGCGCACGTGCTGGCTCCACAGCAGCGGCAGCAGCGCCAGCATCACGCAGGTGAAGTACACGGAAGTGGCCGAGCCGGTCAGCAGCAGCGAGATGATGGTCAGGATCGCGAGCCAGTACACCATCTTGCGAAAGCGCGCCGTGAACAGGTAGGCCGCCAGCAGGAAGGCCGTGTTGTTGGCGTAGGTGCCCGGCTCCACCTGCAGGCCGGAAAAGCGGTTGATGCCGACGAAGTCGACCGCGGCGCGGCTGGCCGAGCCGAACACGATGTCGTGGACGTCCAGGATCGGTCCGCCGAGCAGGTAGAAGCTGCCGACCTGCACGTACAGCGCGATGATGCTGGCCGCCAGCAGCCAGCCCACGCCCGTGTTGAATTCGCGCGGCCAGCGCTTGGCCGCCTCGTAGACCAGCACCGCGATCAGGATGTTGGCGCCGATGAAGAAGGGGTAGATGAAGGAGATGCGCCGGAACACCGTGGTGTGCAGGAAGATGAGGGCGCCGCCCAGCAGGATGTAGACCGAGGGCCGCGTGATCCGGATCGGGCGCGCCAGCATGATCGGGGCCAGGCAGGCGAAGGCCACCAGCACCGCGAAGTAGCGCGGCCACATCGTGTGGGTTTCGGGATCTTCGAACGGGATGTACAGCAGGAACAGGGCGCCGAAGAACCCGGCCGCGATGGCGATCGAACGGACATCCCATGGTTTGGCGTTGGTCATCGTCGGCGCTTGACGGAGGCGGTGGTGTCGCTACTATCCGGCCGCGGCGGTGAGCGAGGTTTGCTCATCCTCAAAGCTCATCAGGATTGAATAAAAAGAAATTATCTTGATGATAACTAAATGCTAAGCCGACAATTGCGCGACGATATCTCTACCTTCCAACGGAGATTTGCCATGACTTTCCTGCACCTGCACGACCAGGGTTTGCCCATCCACGCGCTCGGCGAGCGCCGCGTCGACCACGCCACCGCGGCCCATGTGCGCGACGCCTTGCGCGCGCACGGCCGCAGCGCGCAAGCGCAGGCGATGCAGTGCCAGGAGGTGGACATGATCGTCGCCCTGCGCCTGCTGGCGGCATCGGGCAAGCGGCGCGCCGACGGCGCCCTGCCGCCACGGCAGGCGGCTGCCGTGGCACAGCAGGTGGCTCAGGAAGATTTCGCGTTCACCGCGGCCTGAGTCGTGGCCTGAACTGCGGCCTTTGGCGGCGCCAGCGGATCGAGCAGCTGGCCCGCCAGCGTGGACGCGACCGGCGTATCCGTGCCGACCGCGGCCGGCCAGTGGCGCGGCAGGTAGTGGCTGCCGAACAGGCGGTCCAGCACCGGCAGCGTGGACGCGTAGTTGCGGTTGATGTGGTCGTGGCGGCTGTGGTGCCAGTGGTGGAAAGCGGGCGTGCTGACCAGCCATTCCAGCGGACCCAGGCGCCAGCGCAGGTCGGCGTGGATGAAGAAGCCCCAGGCCGTGCCGATCACCAGCACCAGCGCCGGCATGCCGCTGCCGGCCACGCTCGGCCCGGCCAGGCCCAGCAGGTACAGGGGCACCAGGCCGAACAGCCGGGTCACGACCATGTCGACCGGATGGGTACGGGTATTGGCCAGGAAATGCATGTGTTCGGTGCTGTGATGCAGCGCATGGAAGCGCCACAGCCACGGCAATTCATGGCTGAGCCGGTGTCCCCAGTAAAAGCCGGTTTCGCCGACCACGAAGGCGAGCACGACGCGCAGCACCGGTGGCAAGGCCTGCACGGCCCCGGTCAAGCCCGCCGGCACCAGCTGCTGGGCCAGCGCCGCCAGCAATGCCGTCGGTACGCCCAGCAACACGATCGGCACCAGGCTGCTGATCACGTAATAAGCCAGGTTGTGCCGCAGTGCGCGCTTCGATCTATCTGGATACGGATGCGGATCCGCATGCGCGTGGCGCAGGCCGAACCAGCGCTCGAGCGGCACGAACAGTGCCGTCAGCAGCACAAGCCAGACGCACAGGCGCAAGGCGGTGCCGGCGAACTCGGTCAGGGCGGCGTGCATGGCGGAGCCGGCGACAGGTACTCAGGCCTGCTTGTCGCGGCGGCGGCGTGCCATGAAGACCAGCGCGCCGAGGCCGCCCAGCATCAGGCTCCAGGTCGCCGGCTCCGGTACCTTGTTCGCCACCACGTCCATCGACACATTGTCCAGCAGCATGAACGGCGGCGCGCCGGCCGAACTGCCCTTGGCCAGGAAGGACAGGAACTGGGTGGCGCTGGTGGCGGTGAAGCTCATGGTCGCGCTCTTCCAGCCGCTGAAGCCGCCTTCCGCGATGCTCAGCGGGTTGGTGTTCTGGAAGGTATTGCCGAAGCCGACCTGCCAGTAATCGTCGACGTTCGCGCCCTTGAAGGTGGCTTGCTGCGCCAGCGCATAGTCGAAGGTCAGCAGGTAGGAGGCGCCGACGGTCAGGTTGCCGATCGACTGGTACAGGTAGCCCGGGTAATAGAGCGGGTCGGACGCGAAGAAATTGCCGCCGCTGGGCGAAGCGCTGAAGCCGTTGTTGCCATACAGTTGCAGGGCCGAGCTGGAAGTGGTCGCGGTGCTGGGGTTCAGCACGAAGTTGTAGCCGCCGTCGCTGCCGTTGTAGCTGGTCCAACCCGTCAGCGTGGTGCGGTCGCCGGTGGTCGGCGTGCCATAGGACAGGCGTTTGTTGGTGCCGTTCGTGACTTGCTCGAAACCGCCGTTGACGATCAGGTTGGCGTGGGCCAGGTTGGCGCTCAAGGCGGCAAGGACGGACAGGGACAACAGGACAGACTTGATACGCATGGCGCAGGCTCCAATGAATGGCGGACAATGTGTTGGGGTTGGCCGGCGATTCTTGGGCCGACGGGACAGCCGGCGGATGCTGTCGGCCGGATGCGGGTCTCAAAAAATGAGAATGTTCTTGAGGAAACATTTATTTCCCAAGATCATATTATCAGAAGATCGCTGATAAAAATCAACGCCGATCATCAAATTCAATACTTTTTGTGATCAGTTGCATATTTACGATAGCGACGCCGGCAAATCTGCGTTTCCGGCGATGTTGCCAATCCATACCACCCTGCTGTCCCGACACTTGTCGAACGCGGTAAAATGGCGGTCCTGGCCCAGCTCTTCCCTGCCCGGCCCCTAGCAACCTGGCCCCATGAACGTCCCACGCGAAATCAATGCCGACGCGGCGAAACGCCTCGCGACCGAAAAGCACACTCCCATGATGCAGCAATATTTAGGCATCAAAGCGGACTACCCGACGATGCTCGTCTTCTACCGGATGGGCGACTTCTACGAGCTGTTCTTCGAGGACGCCGAGAAAGCCGCACGCATCCTGGGCATCACGCTGACCGCGCGCGGCAGCTCGGGCGGCAATCCGATCAAGATGGCGGGCGTGCCCTTCCATTCGCTGGATCCCTACCTGGCCAAGCTGGTCAAGCTGGGCGAATCCTGCGCGATCTGCGAACAGATCGGCGACCCGGCGCTGGCCAAGGGCCCGGTCGAGCGCAAGGTGGTGCGCGTGGTCACGCCCGGCACCCTGACCGATTCCGACCTGCTGCCCGAAAAGGCCGAGCGTCCGCTGCTGGCCGTGTGCACGGTCGCCAACCGCAAGGTGGTGACCACCGGCCTGGCCTGGCTGTCGCTGGCCAGCGGCGCCTTGCGGCTGATGGAATTCGCCGGCGACGCGCGCGGAGCCGCCCTGCGCCTGGTGCAGGAGCTGGAGCGCATCGCGCCGGCCGAAGTGCTGCGCGCGGACAGCCTCGACAGCGTTGAAGACGCGCCGATGGGCCACACCCAGCGCGTGCCGGAATGGCATTTCGACGTGGTCCATGGCCACAAGACCCTGCTCGACCAGCTCGGCGTGGCGACCTTGACAAGCTTCGGCTGCGACGGCCTCGGCGCCGCCTTCGGCGCGGCCGGCGCCCTCTTACGCTATGCCCAGTCGACCCAGGGCCGCGGCCTGCAGCACGTCAAGAGCCTGGCGGTCGAGTCGGAGAGCGAATTCATCGGCCTGGACGCCGCCACCCGGCGCAACCTGGAGCTGACCGAAACCATCCGCGGCCACGAGTCGCCGACCCTGTTCTCGCTGCTGGACGGCTGCCGCACCGCGATGGGCTCGCGCCTGCTGCGCCACTGGATCCACCATGCCAGGCGCGACCAGTCGGTGGCCCGGGCGCGCCACGATGCGATCGCCGCCCTGATCCAGGCCGAAGCCACCCCGGAATTCTCGACCACGCTTTCCCACGTACCGGACATCGAACGCATCACCACCCGCGTCGCACTCCTGACCGCGCGCCCGCGCGACCTGTCCTGCCTGCGCGACGGCCTGAAGCAGTTGCCGGCACTGCGCGAGCAGGTGGCGCGCTGCTTCATCCCGGGCGACTCCTCGCTGCTGCACGCTATCCATGAAGCGATCGCCGTACCGGAAGCCTGCGTCGACCTGCTGGTGCGCGCGGTCGCCGATGAACCGGCGGCCATGGTGCGCGATGGCGGGGTGTTCGCGCCGGGCTTCGATGCCGAGCTCGACGAACTGCGCTCGCTGTCGCAGAACGCCGGCCAGTTCCTGGTCGACCTCGAGACGCGCGAACGCGCGCGCACCGGCATCGCCAACCTGCGGGTCGAGTACAACAAGGTGCACGGCTTCTACATCGAAGTCACCAACGGCCAGGCCGACAAGGTGCCGGACGACTACCGCCGCCGCCAGACGCTCAAGAATTGCGAGCGCTACATCACGCCGGAACTCAAGGCCTTCGAGGACAAGGCGCTGTCGGCCCAGGACCGCGCATTGGCGCGCGAGAAAATGCTGTACGACCTGCTGCTGGCCGACCTGGCGCCGCACATCGCCTGCCTGCAGCGCATCGCATCCGGCATCGCCCAGATCGACACGCTGGTGGCGCTGGCCAGCCACGCCCAGCGCAACAACTGGTGCGCGCCGCAGCTGGTGGACTCGCCCTGCCTGACGATCGATGAAGGCCGCCATCCGGTCGTGGAAAAGCAGATCGAGCGCTTCATCGCCAACGATTGCCTTTTGTCCGACGAGCGGCGCCTGCTGCTCATCACCGGTCCCAACATGGGCGGTAAATCGACCTTCATGCGCCAGGTGGCATTGATCACGCTGCTGGCCTACATCGGCAGCTACGTGCCGGCCGCCAGTGCGACCATCGGCCCGATCGACCGCATCTTCACCCGCATCGGCGCCTCCGACGACCTGGCCAATGGCCGCTCCACCTTCATGGTCGAGATGACGGAATCGGCGACCATCCTGAACGGCGCCACCGACCATTCGCTGGTGCTGATGGACGAAGTCGGGCGCGGCACCTCGACCTTCGACGGCCTGGCGCTGGCCTGGGCGATCGCGCGCCACCTGATCGACACGAGCCGCAGCTTCACGCTGTTCGCGACCCACTATTTCGAGCTGACCCAGCTGCCGGAAGCCCACCCGAGCGCGGTCAACGTGCACCTGTCGGCGGTCGAGCACAAGGACAGCATCGTGTTCCTGCACGCGGTGCAGGACGGCCCGGCCTCGCAGAGCTACGGCCTGCAGGTGGCGCAGCTGGCCGGCGTGCCGCCGTCCGTGATCCGCGCCGCGCGCAAGCACCTGGCGCGCCTGGAATCGCAGGCGCTGGACGCCACGCCCCAGCTCGACCTGTTCGCGCCGGCGCCCTGCGCCGATGCCGCCGAGCCGGCCGCCATCGACGCTGATGACGCCGATGAGGCCGTGGCGCCGGCGGCGCTGGCGGCACCCTCGCCGGCGCTGGCCCTGCTGGACGGCATCGACCCGGACGCGCTGACGCCGCGCGAGGCCCTGGAACGCCTGTACGAACTGAAGCGCCTGGCCTCGTCCGCGCACGACGCTTGAAGCCGATGCTGCGGGTCCGGCCGACTGCCCTCTTCTGCGCCGCGTTTGCCGCCCTCGCAGTCGCCGGTGTCGGTGCCGCCGCGGCCGCCGCCAAGGACAAGGAAGGTGGCGATGCGCACCGCTTCGCCGTCATCGGCCACAGCTTCGACGATGGCGGCGAGAACCACCTGAAGGAGACGATCGCGGCGCTCGACGACAAGCCGGACGCCTTCATGGTGGTCACCGGCATCAAGGGCAATGCCGAACCCTGCAGCGACAAGCTGTACCAGCAGCGGCGCGCGCTGGTCGACGATGCGAAACGTCCCGTGATCGTGCTGCCGGCCGGCAGCGACTGGACCGAATGCCGCAACAGCGCCGGCCGCAGCAATGCGATCGAGCGCCTGAACCGCATGCGCGAACTGTTCTATGGCGAGCCGAGTGCGCTCGGCAGCGGCAAGCTGGCGCTCACGCGGCTGTCGATGAGCCCGCGCTTTCGCAGCTATGCGGAAAACGCCCACTGGTCGGTGGGCAAGGTGCTGTATGCCACTCTCAACCTGCCGGCCAACAACAACCACTACCTGCTCGAAGCCGGGCGCAACAGCGAATACGAAGACCGGCTGGTCGCCAACCGTTTCTGGCTGAACCGCCTGTTCGCCATCGCCCGGCGTGACAAGCTGGAAGCCGTGGTGCTGTTTTCCGAAGGGGATCTGAAGGCGCTGTCGCAGCCCACCGGCTTGCGTGCCCTGCTGCAGCGCGCGGTGCCCGCGAACGACGGCTTTGCCGAGACGCGGCGGCAGGTGATGGTCCTGGCCCAGAAGTTTCCGGGAAAGGTGTTGCTGGTCGATACGGCGCGGCTGGCCAAGGGCGTGAAACGGGCGATCGAATGGCGCGCCAACGTGGGACACCTGTCGACCGGCGCGGGCGCGGTCGAGGTGGCGGTCGATCCAGCTTCGAAAAAGCTGTTCGAGTTGCAATAATGGTGGTGGGCACGGCGTGCCCACCCTACGCGGCCGTTATTGTAGGGTGGGCGCGGCCGGCGTGAGCACCCCGTGCCCACCAAACCGCCGTCGATTACTGCAGCGGCTGGCTACGGAAGTGGTCGCCCTCTTCGCTGTCATCACCATCGTCGCCGTGGTGATGGCCATGCGCGCCATGCACGTGGCCGTGCGCGATTTCCTCTTCGGTGGCCGCGCGCACGTCGATGACCGACAGCTCGAAGCGCAGCGCCATGCCGGCCAGCGGGTGGTTACCGTCCAGCACCACCTTGTCGTCGGCGATCTCGGTCACGGTGAAGATGGTCGGCTCGTCCTCGCTACCATCGGCCACGCCTTCGAACTGCATGCCGACTTCGAGCGGCTCCGGCAGGCGGTTGCGCTCTTCGACCTTCAGCAGGGTCGGGTCGTAGTCGCCAAAGGCGTCTTCCGGCTCGATCTGGAGGGTCGACGCATAGCCAGCTTCCTTGCCGTCCAGTTCCTCTTCGATCTTCGGCAGGGTGTTCTCGTAGCCGCCGTGCAGGTACACCATTGGCTGGGCGCCGTCTTCGATCAGGTTGTTCTGGGCGTCGGACAGTTTGTAGTTGACCGTCACCACCGTATTCTGGGCAATCTTCATTGCGCTTCCTTTCGTGGGTAAGGCTCGGATTATAACCTTGTAATGCCGATGGCCAGCGCCGGATGGTTATAATGGCGCATGCAAAAATTACAGCTCCTCGGCAATATTACGCCTGCCCAGTTCCTCCGCGATTACTGGCACAAGAAACCGCTCCTGATCCGTCAGGCGATCCCCAATTTCAAGCCGCTGCTCAAGTTCGAGAAGCTGGCCGAATTGGCCAAGCTGAACCATGTCGAATCGCGCCTGGTGACCCAGGCCGACGGAACCGGTGACGAGCGCCGCTGGGACATGCAGCACGGCCCGCTGGCCGAGCTGCCGCCGCGTACCCAGCGCGAATGGACCCTGCTGGTGCAGGGCGTGAACCTGGTCGAGCCGAAGGCCGAGGCCCTGCTGCGCCAGTTCCGTTTCGCGCCGGACGCGCGCCTGGACGACCTGATGGTCAGCTTCGCCACCGATGGCGGCGGCGTCGGCCCCCACTTCGATTCCTATGACGTGTTCCTGCTGCAGGCCCAGGGCAAGCGCCGCTGGCGCATCAGCGCCCAGCAGGACCTGAGCCTGGTCGAAGGCCTGCCCTTGAAAATCCTGGCCAACTTCGAGGCGGAACAGGAATTCGTGCTGGAGCCGGGCGACATGCTCTACCTGCCGCCGCACTACGCCCACGACGGCGTCGCCGAGGGCGAATGCATGACCTACTCGATCGGCTTCCGCTCGCCGTCCTACCAGGAACTGGGCGAAGCCTTCCTGCAGTTCATGGCCGACTCGATCGACTTGCCGGGCCGCTATGCCGACCCGCAGCTGGCGCCGGCGAAAAATCCGGCCGAGATCCCGAAGGACATGCTGTCCACCATCACCGAGGAACTCAACAAGGTGCGCTGGGACGAGGAAGACGTGGCCATCTTCCTGGGCGAATACCTGTCCGAGCCGAAGCACAACGTGTTCTTCACCCCGGTCGCCAAGCCGCTCACGGTGGGCCGCTTCATGGAGCAGGCGGCCAGGCGCGGCCTGAAGCTGTCGGCCAAGACCCTGATGCTGTACCGCGGCAAGAATGTGTTCATCAACGGCGAATCGTTTGCCGTCGGCCGTGCCGACAAGACCGTGCTCGAAGCGCTGGCGAACGGGCGCGGCCTGGATGGCGCCATGCTCGACCAGGCCTCCGACGATGTGCTGGAAGCGCTGTACACCTGGTACCAGGACGGCTGGCTGGAACTGGCGTAACTGGATGAGCGAGCCCCGGATCGAAGGCTTCGATACCCGCACGCAGTTCCAGCAGGAACTGCGTACGCTGCTGGCGCGCGCCCGCGCCACGCTCGAACTGTTCGATCCGGACTTTGCGCTGTTCCAGCTCGGCACCCTTGAGGCCGACGCTGAACTGCGCCGCTTCCTGCACGGCGGCGGCATGCTGCGCCTGGCGCTGCACGACAGCCGTCACCTGGAAGGCCAGGCACCGCGCTTCCTGAAGCTGCTGCGCGACTACAGCCACCGTGTAGAATGCCGCCTGACGCCCGGCAGCCTGCGCCAGCTCACCGACTCCTTCGCCATCGCCGACGGCGCGCACGTGGTGCGGCGCTTCCACAGCGATCACCTGCGCGGCGAGGCGGCCTTCGACGCCCCGGCCGCCACCGACCTGCCGCGCGAACGCTTCGACGCGATCTGGGCAGAATCCCGCCCGGGACTGCACCCGACCGTGACCGGACTGTGAGCGAAAACAAACCGGGGTCAGAGCACATTTTTCGCAAATTTCTTATCTGAAATAGATAAGAAAATTTGCTCAAGATCGTGATCATTTGTGGTACCTGAGCACTATCTTCAGGTATATTGATCACCGTCACATCTTGTAACAATATGAACGTTGCAAGTTCGCACAACAGTTACAAGTTGGCATGTGTTTTCTATTGCGATTCAGTAAATTTGGCTATAATATCCGGCTAGGAAGGTTCCCGTTGTCTGTAGGCACTTTTCACAAAGTTATGAAAGCTACGAGAATTCCTGACGAGCGATAATTACCGGTAATTATTCATCGCAACAGAAGTAAACCTTTTGAATTAATTAAGGAAAAAACCATGAAAAAATCCCTGCTGATCGTTTCCCTGCTGGCTGTTGCTCTGGCTGCTTGCAGCAAGAAAGAAGAAACCACCGTGACCCCGGCTGCTCCGGCTGCTGAAACCGCAGCTCCGGCTGCTGCTCCGGCTGCTCCGGCTGCTGACGCAACCGCTACCCCGGCTGCTCCGGCTGCTGGCACCGACGCTGCCGCTGCTGGCACCACCCCGGCTGCTGGCACCACCCCGGCATCGGGCGCCACCGGCTCCTAATTGCTGCGAAGCCATCGGCTTCGTGCAAAGGAAAACCGGCCTTCGGGCCGGTTTTTTTTCGTCCGGATGCATACAGATGGAACGCGTGGACAGCAAGCTGCCCACCCTACCCGTCGTCTGCGCTTCAAGCATGAAAAAACCGGCCACATGGGCCGGTTTCGTTTTGGGCCGGGTCCGAATTACTTCAGCTCGTCCGCCAGCAATTGCAGGATCTTGGCGCCGGTCGGCGATGTTTCCGGCTTGCCGTCGTTGCTCTGCACGGTCAGGTCCGTGGTGGTGGCGTTCGGCACGGCCGAGACCAGCACGCGGTAGCGCTGCGCTTCCTTGTTCTTGTCTTCGCTGCCGAACAGCTTGCTGAAGAAGCCTTCCTTCTTGGCCAGGTCCGGATCGACGTAGCGCACGAAATAGATGCCCTGCACGCGGTCGCGGTCTTCCACTGTGAAGCCGACGCGGTCCAGCGCCAGGCCGACGCGGCGCCATGCGCGGTCGAAGCCTTCGTCGACGACGACCTTGCCGTTGTCCAGCTTGGCATGCGGCGTTTCCGGCGCGGCGTTGGCGACGGCGGTGGTGGCTTCCTTGACCTTGACGCCGCTCAGCTTGGCGACCAGGCGGCCCAGGAAGTCGGCTTCCAGGCCCGGATCGTTCGGACGCACGGTCCAGGTCGCGACTTCCTTCTGCGGACCGGTCAGCACTTCCTCGGCGCCGCGGTGGCTGATGTAGATCTCGGTGGCGCCATCCGGACGGCGCTCGAGGCGGGTGCGGAACTTGTCGCGCTCGCCGGTCGAGTAGGCCGAATCGAAGACGCGGCCGATGGTGCGGCGCAGGATGTCCTGCGGGATCTTGGAACGGTTCTCGTTCCAGTTGGTTTCCATGATGCCGGTCTGCGGGTTCTCGACTTCCAGGGCGAAGCCGGAATCGGTCCAGAACTGCTGCAGCTGCGGCCACAGCTGTTCCGGCGTCTGCTTGACCACCAGCCAGCGCTCGTTACCGGCGCGCTCGATACGCACGGCATCGGTCGAGACCGGGCCGATGGCGTCCGTGGAAGCCGCCGGGACGCCGACAGCGGCCGGCGCGCCCGCATTGCGCTGCTGCTGGAAGCCCGAGGCGGTGGCGACGCCGCGGCCGTCAGGCACGGCGTAGCGGTTGTCCTTCTGGAGCTGGGTCAGGTCGGGCGGGACATCCAGCGGCGCGGCCTTCTTGGTCGTCTTGTAGTCGACCTTGTCCGATTCGAACACGGTCGTGCATGCAGCCAGGCTGAGCGCCATTGCGGTCAGTGCGATGGTGCGGGTCGCGCTTGCATTCTTGTACTTGCGATTCATCATAGGGTAAAAGCTCGTGACTTATCAAAGGACGCCGGATTCGCGCAGCGCGGCGCGAACGGTATCGTGGTATTGCGCGGACAGCGGCGCCAACGGCAGGCGCAGGCCTGCCGGCATCTTGCCCATTTCAGCCAGCGCCCATTTGACCGGCACCGGATTCGGTTCGACGAACAGCTTGCCGTGCAGCGACAGCACGCGGTTGTTGATGTCGACGGCACGCGCCACCTGGCCCGCCATCGCCGCCTCGCACAGCTCGTGCATCGCGCGCGGGGCCACGTTGGCGGTGACGGAGATGTTGCCGGCGGCGCCGCAGAACATCAGCGCCATCGCGGTCGGGTCGTCGCCCGAGTACACGGCGAAGGACTTGTCGATGTCGCGCAGCAGCTCGGCGCCACGGCCGACGTTGCCGGTCGCATCCTTGATGCCGACGATGTTGTCGACGCTGGACAGGCGCACCACGGTCTCGTTGCTCATGTCAGCCACGGTACGGCCCGGCACGTTGTACAGGATGACCGGGATGTCGACCGCTTCGGCGATCGCCTTGAAGTGGCGGTACATGCCTTCCTGGGTCGGACGGTTGTAGTACGGGACCACCTGCAGCGTGGCGTCGGCGCCGACGGCCTTGGCATGGCGGGTCAGTGCGATCGCTTCCGCGGTCGAATTCCCGCCCGAACCCGCGATGACGGGGATACGGCCGCCGACGTGCTCGACCGTCAGCTTGATCAGTTCGCAGTGTTCCTCCGGGCTCACGGTGGCCGACTCGCCGGTGGTACCGACGATGACGACGCCATCGGTGCCCTCGGCGATGTGCCAGTCGAGCAGCTGGCGCAGGCTGTCCCTGTCCAGACTGCCGTCCTCGAACATCGGAGTGACGATTGCTACTATGCTGCCCTTAATCATAATCAGTGGACCGTGCCGTTAATAAATAAAAATTGGATTGTACTGGATCGCTCGCGGTTATGGTTCATTCCCTCCCACATAAATGGCTCAGTTACGCCCGGTTACAAATCCAGTTTCGCCGTCGACGGATCGAAGGCCGGCCCGGCCGCGCACACGCGCTGCACGCGCGCCGGTTTCGGCGACCGCACCACCCCATCCTCGAAGGCCAGCACGCGCAAGCCGCTGCGTCCGGTAAAGCCGAGCAGCTCGCCCGGCATCAACAGGAAGTCGGGGTTGGACGGTTTTCCGAAGACTTCGTTCCCTCGCGCAAAGGTTTCGTAGATCAGGATGCCGTCCGGCGCCAGCGAGGCCATCAGCGGCGGGATCAGCGGGCGGTACAGGTAATTGGTGACGACGATGCCTGACAGGCTGCGCGGCGCGAACGGCCAGGCGGCGCCCGGCGCTTCCAGGTCGTATTCGATGGTGGTGATGGCGTCGCCGTGTTCGCCGGCGCCGATGGCGGCCAGCGCCTGCGCGTCGCGGTCGAGCGCGATGACGGTGTGGCCGAGCCCGGCCAGCAGGCGCGCGTGGCGTCCGCCGCCGCAGGCCAGGTCGAGCACTTCGCCCTGGTGGATCAGCGGCGCGAAACGGCGCACCCAGGCCGATGGGGTATCGAGAGAGGTAGGCATCGGAGTGTTCTCATCAGGTATGGGACAGGCCCATGGTGCTGCGCGCCCGGAACTAGAGGTAGAGCAGCGGCGACACGATCACCGCCAGCAACTGGCGCGCCACCCCTTCCACGTAATAGAGCCAGTACGGAATGACCCGCAGCAGGATCAGGGCCAGCAGGATGATGAAGCCGTAGGGTTCGAGGCGCGCGAACTGGTAGGCGGCCTTGTGCGGCAGCAGGCTGAACACGACGCGCCCGCCATCCATCGACGGGATCGGCAGCAGGTTGAAGGCCATCAGCCACAGGTTGGTCTGGATGCCGGCCTTGGCCACCAGGTTCGGAAAGGATTCCTGCACATTGAAGTACTGCAGCAAAATCGCGATCAGCAGCCACAGCAGCGCCATGATGAAGTTGGCGCCCGGGCCGGCCAGCGCCACGAAGGCCATGTCGCGCTTCGGGTGGCGCATCTGGCCATAGTTCAGCGGCAGCGGCTTGGCGTAGCCGAAGACGAAGCCACTCATCAGGTACATGACCGCCGGGATCACGACCGTCCCCAGCGGATCGATGTGGGCCAGCGGGTTCAGGGTGGTACGCCCGGCAGCGTGGGCGGTGTTGTCTCCGAAGCGGCGCGCAGCGAAGGCCTGGGCGGCATCGTGCATCGTGATCGCAAAGAGGACAGGCAGTGCGTAGACCGCCAGATTGCGTATAAGTTCATCCATAACCGGGGATTCTATCAGAGCCCACGGCCATAGACCGGCGGAAAGGCCGAATTACAGCCCCGAATCAAAGCCCCACCATCATAGACCGAACACCGATGCATCGCCGCGGCCCTGGCGCAGCAGCTCGGGCTCGGGTCCGGTCAGGTCGACGACGGTAGTCGCCTCCAGCGTGCCGGCGCCGCCGTCGATGACGAGGTCGATCTGCTTGTCCAGGCGTTCGCGCACCTCGTCAGGATCGGACAGCATGTGCTCGTCGTCGGGCAGCTGCAGCGTGGTGCCGATCAGGGGCTCGCCGAGTTCCTCCAGCAGGGCCAGCAGGATCGCGTTTTCCGGCACCCGGATGCCGATCGTCTTGCGCGACGGGTGCGACAGGCGACGCGGCACCTCCTTGGTCGCTTCCAGGATCACGGTGTAGGGACCGGGCATCACGCTTTTCAGCTGGCGATACTGGCGGTTGTCGACGCGCGCATAGGTCGCGATCTCGGACAGGTCGCGCACCAGCAGCGTCAGGTGGTGCTTCTCGTCGACGCCGCGGATGCGCCGCAGTTTCTCGACCGCGCCCTTGTCGTCGAGGCGGCAGACCAGCGCATAGGCCGAATCGGTGGGCGCGGCGACGATGCCGCCGGACTCGATGATCTGGGCCGCCTGGCGCACCAGGCGCGGCTGGGGATTGATCGGGTGGATTTCGAAAGTTTGCGTCATCTTGCTTCCCTGGGCGGCTTGGCTTGGCAGGGAGTCAAGATGAGGTTGGCAGGGCCGTGTTTCAAGTGTTTGAAGCGCGTCTCACAAAACCTTCAGGGCAAGGCGCATCGTCGAAGACAGTACGCTAGTACGGCGAGACGATGCAACGCTGCCATGAAGGTTTTTGAGGCGCGCTTCAGAACCAGTCGTGCCAGACGGGTTTCAAGTCCGCCGGCAAGGGCGCCAGCTTGTCGAATTCGACCCGCGCCTCGCCCGGCGCATGGAAGTCGGTCCCGCGCGAGGCCAGGAAGCCGTAGCGGCGCGCCACCTCGGCATAGGTCTCGTACTGGTCCGGCGTGTGGCTGCCGGTCACCACTTCGATGGTGGTGCCGCCCAACTGCCTGAATTCGTCGAACAGCACGCCCTCGGCGGTGCGGTCGAAGCGGTAGCGGCCCGGGTGGGCGATCACGGGGATGCCGCCTGCGCTCTTGATCCAGCCCACCGCCTCGGCCAGCGTGGCCCAGCGGTGCGGCACGTAGCCGGGTTTGCCTTCGGTCAGGTATTTGCGGAACACGTCCGAGGTGGTGTTGCAGGCGCCGATCTCGCACAGGTAGCGCGCGAAGTGGGTGCGCGACAGCAGGTCCGGGTTGGCGACGTACTTCAGCGCGCCCTCGTAGGCGCCCGGAATGCCGGCGCGCGCCAGCTGGGCCGCGATCTCGCGCCCGCGCGCGTCGCGGCCGGCGCGCGTGGCGGCCAGGCCCTGCAGCAGTTGCGGATTGTCCTCGTCGATCTGCAGGCCGACGATGTGCACGGTTTCATTGGCCCAGGTCACGGAAATCTCGACGCCGGCCACGAATCGCATGCCCAGCCCGCTTGCTGCCGCGCGCGCGGCCTTGATGCCGCCGACCTCGTCGTGGTCGGTCAGTGCCCAGGCATCGACGCCGCCCTTGCGGGCGTAGGCGGCCACGGCGGCTGGCGCGAGCACGCCGTCGGAGACGTTGGAATGGCAGTGGAGGTCGACTTTCAGCATGGCTCGGGGTCAAACGCAAAGATCAGTGCAGGGTGACCATTGTACGCGCTTCGCATCGCTTGCGAACGGCTTGCTAAGCTGATAAAAATTCTTCGATCATTTGAGCAAGCAACTCGGGCTGGTCGTGGTGCAGCATGTGGCCGGCCGCCGGCATCATCTTCGGGGTGACAATGTTGATTTCGGCCAGCCGGCGGTCGACTTCCACGCGCGCATGTTCCTTCGGCCCCATCCAGCGCCACATGTCGGTGTGCTCGGCCTCGACCCATAATACCGGCGCCGTGATGCGGCGCCAGCAGGCCAGCACCTCTTCCGCCTGGTACAGGAGCGGCCCGGCCATCTTGTGCACCGGATCGCCCAGGATTTCCCACTGCCCTGCCCCGTTCTGCGCGGCCCAGTGCCGCGCCAGGAAGGCGGCGCGTGCGCCGGCCAGGCGCGGGTTGGTCTTCTGCAGGCGCGCCGCCACCTCATCCAGGTCGGCATAGCCGCGCATGGTCGGCGCCACCTTCAGTTCGTCCAGCCACTTGGCGTAGCGTCCCGGCGCCTGCTCGGGTTTCGTTGCCGGCAAGCCGAAACCTTCCAGGTTGACCAGGCGCGCGATGCGCTCGGGCCGGATGCCGGCATACACGCTGGCGATGTTGCCGCCCATGCTGTGGCCCAGCAGATTGACGGCTTCGCCCGGCGCGTAATGGTCGAGGATGGCTTCCAGGTCGGCAAAGTAATCCGGGAACCAGTAGGTGTCCTGGCCGGAGCGCTCGGTCAGGCCGAAGCCGCGCCAGTCGTGGGCGATCACGTGCCAGTCGCCACGCAGGGCGTCGACCACGAACTGGAAGGACGCCGACATGTCCATCCAGCCATGGGCCATGAAGATAGTCGGCGCACCCTCGCGGCCCCAGTGGCGGACGTGGGTGCGCAGGCCGCGGATCGTCAGGAATTCGGAACGGGATGGTTTCATGGAGCTTGTACGCCTGGGCATTGAAATAAATAGTACGACCGTTCGTATTATACGCATAAAGCTTGATGGAAACGCTTGTAATGGCGCGGCCCGGCCCCATCTAGGCCGCTCGCCGGACGATGGCAAGCGCGAGGGCGTAAAATACCGGCTTGTTAACCACCCTTCCGCGAGCACATCCATGGCGATTTACCAGTTGGGCGCGCATGCGCCCGAGATCGATGCCTCGGCCTACGTCGCCGATTCCGCCAGCCTGATCGGCAAGGTGACCGTCGAGGCCAACGCCTCGGTCTGGTTCGGGGTGACGATCCGCGGCGACAACGAACGCATCACGATCGGCGAAAACAGCAATGTGCAAGAGGGCACGGTGATGCACACCGACATGGGCTACCCGCTCGTGATCGGCAAGAACGTCACCATCGGCCACCAGGCCATGCTGCACGGCTGCACGGTCGGCGACGGCTCGCTGATCGGGATCCAGGCCGTGGTGCTGAACGGGGCGAAGATCGGCAAGGCTTGCCTGGTCGGCGCCGGCGCCCTGGTGACTGAAGGCAAGGAATTCCCGGACGGCTCATTGATCCTGGGCAGCCCGGCCAAGGTAGTACGCACGCTCACGGAAGACGACCTGCTTCGCCTGCAAGGCAACGCCGCCAGCTATGTCGAGCGCGGCCGGCGCTTCAAGGCGGAACTCAAGAAAATCGGATAAAGAATGACGACTGATACCAGCAAGGACATCCTGCAGAAATTCATCTTCGACAACGCCGCCGTGCGCGGCGAACTGGTCGAGATTTCCAACGCCTGGCGCGAGATCCAGTCGCGCCACGCCTACCCGACCGCGGTGAAAGGCTTGCTGGGCGAAATGGTCGCCGCGGCCGCCCTGCTGTCGGCCAACCTGAAGTTCAACGGCTCGATCGTGATGCAGATCTTCGGCGACGGCCCGGTCAAGTTGCTGGTGGTCGAATGCGACGCCGCCCTGCACCTGCGCGCCACCGCCAAGCTGTCGCCGGGCGCGACGGTCGCGGACGACGCCTCGCTGGAATCGATGCTGAACGCGACCGGCAAGGGCCGCTTCGTGATCACGCTCGACCCGCAGGACAAGGTGCCGGGCCAGCAGCCCTACCAGGGTGTGGTGCCGCTGATCGGCGACAAGGTCGCCACCGTCATCGAAAACTACATGCTGCGCTCGGAACAGATGGACACCAAGCTGTGGCTGGCGGCCGACGACAACATTGCGCGCGGCATGCTGCTGCAAAAGCTGCCGCGCAACAGCTCGATCGAAGGCCAGGTCGCCCAGGCCACCGAGGAAGAAGACCTCGAGACCTGGAACCGCGCCACTGCGCTGGGCGGCACGCTGCAGCGCGCCGAGCTGCTGTCGACCGACGTGCCGACGCTGCTCAAGCGCCTGTTCTGGGAAGAGACGATCCGCGTGTTCGACCCGGCCTACCCGGAATTCCATTGCAGCTGCTCGCGCGAAAAAGTCGGCAACATGCTCAAGATGCTGGGCCGGGAAGAAGTCGAATCGGCGCTGCACGACCTGGGCGAACTCGGCATCAACTGCGACTTCTGCGGCAAGCACTACGGCTTCGATGCCGTCGACTGCGCCCAGCTGTTCGCGACCGATACCACGGCCGATGCGGTGGCGCCAGTGTCGGACGTCAAGCACTGATTGTGTTACCTGCGGTGGGCACGGGGTGCCCACCCTACCCCGTCCCTACATCCATCGCCATCAAGATTGCCTATCTGCTTCATTAAAAAACTGCGCTGCACCGTTTTGCCAATAGTGCTAAGCTGATATCTATCAAGCGAACAAATCGCATTGTTTATAGCTATCAACCTGGAGAAAAAGATGAGCATCGATATCGGTATCACCACCGAGGACCGCGCCAAGATCGCCGAAGCCCTGTCGCAGACCCTGGCGGACAGCTACATGCTGTACCTCAAAACCCACAACTTCCACTGGAACGTGACCGGCCCGATGTTCCAGCCGCTGCACTCGATCTTCGAGGAACAGTACACCGAACTGTGGAACGCGCTGGACGACATCGCCGAGCGCATCCGCGCGCTGGGCCATTTCGCACCGGGTACCTATGCCCGCTATGCCCAGCTGTCCTCGATCACCGAAGAGCCGGGCGTGCCGGACTGGAAAGAGATGCTGCGCCAACTGGTCGAAGGCCAGGAAACCGTCATCCGCACGGCGCGCAACGCCTTCCGCATCGCCGATGACGCGAACGACCAGCCGAGCGCCGGCATGCTGAGCGACCGCATGGAAATCCACGAAAAGAATGCGTGGATGCTGCGTTCCTTCCTGGGCAACCAGGCGGACGGTTCGCAGACCTGATCTGTGAGCTGGGCGACTGCCCGATATCATGACTGCGCCGGCTTGTCCGGCGCTTTTCAGTTGATGTTGCCGTCTTCCGAGCGGTGCAGGTCGATCACCTTCATGATGGACAACACCGCGTCCAGGTTCAGTTCGCCCGAACCCAGGGCCCTGGCCAGCTCGTCGCGCGGCAGGCCGGCGGCGGCGGCCAGTTCGGCCAGGCCGTCGGCGCGCGAGACGTGCCCCAGCGCCGTGGTCAAGGCTTCCGGGTCGCCGGCTTCGAAGGCGGCGGCGAGGTAGGTGGCGATGTGCTCCAGCGTGTCGAGCGTGGGCGCGTTGCCGGACTGCGAGAATTGGTCTGCCATGGTCAGTCTTCCGGTGGACGCTGCGGTTTCTTCGAATCCTTCGGCGGCGGTGGCGGCGGCGGCACGGTCATCATGACCGCCGGCTTCTCGTCCTTGCGCAGCACCTGCACGAAGATCTCGTTCGACTTGATCATACCGAGTTCGTAGCGCGCGCGCTCCTCGACCGCGCCCAGGCCTTCCCTCAGGTCGTGCACTTCCGAATCGAGCTTGGCGTTGCGCGCCTTGAGCTGCTCGGTCTTCGCGCGGCTGGCGGCAAGCTGGGATTCCAGCTCGGTCACGGCCAGCCAGCCGCCCTTCCCCAGCCACAGCGGGTACTGGATCAGCAGCAGCAGGGCGGCGAGGGCTAGGGTGATGATGCGCATGAAAGAGAGTACGAAAAACGAAAGAAAGCCGCCCGGCCGGACGGCTTCCCTGAACCTAATTACTTAGGCTTACTTGATGTTATAAAACGCGTCGCGGCCCGGGTAGGAAGCGATATCGCCCAGGTCTTCCTCGATGCGCAGCAACTGGTTGTACTTGGCCATGCGGTCCGAGCGCGACATCGAGCCGGTCTTGATCTGCAGGGCGTTCAGGCCCACGGCGATGTCGGCGATGGTCGAGTCCTCGGTCTCGCCCGAACGGTGCGAGATCACGGCGGTGTAGCCGGCGCGCTTGGCCATCTCGATGGCGGCGAAGGTCTCGGTCAGGGTGCCGATCTGGTTGATCTTGATCAGGATCGAGTTGGCGATGCCCTTCTGGATGCCCTCTTTCAGGATCTTCGTGTTGGTGACGTAGAGATCGTCGCCGACCAGCTGCACCTTCTTGCCCAGGCGGTCGGTCAGGATCTTCCAGCCGTCCCAGTCGCCCTCGTGCATCGCGTCCTCGATCGAGATGATCGGGTACTTGTCGCACCAGGTCGCCAGCATGTTGGTGAAGTCTTCGGCGGACAGCTGCAGGCCGCCTTCGCCTTCCAGCACGTACTTGCCGTCCTTGTAGAACTCGCTCGCGGCGCAGTCCAGGCCGATCGCGATATCCTGGCCGGCAATGTAGCCTGCCTGCTCGATCGCCTGCATGATCAGCTTGATGGCTTCCTCATGGTTGGCAACCGACGGGGCGAAGCCGCCTTCGTCGCCGACGGCGGTGTTCAGGCCCTTGCTGTGCAGGATTTTCTTGAGGGTGTGGAACACCTCGGCGCCGTAGCGGATCGCTTCCTTGAACGAGGGTGCGCCGACCGGGATGATCATGAATTCCTGGATGTCCAGGTTGTTGTCGGCGTGGGCGCCGCCGTTGATGACGTTCATCATCGGCACCGGCATCTGCATCGCGCCCGAACCGCCGAAGTAGCGGTACAGCGGCAGG
>Ga0265798_10002420_pt1 | contig 27648 bp, 23 predicted proteins | sample P3T30metagenome_FD_192430 | JGI IMG/M metagenome (GOLD analysis project Ga0265798, IMG submission 192430) | Plant litter microbial communities from East Loma Ridge, Irvine, California - P3 T30 | ecosystem: Environmental > Terrestrial > Plant litter > Unclassified | place: USA: California...
TCTCAGCGGATCAGCTGTCGCAGCAGTTCAACAGTGCGCAGGGTCGCGCCGCGGTGGCGGCCGGCGAAAGCAAGCGCACGCTCACCCATGTGACTCCTCGCCGCGCCATCCTCCAGCAGGCGCACGCCAGCTGCCATCAGGGCGTCGGCGTCGGCCACGCGTAGCGCGGCGCCGTCAATGACGGCTTCCTCGGTCGCATCGGCGAAGTTGAAGGTGTGCTCGCCCACCAGCACCGGCTTACCCAGGGCGCATGGCTCGATCAGGTTCTGGCCGCCGAGCGGCATCAGGCTGCCGCCGACGAAGGTGCAGTCGCAGGCGGCGTAGTAGGCGAACATCTCGCCCATCGAATCGCCCAGCAGGACGTCGGCGCCATCCAGGCCATGCTTCAGGTGCGAGCGGCGCACTACCGTCAGGCCGTGCGCCGTGATCAGCTTCTCCACCTCGTCGAAACGCTGCGGATGGCGCGGCACGATCGCGAGCAAGGCTCCGGCAGGCTTGCCGTCCACGCGCATCCAGGCGTCCAGGATCAGCGCCTCCTCGCCTTCGCGGGTGCTGGCGCAAAGAAAAGTAGGGCGATCGCCGGCCTGCGCGCGCATCCAGGCGCCCTTCTCCAGCGCGGCCTGTGGCGGCAGCACGTCGAACTTGATGCTGCCGGTGACCGCCACTTTTGGCGCGCCGAGCGAGCGGATACGCTCGGCATCGAGTTCGGTCTGGGCCGCCACCAGCGGGATCGCGGACGCCGCATCCAGCATCAGCGCGCCCATCTTGCGGCCGCGGCGCAGCGAGCGCTCCGACAGGCGCGCGTTCACCAGCGCCACCGGCACGCCGTCCCGCGCGCAGCTGGCGATCAGGTTCGGCCAGACTTCGGTCTCCATCAGGATGCAGACGCGCGGCTGGAAGCGCCGTAGAAAGCGGCCCACCATGAAGCCGGTGTCATAAGGCAGATAGGATTGCACCACGCGCTCGCCATGGTGGCCGAACAGCGACTTGCCGGTGGCGCGGCCGGTCGGGGTCATGTGGGTAAGCAGGATGCGGCTGTCGGGGTATTCCCTCAAGAGCGCTTCGACCAGCGGCTCGGCGGCGCGGGTCTCGCCGACCGAGACCGCGTGCACCCACAAGGTCAGGCGATCGGATGCCGGCACGTTCGGAAGACCGAGGCGCTCGCCCCAGTGCGCGCGGTAGCCGGGCTCCTGGCGCCCGCGCCACCACAACCTGGCCAGCACCAGCGGCAGCGCCAGGTACCAGGCCAGCGAATACAGCAGACGGCTCACGCGCGCCCCAGCAGGCTGCGCGCCGCCGCGATGACTTCCTCGGCCGATGGCGGGCTGCCAAGGTCGCCGAGATTCACGATGCAGTCGGACCAGTTACCCTCGGTCTTCCACTTCGGCGAATCGGCATAGATCTCGACGGTCGGGCGGACAAAAGCAGCGGCGATGTGGGTCAGGCCCGTATCGACGCCGACCGCCAGGCGCGCATGCTGGGCGACCGAGACCGCATCCATCATCGACAGTTTCGGCAGCACGCGCCCGTTCGGCAGCTGCGACGCCAGGGTTTCGGCGTCCGCCAGCTCGCGCGGCGAGCCCCAGGGCAGCAGCACCGGCATCGGCGCCAATGCATTCCCCAATGCGACCCAGTTCGCGCGCGACCACTTCTTGGCGTCGCGCGCGGTACCGTGGAAGAACACGGCGTAGTCTTCCGGCGGCAGGAACGAAGGACGGGTGGCCGCCTGCGGCGCCGGCAGGCCGAAGTCGGGCGGCGTGTCCACCGCATAGCCCAGCGCCACGCCGGCCACCAGGCGCCCGCGCGCCACCGCATGGGTGCGCGGGCTCAGGGGAATGCTATTGGTGTGGAAGATGCGCGAGATGCCCTCGTAGCCCGAGCCTTCGCTGCCGTTGGCCAGGCCCACCTTGCGCCCGCCCTTGCGGGTACGGGCGGCGCCCATGATGATGCCGGTCTTGAGCAGCCCCTGGGTGTCGAACACATAGTCGTATTCTTCCTCGCGCAAGGTACGGAAGAAGGCCTTGATCTCGGCCCGCGTCTCCGCCTTGCCGAGGCTCTTGCGCCAGCGGCGCAGGGCCCACGGAATGATCTTGCACACGTGCGGGTTCAGGCGCACCAGGCTGGTATAGCCCTCTTCCACCACCCAGTCGATGGTGGCGCCGGGATGGTGGCGCAGGATGTCGGCCACCATCGGCAGGTTGTGCAGCACGTCGCCCAGGGAGGAGACGCGCACCAGCAGGATCTTCAAGCGTGCGTCCTCAGAACGGCAGCTCGGCGTCCGGCTTGGCGGCCAGGATCACCTGCTTGAATTCGCCCTGGATGCGCGCCAGCGCTTCCGGGTTCTCGCCTTCGAAGCGCAGCACCACGACCGGGGTCGTGTTCGAGGAGCGCGCCAGGCCGAAGCCGTCCGGGTATTCCACGCGCAGGCCGTCGATCGGATTGATCTTCTCGGAAGTCGGGAAGCTCGCGTTGGCGCGCAGGCTGTCGATCAGGGTGAAGTTCTCGCCTTCCTGCAGGTGCAGGTGCAGCTCCGGGGTGCTCGATGCCATCGGCAGGCTGTTGAGCAGCTTCGATGGGTCGGCTTCTTTCGTCAGGATCTCGAGCATGCGCGCGCCCGAATACAGGCCGTCGTCGAAGCCGTACCAGCGGTCCTTGAAGAAGATGTGGCCGCTCATCTCGCCGCCCAGCGGCGAACCGGTTTCCTTCAGCTTGGCCTTCACCAGCGAGTGGCCGGTCTTCCACATCAGGGGCTTGCCGCCGGCTTTCTCGATCCAGGGGCCGAGGTGGCGCGTGCACTTGACGTCGTAGAGGATCTCGGCGCCCGGGTTGCGCGACAGGACGTCGGAGGCGAACAGCATCATCTGGCGGTCCGGGAAGATGATCTGGCCATCCTTGGTGACGATGCCGAGGCGGTCGCCGTCGCCGTCGAAGGCCAGGCCGATCTCGGCGTCGGTGTCTTGCAGCGCCTTGATGAGGTCTTGCAGGTTTTCAGGGTGCGCCGGATCCGGGTGGTGGTTCGGGAAGTGGCCGTCGACGTCGCAGAACAGCTCGACCACTTCGCAGCCCATGCCGCGGAACAGGTCGGGCGCGAAGGCGCCGGCGACGCCGTTGCCGCAGTCGACCGCGATCTTGATCGGACGGGCGATCTTGACGTCGCTGATGATGCGCTCGAGGTAGGCTTTGCTAATGTCGTGGGTGCCGTAGGCGCCGCGCTGCTCGGCGATGGCGCCGTCGTAGGCTGCGATGCTGTCGTGCAGGGCGGTGATGGCGTCGCCGTAGATCGCCTCGCCCGCCATCACCATCTTGAAGCCGTTGTAGTCCGGCGGGTTGTGGCTGCCGGTGACCATGATGCCCGAGCGGGTGTCGAGCAAGTTGGTGGCGAAGTAGACCATCGGGGTGGCGACCATGCCGAGGTCGATCACATCGACGCCGGCGTCGCGCAAGCCTTCGCCCAGCGCTGCGGTCAGGCCCGGGCCCGACAGGCGGCCATCGCGGCCGATCACCACCTTGGTCTCTCCCTTCGCCAGGGCGGCGGCGCCGAACGCGCGGCCGATGTGGCGGGCAATGCCTTCGTCGAGCGTCTTGTCGATGACGCCGCGGATGTCATAGGCCTTGAAGATCGTTTTGGAGAGAGCAACCATGGTTTCCTTGGAAATGAAGCGCAGATAGGCTGTACCACGGCTATGGGGCCGGTGAGGGCAAGGCCTCGGCGCAAATTATTGGAGAAATGACAAAATGATCGCTATTGTAGCGGCAAGCGGCGCCCTTGGGGAATTGGACGGGACCGCGTGCTGGGGCGGTTCAGGCGCTTTCAAAGCGCCTGAACGCCTATATACCTCTGAGATGAATCAAACGCGCAGCTTGTCGAGCGACTTGCCGCCTTCAACCCATTCCTTGACCCATTTCGGCTGGCGTCCACGGCCAGTCCACTGCTGCGAAGCATTGTCCGGGTGGCGATAACGCACTGCCACAGTATTGCCTTTGGACGAATTGGCGCCGCGGCCGCCGGTTGCCAGCAGGTCCTTGAGGGGCACGCCAACGCTCTGGGCGATCGCCAGGATTTGCTCGCGCGCTTTCTGCAGGTCCTGGGTTTCGCGCTTTTTCATCTCCTGCTTGATTTGTTCCTGCAGGTTGCGCAAATCCGCTACGGACATATTGGACAGATCCATCTTCGTTCCCTCGATAGTTAAGGTTGAAACAGCCAAGGTGAAAATCACCAATTGTCGCAATATACTACATTAATATCCGAATTCTAGTCTTTCTTGTTCCAAAAGAGCCAGCGGGGCGACTTGAATCGAACAATACGCGCATATAACCACAGGTAACTGATTACAAACAACAGACTGAAGATGATCAGTATACCGGTGTTTTTCCAGAACACCGTTGCCGGAATCACGGCCATCAAGGAAAACAGCCATAAATAGGGCGAGGTGCGCGCGTTTCGTTTCATCAAAGCGCGCGCTTCGCGCGGACCGACAGTCCATTGGACGATGCGGCGGAATATCAAACTATGCAGATGAATTCCGTCCGGCAGCGCCGGTGATTTACCGCGCACAAACATGCGGCGGTATGCCGAGAATATCGTTTCGAATGCGGGATAAATCAGCAGCAGCGCGGCATACCAGGTGGAGACTTCCGGATTGCGCATCACCAGCAGCAGCGCCAGTTCGCCGAGCATGAAACCGATGAAGTAGGCGCCGCCGTCGCCGAGGAAAATCAGGCCCACCGGATAATTCCAGATCAGGAATCCGGCCGCCGCGCCGGCCACCACCATCGCCGTCACCAGCACGAAAGTATCGCCCACCTGCAGCGCCACGTAGGCCAGCGACAGCAGCATGCAAATGCTGACCACGCTCGCGAGGCCATTGAAACCATCGATGATGTTCACCGCGTTTGCGATGCCGGCCACCGCGAGCACCGTCAGCGGCAGCACCACCCACGCGAGATCGAGCGACACTACCCCGCCGGGAAAATCGATACGTCCGAGTTTTGCGTCGAGCAGGTAATACGCGAATAGCGCGGCGAGCATCGTGAGGAACAGGCGCCGCGCCGGGGAAACGCGGCCGGTATAGTCTTCGACGATACCGCCCGCCATCGCAATGCATCCGCATCCGAGCAAAGGCGCGATCCACGCGCCATAGCCAGGTTCGCGCAATGATGAAATGGCGCCGGTGATCAGGACCGCCAGATAGATCGGCACGCCGCCGATGCGCGCGACCGAATGGGAATGAAACTTCTGCACGCCGCCATAATTGTTGTCCAGCGCCGTACCATTGCGCTTCGCATACTTAATCACTAGCAGTGTCAGCAGCGCACAGGATACGAAACTGACGAAAAAGGAGAACATTATTATTCTTTCGGTGCAAATAGACAGGCCGTTTCCGTGCGGCCCTGCGGAAAATCCGCGGCACTCTTATCGATCGATATGAGTTCATTGTACCGGAATAGATGAGGGGCTCCGGCGACAAATCGATGGCGCGCCGCGCATCGCCGATTGGATCAAATGCACCCAACGCCAAGCGGCGAAATCATTTAGTATCGGAGCCTTGCTTGCCATCCTCGATAAGAACAACATGAGAACCTACGCCATCGGCGACCTGCAGGGCTGCGCCCACGAAGCGCGCCTCCTGATCGACTGCATCCACGAGGACGCGCAGCGCCACGGACAGACCGCATCGCGCATCCTGTTCGTCGGTGACCTGATCAACCGCGGCCCCGATTCGCTCACGGCGCTGCGCCGCATGAAGGCGCTCACCGAAGAGCATCCCGGCCGCGTCGAAGCGCTGCTGGGCAACCACGACCTGCACCTGATCGCGGTCGCCATGGGCGCCCAGCGCACCAGCCGTTCCGATACCCTCGACGAGATCCTCGCCGCACCCGACCGCGACGAACTGATTCAATGGCTGCGCCATCGTCCGCTGGCGATGTTCGTCGACGCGCACCTGCTGGTGCATGCCGGCGTGGCGCCGCAGTGGGATGCGGCGCAGACGATGGCGCTGGCGCACGAGGTCGAGACGGTGCTGCGCGGCGAGGGCTGGATCGATTTCTTGGGGGCGATGTATGGCAACGAGCCGGACATGTGGAGCGATGATCTCAGCGGGATGGCGCGGCTGCGCTGCATCGTCAACGCGCTGACCCGCATGCGCCTGTGCACGCCGGATGGGCGCATGGATTTCCTGCACAAGGAAAGCGAGCGCGGGCCGGAGGGATCGGGGCTGGTGCCGTGGTTCGACTTGCCGCAGCGCGCTACGGCCGATGTGACCGTGGTGTTCGGGCACTGGTCGGCGCTGGGTTTGATCTTGCGGCCGAATCTCGTTGGCCTGGACAGCGGCTGCGTGTGGGGCGGGAAGCTGACGGCGGTGTGCCTGGATGACCGCTCGCTGTTGCAGGTGGATTGTCCCGAGTACCGGGAACACAGCGGCAAGAAATGACACCGGCGCCGCGAACGGCGCCGGTGTGCATCGTTCAGCGTTTGAGCTGGCTGAGATCGCGCACGGCGCCGCGGTCGGCCGACGTCGTCAGGGCGGCGTAGGCCTGCAGGGCCTGCGACACGTAGCGTTCGCGCCCGACCGGCTGCCATGCGTCGGGGCCACGCTCTTCCATCCTGGCGCGCCGGTGCGCCAGCTCTTCGAACGAGACGCGCAGGTTGATGGTGCGCGCCGGGATGTCGATGTCGATGAAGTCGCCCTCCTCCACCAGCCCGATCGCGCCGCCCTCGGCCGCTTCCGGCGAGGCGTGGCCGATCACCAGCCCCGACGAGCCGCCCGAGAAGCGCCCGTCCGTGAACAGCGCGCAGGCTTTACCGAGGCCCTTGGATTTGATGTACGAGGTCGGATACAGCATCTCCTGCATCCCCGGCCCGCCCTTCGGTCCTTCGTAACGGATGATGACCACGTCGCCGGCGTGCACGGTATCGCCCAGGATCGCTTCCACCGCCGCATCCTGGCTCTCGAACACGCGCGCCTTGCCGGAGAAGACCAGGATGCTCTCGTCCACGCCGGCCGTCTTCACGATGCAGCCCTTCTCGGCGATGTTCCCGTACAGGACCGCCAGGCCGCCGTCCTGGGAATAGGCGTGCGCGCGGTCGCGGATGCAGCCGCTCGAACGGTCGAGGTCATTCGCCTCGAAGCGCTCGGATTGCGAGAACGCGACCTGCGTCGGCACCCCGCCCGGCGCCGCGCGGAACAGCTGGTGCACCGCCGGGTCGTCGCTGCGCTTGATGTCGTAGTGCTCGATCGCCACGCCCATGGTCGCGCTGTGCACGGTCGGCAGCGAGGTATCGAGCAGCCCGCCGCGCGCCAATTCGCCCAGGATCGAGATGATGCCGCCGGCGCGATGCACGTCCTCGATATGGTACTTGTCGGTCATCGGCGCGACCTTGCACAGGCAGGGCACCTTGCGCGAGATGCGGTCGATGTCGGCCATGGTGAATTCGACCTGCGCCTCGTGGGCCGCGGCCAGCAGGTGCAGCACGGTGTTGGTCGAGCCGCCCATCGAGACGTCGAGCGCCATCGCGTTCTCGAACGCGGCCTTGGTGGCGATCGAGCGTGGCAGCACCGAGTAGTCGTCGCCTTCGTAGTGGCGCTTGGCGATGTCGACGATCAGGCGGCCGGCGCGCAGGAACAGCTCCTTGCGGTCCGCGTGGGTGGCGACGATGGTCCCGTTCCCCGGCAGCGCCAGGCCGAGCGCCTCGGTCAGGCAGTTCATCGAGTTCGCGGTGAACATGCCCGAACAGGACCCGCAGGTCGGACAGGCCGAGCGCTCGATCTCCGCCACGTCGGCGTCGGACACGCTGCTGTCGCCGGCCTTGATCATGGCGTCGATCAGGTCGAGCTTGATGACCTTGCGGGTATTGTCGACCACCTTGACCACCTTGCCGGCCTCCATCGGCCCGCCCGAGACGAACACGACCGGGATGTTCAGGCGCATGGCGGCCATCAGCATGCCGGGGGTGATCTTGTCGCAGTTCGAGATGCACACCATCGCATCGGCGCAGTGGGCGTTGACCATGTACTCGACCGAGTCGGCGATCAGGTCGCGCGAGGGCAGCGAGTACAGCATGCCGCCGTGGCCCATGGCGATGCCGTCGTCGACCGCGATGGTATTGAACTCCTTGGCGACGCCGCCGGATGCTTCGATCTCGCGCGCGACCAGCTGGCCCAGATCCTTCAGGTGCACGTGGCCGGGCACGAACTGGGTGAAGGAATTGACGACGGCGATGATCGGCTTCTCGAAATCGCCATCCTTCATCCCGGTGGCGCGCCACAGGGCACGGGCGCCGGCCATGTTGCGGCCCTGGGTGGTGGTGCGGGAACGGTAGGTGGGCATGCTGGTCTCCTTGGAATACGGGCGGTGCAAAGCACCAGCGTGCCTACGCGCCGGTGATTTGTCCAATATATGATTCAGTGCCCTGTGATTCTTTTTATGAATCAACGCCCAAGGCCTGCGCCACCGCAGTATGCGCCCGTTCAGCCAGCTCGCGGCGGTGCGCGCCGGTGGCGTCGATAGGGCTGAGCGCCTGCAAGCGCGCGCGCACCGGCGGGCCCTGCAGGATTGCGAACATGCTGTCCACGAACGTGGTGTCGTCGAGATAATCGACCGAAGGATGGAAGCGCCCCTGCCCGTCGAGGTAGGCCAGCGCATACGGCTGCACCGCCGCCTTGGCATCGATCGCCGCCTCGAACAGGTTGGCGTGGAAGGGCAGCACCTCGCCCTGCCTGGACGTGGTCCCTTCCGGAAACAGGCCGACCCGCTGGCCCTGCGCCAGCACGGTGACGATGCCCTTGAAGATGTGGCGCAGCTCGCGCCGGTTGCCGCGCGCGATGAAGATGGTGCCGGCGCCGGCCGCCAGCCAGCCCAGCACCGGCCAGGAACGGATCTCGGCCTTGGCCACGAAGCGGCAGGGGTACAGGGCGTTGATGACGAAGATGTCGAGCCAGGAGACGTGGTTGGCGACCACCAGCGCATGTTCCAGTACCGGCGCACCGTCCGCCTGCTCGACCGTCACGCGGCAGATGCCGAGGAGTTTGCGCGACCAGCGCCGCGTCAGGCGCTCGCGCAGGCCTGGTGAGGCGAGCGGAAACGCCAGCGCGCACGTCGCCAGGCCCGCCACCAGGTGGACCGTGACGCGCGCGAGGCGCAGGGCGAGCCGGAGTTTCACGGAACGGGCCAGCCCTCGACGATCAGCGTTGGAACGCCACGCGGCCGCGCACGACGGTCGCGCGCACCTGCCCGGCCAGCTCGTAGCCTAGGAAGGGCGTGTGCTTGCCCTGGCTCGCCAGTGCACGGCGCTCGACCTTCCAGCGGGCGTTCGGGTCGAACAGCACCACGTCGGCCGCCGCGCCCACGGACAGGGTCCCTGCCGGCAGGCCGGCGATGCGGGCGGCGCTGGAGGTCACCTTGGCCAGCGCGCGCGGCAGCGCGTCGCCTCCATGCTCGTCCTCGGTCCATTTCAGCACCAGGGAAAGCAGCAGCTCGAGGCCGGTCGCGCCGGGCGAGGCTTCGGCGAACGGCAGCAGCTTCTCGTCGTCGTCCACCGGCGTGTGGTCCGAGCAGATCGCGTCGATGGTGCCATCCAGGAGGCTGGCGCGGATCGCTTCGCGGTCGCGCTGGCCGCGCAGAGGCGGGGTGAAACGTGCGTTCGAGTCGAAGAAGCCGATGTCGGCGTCGGTCAGGTGCAGGTGGTGGGCGCCGACGTCGCAGGTCACCGGCAAGCCTTCCTTCTTGGCCGCTGCGATCAGCGCCAGGCCGGCGCTCGATGAGATGCGGCACAGGTGCACGCGGGCGCCGGTGGCGCGCATCAGCTCGAAAATGGTATGCAGGGCGATGGTTTCCGACATCACCGGCACGCCGGACAGCCCCAGGCGCGAGGCCAGCGGCCCGCTGTGGGCCACGCCGCCGCGGCCGATGTGGGCGTCCTGCGGGCGCAGCCAGACCGTGTAGCCGAAGGTTTTCGCGTACTGCATGGCGCGCAGCAGCACCGTGGTGTCCAGGATCGGTTCCTCGGCCTGGGCGAAGCCGATGCAGCCGGCTTCGGTGAGTTCGGCCATCTCGGTCAGCGCCTGGCCCTTCAGGCCCATGGTCAGGGCGCCGAGCGGGTGCACGTTGGCGCCGTCGAGGATGCGCGCGCGGTGCTTGAGCATCTCGACCAGGCCCGGTTCGTCCAGCACCGGGTCGGTGTCGGGTGGGCACACGAGCGTGGTCACGCCGCCCTGCACCGCCGCCTGCATTTCCGATTCCAGGGTCGCCTTGTATTCGTAGCCCGGCTCGCGCAGGCGCGCCGACAGGTCGACCAGACCCGGAGCGACCACCAGGCCGCTGGCGTCGATCATGTTGTCGGCCACGAAGCCGCCTGGCGCGGCGCCGATCGCGGCGATCACGCCGTCGGCGATGAACAGATCCGTAACTTGGTCGATGCCGTTTGCCGGGTCGATCACACGCCCGTTCTTGATATGGTGTTTCATGCGTGGGTTCCCGCCAAAATGCTCATCACTGCCATGCGTACCGCGATGCCGAAGGTCACCTGCGGCAGGATCACCGCCTGGCTGCCGTCGGCCACCGCCGAATCGATCTCGACGCCGCGGTTCATCGGCCCCGGGTGCATCACGATCGCGTCCGGCTTGGCCAGCGCCAGGCGCTCCGGAGTCAGGCCGTAGCTCTTGAAGTATTCCTGCGCCGACGGCAGCAGCGCGCCGCTCATGCGCTCGTTCTGCAGGCGCAGCATGATGATGACGTCGACGTCCTTCAGCCCTTCATCCATGTTGGTGAAGGTGCGCACGCCCATCTGTTCCAGGCCGCCGGGCAGCAGGGTATGCGGGCCGATCGCGCGCACTTCCGGCACGCCGAGCGTGGTCAGCGCGTGGATGTCCGAGCGCGCCACGCGGCTGTGCAGGATGTCGCCGACGATGGCCACGCGCAGGTTGGTGAAATCCTTCTTGTAGTGGCGGATCGTGTACATGTCGAGCAGGCCCTGGGTCGGGTGCGCGTGGCGGCCGTCGCCGGCATTCACGACGCGCACGTGCGACTGCCCGGTCTCGATCAGGTGCTTGGCGATCAGGTAAGGCGCGCCCGACTGCGCATGGCGCACCACGAACATGTCGGCGTGCATGGCCGACAGGTTGTCGATGGTGTCCAGCAGCGACTCGCCCTTGCTGGCCGACGAGGCCTGTATGTTCAGGTTGATGACGTCGGCCGACAGGCGCTTGGCCGCGATCTCGAAGGTGGTGCGGGTGCGCGTGCTGTTTTCAAAGAACAGGTTGAACACGCTTTTCCCGCGCATCAGCGGCACCTTCTTGACCTCGCGGTCCGAGATGGAGACGAAGCTCGATGCGGTGTCGAGGATGTGGTTCAGGATCGCCTTCGGCAGGCCCTCGATGGAGAGCAGGTGCAGCAGCTCGCCGTGCTTGTTCAGTTGCGGGTTAAGAAAGATCTTGGACATTGTCGGTGTGTTCAGCTTCGATGGTCAGCGAGAGTTGGCCGGCGTCGTCGCGCTGCAGGCACAGCGACTCGTTCGGCGCAAGGGTAGCGCGGGTGCCCACGTAATCGGGCGCCACCGGCAGCTCGCGTCCGCCGCGGTCGGCCAGCGCGGCCAGGCGGATGCAGGCCGGGCGGCCGTAGTCGAACAGCACGTTGATCGCGGCGCGCACGGTGCGGCCGGTCTGCAGCACGTCGTCGACCAGCACCACGGTGGCGCCATCGACCGCGAAGCGGATGTGGGTCGGCTTCACGTCCGGGTGCAGGCCCTTCTTGGCATAGTCGTCGCGGTAGAAGGAAACGTCGATGGAGCCGAGGCGGCCGGTGAGGTCGAGGTCCTTCGCCAGCCGTTCGGCCAGCCAGGCGCCGCCGGAATGGATGCCGACGATGGCGGCGTCGGGCACGCCGTCCAGGCCCGCGCGGACCTGGCCCAGCAGTTCGCGGTACAGCGCTTCCGCGTCGTACGCTTGATTAGATGTTGGCATGAGCGTCAAAGTATTGTTGCAAAATGATGGCGGCCGCCTTGGCGTCGATGACTTCGCCGCGTTTCTGCGGGATGACGACGGACGAATAGCGCTCGTCGACGAGTTCGACGGGAAGGTCGAAGCGGCCGTGGAGCTGGTTGGCGAAGCGCCGGGCGCGCAAGGTCATGTCGTGCTCGGCGCCGTCGGGATGGAAGGGCTCGCCCACGATGAGGCGGGCCGGCTTCCATTCGTTGATGAGGTCGCCGATGACCTGGAAACGGGTGGCGTTGTCGACCGCCTTGATGACGGTCAGGGGTTGCGCTTGCCCGGTGAGGGTATTGCCCATGGCAATGCCGATGCGCTTCACCCCGAAGTCGAAGCCGAAAACAATGTCCACCATCAGGACATGCACCCCTTCTTACGCATGACCGGCTTCAGTAGCGAGCATCAGCGGATCGATTCCCAGCAGTTTGATGGCGGCGGTGTAGCGGTCCTCGATCGGCAGGTCGAACAGGACTTTGGCGTCGGCGCCGACCGTCAGCCAGCCATTGCGCGAGAGTTCTTCCTCGAGCTGGCCAGGGCTCCAGCCGGCATAGCCGATCGAGACCAGCATGCGGGCCGGACCGGACCCGCTGGCGACAGCTTCGAGCACGTCGATCGAGGTGGTGAAGGCGACGTCGTCGGTGACGGTGAGCGAGGACGAATAGCGCCCGCCGGGCGAATGCAGCACGAAGCCGCGGTCATCCTGCACCGGGCCGCCGAACATGATCGGCTGCTCGACTACCGAGGAACGCAGGCCGGGGGCGAGTTTCAGGTCGACGCGGTCGAACAGCACGTCCATCGTCATGTCGGTCGGCTTGTTGATGACCACGCCGAGCACGCCTTTTTCGTTGTGCTCGCAGACGTAGACGACGGTACCGCCGAAGATCGGGTCCTGGATCGACGGCATCGCGATCAGGAAATGGTTGGCGAGATTCAGTCCGGAAGGAGTGGGGCCAATCTTGCCAAGCGTCTGTTCAGCTTCCGGTGGCATGCCGGGCTTCGGTAGAGTGTTGCCAACTTTGCTTTTCTTCATACGCTACTCTCAATAGGCTCACTCTGGTTTATCGACAGTGCCGATCAATCACGTCTGCGACCGGGAGATGTCCACAAAACAACACGCGCTTTTCGATAGTTTACACTGAATTGGCTGAACGGCCACTTAAGCGCCTCTTTTGGCTGACCTGAAAACGTCATCACACGCCCCGCAACTGTCCCGCCTCCCTGCTTCCTTGTACCGCTAGGAAGAATCCTACCCAGTAAAATCGGCCGCCACTTTGACCCCGCACACGATGATGAATATGAGCAACTCTTTGGTTTGGTTTCGACGGGACCTGCGCGCATTCGACCATGCGGCCCTGCATCAGGCATTGACCTCATCCAATCGTGTGCATTGCGTGTTCGTGTATGACAGCGGGATCCTCGACCCGCTGCCCCGTGACGACCGGCGCGTGCGCTTCATCCACGCAAGCATTGCCAGTCTGGATGCCGAGCTGCGCCGGCTCGGCGGCTTTCTGATCGTACGGCAGGGCCGCCCTCTTGAAGTGATTCCCGCGCTGGCAGCCGGACTGGGCGTCGACGCGGTGTTGGTCTGTACCGATTATGAACCCGAGGCGGTCGAACGTGACGCACAAATGGCGCGGCAGCTTGCGGCTGACGGCAGGAAATTCGTGAAGCTGAAGGACCAGGTCATCTTCGAACAGGACGAGGTGTTGACCCTCGCAAAGGGACCGTTCTCGGTGTTCACACCCTACAAGAATGCCTGGCTCAAACGGCTGGCGGCGATGCCGGAGACGCTGGCCTCGTATCCGGTCGATCCGTTCGCCGATGCCTTTGCCGCGCCGCCTTCGACGTCGCCCGCCCTGCCCTCGCTGGCGGAAATCGGCTTCGAGCCCGGCGAGCCGCCATTGCCGGCCGGCATGGAAGGCGCTGAAACCCTGTTCGAAGCCTTCGTCGCCCACATCGCCGACTATGGCCGCGCACGCGACTTCCCGTCGGAAGACGGCACCTCGCGCCTGTCGACCCACCTGCGCTTCGGCACCACCTCGATCCGCCACCTGGTGCGCACCGCGCGCCAGATGATCGACAACGGCGCCGGCGGCACGGGCGCGTCCGTGTGGCTGTCGGAACTCATCTGGCGCGATTTCTATTCGATGATCCTGGCGCGCAATCCGCACGTGGTCAGCCGGTCGTTCAAGCCGGCCTTCGATGCACTGGCGTGGGACGAGGATGAGGAGCTGTTTGCCGCCTGGTGCGAGGGGCGGACGGGGTATCCGCTGGTGGATGCGGCGATGGCGCAGCTGAACCAGACGGGCTTCATGCACAACCGGCTGCGGATGGTGACGGCGAGTTTTCTCACCAAGGATCTCGGTGTCGACTGGCGGCGCGGGGAGCGCTACTTTGCGCTACAGCTCAATGATTATGAGCTTGCGTCGAACAACGGGGGCTGGCAGTGGGCGGCGTCGACGGGGTGCGACGCGCAGCCGTGGTTCAGGATTTTCAATCCGGTGACGCAGTCGCAGCGCTTTGATGCGCATGGGGATTTTATTCGGGAGTGGGTGCCGGCGCTTAAGCTCTTGAGCGCGAAGGAGATTCATGCGCCGTGGTTGATGGCGGAAAGTGTGCTGGCGGAGAAAGGCGTCGTGCTGGGGCGGGATTATCCGGAGCCGGTGGTGGAGCATGATGCTGCGCGGAAGCGGACGCTTGAGCGGTTTGCGGTCGTGAAGAAGGCTGTTGGCTGATCACGCAAAATTGGGTTCCTGCCTTCGCCGGAACGACGTGCGCAGTTAGTCGCAAATATCGTTTATACCACTACTCTAAAAACCGTCGTCCCGGCGAAGGCCGGGACCCAGGTTAGTAGAACAGCCCCTAGCCCTTTTTCAGCAACTCCTCAATCGCCGCCAACAACACCGGCTCCTGATAAGGTTTGCCGAAGTACGCATTCACCCCAAGGCCCAACGCATAATTCCGATGCTTGTCGGCGGTGCGCGACGTGATGATAATGATCGGAATCCCCCGCGTCGCCGCATTCTCCCTTACCTCGCGCGTCAGGTCGAACCCATCCATCCGCGGCATCTCGATATCGACCAGCATCAGGTCCGGCGCCGCCGCTTCGATCTGTTCGAGCGCGTCGACCCCGTCCTTGGCCAGCATCACGCCATAGCCTTCGCGCTCCAGCAAACGCTGGGTCACGCGGCGCACGGTGATCGAATCGTCGACCACCATGATGGTCGCGCGCCGTACCGGTTCGCTGCTCTCTTCCACCGCTACCTGCGCCTGCACCGGCCGTCCGGCCAGCACCACCGGATCCAGAATCAGCACGATCTCGCCGGTCCCCAGCACGGTGGCGCCGGCGATGCCGGGAACGCGCGCCAGTTGCGGGCCGATGTTCTTGACCACGACTTCACGGTTGCCCAGCACCTCGTCCACGCGCAGCGCGATGCGCCCGCTCGCCCCGTGCACCACCAGCACCGGCGTCAGCGGCTTCTGCTGGTGATGGACAGCAGCCTCGCCCAGCAGCGCGTCGAGCGCGTGCAGGGCATGCGGTTGCCCGCCGACCGCGATCGTGCCGGCCGCCTGGGCGGCACTCAGGTCCGCATCGCGCACCTGCAGCACCTGCTCGACCAGGGTCGAGGGCAGCGCATGGGTGCGCCCACCGCTTGAGACCAGCACCACCTGCGCCACCGCGAGGGTGAGCGGCAGGTGGATCGAGAAGCGCGTGCCCTTGCCCGGCTCGGTCTCGACGGCAACGCGGCCGCCCAGCGCGTGGGCTTCGGAGCGCACCACGTCCATGCCGACGCCGCGCCCGGCCAGTTCGGTGAGCGCGTCGGCGGTCGAGAAGCCGGGCTCGAAGATCAGTTCCGCCGCCTCGTGGTCGGACACCACGGCATCCTGCGCCACCAGTCCCAGCGCGCGCGCCTTGGCGCGGATGCGGTCGAGATCGAGGCCGGCGCCGTCGTCGCTGAACTGGATCGCGACCTCGTTGCCGTGCTGGGCGACCTGCACCAGCACTTCGCCTGTTTCGGGCTTGTTAGAGCCGGCGCGGTCATTGCGCGCCTCGATGCCGTGCACGATCGCGTTGCGCAGCAGGTGTTCGAAGGGCGCGGCCATCTGTTCCAGCACGCTGCGGTCGATTTCCACGGCGCCGCCGCGGATGTCGAGGTTGACACGTTTTTCGAGTTCCTTGGCGGTCTGGCGGGCCACCCGGAACAGGCGTTCCGACAGGCTGGCGAAGGGCACCATGCGCACCCGCATCAGGTCACGCTGCAGGTCGCGCGTCATGCGCTGCTGGGCCGCCAGGTCCTCGGCCGCGCTGTCGACGGTGCGCGACAGGCTCTCGTGGAAGGCTTCGACGTCGTTGACGCTCTCGGCCATCATGCGCGTCAGTTCCTGCAGGCGCGTGAAACGGTCGAATTCTAGCGGATCGAATTCGCGCTCGCCCGCGATGGAAAGACGCGAGGCGATCTGCGATTCGGCCTGCATCTCGATCTCGCGCATCTGGCGGCGCAGGCGGTCCAGGTTATCCGAGAAGTCGGACAGCGCGCCCTTGAGCGTACCGACCTGGTTTTCCAGGCGCGAGCGGGTGATCGACACTTCGCCGGCCTGGTTGACGACGCGGTCGAGGATGTCGGCGCGCACCCGTACCAGCGGGGTACGCGCCTGCTCCAGCGGCGCCGGCACGGCGTCTGGCGCAGTTTGCGGCCGCGCCGGCTGCTGCAGCTGTTCGAACAGCAGCAGGGCCTGGTCGTAGTTGGCCAGCAGTTCGTCGAAGGCCGCCGGCGTGGTGGTGCCGGCGTGGACCATGTTCTCGATCTGGGTTTCCAGCTCGTGGGTGTGCTGGCCGAGGCGCATCGCGCCGGCCATGCGGGCGCTGCCCTTGACCGTATGCAGGGCGCGCTGCAGGGCCTGGGCCGGGGCCGGGTCCTGCGGGTTCTGCTGCCACTGGCGCAGGCCCTGGCCGATTTGCGGGAACAGGTCGGCGCCTTCCTCCAGGAACACCGGCAGCAGGTCGGGGTCGAGTTCGTCCGCGAACACCGGGGTGACGGGCAAGGCGCCGTCGTCCGGGGCTTGCACCGCGGCCGGCTCGGGCAAGGGCTGCAAACCGAGTTCCTGTTCCGGTTCTGGTTCGGCCACGCTATCCGGCACCGCCTCGTCCAGCACCGCTTCGGCGAGGATCGCCTCGTCGGGCGTCACGGCGATAAAGCCTGGTTCTTCCACTTCCGGCGCAGCCTGCAGCAGCGGCGGCGCCGCGAACGGGTCGTCCAGGAAGCTGTCGAACAGGTCGTCGATCTCGCTGACCGCTTCGGCCTTCTCCACTTCTTCGCGCACGGCAGGCAGCGCTGGGGCCGGCGGCGGCGCGGCCAGCAGCTCTTCATAAGCGCTGGCGAACAGCGCGTCCAGTTGCGTGGCCAGGTGCGGATCGGCCGCGCCGTAGACGCGCGACGCCTGCTGGCTGGCCAGGCGTTCGTGCAGGGTCGTCAGCTGCTTGATGAGGTCCGGCTGGGCCGGGGCCAGTTCGCCGAGCGAGAACACCTGCAGCATGGTGCGCGCGCGCGCCAGAGTCGCGTCCAGCAGCTCGCGGCCGCCGGCGTCCAGTGCGGCGCCAGGGGCCGCCAGTTGTTCCAGCACGGCTTCCCAGGCGTGGGCGACGTCGTGCAGGGCCGTGTAGCCGACCGTGGACGAGATCCCGGCCAGCGTGTGTGCGGCCTTGACCGCATCGTGGTCCTGTTCCAGCTGCGCCAGCAGGCTCTCGGCCTCGTCGACGTAGATCGTGTACAGGGCCAGCGGAATCTCGATGTCGCCGACACGCTTGGTCGCGGCGTCAAGCTCGGGCTCACCGCCTTCCAGCAGACGCGTCGCCGCAGCCACCAGCGCCGCGCTGTCGCGCTGCGATTCGCCCTGCGCCACCAACTCTTCGACCCAGTTTGACAACTGGCCGTGCGCATCGCGCAGCAGCGCAAGCAAGGCCGGGGTGGCGCTACGCGCCTCCGACAGCCACAAATTCATCACCTTCTCGACTGCCGCGGCGCCTTCGGCGAAGCGCTCCAGGTTCACCATGCGGCTGCTGCCCTTCAGGGTGTGGAAGGCGCGCCGCAGCAGGGTCAGGGTCTCCTGGCTGTCCGGCGTGCTTTCCGCCTGCGGCAGCTGCTCGGCCACGGCGCCCAGCACTTCCTGGGCCTCATTGACGAAGATCTCGAGCAGCTCGGATTCGATCGTCGCTTCCTGCACCTCCGGGGCAGCCGCCTGCTCCACCACCGGTTCGGCTTCGACGAATTCGAAGGGCAGCTCGCGCAGCAGGCGCTTCTCGGCATCGAAGGTGAAGCGGCCCTTGGCCAGCTCGCTGTTCTGGGCCAGCAGGTCGGTGAAGAAGCCGAGCGCGCCGATGTTCTGGGCGATGTTGTGCAGCGCCGCCGATTGCGTATTCACCTCGCCGCTGCTGGCGGCCAGCGTGCGCACTTCTCCCGCCACGTGACGCGCGGCCAGCACCGCCTGGTCCTGGTCGAGGATCGCGAGCGCGCCCTGCAGCCCGTGCAGCACCGGCTCGGCCTGGACCAGCGCTTCGCGCTTGTTCGGGTTGTCGTAATAATCGTCGAGGAGTTTTTCGACCTGGCGCAGGCCGGCCTTGATCTCGCCCGCCAGCACGGCCACCGTCTGGCCCTGCTGGATCTGGCGCGCCAGTTCGCCCTGCCACTGCGGCGCGTCCGGCGGGGTCTCGCCGGCGGCCAGCGCCAGCAGGCGCGCGCCCACCGCTTCCGCGTTTTCCGCGAAATCCTCGGGCAGCTGGCGCAGCTGGTCCAGGCCGTTCTCGACGAACAGCATGGCGGTCGCCATCTCGATCCCGAGGCCGTCGCTGCGGCCGGCGGAGATCGCGTCGGTGGCGGCGCGCCCCAGTTCGCGCAGCAGTTGCGCCAGCGCCGGCGCGCCCAGCTTTTCGCTGGCGCCGGCCAGGCGCGAAAGCTGCTGGTTGAAATCTTCCTTGACCTCGCCCTCGTCCACCCCTTCGGTGGCGATGCGGTCCCAGTCCGACTTGGTGCGCGCCAGCGCCTCGCGCGCCTCTTGCAGCGCGGCCTGGTCGATGCGGCCATAGCGGCGCGCCGCGTAGTCGTGCGGCACCAGGCCATCCAGGCCGCAGGCCGCACGGAGGCGCTGCGCATCCTCGTTCGGCTGGCGGGCAGCCGCGACGAAGAACAGCGCATCGCGCAGCATCGCATCCGGGGCGCCGCCCTGCCCCTGCGACAGGCGGCGCAGCTGCAGGTTGACCTGGCCGAGCAGCTGTTTCACATACAGGTCGCTTTCCACCTCGCCATCGGCCACCACGCCGGCAAAGGCGTGCAGCGCGCTCCAGAACAGGCGCGCACGGGCATCCGGCTGGCTCGCGGCGATGGGGGCAATCGCATCGCGCATCCCTGCCGCGTGCTGGGCGTCGCCGCTTTTCAGGTAGGGCAGCAAGGACTTTTCGAAGCGCGCGCGGCAGGCCGCGATGTCCGGCGTGTCGTCGCTGGCCGGCAGCGCCAGCTCGACCGCCTGCCCGATATCGGCCGGCAGCAGGTCGGACGGGTGGATGCGCTCGACCCCGAGAGTGTCCTGCAAATCGCGGTAATACGGGAACAGGCGCGCCGGCTGCTGTGGGCTGCCCCCCAATAGTTCATCGAGGTATTCGACCAGCGCCTGGTAGGCGTCCTGCACCACCTTCACGGTGTCCAGGGTGCAGGCGACCGACCCATCCTTGAAGCGGTCGATCAGCCGTTCGGCCGCGCCGCCCAGCACCTGCACGCCGTCGACGTCGACCATCTGCAGCGCGCCGTGGGCCTGGTGCAGGTGGGTCTTGGCGTGCAGCAGCAGGGTCGGCTGGGCCTCCTGGCTGCGGTTGGCCGCATCGCGCAGCGCCGTGCCCGAGCGCCCGAGGGCGTCGCGGATCTCGCCGATCACCCACGACAGCGGTCCGGTATCGAAAGCGGGCAGGCGGGAGGATGGCTTGGTCATTGGTCTCGTAATCTTTTTCGTCAGGCCGCGACGCGGAAGCGCGACACGGAATCTTTCAGCTCCTGCGCCAAGAGCGCCAGTTCACGGATCGACTGCGCCGTCTGGCGCGTGCCGCCCTGGGTCTGCTCGGTCACCGACAGGATATGCTGCATATTATGGGCCACGCCGTTGGCGGACGTCGCCTGTTGCTCTGCCGCGAGCGAAATTCCCTGGATCAGCTCCGCCAGACGGTTCGACACGCGCGAGATATCGGTCAGCGCCGCGCCGGCCGCATCCGACAGGCGCGCGCCCTCGACCACGCCCTGGGTCGACTTTTCCATCGCCGCCACCGCGTCGTGGGTGTCGGCCTGGATGGTTCGCACCAGCGCGCCGATGCCCTTGGTCGCTTCGGCCGAGCGTTCCGCCAGCCGCTGCACTTCTTCCGCCACCACCGAGAAGCCGCGCCCCGCCTCGCCGGCGGATGCGGCCTGGATCGCGGCGTTCAGCGCCAGCACATTGGTCTGTTCGGTGATGTCGGAAATCAGGTCGGTGATCTCGCCGATCTCCTGCGAGGATTCGCCCAGGCGCTTGATGCGCTTCGAGGTTTCCTGGATCTGCTCGCGGATCTCGTTCATGCCGATGATGGCATTCTGCACCGCCTGGGCGCCCTGCTCCGCCGCCGCCACCGACTGGCGCGCCACGTCGGCCGATTCGGTCGCCGACTGCGAAACGCTAGAGATCTGCGACGCCATCTGCAAGATGGTGCTCGATGCGTCCTGGATCTCGCGCGACTGCGCATCGGCCGCGCCCAGCAGCTCGGTCGACACGGCCTGCGCGCCGCCGGAAGCCTGGGTCACCCCTTCCGCGGTCTTGATGACGCGCTGCACCAGGCCGCGCAATTCCTCGACCGTGTAATTCACCGAGTCGGCAATCGCGCCGGTGATGTCTTCCGAGACGGTGGCGTGCACGGTCAGGTCGCCGTCCGCCACTTCCTGCAATTCGTTCATCAGGCGCAGGATCGCCGCCTGGTTCTGGTCATTGGTGGCCTTGGCTTCCTCTTCCTTGGCCTGCGCCAGCTGGCGCATCGCCTCGGCTTCGCGGCGGCGCGCCTCGGCGCCGCGGGTGCGGTTGCGCGAGTCCTGCAGCATCACGCGGCTCAAGCTGCCGCCCATGACCAGGGTGAAGATCGAGGCCCCGACCAGCAGCCAGAACCAGTCGCTCTTGACCCCGAGCGCGCCACGGTATTCCCCCTGCACCTGGGCCAGGTTCGCGCGCAGGCCGTCGTTGTCGCGCGCCACCACCTGCTCGGCGGTGCGGACGGCGCTGAAGTTGTGCATATTGGTGGCGAGCGGCGCCACGCCTTGCTGCCAGGTCTTCCACAGCACGCGCGCCGCGCCCAGGCGCTCGCGCAGGTCGATGTCCTGGACCTGGCCAGGGCCGGCGCTCAGGGATTCGAGCAGGGCCCCCAGTTCCGCGCTGTCGCGCACCACCACGCGGGCGGCGTCGGCATGCGCGGCGCCCGGGCTCAGGAAGGCGTGGGCGGCGGCCGGCAGGCGTTCGCTGAGGGCCGCCAGGCGCTCGCCGGCGGCGGCTTCGCGCGCATTGCCGCCACGCAGGCGGTCGGCGAGAAGCTGCAGGTCGGGCACCAGCGCGTCCAGGCGGTCGACACTGGCGCCGAAGCCGATCAGGTGGCGTTTGTTGCCGACGATGGTGGTGGCGGCCGCATTCGAGGCCGACCAGCCCGAGCGCGCCTTGGCCAGCAGCGCGGCCAGCTGGCCGGATGCGGGCGGCAGCGCGATCGTGCCCGAGTTGCCGCCGCGCGCCAGCAGGGTCAGCAAGCGACCCAGTTCGGCGCGGCTCTCGTCCAGTTCCACGAAAGCGGCCGCCTCGCCGCGCAAGGAATTCGGCGCGGCCTTGGCCACGCGCTGCGAGTGCATCAGCGCATCCGCCGCCAGCTGGCCCTGGTGCGCGACCACGTCGGTATGCGCGCCGTCCTGCCACATCGCGGTCACGGTCAGGAGGATGCCGGCCACGAACAGCACCAGCACCAGGCGCAGCTGGCGCGCCAGCGGCATGTGGCCGATCAGCGGCAGGCGCAGGTTCTCGTCCTCGTCGGCCATGGCTTGCGCCTGGGCCTGGGCCTTGCGCGGTCGGGTGTTACCGAGCCGGCGCGCGGCTGCTTCGGCCGAGCCGTGCGGCTGGCTGTCAGGCGCCAGGCCAGGTCCGAACTGGGTATCGGGCGCGGACAGGATGGTGTCGTCGTCCGCGTCTGCTTTCGAGAATACGTTCATGCTGAGTTTCGAGGCGAATCCCATGCCGGCTCCTGGTGCTGCGGTTCGTTATTGTGGGTCGCTGGCGGCGGTCTTCTGCGCCACGTCGAGGAAGCGTTCTTCGCGCACCAGCGCCGCCAGCGACAGCGGCATCCAGCGCGCGCCGTCGGCGTCCAGCAGGGCGTCGCCGTCGCGCGTCATGGCGCCGGCCTGGCGCAGGCCGTAGACCCGGTCGGCCAGCAGCGCGCAGTTGACGCCCAGCGTGGGGGCAAACGTGATCATGCGGACCGCGGGTCCGGCGGGCACCGCGCCCTCTTCGCCGAAGTAGCGCGCCAGGTCGACCACGCCGACCAGGGTGCCGCGCACATTGGCCAGGCCCAAGTACCAGGGCACGGTCAGGGGCACGCGCGCGGGCGCCACCGGGGACACGATCTCGCCGGCTTCGACCAGGTCGAGCAGGTAGCGGGTGCTGCCCACTTGCAGGCCCAGTTGCTGGATCGGCGCGCCGCTGCCGCTTTTCGCGGCCTGCATGCGCTCGAGGAGCTGTTCCTGGTATTCGCGCAGGCGGGCGCGCCGCGCCTCGCTCATGCCGCCGCCGCCGCCGGCGCTTGCGCGTCCAGCGTGGCGATGGCGCCCAGCAGCAGCGCCGGATCGACCGGTTTCACCAGGTAGTCGCGCGCGCCCTGGCGCATGCCCCAGATGCGGTCGGTTTCCTGGTTCTTGCTGCTGCAGATGATGACCGGGATGCCGGACAGTTCCGGATCGCGCGCGATGGCGCGCGTCACCTGGAAGCCGTTCGCGCCCGGCATGACCACATCCATCAGGATCAGTTGCGGGCGCTCGGCGCGGATCTTGTCGATCGCCTCGCCGCCGTTGACGGCGGTGGTGACTTCATAGCCGGCGCGCGCCAGGATGTCGGTGAGATAAAAGCGCTCGGTCGGGGAATCGTCGACGATCAGGATCTTGTGTATGGCCACGTTGGGCTCCGGGGTTCGAGGGGTGTTGCGTCAGGCCTTGCCCGCCGTGTGCTCGCGCACCGCGGCCAGCAGGCTGTCCTTGGAAAACGGTTTGGTGAGATAGGCCGAGGCCCCGACCATGGCGCCGCGCGCCCGGTCGAACAGGCCATCCTTGGACGACAGCATCAGCACCGGGGTCGCATGGAAGCGCGCGCTCTTCTTGATCAGGGCGCAGGTCTGGTAACCGTCGAGGCGTGGCATCAGGATGTCGCAGAACACCAGCGCGGGGTGGTGGTCGGCGATCTTGGCGAGCGCATCGAAGCCATCGTCGGCCAGCACGACCTGGTAGCCGGCCTGGGTCAGGAAGATTTCGGCGGAGCGGCGGATCGTGCTGCTGTCGTCGATCACCATGATGGTCAGGCCCGTCGATTGCGGCGATATCGTCATTTTCGTTTCACTTCAGCATGAAGCGCCACGATAGCACAGGGGGTTTGGCTTGTGCGGAAAGTGTTGCAGTACGTCAACTATTCGGTAGCATCCTGCAAACTGACGTGCTTTAAAGGCAACTTGGATGCCTGATTTAATTGCTTTTTTAGATAGCCGTCATCTCGAAATCGTCCTTGCGCGCACCGCATTCAGGACAAGTCCAGTTCATCGGGACATCGGCCCAGCGGGTGCCGGGGGCGATGCCGTCGTCCGGGGCGCCGGCGGCCTCGTCGTAGACCCAGCCGCAGATCAGGCACATCCAGGTCTGGAATTCGGTACTCACGATAGTGCTTCCTTGTATGTTTAGGACCTCGGGTGAGGTTCTAGTAAAATGGAGAGTCGCGTATATTAATGCAGCCGTCGTGCAAAACCAAACGTTACCTCTTATCCTGACATTTGGCGTGTCCGACCCGGTCGGCGCGCTCGGCGTGCAGGCCGACCTGGCCGCCTTCGCCGCCCACGGGTGCCACGGACTGTCGGTGGTCGCCGGCATCCTCGTGGCCGACAGCGCCAAGGTCGAAAACCTGCATGAAGTCGACAGCGACTGGATGGCCGACCAGGCCCGGGTCCTGCTCGAAGACATGCCGGTGGCCGCCTTCAAGGTCGGCGCCGTCGCCAACGTCCTGCAGCTGGCGGCGATCGCCGAGATCGTGTCCGACTACCCGGACGCGCCGCTGATCCTCGACCCTTTCCTGACCGCCCTGCCCGACTCCGGCCTGGCCGACGAGGAGATGCTGTCGGCGATCCGCTCGATCCTGTCGCCCCAGACCACGGTGCTGATGCTGTCGCAGGCTGAACTCGGGCGCATGGCCGAGACCTGGCGCGAGCCCGGCGCCGACGGCAGCCTGCTGGAAGACGTGGCCGAACTCACCAACGCCGGCTGCCAGTACGTGCTGGTCACCGGCACCCGCGACGACGTCGGCACCTGTTCGAATACCCTGTTCGACGCCGACGGCGTGGTGGACAAGGTCGAGTGGCAGCACCTGCCCGGCCCATTCGTCGGCGCCGGGAATACCTATTCGGCCGCCTTCACCGCCCTGATGGCGCACGGGATGGAAGCGCCGCAGGCGCTGGTCGCCGCCCAGGACTACACCACCGGCGCCCTCGAACACGCCCAGCGCTTCGGCATGGGCAAATTCATTCCCAATAAATTCTACCGGGGCTGACCCGCCCCTTTTACGACCATGACCCAAGACACCTCGAAGAACGACCAGCTGTTCGCCCGCGCCCAGCAGACCACGCCGGGCGGCGTGAACTCGCCGGTGCGCGCCTTCCGCTCGGTGGGCGGCACCCCGCGCTTCATCACCCGCGCCGACGGCCCCTACTTCTGGGACGCGGACGGCAAGCGCTACATCGACTACATCGGTTCCTGGGGCCCGGCCATCGTCGGCCACGCGCATCCACAGGTGGTGAAGGCGGTGCAGGACGCGGCCGCGAATGGTTTGTCGTTCGGCGCGCCGACCCAGGGCGAGATCGAGATCGCCGAAGAAATCTGCCGCCTGGTGCCGTCGATCGAGCAGGTGCGCCTGGTGTCCTCGGGCACCGAGGCGACCATGAGCGCGCTGCGCCTGGCGCGCGGCGCCACGGGGCGCGACAAGATCGTCAAGTTCGAAGGCTGCTACCACGGCCACGCCGACTCCCTGCTGGTGAAGGCCGGCAGCGGCCTGCTCACCTTCGGCAATCCGACGTCCGCCGGCGTGCCGGAAGACTTCGTCAAGCACACCCTGGTCCTCGACTACAACAACGTCCCGCAGCTGGAAGACGCCTTCGAATCGATGGGCGACACCATCGCCTGCGTGATCGTGGAGCCGGTGGCCGGCAACATGAACCTGATCCGCGCCACGCCGGAATTCCTGACCCGCATGCGCGAACTGTGCACCGAGCACGGCGCGGTGCTGATCTTCGACGAAGTGATGTGCGGCTTCCGCGTGGGCCTGGGCGGGGCGCAGGAAATGTACGGGATTACGCCGGACCTGACCGCGCTGGGCAAGGTGATCGGCGGCGGGTTGCCGGTGGCCGCTTTTGGCGGGCGCGCGGAACTGATGCAGAAGATGGCGCCGATCGGGCCGGTGTACCAGGCGGGTACGCTGTCGGGCAATCCGGTGGCGGTGGCGGCGGGGATGACGACCTTGAAGCTGATCCAGGAGCCGGGGTTCTACGAGCGCCTGGGTGCGGCGGCGGAACGCCTGGTGCGCGGGCTGACCGAAGCGGCGCAGGAAGCGGATATTCCGTTCTGCGGCGATGCGGTCGGGGGCATGTTCGGCTTCTACTTCAGTAATAACGTGCCGTCGACCTATGGGCAAATGATGGCGGGGGACAAGGAGAGGTTCAATCGCTTCTTCCATGGGATGCTGGAGGAAGGCGTGTACTTTGCGCCGGCGATGTTCGAAGCGGGTTTTGTCTCGGCGCAGCATACCGATGCAGTCATCGACGAAACGATTGAAGCAGCACGCCGCGTTTTCAAACGTATTGGCTAACCCCAAGACCGTCGTACGCGCCACTGGCGCCTACGACTACCGGCGAAGGCCGGTACCCAAGTTTGTTGAGCAGCGGGGACGCATGCAAACTCAGGCTCCGGCCTTCGCCGGAGCGACGGTCTTCAGGTTAACACTTCCTTCACTTCTTCGGATGCGCGCTGGGTCTTCACGACCTTGCGCGAACTACGCTTGCGCCACCAGATAATCACCCCGGTCACGCTCAGCATCGCCACCACCACCCCCATGAAGGAAATCAGGATCCGCCCCGGAATCCCCAGGATGCGGCCCGAATGCAGTGGGAACTGCGCCTGCACGAAGATGTCCGCCGCGCTGCCCTTCCACGGCTGGCGTTCGCCCAGCAACTGGCCGTTCACGCCGTCGTAGTACAGGATCGGCGGGCCAACGCCGCCGGTGCCGTGGTCGTTGCCTGGCTCGAAGAAGCTGACCATGTAGATGCCATACTCCTGGGAATAAAAGATGCCGCCGACCGGCGCCTCCCACTTGCGGCGGATCGCTTCGCTGCTCGCGGTCTGGACCATCTTGCTGAAATCGACGCGCGGTTCGATCACCTCGGCGCCCAGCTTCATCGGGCGGGTGTCGAACGGCGTCGGCGTCACCTCCGACACGGTCTTCATCACCGGATAGAAGATTTCGCTGTACAGGTTCAGCGAAAACGCGGTGAAGGCGAGGATCAGCAGCAGCGCCCAGGTCCACAGGCTGAAGGCGCGGTGCAGGTCAAAATTGAGCTTGCTCGAACCGCCCTTCCAGCGCACCTTCCACGCCGGCTTCCAGCGTTCACCCCAAGACTTGCCACCCGCTGCAACCGCAGCCTGCTTGCGCCGCACCGGCAGGGTCAGGTAGAAGCCCACGAAGCAGTCCACTGTCCAGATCATGGCGATCACGCCCAGCAGCCAGATGCCCCAGCGGTCGATACCCCACATCTCGGGGATGTGCAGGGTGTAGTGCAGGCGGTACAGGAAGGAGACGAAGGTCTCGCGCGTGATCGGCCACACGGCGCCCCATTCGCGCTTGCCCAGTTCGGCGCCGGTCACCGGGTCGAGGAAGACCTGGTTGAAGCCGGGTACCGTCATGGCCTTGGCCGCCGGGTCCCAGCGTGGCGACACGCCGAGAGCCAGCGACCTGCCCTCCTCGGCGTGCAGCGGCACGTAGGACACCCTCACTTGCGGATACTGCGCCTCGACCTTCTGCGCCAGTGCCAGCGCGGCCTGCGCCTCGCCCGGCGTGTGCGCCTCCATCAGGTGCGGATTGAGCAGGTCGTCTAGCTCGTGGTCCCACGAGATGACGGCGCCGGTGACGCCGCTCACGAACAGGAAGGCGGCGATGCTCAAGCCGGCGTAGCGGTGCACCTGGGTCCAGAAAGCGCGCATGGCGACCCCTCGATCAGAAACGGTACTTCAGCGACAGCGAGGCGCTGCGCGGCGCCGCCCAGGTCAGCGCGCCATAGGCGGCGAACATGCCGAAGTGCTTCTTGTCGAACAGGTTGTCGACGTTGAACTGGGCT
>Ga0265798_10002421_pt1 | contig 27648 bp, 35 predicted proteins | sample P3T30metagenome_FD_192430 | JGI IMG/M metagenome (GOLD analysis project Ga0265798, IMG submission 192430) | Plant litter microbial communities from East Loma Ridge, Irvine, California - P3 T30 | ecosystem: Environmental > Terrestrial > Plant litter > Unclassified | place: USA: California...
GTAGACGTGGGAGTGGCCGCGTCGTTCAGCTTCCGCCGCTTCCGGGGCGTCTTGGGTACACCCTCGTCGTCGGAGTCGGGCACAACGAATTCCTCGATGTCCTCCAGGGGCTTCTTCGGCCGACCGCCGCCTCTCCTAGTGGCCTTGGTCTGCGTTTCGACAAGACGGACCAGCGCATCGATGTCGCCGGCGCCCATGTAGACGTCACTCCAGGTGAACTCTGGCGTGTATGTAGTTGTCCGGGTATTGCATCCGCGTCTGCATACGAAGACTTTGCCATAGTCTTTGGAGGACTTCTTGACCTGCCCGCCTGGGTAGAGTCGCTCGAAGTCGTCCAGTGAAAGGACCTGGGCGGTGCCGTTGATGGATGCGAGGGGGTTGTCGTCGAAGTTGGCGGATATGTACAGCTCGTTCTGGCATTTGTTAGTGAAGAAGTAGCAGAGGCATAGTAGAAGGAGACGTACAGGGAGGAAGTCGGTGCGCTTCTTGTTCTTGTTGCGGATCTCCTTTTCCGACGAGAACCACAGGAACTTGGCCATCTTCTCGTCGTCGTCTTCGTCCTCGTGGAAGTCGCAGATGATGCCCACCCACGCCTGGTTGCCCTCGGCCTTGAGCAGCACTGCGTCGCCCACCTTGCATCTGAACCTGCCCATGCGCGCGCCGACGATGCGCTGCGCGAGTGACGTCGGCGCGGCCTTCCTCTTCCGCGGTGTTGTATTCTCTTCCGGCGCATCGTCAGGGCCTGCGTCGTCGTATATCCATTCCCAGGGGTGGTCTTCGTACCCAAGCTCGTCGTCCGAGTCCTCACGCAAGACGGCGCCGCCCGTGAGGAACTGTCGCGCTTTCTCCGCACGTGTGCGTTTGATGGGCGCCATGGAGAGGCAGTCGAGGTCGGAAATGGCCTTTTGACATGCTGACGCTGACGCTGATGCGTGCGGGAATGGCGGTGCGACGCGACGCGCTGGCCTTGGCGTGGCAAGCGCGAGCAGACGATCTGACCGCTCGTACCTTTCTCAAGCACTCTCAGCCATCACCACCACTCACAACAGTCACTCGCAGCAGCATCACAGTCACTCGGGGCAGGGGCAGACATTTGATATGGTGAGTGTGATCATTGCTATCGTGGCTGCATAGCTCCACAGCTCAGGCTCGCACTGAGGTCACTGAGCAATGCTTTATGTCGGGCGTCTAGCCCAACATACCGAGAAAAACGCCATGTGCCCGTCTATCTGGGCAAGCGAGGGACCAAGACCAAGCCAATCGCTGAAATGCTGTACAAAAATAGTCGAACAAGAAGGTGAGACCAAAGTCCCACAAGAAGCGAATGTCGTCGTTCTGCACGCAGGACCTCTCTGATTATGCACGCTCATATCGAGTGGACTGGATGAAGAGGAGGAGTCCGTGGCATCGAGTTGGGCGTTGTCGGGTAGCCGAGCTCAGAGTGCTCGAGTGGTGGCGTCTGCCCACTGTCAGATACGGCTCGTCGAGAGAGTACAGCAACGAGGAGGAGTTGAATCTATGCAAAGTATGGCTGGCGGGTGGGAAGCCTTACATGAACTGCTGAGTCTGCGTACTGGTGCGGGTGAGGAATCTCGATCCCACCAATCGCCGCATAGCCAACACCGAACGGGCTGAGCTCCTCCTCCGCGTAGTACTCGCTCTTCATGCTGGGCACAAGGCTCGGCAGCGTGGTGGGGTAGGGCGACGAGAGTGGTGGTGGCAGATAGTGGTAGCTCGGCATCTCTGCAGTCATGGTGGTTGGTATCGAGTGGTAGGGTGACGAATTTGTGGTGTATGGCATGGTGTAAGTTACCGTGTCGGGTGCTGGGTACGTCGAATACGACGCTACGGAAAAGGGCGGCGGACTTGTCGAGAGCTGGCGCGTGTACTGATGCGAGAACATACGATCCTCAGCAGGTGGGGTGGTGTACGAGGATTCCGAGCTAGACGGGGAGGGGAACTCCTGGCGGGGCGATCGTTGGAGTAGCTGCAGCTCGGCAGGCTTCTGTTCAGGCGAAGCTGAGCTTGAGGCAGCACGACGCTCCTGGGGCCCGATTAGCAAGTGGTTCCGAGCAATACGAGGTACGGTTGCACGGCGACTCACCAAGTCTTCGAGCCTCTTCTTGAGCTTCTTGCGGTAGTTACGTTGGGCAATGCGGTTCTGTATCCTCCTGCGCTCTGCAAGATCCGAGATCTTGGTCCAGTCTTCGTTGGGATTTGCGGAGGCAGAGAAGGCTGAAGATGTGCCCGAGTATCTTGTGGTAGTGGGTGCCGCAGTGGCATACTGATAGCCCGCGTGTCTCTGCATGGTGGGTGGGAAGGATGTGAAGCTTGGTCGGCGACTATGTTATGGTCACGGAGACGGAAGCAGGTAGCAGGATGGAGAGAGTGGGATGTGTTGGCTATCTGTGGGATGGATGGGAGGCTCAAGTTGCTCGGGGATCAAGATGTATTTATCTCGCGGTTCAGAATGGATGCGCAGTCGTTCAGTGGAGCACAGACGGCCTACCTAGTGGTGGTCCCCAGCTTCAGGCCCTCGCATGCACCCTGACCTACGCCAGCAGGGCCGCTCGAGCATACTTCTCAATTTGGTACGATGGAACCCTGCCCTTTCACCGACTGCGGCCTTGTAAATTTAGGATGGGCGCTAGCACAAGGCTCGCAGCGGGCCACTGAGCGTTGGGCGCGTCAAGGCTCAGCGCGTTGCTCAGTGCACGGGAGAGTCGGACGCCGAATGCATGGGTGCATAGATTACGGCGGGCTGTGAAAGCGCTGTATTGGCGAGCGGTGTCTTTTCCACACCCCTGCGCACACAACCAGCCCTATGACTCTTGGCTGCGCGGCCTCGCGGCGGTCGTCGTTATCTCCGCGTACTGCGACAGGCTGCTGCTCCATCATCACGCGTCTGCGGAGTGCTCGATGCAGGTCTGTGGGCATGGCATGGCAGATGCCAGACCGGACGACGTCCACGAGGGAGTTGCGTCGCCCACTCTGCCACGAAGCCGCCCGCGCCGCATGCTATTGCCAGATGCGTATGGGGCCGAAAGCATCGAGCGTGTCTGGTGTTGGCATGGCATTGCACTCGCGTCCGCTGTTGCGTCTGCCCTCGTACATCTATTCGCTACGCACCGTCGACTGGGTACGCTGCCTGCCTCCTGGCTGCTGCTACTATTGCTGCCACCCCATACTCGCCCTGCCGGGTGGTGTTGGTGGGCGAAACCTCGCAACATGGGCCGTACGCAGTACTCCGTAGCGGCGCGCCAGACGCCAGATCGACGTCGTTCCATCCCGGCCGCCATTGGCTGCTCCCTGTTGCGTCGCTCTTCAGGCGCAACCTCAGACTGCTGCACACCGCGACTCCTCCGAGTGAACGATACTGTGGATTACTAATCCCTAACTGCTTGGCCAGCTCGAGTCGGACACGGCATCGCCTTGTCGAAACCCTCCGCAGCATCGGAATGAGGAATCCTGCCACTTTCGCACACCATGATCTGCTTGCAGCCTAGGCATGCTTTGTCAGGCGGTACCTAAGTAAAGTGAACTCCTATTTGCCAACCTCCAACAAACGGCGCCATTGTTTCCCGTCCTCCACCGCCTGTGTGCCAGCCATTCGTTGAGCCCCCAGGGGTCTCACAAAACAAGCGTCTTACCTCCAGCAGCCCTACGCACTGTTCCCATGCTCTTCTGCCGCCGCATCAGCACCTTACTGCAGAGTCGGTGAGGTCAATTCCCAATATGGGTAGGGTCAGGCAGCCCAAAGCTTGTTTTCCACATGCTCGGGATTTGGTTGCAGCAGAACACGTTCAGCAACATGTGCGATTGGCCCTTTGCGACATCCAGAGATTTGGAAGATGCGCCTCAACCTCTAAGGCGTTCATTAATCTGATCCAGAGTTTCACCCCGGTATCAGCGTTGCATTTTAGCCAACGGCACGCCCTACGCCTGGCGGTGGAGGATCTGGCCGGCACAACGGCTCCCGTAGCTGCGCCATCACTGAGCCACTCTTTGAGTTCACGATGCCTCACGAAGCAAGCAACATGGAACTGCTGTTCCAGAGAGGCTACCTTCTAGATCACCATCGTTTTACTCGCCATGGTTGAGCAAGTGTGGATTGCTGAAGACAAATGCTCGCGACTCAACGGAGCCATATTCTACATCAGACGTGCCGTGTCCCCATGCCGATGACTTTGTCCTTGTTCTGTCGACATGATTACCAAGCCAGAACAAGATCGCCCTTGGCTTGTAATGGCTGAACCACTGTTGTCCCTTCTTGGTTACAGTACAGCAACCTCAGCCCACGACCCTGGCTTACGCAGTGGCCTAGTCAGTGTCTATATACCTCATTTCCCTTGTACCAGGAATAGCTTGCTGAACTGCGGTCCTCAGGCCCGTAGCTCCAGTAGTTGCCGAGCGAAGAGCAACGACATAGTTGCAATGCCCCTCGAGGTGTCGCTGCTACTGTAAAGCGCATGAATATCGAGGAAGCCACATCCAAGTGACTAGCGGAAGCTCGAGCAGTCGGATCTCCACAAGCGCAAGCGTTGGAAAATGCCAGCGTGGAAATCGTACCGGTAATTCAGCTAGACGCTGCTGACTGCCCCTTTCAAGTCTAGATGAGCAGCATTCTGACCGTCACGAGCTGAGTGTCTCAAGGAGATGATTTCAGCTTCTGAGCACAAGTACCATTAACAACTTCACATAGTGCTGATATCCTCATCACTGGGTTAATCATAAGTGGAGCACGAAGGCAGAGAAATCGAGGTGGGGAAAGCCGCCTCAAACATCTGCAATCAGCATCTCCACGACCAAGTAGTACATCCACTTCCTTTGTCGAAGGTAGTCGTCCTGCGTAGCACGGTTTTCAGCTAGCTACAGGTCGGGTTGTCCCCACACACAACACAGCACGGAGACATGGCAAAAGCTCGCTAAACTTCTTCATTGGAACTGTCTCAAGGACCATCAATACGCGGACGGCGACCGTGGGGTAATCAAGGGGCTACAGACAGCCGATACCTTCTACCGTGTTTCTGCGCCAGCGAATCGAATCGGACCCGAGAGACAGGCTTCATTGCCGCACTGCTGCCCACATTGGTACCAACATAGCCCCAACAAGCGTCTCCCGGGACAGCAAGCTTCCAGAGCGACGGTACCCCTTCTCGAGGTCTCATTCTTATCTAGAAGAGCGTCAGCACATCCATAGTAAAGTGTTCACTGACTCAACATGGACTTCAATCGCTGCAACAATGTTCTCCAACTTAACAAAGATAGGAAGCGAGGCACAATATCAAGACCGCTGCGCTTGGCGCACATCTTGAGCGACGATGGCGGAAATAAAGCGGTAGCCAACAGGCTATGTTACGCCCTGCAGCTGATGGCAGGGCGTACTTAAAGCTTGCGTGGTTCTTGCTCGGCATGCTGTGTACGTGGATAAATCTCGCCGACCTGAGGTTTCGAAATGTCTCGCAGCACGGCGACCACAGGGCATGCAGTGTAATTGGTGTGATGAGAGCGATACTCGCACTGTGATATCACGGTTGGCAACTGCTAGGAAGCAGCGTTCAAGGTCCTAGAGTTGCGTTAGTCGCAATTTCTAGTCCTTCGATCTACATTTACATTCCAGAACCAGTGTTGACATTCTGCCAGCTAAGTCACTGTGCTTCGAGGACGACCTTGCTACAAAGAGTGATTGGTCAGATCGTAAGAATTAGCACTTTCACCATTTCGGCGTGAATGCACGAGGCGCTGCCGACTCGTCAAGACACAGGTCTATGCATTGTCTAACTTTTGGCAGCATCTATCGGTGGTATGCGAGCGAGAGGACCAAGTGTTGTCGACGCGGTGAAGCAGTCAAGTGGTAAAGCCCATGTACAACCTCAAAGCACCTAGTGCATGCACTTATCCCTACCGCTGGGTTTTGTAATCGCTTCTGAGTGGTCGGAAGATCTCAAAGTGGATAGCATTCCGGATCAGTCGTGCTGAACGACCGCTCGGACGGGGATTCCGTTAAGTTTTCACCGCTGCACGCAAGCCTCCCCGCAACGGTGAGGGGACTGCAAATGGTCATGTGACGGAGCACATTATTCCCACCGGCGGATTTCCAAACACAATACTGCGCCGTCCGAGCCTATCTTGGCCATATACCAAGTACTTACTTTAGAAGCATCTGATCTCAGTACAGCTCAACACGAGTCTAAAGTTATCCTGATCGGTCGCCCCGTCGAGACCGATTTCTTGGTTGACATATTAGCGTACGAAGGAAAATGCTGGCTAGCCGCCCAGTGCAGTTCATCGTCCATTTTTACACAATCATTTGCAAGCCGGTTGAAGACTTGAAGCCATTCCACGCACGAGGAACGCGGCCTATTTTTAGCGACCGCTGCGCCAAGCGAGCCGCGAGCCTAACCTTCTTCGCAGCTCACCTTTTCTCTTCCCCACCCTCCACTTCAGCCCTATAGCCCCACGTGCAGGGCCAGCGAATGAGGTGCACCACCACCAAACCTGCGCAACCCTCCCGCAACCAAGGGACCTGCAACCCCTCCCTGTGTTCCCCGAGCCATCTTGCTGGCTTGCTCTCGTAGCATCCGGTGACTTGCTACGAGAACTGCCGTCCACGACGGTTCAGGGATCTCCGTGGGCTGTATTGAATATACAACCTATAAAACGACCTGTACATAGCTCACTGACCGACCTACCGGGCGTAATCGGCTCGCAGGGGGACTACCAAACTGCTGGAGCTGTTTCCCACCCTTCCTCGTTAACAACACCCTCAATTTCAAATGTTAAAGCGGGCATCAAGCCTGATTCGACGTAGTCCCGCAACTCGCTGCGACGTGCAGTATCGCTTCGTAGGTTGTCTACTGCACCACGTCGAGGTGCGGTGGTTATTATCCGGCGAAACAATTACCAACGGGCAAGCTCGCAATGGCCGCTTCGCGCTCACAGACGAATGTTACAGCACGCCACGCTTGTATGCAGGGTGTCAGACCTCGTGGCATGACTTGCTGTTCGAGACCTCGAGCTGTTTCCAATGTAAATCAAGCGAATCACGACAAGTGTTTGTTTCCGTCATCATGCAGCTTCTAAGGCAGACTGGGGCTATCGAGCTTTTGAGCAGCCGTGATGTGGCGTTTCAGAACGGCACTGTGATATGAGAACCTGAGCGATCATACGCTCAAGCTGCGATAAGTCCTATCTGGCACGCGGAACATCAACGTGTCGCAGAGAGATTTGTGCAGCTGAAAACACGGACAAGATTTACCATCGATGGCTGGCTTACTGATGGAAGTTGCGTGATAATCTCCCAATCAGGCAAGGTACCCTCGCAAGCGACGCCCTACGGCCGTTGGCACTTGATGGCGCTCTTCGCCTATAGACGTGACCGTTTGAGAGCAACTTGCGGGAACGGTTAGAACCTTGAAATCCTTCGAAGTCAGGCCCCTCATTCCCCCAGCCGATGTCGAAGCGCCGGGCGTTCAAGCACGGAGTCACTGTACGATATCAACGGCCACGTCAATGAAAGTTTTTTGATGCGTTCCTCAGGCGTTGCGACATTAAAGGCTTCGGCAATTTGGAAGTGCACGACCAACTAACGCACGGTCATACCACATAGGTAGGAGCAGAAGTCCAGGCCGCTTCGAATTGGTGTTGTTCATAATCTGAATGCGTCATGCCGATTACTCGCTGTCTGCGTATGCCGAGTGGCTTGCTTCGGCAGAAATCTTCGCTCTCGATGTCGCGACCAGGACAACCTGAGCGAGCCAGAACAATTGATGCAGTCTCACTCTACACTGTTAATTTTGACCACCAAATCTCGACCCTTGCTGGAAAACGTGGCTCTACGGAATGGGCGCGCCCCGTCTTGTTTGCCGAAAAGCCACTTCAGTGTTGCTGATGCGCCGTCACATTCGAGGTGCTGACTGAAGGTGTCTCGCTTGAAGTGGGCCACGCTACGATCTTCAACATCCTTCCCGGAGAACGATTAGGATGATTTCTCTGGGCTGGATCAAGCACCGTGGCCACCAAAATGTGGTCCGGCCATTTGTTCAGCCCGACATGCTTCGAATAGATTTCATTTCACAGATTGCTTCCATCATTCCAATTGGACTCACCGCTGATCCATATCCTTCGACTCGAATCGGGTATAGCTACAAGCCACTGTCTGGCCATCACTGCAGCCCTATGCAAGCGAGCGACAGGCTCAATCGAGTGTACATCTGAGGCAATTATTCAGCAGCGGAACAAGAGGTAACAAGTCGCACGCCTTCCAGAAGCACGGCTACCTATAGGGGCTGAAGGTGTCAGATTACCGAAACGAAGCTGCAGCACACTGCTACTCGTGACAAAGCAGCATCGAAAATGTGAGCATAGTGTGTTCTAATCTGGATTGCTCAGCAATGCTGGGTAGGTATTCATCTTGGCAAGCTACGATGCTCGTTGTGACAACTTCGATCCAACACCAGATATTCATCTTCACCCTGTACGTTTCATGCCGAAAGCTTATCGGTGATAGCCAACACTGCTGCACTGCAAGCGCTGCAGCGTACTGCGGGATCGGTTGTAGGATGCTAACTCGCGTAGTTGTTCTGCTACGTCCCCTCCGTGATACTCAGGCCAACCACAATACCCTACCAGTGCAGCAATATTACAGCTATTGGAGAGAATTTGTCTTGTGCTGCATCAAGCGCTCATGCTTCCGCAAGTCTCGAAACCTTGATGAAGGGATAGCATTTCAGGAATGCTAACCAATTGGGAGGTTCACTTAGCAGAAAGAACATCTCGGATAACAGGACGAGCTATCGACATTCGAAAGCAGTATGTAGCGCGTCGGGTACTCCAACCTACGATTCGCCAATCCACCTCAGACAATAGCTCGATCAGAAAGTTATCGGTAGTTTCTGGGACTTGTGAGTATACGGTATGTAGGTGCATGCCAAAGTAGCGTTGATCGTTGACATGAGGATCTCTAAGTCATGGCCACTCCGCATTCTCCTTTCCCCGCGTAGGTCGATCCTGCGGACCGAATCAACCACAGAGTCGGATGTACGTATGTAGATCCACCGTCCGCACTTCTCCCTGTATGTCTGGTCAATTTGCTTAACTTCGATATACTGCTAATACACGCAAGTCGAACATGCAAAAGAAACTTAGGACATCAAATGCACCCCTATAAAGTAACGTTGCAAAGCTATGCCAGGCATTCGGCTCTACAACACCATATCGTGCAGATATCGTGGCTATCTTGTGCGGAATGTGGGCAAGTTCCGGAAATACTAAACTTGGTTGCTGGCTTTGAACCAACTGACTCACCCCACGGTGCAACTATCAAGAATAACCACAATTATCAATGTAGGAGCCAAGCGCAATCAACAACGAGTACACCAATCGACGTGCTAAAACACATAACGCTCCATACTCATCTCCAGGCCTAAACATAGACTTGCTCATGGCCCCCTACCAAGCGGCGAAGCTCAGCAGAAGTATCGACAATCGCGCATAGACATCGCTAATGAAAGGTGTCCTCAAGTCAGTCTAGTCTCTGCAGCCCCAACCGGTATCCAGTGCGATATCATCACGTGAACACTCGGAGCCGACTCCGCGATCCTGCAGCGAAAGAGTCCCTAGGCTAGATAGGGGCCGGTAAAGTGTAGGGGCTTGTGGCTCAAGCGTCGTCTCCCGATATCTGCTACCACGGGTCCAACCGTCCTATGTTCGCTCAAAGATGCGCCCTTCGCACTACAGACTATTTCTGGTTAGGGCACCTGAGGCCTCCCGGCTGTGCCTCGTACAGCACGTCGATCTCTTCAACATGTCGGACATACCACGTCGACTGTCTCAAACGTAGTTATCGCCAGTACTCACCACAGATACAGTGACGCCAAGATGTGTGCGCCACTATCCCCAATCACTGCGGCCAGCCGTTGCGCAAGTGTTGGCCATGGTGTTGCTTCTTTTCGCAGTCCGCAGCAGCCAAAGCCGAGCGTGGGTGGTGCACCATACCTGAAGCAGTATCCATGGCGTACCGCTAGTGCGGTATTTTTCGAAGCACGAATTACACTCTCTAAAACGCGACACGAAGCTTGTGTTGTTCTAGCGCCGGCAACTTTCGTCGTCACATTGCTGCTGTTCTCGGTCACTCGGACATAAAACAGCATCCTCCACTACCGATATGTACTAAGGATCGCGCATTACTCCCTAAATCGGGTGATTTTACAGCGCGATAGGCGTGATGGGGTGATTCGTCGTAGTCGACTCACTATCTTTCATCTTTCCATGGTTGAGCAGATTTAGATGTGTGACGTTGGCAAGTAACCCCAAGCACCCGGGATTCAGCCTTGCACTTGCACTACCTTCGTCACATGTTCTAGCGAGAACGGTTGTTCGATGGTAGCCCGGATGTTTCCTGGCCCCGCTACAACTTGCCCAAAGGAGCAGTCCGTGAATTCCGGCACGCGAGGAAGGAACGTTCGGAGTTCCTTTGTAGGAGATGCACTATGAAAGCATGTTCTCATGTTCCAATCATTTCGCAGTGCATGATAATGGATGATGGATGTCTAGAGGATGATGTCACTTGGTTTACCCCAGACTTCGCAAGCCATGTCAGCACTCAACTTCGCCAAGCTTCTGATGTGGACATGCCATCGACGGGAACTTCTGCACGAAGTCAGGGTGCTTACATGATACGAAGAGGCTCATTCATCAGCCTTACGGCTCCACGCGGGGGATGACAGTCATTCGGATCCTCTTCAATTTTCGTACAAGTACATCTCAAAATCTTCATTACTCACAAGACGAACGTACGTCCTTCCTCGACCGTCCGCGCCGCCGGAACACAGCTCCTAACTCACAGCCCGGTTCGGAAATCCTCGCAACTAGCTCCCCTTCTGCCTGATTATTGTCCACGCAAGCACCTAAGCCCTGAAACGTAGCAGAACCACTGTACTGTATTGTGACTCGATCGCACCACAACACGGGACTGGTCGGCGTTCTGTGTAAGTCCGAGAACGAGATCCTTTTGCACACTTTCGATGCCCCGAGCAGATCCGCGGCCGCCTCTCGCGACAGTGCATCGTCACATCGTCACTGGTCTGCAATCTATTGGCAAAGTTAATTGCTGGACACGAGTGTATCTTGCGAATGATGCGCGCAGTTTACATAGAGCCGTGGGGGCCGAGTACGCCGCGTTACCTAGCTCGTACCGTAGCGCATTCATGTGTGGCTGCGGAAACTTTGTATGGAGTGGTTCGGTCGCCGTGTGGCAGAGCGCATTATGCGCTTTACACCGATGATTGGATTACAACTGTAAATTGCACGCGTATGCAACGATCAAGATGTTTGCGATTGTTTTGGTCTCGCATGGTACGCGTTGCGATGGCCACGGAAGGCGCTGTGCTTCGTAGAGCCGACCGGTTCTGAGGGGTCGCTCGAACTACTGATCCCTCACACCAGCGTCCGGACGATTCCGTATATTGGACTCAAGGCAAGGTTATGGCAAGGTATCGCAGCCAAATCATCTCCCGAGGAGTCAACGTCATGGCGAGTAGGACCAGGCCGCGTAGGCAGGACCAACACCTCGATCACTAATGCCCTCGCCGCAGCCCACGAAACCTCGCCCGCAAACCGCAAACCACGTGTCTCATCTCGTCTAACAGCCACAGCAATTTGTATAATATGTAGGGAAGGGTTCCTGCGGAACCGGCCCATTGACGATCCTTTACCCCGTCCATACCACGAACCTTGCGACTGGGTTTGCAGGCCAATTTGCGCGGATCCAGACCATGCCACTGAGCGTAACATCATCCACCATGTGCCGACACGGCATGAGATTATCAAACAAATGCTCCGTCCTTCGCACTCGCCTGGAGCGCGTTCGTACAATATTCCAGCCGGCGGACGAATTGTTCCTCCACACCACCCCTGCCAGCATTAGCAAGCGAAAAACGCTCACACTGAAATAGCAAAACGTCTATTGCAAGCGAACGATACTACGACTTCGCTATACATAAGGCTGATCCTTCGCTCTACCCAGGGCGCGCACATTGTTACCCTTGTCAGGAAGGCGTAAATCTGCATCGCAACATGCTTCTCAAACCTCGCCAAAGAGGCTCCGGGCCCAACGTTGCCAAAGCCCCGGGCGTTTAAGCAGTGCAACGTTGCTACGCTGTTCTGGGGCGGTGGCAGGGCCGAGAAACTGGGCGCTGGGAGAGGACCCTCACATGGGATTTGGGGGCGGAATCCCGCTTGGTCCGTGACTGGGTCTCCGAGCGTCGGAAATCGTGGCAATTGATAGGTGAACTTGGTCTCAGCCCTATTAACGTGTCAAGAGTGCTGTTACAAGTCGTCGAATGAATGCCACTACTATTTGGACTCTTTAAATTAGGGTCTACATTGGGCAAATGCGACCGGTTGAATCTGAGTGGGGTCGGTGTGCTGGAGAGGTTCAGCTGAAGTGAACTGGCTGCAGCCTGGGCACTGCCATTAGGAACATGGAATACGGGCGCACCATGGCACTCTAGCCGAGTACCTTCACCGTAGATGTGATTCGGCGACGCCGTTACTTTGAGCATCACAGTTCTGTCTTGTAAGAATTTAGCGAGAAGGCGAGTGCATAAGCTATGCTTGAAAGCGATAGAGGTCTTGAGTCAACTTATTTCCTGATTCAGCTATAGTGATTGCGCTGCATGGTAACAACTCCAACACCTCTTCTAGCATCAAATGATATGCTCGCACCGTTGTCCAGAACAAGGTTCTCTCCGGCATCGATCTTCTCTGTATTCGAACCATATTCCAGACTGTTATCCGTATCCGACGATACTACATGTGAGTTCAAGTGCTATACCACTGTACAGCGCTCAGGGGAAATTCTTTGAGTCTCAGCTCTGAGATCAAGCCGAGCCTGATCTTATGCGGAAGTGTATGGTACGCGCACGGTGAGTACTCTTTGCGATGAACCTCACTTATTTCCAAGTAGCAAGACACCCCAAGCTACCCTTAAGAAAACTAGGGTGACAATCGATGAAGACATTGAAGAAGAACAGATCCACAAGTCACCAGCAAGTACTTCAATCAGCTCCCCCAGCACCTTCCCTTCAAGCTCACCACACAAAACCATCCTTAGTCCCAAACTTCTTTCATCCGACGAATTAAGAGACCATCTGATCGTTCGTCACTTGTCCTCCTTTCCCACGCGCCAACTCCCTCGCACCATTCTATCATTGACAGATTTGCCCACCACACACATCACAGTGACACACACGTCCCCGACACAACAGAATCTCAAACCGCCAGCAACAACACCACAGCAATCGCCCCTCACCATGAACCGAGTCGTACCGCGCAAGTGCCGTACAACAGAAGCATAACTGACCTCTCAATCATACCCACACCCTCGAACAACACACGAGACCGCATACAAGACACACCAATGCGACCACACACCTAAGGAACAACACATTAAAAGCCCACGAGGCCGCCCACCAACCACCCACCTGTGCCACACTCCCACACAAAAGCTCTGCCGTGCCACACCGCAGCACACGTGGCACCGCCCTCGGGATCTTTGTCTAGTGCGTAACAGCATGTCGTGCAGCGGCTGGATTCCGATGTTCTCGTGGCATCGGGGGTCGGCGAATATGCAGGGCGTCGGAGCGAGGTATGTTGTGCGGCGAAGGTGTGGGTGTGATATGGGGCGGCCCCGGCGGAAGTGCATGGAACGTGGTGAAAGGTGAGTTCCAGGCTAGAGCTGGTGAGTGCGGAGGCAGTTGATGCAACTTTCTAGATGCAAAGGAAAAGATGTGTGCATTCTCTATGCGCGACGAAATGGGGGTATACCAATAAAAAAAACTCCATCTACCTACAACACCGTCACCGCCCAATCTACGCTCCCCTACCAACAACCTTCCTCTTCACGGCTCTCATCTCCCTCACCGTGCCCTCCCTTCCCTCCTCCCTCCCCACCTCCACAACAATCATCCTCACGAAATCTCTACTGAGCCAATAACTACTATGCGCGCCCAGCATAGTCAAGTACTGGATCTCCAGCGGCCCGCCGCCGTACTTCATAAAGTAATCAATCTGCCCATTATCATTGAGCAAATATGCGCGCTTCTCGGCGATTTCTTCGCGCGTAAAGTTGTGCGTTTCGAGCTCGACGTTCGAAGGCAAGCGCGAGATGGCGGGCTTGTAGTAGTCGGGGTGGGAAGAAGAAGGGGCGCGCCGGAAAGGGTTGGCAAAGGCGAAGTAGGAGGTTGAGGCGCTGGGGAGGGTGACGGGCTTGAGGGTGTTGGCGTAGACGGTGTCGACGGTCGCGTTGAGGCGGCATGCGACGGGGTCGTAGGGGTTGATGATGTTGTAGATGTTGTCGACGGCGATGCAGCCGTACGTGCCTTGGTCGCCGGCAACGCCTGGTGCAGCGTAGGAATCTGCACCTGGCTTCTCTTTGTCACGGCGGGGGAGGAGATTGGCGTTCTTCATCATGAGGAAGAGGCCAACTGGACTGCCGCATACGAAGAGGTCGGTCGTGTCGAAGATGAAGTGGTCGTCTGGAAGCTTGTCTTCTGGGATCGAAGGGTTGGTGTAGTGAGGTTCGACGTGGCTGGGCTGTTGGCTGAGTATGTCGATGGCCATAACTGATCCGAGAGAATGGGCGACGAGATGGACGCGACCGTAATCTGAGAAGCCAGGATTGTTCACACACCACAATCGGTAAATGCGATTGGCTTCCTGTATGCAGGCAGATATCATCTTGGGGTTGTGTTGAGTCGAGAGGTAGTATGGGATATCGAGCATTACGTCGCTAACAATGCCTCGAACGGCAGGAAGGGTCTCTGGTGTGATGTCCTGAAGCGTGTACCTATTGACAGATGAGTCTTCTGCGGCGTCGACGTCGACGGCTCCAATATCGAGAGACACGCGTTGTCGCCAATTAACCTGGTCATGTTAGCTTAAGACGTTCAATGGTTGCAGCTGACATACTGGTAACACCATCATGCCTCCCATATCTTTCCGCAGATGACGTTTGACGTCTGGCGTTCCCAGCTCCACGTTGACTTCTCGTCTGAACCCGTTCATGGCATGCGTGAAGTGAAACGTTTCCATGCGCTCCGACAGCTTCTGCCCGATGCCATGTATGACCAGCACCAGATCCGTCACCTTTGGCCGTTTAGATATTGCAAGATCAGGGTCTGACTTCTGCCTTCGATATTGCGGCGCTCCACCTTGCGATGACGAGACACCTTCGCGTGCTGCCTGTGCCTTTGGTGTGTTCTTGCTTGGATGCAGCTTGTCCCATTTCGCCTGATCGAATCCTCGCACGACTGGAATGCCAATCGGTCTGCCCTTCCGAATGTAGTTTGCTAGCGGTCGCCGGCCGTAGTACTCAGAGGGCTGTAGTGCCGGCTTCAGTATGTACGCTTCGTTATCTGTTGCGTATATGACGCCTGCCTTCAGGTAGATCTGCTTCGATCCATAGGCACCGTATTCTGAGTCGCCCACTGCCTTGTTGTCTGGGCCATCTGTACCGGTGGAGATGTCGATCAGATCGCATACGTTCTCAACGATGTCTCTTCGCTCCGTCTCCGGGCTGTCGTCCTCTTGAGGCATCGTATTTTGGACTAGACCCATCGACTGCATCTGCTGTGAGGTAGATGGGCGACTCTCGTCTATCTTCGGAGGCTTGTCTGGCCACAACTTGTGTAGTATCTTCATCTCGCCGTGTGCACCCACATCGACTGCGCTGTTGAGCTCGTCCCTCCACGTCTGCGTCCAAGGCAGCAGCTCAATGTAGCCAGCCTCGAGCATATTGGCGACGTCCACCTCCACAGGCATCATGGTGTCCTTGTAGAACCACGTTCCTCGCACAATCTGCGCAACATCGCTTAGCGGCGACCAGTAGATGGGCTCCATCCGAATCGACTCGGCCTCCATGACCACCTGATGCAGCCTGGACACGCCGACAGGCACCTTCGCAGTAGGCCCCTCTTTCGGCTTCGAAGGCTTCTTCGCAGGCCCCTTGTCCTTGTTGCCCGATAGAGCGGGCTCCATGTCGTCGTCCCACTTGTAGCTGTCGTTCTCGTGCATGGCCGGCCGACTACCGCCCTCCATATGCGTGGACGTCCATGCCTTTGCCATATTCCCACGTGATGGCGCTCGAACGAAGGGCATGCCGGTAGTCGGCGGCTCGAGAGGCGATATGTGCCCCGTGTCGGGGGCCTTCAGGGACCCGCTCAACGTCGCTGATTGACATCCACCGCTTGAGGCAGGGCGATTTCTCTCCGCATCCGCAGATCTTGAGTACCTCCCCCCGCTCGACGATCGCGTCCCCAATATTTCTCTGCCCTGTGCCTGGCCCTCCTCGCGCGACGCGCTGCTGGTGCCTCTCTTCCTCTTCAGGCGCTCGACCGCCGGATTGGTAGGCGCCTTCTCGCCCAGCTCCTCATTGTGCTTCAGTATCTTCTTCCGCAGCGTCAGCCACGACTCGTTGATCGCATCGTTGTCGTATGCGGAAAAGGGCCGCGGTGGCTGCTTCTTGCCGGCTGCAGAGCCCGTCACGGGCGGTGGGATGGGGGACAACGGATCGTCTATGGCGAGCGGTGAGGTGTAGAAGTATCGAACATCGATCTCGGGAGGGGCCTCGGTTGTGTGCAAGATCTCCCGTATGTACTGGTTCGCGTGCGCGGACAGGGTGGGCTCGTTGTTAGCCATGGCGACGTGGATTTGGAGAGAACGGCAGGCGAAGCTGCGGAATTACGATCATGTTTTGCAAATGGGACCACGCGTTCTCGTCATCATGGCGCTTGATGATAACAGTGTTGCTACCGAAGAAGTGGGAGCCTACCCGCCGCGAAGTTTGGGAGCGGTGACGCACCATTCTCGCTACGAAGTAGCATGGCGCCTGGACATGTGATTGCCTACCCATGTCGAGGTCATCTGGTCGTTCACCACGACTACATATGTATATGTATTCAAACTGCACATGGTGTTCTGGACTGTCACCATTCCATGTCACGTTCCAAGTTCGGCATCAGAGTACCACCGGCACCAGGTGCCGCAAGAATTCGTGATTGAGGCCAGCGAAATCCATCGACAAAAGACAAAGTCTGTAACCTAAAGTAGTAGCCTGTCTATCTTTTCTATTATCTTGGTAAGATAAGAAGGCTATAGATGATATACCGAGGATAGCCAGGCTCTACTTTCAACCTACTCTTACAAATAGTCCTGGTGGTAGAGCTTCGCTGAAGTAACCACGAATTCGGAGCCAATCGATTGGGTTTCCGTCACGTGAAAATTTAGCGCCAAAAGTTGCCAAGGACGTGACGGCAAAATAGCTGATGCTTCGGTGGCAACCACAGAACGTTTCTTTGCTTCAGACAGTTCTCATTGTTGTTCAGCTATGTACAGTTACAAGAGACCTTCCTACTTTCCTTCCATTCCTCCGCTTAACCGAAGAGCACATCACCAAGATTGATCGATACAGTCTTGGTCTGGCAGTAGTTGTCCAACGCCGCCTCACCAAGCTCACGGCCAATGCCGCTCTCTTTGTAACCGCCGAACGGGAGTTGCTACAAGCGAGTCAGCATGTGTCCTTAGTTACAAATGATGGTAGGATTATGCGAGGTGTGTGACGTAAAGGGGGTAGGTGGTGAATCTGTGATGAAGGAGAGGGATAAACATACCCAGTGAATCGTGTTGTATGTGTTAACCCAGACGGTACCAGCCTTGAGCGCGTTGGCGACCTCGATGGCGGTCTTGAGGTTGGTGGTGTGCACAGCGGCGGCGAGACCGTATGTGGTGTCGTTGGCGCGCTTGATCATCTCCTCCTTGGTGTCGAACTTGGAGATTGTGCAGACGGGACCGAAAATCTCTTCCCGCTGAATCTTCATGTCCTCAGTGACGTTGGAGAAGACGGTGGGCTCGATGAAGTAGCCCTTGGTGCCCTTGCGCTTGCCACCAGTCTCAACGGTAGCGCCGCTCTTCTTTCCGTCGTCAATGTAGCTACAGCATGTCAGTGTGGATATTGATGAAGGGTTATGCCTGACTTACCTCATGATACGGTCAAACTGGAGTTGTGAGACCTGAGGGCCCTGGAAGGTGTCCGCGGCGAATGGGTCACCGACAGCGTTCGATGCAGCTCGCTCCCTGAAGCGCTCGATGAACTTGTCGTAGATACCAGACTGCACGTAGATACGCGAACCGGCACAGCAGCACTGGCCGTGGTTGAAGTAAATACCGAAATTGACCCAGTTGATGGCATCCTCAATGTCTGCGTCATCGAAGACAATGTTGGGGCTCTTGCCACCAAGCTCAAGAGTAACCTTCTTCAAGTTGGAGCCAGCAGCCGCCTTCATGATCTGGCGACCGACAACGGTGGAACCTGGTGATGAAGTCAGTATATATCTTAGGTGTAGTTCATACATCAGGCTCCTTACCAGTGAAGGCAATCTTGTCAACGTCCATGTGCGATGAGAGGGCTGCACCAGCAATCTTTCCAAATCCAGCGATGACATTGATGACACCTGGTGGGAACCCAGCCTCCTTGATCAGGTTGCAAGCAACGTATGCGGACAGAGGAGTCTGCTCGGCAGTCTTGATAACAACGCAGTTACCAGCGGCGATGGCGGGGCCAATCTTCCATGACCACATGAGGAGGGGGAAGTTCCATGGGATGATTTGTCCGCAGACACCAATCTAAGCTCGTCAGCCATCGCCCTGTGAGCCGACGCCAGGGTTTGACTTACGGGCTCCTTGCGGATGTAGTTGAACTTGTCGGGTGCAGTATCGACGACCTTGCCCTCAATCTTGTCGGCCCAGCCGCCATAGTATCTCAAGCAGCCAGCGCAGCCGGGAACATCGACGTTCTTGGCCATGCTGAAGGCCTTGCCGTTGTCCAATGCCTCGACTGCAGCGAGGAGGTCGGCATTCTTCTCAAAGAGCTCGGCGATTTTCACGAGAAGCTTTCCGCGGTTCTCGGGTGTCTCTTTTCTCCATGGGCCGTTGAAGGCTTTGCGTGCGGCGGCGACGGCAATGTCGACATCCTTCTCGGATGCCTCCTGGACGGCACAGATAACCTCCTCGGTGGAAGGGTTAATGACGTCGAAGGTCTTGCCGTCGACCGACTTTACGAACTCGTTGTTGATGAATCTGGAGAGCCGTCAGTACCTTATGACAAAGCAATGCTCGCTCAAAGCGAGCTTCCAATGGATTTCGAAGTGTGAAGAACGACTTACAGGCCAGTGGGTTGGTCATACTCGCCCGCGTGAGGGGTCTTAACCTTTACCGAAGCCATATTGAGCTATAATTTGTAACAGATTTGGGTGTAATTGGGAAACAGATAATGGATTTTCAAAGTAGAGAGGTGGCGGGGCAAGAAATTCTTAAGTACAGCGCGAAGGGATGTTCTCCACCCAGCAGACACCCACAAAGCCAGCATCATCAACAGCCTCGGCCATGAGGAACCCCTTCGAGACATGTCGCCGGCCTATCGCAGACTCGCAATACGCGGGTCAGTGGCGCTTGACGTAGCGGCGGGAGCTCCTGCCCCGCTCGTCTGGCCAGTGAAAGCTACCCCTCCCCCGCAATGCCTGCACCATTGCCTCAGAAGCCGCACGTAACCTTGCCCTACACGGTACCAAACCACTCCAATTTGGAATAGGCATTGAAGCTTGTCCTGATGCGAACTGTTGATCTCTTGCATCATGTCCAGACATGTGTGATGTTTGTAAGCTTGCGCCGATAATTCTCGGACGCTCTGCGAGTGCCAGCAGCAGAAGATGAGACAGGCCTTCATCAGATGCCTCTTCACCGCCACCATGCTAACATTGATACGGAATCTGCCCCAGTCGCTTCGGCTTCTATTTGCGCGAGAATCCCGAAGGACAATCCATAGCTTGTGAGCATAACAGCAACCCCATCTGGGATTAGTCCGGACACCAAAGCACGTAAACTTCACTGCGCCCATTCTCATGCTTGAACATGAAGAGTCGGAGCCTATCGTATCCACCCATGCTTCGGATGAGCGCTCCATTCCTCCAGCTCCAACACATCCGGATCCTGGAGCTACCGCACGGGTGTACGCACTAGCGCATCGCGGGGAAACGTGTGTGGAGGATATACTAATCATTGGCGTGAGGTCTCCGCACATAAGGAACCTATGGAGGCGAATGGAAATGGTCAACAAAAGGGGTCCGCAAACTGCTAGTAGGCATGATCCGGGAACAAACGGCTATATGGCACATACCAATGTTCTCTCGAGCTGGCTTGTCTGGATCACGCTGGGTGCAGGTGCAAGGGATCGAGGCTGAGGAAGAGCGAGAAGAATAGCAAACACAAGCTTTCGTTCGACGTCAGGCTCTGACGGAAATATTCGGATGACGTGGAGGATGAACGGAACGGTTCCGTGGAGGTTTCAAGGGTGGCGTAGCTGTGGAGTCAACACGCGATGTTCACCTAGTGTACAGTAGGTTCCAACCCTACGGGCACGCCTTAATAACCAACTTTGACGTTCAATGGTTCTCAAGGTTGACACTATGAGCCAAGAGCACTCGTAAAGTTGCACGTGTTGGTACGGTGTTGTGTTCCAATACAAATTCAAGCTACCTAGAGCTTTAGAAAACAATCTGCGCCACTCACCACGGGCTTTGCAGATGTGCTCAGACAATAGGCTCGTCAATGTTGCTGGAACTCCAATTGCTGTCAGCAAAGCCGGCATTAAAGACACTAGTGTCAACAGTGAAGCCAACAGAGTCGCTACGAAAGCCGTCCGTGAAGCTGTTGGCGCCCTTAGCGGCTGCCTTGTCCTTCTCCTTCTCCTCTTCGGCCTGGTGGTGCTCCTTGGAGTTCTTGTGGGCCGTCCAGTCCTAGGTATGCATGGTGCGCATAGCTTGCAGGTGGTGTTGTTGGGGATACGGTTCTTGGGACGCGGGTACGGGTTGGATGCCATGCCCGCAAGCTGCATAGCGATAGCTCCGCGAGCCCTGGTGCTCAACCGATTGGCGCCGCGTCTCTCACGGCACCGGCGATCCTAGAACGACAGAGCCTTTCGCAGCGTTGGTAAACTGGGACAGGGAGATCGCAGACACTATAGAAGTGTGATACGTGTCCTATGGAACTGATATAGCCATCATCACACATATCAGCCAACACACCAGCGATTAAACCAGAGAAGTGAATCAATGGTGGATAAGGGAAGAAGTCAAAGTACTGAATCAATGGCCGAGCCTAGAAATCTTGTTCTAATTTCTCTGCTTCGTACCTTCCGAGATCAACGGGTGTCGACCAGAGCTCGGAAGATTGACACCGTGGCAGGTCACAAAGCGGGTGTAGAGGTGGTCGAGTTGCACAATTTGGAGCGATGGTTGTTGTGTGTTTCGATCTTCAATGAAGCTACCTAGAGCCTGGAAAACAGTCTGTGTCGAAGAGATATCCATGAACGAGTTCTGAAAAGAGCCCTGGCTTCTGCGAACGAAAGTTTGCAGCCGGCCGCCGAAGTGTTTTGAAGAGTTTAGTGTGAAAGGAGACGCTCCCATGGCAAGGAAAAAATAGCAAAAACTGTGACCAGAATGTTGAGGTCATAAACATCGAACGAAGAAAGAGTGGCCTATGGCGCGCTTGGACTGTGCGGGGACTCAAAGCATCTCGTCGTCCATGGCAGTGTCGCCGCCAGCAGTTGCTTGAGCTCCGTCGGTACCAGTGGCGATGATAGCATCGTTGCCACCCTCCGCCTGAGGGAAGTAGTCGGCCATCTCAGCGTCAAGCTCCTCGACAGTCTTCTTCTTGGTGCGTTCGCGGCCACCCTTTGCCTCACGTCCACCACGACCACGACCGCGGGCTTCACGTCCTCCACGTCCGCGTCCAGCAGCTGCAGGAGCTGACTTGGCAACAGTAGCAGGCTTTGGCTTGTCCTTCTTCGATTGTCTATACGATGTCAGCTTTCGGTCTCGGAGTATGATAGAACGCGCTTACGTGACTCGATCGGCGAGTGAAGTAGTGGTCGCAGGAATGTGGGCCGCGCTCACGAGCATCTCGACACGAATGGGGCGGTTGTCAATCTTTACACCGTTCAAGGCTGAAGTGGCCTTGATAGCCTGCTCGTGCTTGTTGAAGAGGACCGTGGCGCTGCCGAGGCTGCGGCCAGTGGGACCATATTGTAGCATAACCTTGCGAGGTCTACCGACACCGGCTGCAGTGGCGAAGTACTCCTATAGGGTGCATTAGTAGCTGTGATTGGAAAAGATCTTCGCGGCACTCGAAGCGAAAGTACGAGTCCAAGGACGATGGTTCGGCGGTTGCGGGAATCCATATCGCGATGCGAAGAGTACGGCTCAGAAAGCGGAGCATGATGTTGAGTCGCGACGCCCGTGCGCAACAAGACGAAGGCGAGCAGAGTGCGACAGCATCTCGCTGCCAAAATACAGCGCATGTAACGCTGCCAACCAGACCTGAGAGTGCGTTGCCTATGCCCTCAATTGTCATGCAGCTCTCAATGATCACTTGGTTGGAGGTTTTCGCAGCGCCGGTCTTGCGTTGCTGATGCGGTGCAGACTCGGCGTTTGCGCAATGCATCATGAGACCATTCATCTCCAGCTTTCGTCGTCGCCGTACTCGGAAGTGTTCGTGTACTGCTAGTCTTTGCCAGTCGTGTTTGCCAAACAACGATCGTGACGTGACTTTGTGCAAGTAACAGCGGAACAGGCCAGCGGAATGCTCGGGACAGCCTCGTTTCGTAGAAATTGGTTCGCGCGTCTCGCACAGTTGCGATGCAGAAGGAGGTTCAAAGACCTGCAGTGGTCTTACATACCTGAAGTGCAGCCTGATCGACATCGTGAGGCTACAAGGGTTAGCATTATCCACATGCGAAAGGAGCATATGCACTTACCAGACCGCTCACGAGGATCTTGCCGGTGGTTTCCTGTGCTGGTGCTCCGGATCCGGTGGCCTTGGGCTGTTTCGGTGCGCGGGTCGACTTGGCTACGCCGCCGACAGGTCCAGCGGGCGCAGGACGACGAGCATCCGAGCGGCGACCTCCGCGGGCGCCGCCACGGCGGTCGGTAGAGCGGCGGGTCTTGAGGATGTCATCGAGGCTGGCGTCGAGCTTGGAAGACATGTTGATGGCTGAGTGTGGAAGTGGTAGTTGACGTGTAAGTGAGGGCAGAGTGAGCTCGAGTTGACTTAGTGAGGGTAGCGGTCGCTCAGTTGATGGAGAGAAAGGGAGTGGGTGAGTCTTTGTGGGTGACGCGAGACAAAGGGGCGGGCTGTTGTGGGACAGAGCGCGTCAAGGCGGCGAGCGTGTCGTGGATGTGGTCGCGCAACTGTAGTGATGCAAGCGCAGAAGAGGGCGTTCGTGGGTGTGATGAGCGCACGAAAGTGAAGTGTTGTTTGTTGAAGTGGGCTGTGGGTGTGATGAAGAATGGAAGAGGAGGGAAGAGCGAGAAGGAGGCAGCAGTCAGCCAGCCGCACTAAGCCCTACGCGCGGCGCTAGAGGGGTTCTAGCGCGGTCGGCGCCTGCCCCAAGCTTCACCGGAGTGACGATGGCTGCTGCGGTCAGGGAAGGCGCGAACATGGAACGGTAGGCGCAGTATGGCAGTCACTCCGGTATGCGCGCACTTCTGCAGTGAATAACAAACACGACTAATGCGTGACCAGTGGCACTTCAAGTTCTTCGACGTCTCGCAGGTCAAGCTGCCTGACGAAGACAGCTCCTTCCTGTCCGAGGTATGACCACGGTAGCAGGTCGCATAAATATACAGCCACTCATATACGTAGATTGGCAACATCACATCCATCGTCTCGGGCTCGGAAAGCATCTTCTTCGGCAGCTCGGATGGCGTCGTGCGCATCGTCTCGCAGGCCTTCAAGGTCGTGCGCGCATTTAAGGCGCACGATGTGGGCGCAATCACGCACATGAAGCAGGTCGAGGGCACGTCGCTGCTAGTCACTATAGCCGAAGACCTGCCGGAGGAGCCGGTGCTGAAGGTGTGGGCGCTGGACAAGCTGGAGAAGAAGACGGGCATCCCGCGCTGCCAGAGCACCCTCACCATCCACAACAACCGCAAGCAGTTTCCCATATCCGCCTTCGCCGCCCTCGATGATCTGTCCCAGCTCGCCGTGGGCTTCGCCAATGGCGCCGTCACGGTGGTCAGGGGCGACCTCATACACGACCGCGGCGCCCGGCAGCGCACCGTCTTCGAGTCCGAAGAGCCCATCACCGGCATCGAATTCCGCGAGGGGAGCATCACTACCCTGTACATTGCGACCACCGGCCGTATCATGACACTCGTGATCTCTGGCAGGGGCCAGGGGCAGCCGGCGAAGTCGCTCGACGAGTACGGCTGCGCCGTAGGATGCATAGCCGTGGACAAAACCTCGCGCGACGTTGTCGTGGCCAGGAACGATGCCATATACTACTATGGCCAGCACGGACGTGGTCCACCTTATACGTATGACGGAGAGAAGAGAAAGATATCGATTTACAAGGATTATGTTGTGATAGTTGCGCCTCCCAAGTCGAATGCAATACCCAGGTCAAATCCGCTGCGAGCTTTCGGCGTAGGAGCCACTGACGACGTCTTCAACACTTCGAGCTTTACCCTACTCAACACTGAACTCCGCTTTGTCGCACACCAGGAACAGCTGACGTCGCAAGTCAAGGAGGTCATATCGGAGTGGGGCGACCTTTTCGTCTTCACCATTGATGGAAAAGTACCACTCCCGAGAGCTGTTTACAGATGCAATGCTGACGGCTGCTAGATTTTCCGGTACCACGAGAAACCATTTGCCCAGAAACTGGATATCCTCTATCAACGCAACCTTTACGTGCTGGCAATCAACCTGGCACAAAAGGCTGGCTTGGATGCTTCGCAGCAGAACGTTATACTGCGCAAGTTTGGCGACTATCTGTACTCCAAACAGGACTACGACACAGCAATGCAGCAGTACCTAAAGGCAATCGATAATACGGAGCCGTCTCAGGTCATACGGAAGGTAAGAATAAATTCGGCAAATCTCGTAATTCGTGCTAAACTGGATTACAGTTCCTAGATACGCAAAGAATACATAACCTGATTGAATACCTAGAAGAGCTGCATGACCATCACAAGGCAACGTCCGACCACACTACGCTGCTTCTCAACTGCTATGCGAAGCTCAAAGATGTCGAGAAGCTGGAGGAGTTTATCAAGTCACCAGATGACCTCAAGTTCGATCTTGACACTGCCATTTCCATGTGCCGACAGGGCGGCTACTTCGATCAAGCAGCATACCTGGCACGGAAACATGGTGAACATGAACTCGTCGTAGACGTCCTCATCGAAGACTCAAAACGATATGCGGAGGCCCTGGCCTACATCTGGCGATTAGAGCCAGAGGTAGCCTACTTCAACCTTATGAAGTATGCCACCGTGCTGTTACAGCATACCTCGAAAGACACAACACAGCTCTTCATCGACTACTACACTGGGAACTTCCGCCCTAAAAAGGATGCAATCGTGATACCGAACGCACCATCATCTGGCGGTATGGGAATGGGAATGGGCCTAGGGGCTGCATCAAGCGCTGTGCAGAACCTTGCCGCGCTTTTACCTCTGCCCTACATGAACACAGGCGCAGTAGCATCAGCCCCTCTGAGCGAGCAGAAGAGCACCATGAGCCAAGCGCAAATTGTGGAAACGACCTCAGATGAACCTGCGCCAGAGTACAAGGTGCCCAAACCTCGCACCGCATTCTCGGCTTTTGTGGACCACTCTCAGGAGTTCACCGTATTCTTGGAGGCTTGCATCGAATCCGACAATCTGCGCGAGGATGACAAAGTAGACCTGTACACCACGCTATTCGAAATGTACCTACACACCGCATCGTTGAAGAAAGACGGCGAGCGCCAAACTTGGGAGAACAAGGCGAAGAAGCTGGTCGAGGGACGTGACATACCCATCGACACTTCCAACGTCCTACTGTTATCACATCTGTCGAATTTCCGCGACGGAGCGATTCTCGTGCGCGAACAACAAGGCCTACACTTCGACATCTTCCGCTCCTACACCGCAGCAAACGATATCCAAGGCGCGATCCGCGCACTTCGAAAGTACGGCCCCGAAGAGCCAGCACTGTATCCCGCCGCGCTCGCCTACTTCACTTCCTCGCCCGAGATTCTCGACGAAGCCGGCGACGAGCTCGACAGCGTCCTCAAGAAGATCGACGAAGATGGCCTCATGGCACCTCTACAAGTCATACAGACGCTCTCCGCCAACGGCGTCGCTACCATGGGTATGATAAAATCCTATCTCAGCACGACTATCGAGCGCGAACGCGCAGAAATTGCATCGAACCGCCGCACCATCGAAACCTTCCGCTCCGACACCGAGACCAAGAAAACAGAACTAGCTACGCTTGCCACCAAGCCCGTCCAATTCCAGGGCAGCCGCTGCCAGGTGTGCTCGAAGCCGCTAGAGCTGCCGGTCGTGCACTTTATGTGCAAACATAGTTTCCACCAGAGCTGTTTGAGCACGGATGAGGATGTGGAGGATGCGGAGGTTGAGTGTCCGCTTTGCAGTGGGCAGAACGCGACGGTCAAGGCAATTCGGCGCGCGCAGATTGAGAGTGCTGAGAGGCATGATTTATTTCAGGATGCGGTCAGGAGGGGTAGGGATGGGTTTGCGGTTATTAGTGAGTGGTTTGGGAGGGGGGTTATGGGGGTTGGGGCTGTGGAGTAGGTGGTGTAGATTGTACGAATGGAGTACATTCATACATTAGAGTAATTTTTCGATATACTGACCTTTACTGTTGTGGTACGTCATTCTGTATTACCTTCGACTCACTCGCTCGCGGCAAAGATTGTCTGTACATTTTTTCTACATTCAATTGCAAAACACTGTCACGACAAGAAGCGGTGGCACATCTGGATCCCGATTGAGGCTGTTCAGCTTCCAAGATGTGCTTTTGCGAAGCGGTCCGGGCTCAATGTATCATGTGTGAGAAGGAACGGTCAAACACAGCTCGGTGAGTCATTATAACATGACTGTTTGAGCATGCGCTAATCGTATTCGGCTGCGTCAGTGAAGGCCAGGTGTTTACAACAAGCCTTCGTCACCTAGTTCACCAACGGCCTTTTCATACACGCGCCTCTACTGAATCCAAGGGAAACCGCAGGCTACGCGATTTCACACCGCAGGCCACTCGATTCCACATCAAGAAGAGATTCAGACACAGTTGTACTATCGTACCCTTGCTCCTTCATCATGTCCGTGAGTTGATGCATCGCGCCTCATAAATCGCGCCAAAATAGCTAAATCCTAGATAGACTGCGGCAGACTCGAGCATCGAAGCGACGCAAGACCTTCCGTCCCCAGCACAAGCGACCGCAGTAAAAGATGAGCAGCAGACCGAGCCGCAAACCGAGCCGCAAACTGTGCCCAAGACTGAGCCGCACAACGAAGACGAGTTCACGCCCCTATCTCCAGACCTCAAAGTCATTACTTCACACGACGGCAACGACATTCTTCAATATCTTCAAGTGCCAGCCGACTTCATCCAAGGACTAAATGGTCGAACAATCCAGGTTTCCTAAAAGCTCCAAACATACTTTAACCCAAGGAAACCGAGTCTCGGCGGAGAATTCGGCGTAAAAGGCCTTAAGCCTATCCTGAGAGAGATGGACGACGAGTA
>Ga0265798_10002422_pt1 | contig 27636 bp, 15 predicted proteins | sample P3T30metagenome_FD_192430 | JGI IMG/M metagenome (GOLD analysis project Ga0265798, IMG submission 192430) | Plant litter microbial communities from East Loma Ridge, Irvine, California - P3 T30 | ecosystem: Environmental > Terrestrial > Plant litter > Unclassified | place: USA: California...
GTAGTAGTAGTAGTAGTAGTAGTAGTAGTAGTAGTACATGTAGTAGCCCAAGTAGCCGAACGATCGGTCATCGAAGAAGAAAAAAAAACATCTCTGACCTCGTGAACTCTTCCAATGTCGTGTTTGAAAAGTACATGTACCTACTGCCGGAACTTCATTACAAGGTCCTTGACACCACCATCGTCGTGTCCGTCTTCTTGACTATTACACAACAGCCCAAGACAGCCCAAGGTGATGTCTTCAGAGGGTAATTACTGTCGTGGCAAGAGGCAGTGGTAGTTATTCAAGGACAAGACCCGCCCTGTGCGTTACATACAGCTTTGCCTACCCTACCCTACCCTACCCTACCCTACCCTACCCTGCCCTGCCCTGCCCTGCCTACTTGAGTGAGAGCCAGCCTACCCTAAACGTCCTCTCCACATCCAGCAATCAGGCCTGGCCTGGCCTAGCCCAGTCCCCAAAACCGATCCTCCATAGAGCTCGCTTCCAGCGCCCTTTCTCCTGCTCGCCAGAAATATCGAGGCAGCCAAGGAAGAGATCAGCGAGCGAAGGTTCTGCCCAGCTTATTACTCTCCCAGCGAGCAAGTGCTAGCTTGCACACGTGTGCGAAGCACTCGCCGCACTTCGACAGTGATAGTGATGTCCCGCCCTTCGCCCTTTTTGAGAATCTAGCCTTCATTCTCGTGAGGTTTGCTGCTCGCCATGTTAGCCGCACGTTCCAGGCAAATTTGACGTTGTCGCGCTGTTCACATACATTTTCTCGTTTTTTCGATCGCGTATTTCTGCTTTTTTTCGCCTGAAGAGTGAGATGTGGGTTTCTCATTGCTAACGAGATGGGTTGCGACCCGGAGGGTGTGGGTGGATTGATGTAATGCTCGATAATGCTGTTGGGTATGCTGTGTGCCGTTCGTTCTGCTCGTACCACAGAGCAGCAGGTGTCCGGTCGCCGCGGTCTTTCAGTAGCAGAGGTGAGGCTTGAACGAATCTGTGCCTCAGCTTCCCTCCGTGTATCAAGTCGCGTGAAGTTTGATGTGGTAGGGAAGGCGCTCTCTAAAGCTTGTCTAACCTGACTACCTGACTGCAGATGCAGATGCAGATGCTCGCTCGCGATCAGACACGTTTGCTCATTTGCGCTCGTCACCATGGGCAGGAGCCTGCCCACTCATGCCAGGACTCGGCACATGACCCTGCGATTGCTGGGCAGAAGGCATGGCCTGCTGGGAGCGTGGAGTCATCTGCACGAAGCCTCCATTGCTAGGGTGCCTTTGTCCCTGCTGAGGCTGTTGCTGGCCGTGGAAAGGCGGGGCGAACGGAGGACCATGCTGACTGTGCTGCTGTTGCATGTGCGGTGCGTATCCCTGGTGCGAGCCAGAGTGCGCCATCATGTGAGGGCCAGGACGAGGTGATCCAGCGTAGCCGTTGGGGCCCGCACCTTGTTGACCCATGTGTGGCATCTGCGGCTGTGCCTGTGGCGGCATAGGGGAGTAGCCCTGGTTCTGGGGAGGCATGAAGCCGCTCGAGGACGGGTTCTGGGTCATCATCGGCGCACCTCCGCCCATCTGCGGCATGTTAGGACCGTAGCCAGGGCCTGGAGGATAGTTGGGACGCATCTGGTTCATCTGCGGGTGAGGCTGATTGGGTTGCATCATCATCGGTCCGCCAGGTCCCTGCATCTGCCTGTATCCCATGCTTGGACTCATGCCATAGCCTTGCATGGGCTGGCCGGCGAACTGAGGCATTGGCATCTGTCCCATTTGGCTGTTGTAGCCACCAGCCATCTGCGCAGGTGCATAGCGAGGGCTGTTCTGCACGCTGTTACCTGGACCACCGGGGAACTGCATCCTGGGGTCGAAGTTTGGGGCGTGGCCATGCTGCACGCCATACTGGCCCATGTTAGGGAAGCGCTGGTGTGGGCCTGGGTTGGGCAGATGAGGTCCCTGCAGGTGAGTGGGGAGCTGGTGCGCGTGTGGCATGGGACCGGTTGCAGGGTTCGGTGTGTGCATCGGAGACGGGCCCTGGCTGTGAGATCTAGGCTCTGGGAAAGTACTCTGATACTTGATGTTCTGACGTTCAGTAGGGACGGTCCAAGTGGGAGGAGTACGGAAAGAGTGTGGGATGCCTCCATTCTCGGAAATCCCCTTCTTCCACTCCGCAGGATATTCCGCCTCTCTCATGCGCCTGAGGGTGTCGCAGTGCGTGTTGACATCTTTCTTGACATCGCTGCTCTTCTTCTCCGTGGCATCGAAGAATGAGGCAACAGGCGCCTCGACAGGAGGTTGGGCAGGCATTCTTTGGGGACTGGGAGAAGCGCCGGTCGGTGTGAAGCTGCTCGCACCAGGAGTGAACTTGAATTCCTTTGCGTTGACGTTCAGGCGTGCGTTGTTAGCTGCGGTAGGACTGAGTAATTCTGCCTCACGTGTTGATGTCGGACCGGTGGGAATACGAAGGTCGGTGGGAAGCGGTTGAGGGGGAGGTACGCCACCACGTGCTTGGTTCATGAAAGGAAGGTTGTGGCGTTGCTGAAGAGGTGCACGCGGTGAAGACATCTGCATGCCTCCGCGCAGGTTCTGCGACACGCGGTTGCGCGTCTGTGACTGCGTTTGCTGTGCATGCGCACGTGCATCGGAAGGTGTAGTGGCTTGTGAAGGAGCACTCTTTGTCGGTGTCGCCGCAGTTCCCTCCTTGTCATGATCCTTGCGCTTCTCCTCATCATAGCGAGCAGACTCCTCTGCTTTGCGCTTGATCTCCAGTTGCTTTTCGTGGTCCTTGGCAAGAATGGGCACGAGATCGTCAGGGACACGACTCTTGAGCCTGAAGTTCTCGGCGAACTTCTTGAGGTCGTTCAATTTGACATTCTTCTCGTGACGAGCGTTGGTTCGCTTGGCCTCCTGTGCTGCGCGCAGTCTAAGCTTTTCGTTGTTAGCAAACTGCTTGAACGCATCAGCCGTGCCGCGCAGGTGATCCTCGGTCGTCTTCTTGGGTTGCGAGGCCGCAGGAGCTGTGGTAGGCGGCTTGGTAGCATCGTCGGCTCCAGCAGTCTGGATGGTACCGGTCTTTGCAGAGGCCTCAGCCGGTACCTCTAGCTCAGGTGCCTTCTCGGGAACCGCAGCAGGCTGAGCTGTGGGAGCCGGCACCGGCTTGGAGAGGGAGATGATGGCGGGGTCAAAGGGTGCTCCAGAGATTGTCGGCTGGCTTGTAATGGGCCTTCGAGAAGGCGGGACGTATGAGCCAGCCCCACCCTTACTAAGAGGTGCCATTGCATTCTCGCGGCGGACACCAGAGTACTTCTCCTCCTCGTCCATGCCATCGTCGTTGTTTGCATTCTGGTGGCGTTCCTCGAGCACGTGCGAGTTGGCTGGCGCAGAGCCCTCGATTTCGCGAGCGATTCTCTCTGCTTCGGCCGCGCGACGCTTATACTCTGGGTTGCTGCGGTCGATGGATGTGGTGTAGTCGTCCTCGTTGTATGTGGTGCGCGCGCCAAAGTTCTGCTCGTTGACAGCAAACTGGTCCCATCCAGTTGTGCCGTGCTTGCCTGTGCTCTCCAGTGCCATGTCGTCCAGACTCATGTCCATGCCGCCATCCCACTTCTTCAATTCACGCTCCCGAGGCATCCTAGAATCACGAGAGATCTCTGTGTCGGTACGGAAGGACGAAGTCGCGGAGCCTGCGCAGTGTCAGTGAGTGTAAGACGGACTATGTCGACTCGATCTCGGCGTACCATTCTGGGCCGCGTGTGCATTGGCAGTGACAACATTGGCTACCGACAGGTCGGCAGTATCCTGCACATCGAAGTGCATGATATGATCATCACCCTCGCCGGTATACTCGTCCGAAAGCTCCGTGTTCCCGTTCGTTTGCGGGTGACTCGCGAGTCTCGTCCTCTTCACCATCTTGAGTGTGTATACATTCTTGGACGAAGAATCGGTAGAAGACCCACTGAATACGCCGGCGAACTGTTCGCCATTCTTTAGTGTCAAGGTTGCGTCGGTGCCCTGGATGTCGATGTTGATGTCAGCGAATGGTTCAACAGGTGTATATGTAATGATGTAGTTGGGTGTCGATCTTACTGTGCAGTGTGCGAGTAGGTACGATAGGCGCTCGCTGGCTTGCTTGTCGGAAGACGACTGTGATTGAGACGGGAACTTGGGTTGGGACTTGTCGGAGCCATTGGCGAGGCTGGGCGAGTTGGTCGGTCGCTGTGTGATGGGGTTGGTACCAGTCCAGGCCCTCTGTGGTGTAGGTGTTTGTTTCCTGTTGGAGAGCATTGTCAGCGTCTGGAGTATGTTGGGATGCGTTGCGGAGCAGGGTCAATGCGTGAGGAAAGTATATAAATGGCTCGAGGCAAACAAGCAGGCAATTGTAGGGCGCGAGGACAGGGCGGGGAGAGGCGAGGGCGGCGCGGGCACATGAGGAGGTCGCCGTGGTCGTTGCACCAGTTCGTGTTGGGGCGACTGACCTGTTCTGAGCATCGACAGGGCTGCCGGCCTGCTTACGCGCGCCGTCGAGTGCTTTCCCGGCGGCACTGGGCTTGAACTGCTTGCTGGCAGGCTGCGCGCCCTTGGAAGAGGCGTCACCGTTCGCAGTGGCCGTCGACATGGCAGCTCGCGTGGCGGGAAGGATGGAGGGGGGGAGGGGTCCGAGGAGCGGAGGAGGTGTTGAGGTCGAGAGTCGAGAGTCGAGGGTGTACTACTGTAGCAAAGCGACGTGCTCGCTGGCGTCGAGGTGGAGCACGGTGGTCTGCGAACGCTGCTGCTGCTCAAGGCTCAAGCCGCGGTGGGCGGGTCCGGGGGACAGAACACGCCAGCAACAGCCAGGACAGGGTGAGCAAGCAACCAGCAAGCGTGTTTCACTATTTGTGCCGGCGTAGACGGGGGAGGTGGGTGGGAGGGTGAAGTTCCGCCGATGATAGCGGTGGTGGTGATATCTGGCGGGTATTTGCTGGCCGTGTCGTCGTCTTCGTCTAATCTCCTGAACCTCTCTCGTCTCGTCGTCGAAGCTCACAGGCAGACAGACAGTCAGTCAGGGTCCTTGGTCGCCTCGAAAGGTGGAAGCTTTCCTTTAGCGCCTTTGAGACTTTGAGAGCCACAGCCCGCAGTACACGAAACACAACCATGCCCCAACCCTAACCCTGTGGTCAAGCGACATGCGTATCTTCAAAGGCATGTTTCTCTTGATACTACTGTGATATAGACGCAACACAAATATGCCAGCAACGACCTTTGATCAGTTTCGACGTTTCAGTACAGACGCCTGTAAGTCAACCAGTGCCGCCAAGGCCAATGCCAATGCCAATTGGTGCAACCTGATTTATCCGATCTGACACATGCCTATCTTCAACCAGACGGACTTGAAAGGCTGCTTCGATTCCTGCAAGCCTCTCTCCAGATCGCGGTATCCTTGTTAGTCAGCCCACCGGTTCTATACGACACGTTGTTGCTATCGAGTGTACTCAACAACAACAACCATTTGCATCAACCTCTGGCCGAGCTATCTGGCCGTCTTGGCCTGGTTCGACGCTTCCTTCGCTTCTTCCGCTTCCTCGATGCCTTTTCGGCTTCATACAATGTCTTCACTTCCCCCAGCAAGGATGGTCAGCCGACTAGTGCCTATCTAGAGAAGACCATGGAAGGACTCGCTGGAACGTTCAATGGCTTGTATTTGCTGCTCGAGGCGGTGACGCTGGTCGACGCGTTGAGGATTCCAGGACTCGCCGTTTGGGGCACCGAGCTCGAATCCGTGCTTAAGGTCGAGTCTCAGCGATGTTGGTTGTTTGCACTTGTTGCCGGAGCACTGGCTTGCATGTTGCGTCTTTCAAGGCTGCAAGATCACACACCGGCCAGGACCGTTCCCGACAAAGTCACGCAGAAGGGCACGACGATTGACGAGAAGGAGAATGTAAAGATGGAAAAGGAAAGATCTCAGTCCTCGTTGAAGAGTGCACAGGGTCGTCGGCTGACGAGGAAAATGGTTGCCTGCGTATTGGATATGGCTCTACCAGGTAGTGTTATCGGTTGGATTCCTGCTTCCAGAAGTAGTGTGGCAATCATCATGTTGGTCACCAGTGTGTTGACCGGGCTTGATGTTTGGGAGCGATGTGGAAAGGAAGTCGGCAAGCAGTGAGCGGTGCTACGATATCAGCGGCATCTCATACCTATATAGGTGGCCGATCTCGCATATACTGTTAGGTGCATGGTGATGTAGAAGGAACAGTACGACGGGTTCGACAGCGTGCTTGGATGTACGCCGATCTGTCGGCCAGGGCTTTACACGAGTGAAGCATAAACTCAATAGTGTGATGACCGCGGTAAACAACAACTCCGCCAGGCAATTCGGAGACGTGCGCAGTGTATGTGTTCACAGTGTGTCTGCTATAATTACCGTCAACCCAAGACCGCGTCGCTTTACTGTTCATTGTCGTCGAGCACACTGAAACTTGCGTGGCCAATCTCACCGCCATCGACGACGACCGTGCTTGCTTGCTTTCTTGCCTGATCTCGTCTCGCTCTCTGAAGAAGCGCGCCCAGACATCCGCGCAACGCTGGCCTGCCACCACTACTGGGCCTACAGTACAAGACCCGTCCGGCTCACGCGCACCGCTACTTGACCTTCGCTACAATAGTACATACTCTCGCTACCAGACACTACTACTACCTTCTTCTCCCATCGCCGCCACTGATCCCGCCGCGCATTTACACGTACAACTCCACCCACCCTACTCTCCGATCGCGCCTTCAGACATTGCTCTTGCTTACTGTGAACCGACTCTCAAACTCTCCTACACCGACTCCTACCCTCAACGACACCAGTAGACGACACGGCGCAATATGGCTTCGGCCGAAGACTCGCAGAGGGCGAGCGGGAGCTCTGCTGGCCGCTCCTCAGGGAGCAGTCGGAGGCAGAATGTAGGTCCTCCCCAGCGAGGCGGCGAACCCATCGGACAAGCAGGAGGCCTTACTAATGCGCCGCAGCCCCAACAGCAGCTGTCGACGATAGAGAAATCAGTCACCCACCTCTTGGTCGCTACCAAACAGCTTCTGGAGACCCTGACCCTGTGGTCGAGAGGTAGCGCCGCGGAAAGCGAAGTGTCCGACGTCTACGTACGGTTGGGCTACGAGTTCAACATAGCATGTCGGGCATTCAACGCGATCGGCGTAGATACTACAGATCTTGGACCCGTCCCCGACCTGCTCCGAGCGATACTGGAGGACACACTCAGTCAAGAGGCGAACCAGGCGAGCTTGGACAAATATCTTCCGCGCATCAGGGACATCATCATCAATCTGCTGCATGGACTCAAGAAGAAACAGCAGAGACTGCGGCAGCGGAATGGAAAGGATGGAGCAGATGCGCGGCCACCGAGACAATCGTCGACTGCCAGTAATGCAAGCATCGAATCGAATCTGACACAGCAACTCGAGGACGTCCCTTCGCGAGCTTCCAGTCACCGGTCTTTTGCCCAAAGGCAGGGTAGCAACGAGTTCGGCGGGCCCGATCTCCCTCCAAGGACTACCAGCACTCAGGGACGGACCTCTCCACGACGACAGAACCTCAGTCCGCCTACCAGTATGCACCAGCAACAGCTTCCAAGCAGGGACACGTCGGACTCCACTCTCTCGAGCAACACGATGCAGAACATACCCGTCATTGCGCCTTACCCGGAAAACGATACGATGCCCACAAACCAGGGCTTTGAACAGCGCGAGCAGAATTCGCCGGAACCACCGCCTCCGCCACCAAAGCAGAACGATGCGCTACAGGCGCTGCAGAGGGGTGGCGAGCTGGAGCGCAGGGCGTCCCGCCGGTTCTCGGCATACCAGATACAGAAGCATCTGGGCACATCAGTCAACGGCATTGGGACTATTCCACCCGCACAGAATTCACCCATCCCGAATAGAGGTCGCGATGCGCGAGAGTCTATGAATGCTGTCCGCTCCCGGCGCAGTGTCCTGCAACACAACCGTACGAAGTCACGGAATGACCGCGAAGGCTACGAGCCATCTCCTTCCAGGCTTCAACACGAGGTCAGAAGGATATCGGAAACATCAGAAACTGATCCACCGCAACCACCATTCGCTGGGAAAGGCGAGCCTGACAGTCCGGTCGTCAAGACTCCTGAAGATAAACTTGGCCCTGCGTACCCATTCCCGGACATAACTAAGGACCAGCGTGAGGGGCTTGGTGCGACGGTCAATGGCCCGGTGGAGGATCACTTTGGCCCGCCGGGTGAAATGACGCCCCAAGAACTGTCGACACAACCAGCCACACCAATAGCAGAGCGAAAATCCATTGTCCGGCGCACATCATCCAGACTCAGTCACCCCCCTCAACGGACTCCACCGCAATCACAGTTCATAGGCGAGAGTTCGCCACAGCCAGGGAAGGAACTCACGCTGTTCTTGCAGTACAAAAGCAAGATCAAGAAGTTTGTTCTCTCGGATGGTGCCGATCTCACCGTGCCGCGGCTGCAGCTGGCATTCATTGAGAAGTTCGCATGGAATACACACAACAACGGTGTCGATCTGCCCGAAATCTACATCCAAGACCCGGTCTCTGGCGTCAGGCATGAGGTCGAAGATCTCTCCGACATCAAAGAACGAAGCGTCTTAGTCCTCAACGTCGAGCAGCTCGACGAAGTGAAGCGCCACATCGACGATGGAATCGGAGGACTGCGCCGCATGATTGAGGGCGTGCGAAGCAGCGTGGATGATCAACAGGCTGCGATTCAGCGAATCTCGGAGCGCCAGCAGGAATCTGCCAAAGAGATCGCCAACATCGCCGCAGCACCTCCTGCAGCGACCGTCAGCCAGGCGGCCTCCACCACATCCTCAACCACGCCGTCCCGCACTGTCTCGATCAAAGACAAGACTGGCCAGCTCGATGAAGTTCAGTCTCTCCGTCGCGATCTTGCTGTTGTACGACAGACGTACACCACATTCGTAGACGACATCAAAGCCAACATGGCGACGATTCGCACCAAGGCTGCCTCCATTGGCCCTGCAGCCACAAAAGCTGCTGTACCGGAGCTGGATCCAAACTCTGGGCGTGCGTACGTCAACGGGGGCAAGAAGACGCTATCAGACGACAGCGAGAAAATTGTCAACCGCGTGGACGACCTTCAAGATACCGTCGAAGACTTGCGCAAGGACGTCGTCACCCGTGGCGTGCGACCGATCCCGCGCCAACTCGAAGACGTCAGCAAAGATATCAGCACAGCAACTGCAGACCTGCGGAAACTCAAAGAATTCCTCAAGCGCGAGAAACCCGTGTGGACCAAGATCTGGGAGAAGGAGCTGCAAGTCGTGTGCGACGACCGCGACCTGCTCACCATGCAAGAAGAGCTCGCGGCGGATCTCGAAGACGACCTCGAGAAGGCGGCCGCCACTTTCGCCCTCGTTGAAGAGGCCACCAAGCAGCAGAACCTGGCCAACCCACGCGCGGCAGACGACCCTCATGGCCAGACAAAGACCGTCCGCTCGTCTTCCCGCACCCTGCGACCTTTCGCCGAGGCTCAGGACGCCGACCCGCAGAAAGCCAAAGACGGCGTGCTTGGCGAAGTCCGCGCTCTGCAGCCGAACCACGAGTCTAGGCTGGAAGCCATCGAGCGTGCGGAGCGCGCTCGTCAGCGTGAGCTTGAGAGCCGTCGTGGAGGCGAATTCCAGAAGGAGCTTGGCAATTTCGTCGAAGAGGGCAAGTTGAAGAAGAGTGGTGGCGTGGAAGAGGTCGAGCGCCTCAGGTTGGTGAAGGAGGAGAGGGCGCGGAAGGAGAACTACGAACGTGTCGCGCAGAGGGAGAGGGACAGAGCGGAGAGAGAGGCTGCCGCCGCCGCCGCCGCTCTTGCACCGCCTGCCGAAGCGGAGACACAGGCCCAGGGCGAGGCCGATGCTGCTGGTGCTGATGTTGCGCCTGAAGAAGAAGCGTCAAGCAACGAATCTGAAGTCCCAGCTGAGGATGCCGCGACGGCGGTGGACAGCAATGTTGACCCTGCTCCTGTCGAGGCGACGGCTGAGTCTGGCACTGATGGTGCTCCTAATGGCGAGTCTGGACCGCCAGCAGCAGCGTAAAGGGCTTGAGAGTGTTGTTTCTGTTTTCTTCCAGTCTTGTAACTAATGGCGTGGGCATGAGCGTGGCATGGGAAGGCAACGGAAGGCGCCATTTTGGGAATCCGGTCGGGCTATTCTAGGATCTACTCTGCTTTGCTTTGCTTTGCACTGTACATACATACAGTACTTGGATAGCGCAAGCATCGTTGTGGAGGGTCTGGGAAAAGGAGAAGAACGTAATAATGAACGGCATGGCTTTGACAGCTCACGGATTGCACGTTGACCTGCCTCTATATATCTCTCTCTTTCTCATTTGATCGTCATATCTGTCTGTAGCAACAGTCTGCTCGCATGGTGGTGAAACGTGTACGAATGTATGCATGTATGATGCACATCGCGCAACGCTATCGTAGACCGCTCCACCCCTTCCATGGTCTCAACCTTAGCGGGACATTTGAGCCTTACGTCGTTCTCAACTCCCATCACCAATTTCACACTCGACCACCAACAACGTTGATCACTTTGTATGCCTTACCTTTCGTGGTGCATATCGAACACCTCCACAAACAGCCCAGACCTTGGCGCTCTGAGGTCTTGTCTTATTACATGGATTAACTAATCATGGCATGCACGAAATACAAGTCAACCATCTAGAGTCTCGTGACGCGCCTGCCGCCGAGCAATGCACCGAATGAGGCGATGAGGCGTCGTCGTTGAGTGGGGTAAAACCGACCTCGACCAGCAGCGTCACAAACGAGAGGGAAAAAGAGAAAAAGCATGGCGGCTGGGAAGGAAGGTGCTTGCGCCCTTCTACCCTTTGCCTTCACACACAACGCAGACGTCGCTGACTGACATCCCCGAAGGATTTGTCTGTGGAAGTTGTTCTTGTCTTGCCTCGTCACATCGACTGACTTTTGCATGCCACTTTCCTATTTACTGTACTACCTACCTAGGTAGCTTGTCTTGTCACCTAACAGCACCTACAGTACCTACCCACCAACCCACCTGATACTCACAATTTACTCGCATCCATACGAATACAGCAGACACACACTACCGATCCTCGCATCGATATTCTCCCAAGAAGGGAAGGAGACATCGCCGCGAAAATGGATTCCAAGGCCGGCGCAGAACATAATGAAGGCCTACCTGAGCCCAAGCCCGAGCATGAAGCTCTCCTACCTGGAGTCATGGCCCTCGCCAACCTCTTCAGTAACACAGTCGAAGCCTTTGGCTTGATCCGCGCCTCGCAGCGATGGGAAAGAGAAGAGCAGCTGCTACTGTCACGACTGGGCATCCAGCAAGCTCGTCTGCTTATCTGGGGCGATATCCTTGGTGTCTCGTCGCCACCACCATCCGTCACCAACCAAGCTGTGCCCAAACACCCCAGCGCCGCATATCCCGACTTGAAGGAGCCGACGTTTTTCGCACCTCGTGATGCACGCCTCGACGAGCCGAGTGTTCGGCAGCAGATCGAAGACGCCTTGAGCTCCATCGTCGACCGCTCAGCCCACACCACCCGCGACGAGATGATGGAGAAATTCGGCCTCAAGCCTCCCAAACGCTTCACACCCGACTTCCAGCCCGCTCTTGACACTACACGCCTTGAAGCTTTTAGGGAAAAGTACGAACTGCTCAAAGAAGTCGCCGAAAGCTATGCCCGCATCAACTCGCGTCGCACCAACAGTATCGTCATGCAAAACTGGACCATTGTCGACCGTGGCAAATTCGCCTCTTTCATCCGCCTGACGCAGGAGAAAATTGATTTTCTCGTCGATTCCATGGCTGTTGGCGATAGGGTCGACCGCGCCATGCGCATGGACATTCGTAATTTTGGCTGGCATTTGACCGCCGATAGAGCTCGCATTGCCCAGGACGTCAGCAAGCTCAGGCTTATCCAAGATGCCTGCAAGGACGACTACCCGCAGTACATTATTGCCACCCAGCAGGCACTTGACAACATCTCCCGGGAAAATCGTGAGAACAGCGGTCTCTCGGGGGGCTCGTTCAGCTACAACCCGTACGCAGCACCCTCAACTCCTAAACCAGAGTCGAAACCCCCCACTACCCCCAACGCCACCTCCTCACCCAAGACCCCAAAATCCAACGGTGCCACCACCAACAATGGCGCCCAAACTCAACCCAAACGCCCCAAAATGTTCGGCGGCCTCTTCAAATCCTTCCGCAGCAAGTCCAAAGAAGAAGTCCCCAAGTCCTCGCACGCCCAACAAAAACATCAGCAGCAACAGCAACAGCAACAGCAACAACAGCGTCGCGATCGCGGCAAGTCCACAAGCGAAATCGAGCCCACTCCGGATCCAGACCGCAGTCTCTCAGACGCAGGCCCGCAGACCGGCCTCTCTCCCCCGCCGACCGAGAGTCTCGAGCGTGTTCGCAGCAAGAGTCTGTCGACGAGTATGGGGTCGCCTTTCTCTCACCCTTCCCCGTCGTCCGCTGCCATCGGATCGCCTGCGTCAGCCGGACCGTCTGGGTCTTCGCCTTTGGCTTCGAGTTCGGCTACGCCGTCGGAAGCCCCTGTGACGGTGGCGAGTCTGGACGAGCAGTTGCAGAGGCTCGATACCAAGGATACGATCGATGCGCCGTTTGCGCAGATGGAGCCGGTGCAGAGTATGATTAGCCGGCATGATCAGTATCGGGCTTCTTGAGCGGCATTAATGCTTTGTTGAAAAAAGCCCACTTCCTGCGAGAATTGGAGAGCAAGAACCACCAGCTCATGTTGGACTGTGTTGATTAGCTCACGATTTGGATGACGAGATTGCGAATGCGAGTGCCTGGCTGATTGACTGATTGGTTGGGCGTTCTTGGGCGGAAGATTGGCTGGCTGTCAGTTGTTGCGGTTTCTCTTTCTTTTTCTTTTTCTTTTCCTTTCTCTTTCTTACTTCTATACCCCGTATGAGCGTTCGTGCGTGGTTGGCGATGTTTGTATGTGCCCAGCCTTCCAGCTTGCCGAGAATGACTTTTATCGCTTTTCGTTGAAGTCATCGAGTACCTACGACCACCACTCACCAAGTCTCCTTGACGAAACTATGCTAGGCGATGAACAACGGACAATGCAGTCGTCATCACGATTATTATCAATCAATCTTACTCCAAGAGGTACAAAGGACAAGTACCGTAGTAATCGCCAGTCTGATTACGCTACCATTATCAGATCAGATTCCCGGAACCTGGGACTTGCCTGCTTCCGGAAAACGAAACAAGGGCAAGGGAGAAAGAGAGTTTCAGATCCCATGGCTTCTCCCGCGCGCGCGGATTTACGGGGTTTGGGCAGGTAAGCAAAAAGCATACGGAACTACGTTTTTCTTCCCTCGTCCGGGCGCCGCGAACCCATGCTCAAGCCACGTGTGGGCTAGGCTAATTTTGGATGGGTGTCCGTCAGATCTCTCTGTTTCTCTCGCTGTTTTTCTTTAGGTACCTACAAATCCTTCGCTTTCGCTCTGCTGCTGCGGCGGCGGCGAAGGCGACGACTAGGTGAGATCACCATTGAGGGTTTTGGTGGTTGGTGGGATACTTTGTGATATACGGGTATGCAGGAACGGGGTGCTTTGTATGCGAGACCGATGGCGGGTTGGTGTTGGAAGTTTAGTCTCCGATTCGCGACCGTTGCGTGCGTTTCTCTCTCGAGAGAGATTCGGTAGTGGAAAGTCAAAGCTGACGCCCGTTGTTATTGTTCGGTCACATTATCTGCTGCAGAGGAAGCCTAGACTTTTCCTTTCTGTTTCCTAATCATCACGATTATTGATCAACAACAAAAGGCATGGATCCACTCTCACGAGCCTTCGCCGCAGTGATGGCCTGCCCTATTTGATAAAACGGGCTCACTCAAACGTCGTCCAACTCCAGTACTTCCACACTGTTCCACTGGTCTGGTAGTTGACTGCTCGAGTCGGGATTAGGGCTGCACCCGAAATCCCGATTGCTTAGTGAGAAGTGGCCGTCATCTGGCGTGCTTTGCGATCTTGGAACTCACTTGACATGACAGCTGGCTTGCGGTGTTCCGATGAGTGGTGATTTTGGACGACGACGCCGAGCCACTTACCGACAGGCCTGCGCTAGACATGGGGGGCTTTGATGGCCCAGATAGAGACTCGGATGCGCCCAGGGCCCGTTTCCCGGCTAGGGCTCGTCGCCAGATCCCACCTACGCCCACTCACGGCCACCGACCTCATCTCGCCTGCTGTAGGGCGCTGCTCCCGCCTTTGCTAGGCCGGGATCGTGCGTTTCTTCTCGGTCCATGGACGAACGCTTTCCGATGGAATCTCTCGTTCTTTGCCCTGACGGCCCTGCTGCCTGCGTAGATCCGTTTTCCAGGTCTCGGTACTTGCGTGCTTCATCCGGCCCGGTGTGAGTCGATGGCGTGGCGGTAGCGTAGCGCTGCCTTCATTTGCTTTTCGTTCCTTTGTCTTTATTATACTTGACTAGATCTTTCCCATGTGGCTTCTGCTTTCTTTGTGCTACTTACACTTTCGTGCATGATGGCTTCGACTGGGCCTGAAAGTTTTGCTCCGGCAGTCGGTGCTGATGCCGGCGAGCACATTGGCCAGAGGCTCTCTCACACTGTTTCAAGAAACTCGGGCGCGGAGGAAGTTGCAAGGACTGAGAAAGATGGCGACCACTCGAATGGCGAAGCCGCTGGCTGGAGCCTGCTCCCCGATGTTCAACAAATGGCCGCAAACGACACTACTCCTGGAAAGGCACTCGGCGTGACTTGGAACGACCTCACAGTCACTGGAATGAGCGCTGGTGCCGTGATGCAGGAAAACGTCCTGAGCCAGTTCAACGTCGTCAAACAATCAAAAGAATCCCGAGGACCCAAGAAATTGCGCACCATCCTCAACAAAAGCTCCGGATGCGTCAAGCCCGGCGAAATGCTCCTCGTCCTGGGCAGACCCGGCTCTGGATGCACCACTCTGCTCAAGATCCTGGCCAACCAACGGAAGGGGTACGTGGAGATTTCCGGCGACGTCAAGTACGGCTCGATGGACCACAAGCAGGCCGAGCAGTACCGCGGCCAGATTGTCATCAACAACGAGGAGGAGGTTTTCTTCCCTTCGCTTACCGTCGGCCGTACGATGGATTTCGCCACTCGCATGAAGGTCCCCGAGACTCTGCCCAAGGATGCGGAGAACCGCGAGGAGTACCGTCTGAAGTACAAGCAGTTCCTTATGGAGTCGATGGGGATTGCACACACCGAAGGAACCAAAGTCGGCAACGAGTTTATTCGAGGTGTTTCTGGCGGCGAGCGAAAGCGTGTTTCTATCATTGAGACTCTTGCTACGAGGAGTAGCGTTGCTTGCTGGGATAATTCTACCCGTGGATTGGACGCTTCGACAGCTCTGGAATACACTCGGGCGCTCAGGGCTATGACCGACGAGTGGAAGTTGACTACTATCGTCACTCTCTACCAAGCTGGTAACGGAATTTACGATTTGTTCGATAAGGTGCTTGTTCTCGACGAGGGTGAGCAGGTCTTCTACGGCACTCGCGAAGAGGCGCGTCCTTTCATGGAATCTCAAGGATTCCTGTGCGGCCCTGGCGCGAACGTGGGAGACTACCTCACCGGCGTCACGGTTCCCAACGAGCGAGAGATCCTTCCCGGATTTGAATCGCGTTTCCCTCGCAATGCTCCCGAACTCAGACAAGCCTACGAAGCGTCACCGATCAAGGCGCGCATGGATGAGGAGCTTTCTTTCCCGAATACACCTGAAGCAGAGGCCTTGACAAAAGCTTTCGCCGAGTCGGTGCAGATGGAGAAGTCGGGTCAACTTGGCAAGAAATCGCCTTTGACGGTCTCTTTCGTCGACCAAGTCAAGACTTGTGTTGTCCGCCAATATCAGATTCTCTGGGGCGACAAGTCTACCTTCATCATCAAGCAGGTCGCCACAATCATCCAGGCTCTCATTGGTGGAAGTCTGTTCTACAATGCCCCAGATGACTCCAACGGCCTCTTCATCAAGGGCGGCTCTCTTTTCTTGGCCCTTCTCTACCATGCTCTTCTCGCCATGTCGGAGGTCACCGACTCTTTCTCCGGCCGTCCTGTTCTCGCCAAACACAAGGCGTTCGCTTTGTACAACCCTGCCGCCTTTTGCATTGCTCAGATTGCAGCCGATATCCCGATTCTTTTCGTTCAAATCACCGTTTTTGACTTGATCCTCTACTGGATGACTGGCCTCCGACCGACGGCTGCTGCCTTCTTCACTTACTGGTTCGTCACGTACGTCACTACGTTCGCTATGACGGCGTTCTTCCGCATGTGTGGTGCTGCATTCCCGAATTTCGACGCGGCTTCAAAAGTATCAGGTTTCGCGATAAATGCTTTGATCACCTTCATCGGATATCAACAACCTAAGCCTGATATGCACCCCTGGTTCGTGTGGATCTACTGGATTAACCCGCTGAGCTACGGCTTCGAATCTCTCATGGGTAACGAGTTTGCCGGCAGGAGCATACCGTGTGTGAATAACAACCTGATCCCAAATTTCCTCCCTCAGTACGAGAACACCGATTCACAGGCGTGCTCTGGAGTACGCGGCGCAGCTCCCTTCGCTACTATTGTGAATGGCGACGACTACCTGGACAGCTTGTCATACTCGCATTCGCACCTTTGGCGAAATGTGGGTATCCTCTTCGCCTGGTGGGCCCTTTACGTTGGCGTGACCATCTACTTCACTCTCCGCTGGGACAACGCTTCTGGAGCTGGTGTAAACATGGTCGTGCCGCGTGAGTGCCAGGACCAGGTCTCTTTCCAGCGAGTCGATGAGGAATCTCAACCTGAGAAGGCTCCCAGGCAGCCCAGCAGCTCTTCCGACTCGACCCCGACGAACAGCGCTGTGGCTACGAGGACTCCTAGCATGGATGGAGACTCGACTGAGAAGCCTGCTCAAGAGTCTACCGGTGCGAAATTGGTCAGGAACACTTCGGTCTTTACCTGGAGGAACCTCACTTACACCGTCAAGACCCCCGACGGAGACCGTGTCTTGCTGGATAACATCGACGGCTACGTAAAGCCAGGAATGTTGGGCGCGTTGATGGGATCTAGTGGTGCTGGTAAGACGACTTTGCTCGATGTGCTGGCTCAACGTAAGACCGATGGTACTATTCACGGTGAGATCATGGTCGACGGCCGCCCTCTCCCTGTTTCCTTCCAAAGGTCCGCTGGGTACTGCGAGCAGCTTGATGTACACGAGCCGTACGCCACTGTCCGTGAGGCTCTCGAGTTCTCTGCTCTTCTCCGTCAAAGCCGCGAGACTCCCCGTGAGGAAAAGTTGGCTTACGTGGACACCATCATCGATCTCTTGCAACTCCGCGACATGGAACACACTCTCATTGGCAAGGTCGGCGCTGGACTCAGCGTTGAGCAGCGCAAGCGGGTTACAATTGGTGTCGAGCTCGTCTCTAAGCCTTCGATTCTGATCTTCCTCGACGAACCGACTTCCGGACTTGACGGTCAGGCTGCTTTCAGCACTGTGCAATTTTTGCGCAAGCTGGCTGATGTCGGCCAAGCTGTCCTTGTCACTATTCACCAGCCTTCGGCACAGCTCTTCGCACAATTTGACACCCTGCTGCTTCTCGCGAAGGGAGGTAAGACGGTCTACTTTGGCGACATCGGCAAGAATGCGAATTCCATTAAGGATTACTTTGGAAGACATGGCTGCCCCTGCCCTGAAGACGCCAACCCTGCGGAGCACATGATCGACGTCGTCAACGGAAGCCTTTCAAAAGGCAAAGACTGGCACCAAGTCTGGCTCGACTCGCCTGAAGCCAGTCATCAAAAGCAGGAGCTCGATCACCTCATCTCGGATGCCGCATCCAAGCCCCCCGGCACCGTCGACGATGGCCATGAGTTTGCTACTCCCATGAGCGAGCAAGTCCGTCTGGTCACCAGGCGCATGAACAAGGCTCTCTACCGCAACGTCGACTACGTCAACAACAAGGTCGCGCTGCACATTGGATCTGCTTTGTTTAACGGCTTCACCTTCTGGATGATCGGCAACGGCGTCACCAAGCAGCAGGAAGTTCTCTTCGCTTGCTTCAACTTCATCTTCGTCGCCCCCGGCGTGATCGCCCAATTGCAGCCCCTCTTCATCGAACGCCGTGACATCTACGAAACGCGCGAGAAGAAGAGCAAGATGTACCACTGGTTCCCCTTCACCACAGCACTCATCGTCTCCGAAGTCCCCTACCTCGTCATCTGCGCCATCGCCTACTTCCTGCCATTCTACTACACCGTCGGCTTCCCCTCCGCCTCTAACAAGGCCGGCGCCGTCTTCTTTGTCATGCTCGTCTACGAGTTCATCTACACCGGCATCGGACAGTTCGTCGCCGCTCCCGCTCCCAACGCAGTCTTCGCCTCCCTCATCAATCCCCTCCTTATCGGAACTCTGGTCTCATTCTGTGGTGTTCTCGTTCCCTACGCACAAATCCAAGCCTTCTGGCGCTACTGGGTAAGATTTCCCCACTCCCCCATCCATCCATCCATCTCAATGCCATCGACTAACAACATCAAACAGCTCTACTACCTCAATCCTTTCAACTACCTCATGGGTGCACTGTTGGTCTTCGTCGACTTCGACCGCGACATCCAATGCAAAGAATCCGAATTCGCCATTTTCAACCCCCCCAGCGGCCAATCCTGCGCCGAATATCTGGCTCCCTACCTCGCGGGCCCAGGCTCCCGCAACAACCTCGTCAACCCGGATGCGTTCGAGGAGTGCAGGGTCTGCCAGTACACTCGCGGCAGCGACTACCTCTACACTGTCAATTTGAAGGATTATTACTATGGATGGCGAGACGCGGCGATTTGTGTGCTTTTTGCGTTTTCCGGGTATGCGTTGGTTTACGCGCTTATGAAGGTTAGGACGAAGGCGTCGAAGAAGGCCGAGTAGGGGGAAAAAGCACGAGTGGCTTTGGTTTCGTTTTTTTCGTTTTTTCACTTTTCTTCGTCGATACCTCTTTTTGACGTTTGATAAAATTATAGAGGAAATCCTGGATCCTGCTAAAAAGAGATCGGATAACGAATGTTAATGGTTAATACAAATTACAACTTAAAATCGCTTAGGCTGCCTCCTTCAGTTTGTGTTGCTGTTATGTACTCCCCCATGAGATCGAACACCCCGCTCTTCGTCCAACGGTAGTACAGATGTCTATCATTACCACAACCGCAAAACGGGTGTCAATGGGGAGCCGGTCTCACACAACGGTATTCTTGGCGCGAGCGACGTCCATATACCGAACAGACAAGGCAAGGCCATCGACCATCTCCGTCTCTAACCATCTATCTGATTTTGATCAACCACCACATTATTACACTCAAGATGTCACCAGCCACAACCCCCGGCTTCCCCCTCCTCCTCGCGATTCTGGCAACAGCCATTTGCACAATCCCTCTCGCCACCGCCCAAACAGGACCCCAGGCTGCTCTGATCCCACCTTGCGTCGTACGTTATACTAGCCCAAGTCTTCGAAGCAAAGTCTCCAACCCACTAAATTGTCATTGGGTGTGACGAGCAGAAAACCTGCGACCCCCCGGCCATCGCCTCCGTCAACTGCACGCTCGAGGACCAATACTGCCACTGCGTGCGCCAGGATGGGATTCTGACGAACATCTCTGCTTGTGCGGAGAGTAGCTGTGAGGAGCCGGCGAAGGATCTTTTCGGTACGTCTCTTGTTCCCAATCTGCTAAAAGGGGTGATCTGGTTTCTTGATTGATTACTCCGTCAATGGTCACTGCTCATTTGAACTCGTTTTCCTGGTTGCACTAATTGATTACAACTGATGGTGAATTGCTGTACCTAGTTTTCACGACCCTCTTTCAAGACGTCTGCCGGAAGTTCAACATCAGTGTGCCGATTTTGGGAAGTGGTGGTGATGGTGATGGTGATGGAACTAATGGCACGCTTTCACCCGCTGGCAACGATACCACCAACGCCGCGAATGCCTCTTCCTCAGCTATCCCTTCGCCTTACATGGGTGCGGCGAACGGCGTGTACGTTCCTGCTCAGATGGCGTGGACTGTGTTCGCTGGTCTCGTTGTTCTTACCATGCTTGGGGCTTTGCTGTTGTGATCGATGAGAGAAAGGGTCTTGGCCGGAAGATCAATTAATTAGATGATGTTCTTGAGCGGAACAACGGGGTGGTAAATAATTTGCTGGTACGGTTGCGAAACTCTCGAAGCGCGTTATCGGGACGGCGGTGCCCGATGGTTGATTTCTCCTGAAAGGCGGCCGTGGTGCTGGGTCGATGCGGATAGATACTGTGTTGTTGTTGTTGTACGAATGAGGCCGGCGTTGTGCTTGGAAAACGCTCTCTTGAGATTCCGAAGCGTTGAGCTATGAATATTAACACCTAGGTCTCCCTGTTGAAGTCAGGGGTTCTAAACCACTGTGAAAGCGAAAGCATCATGAGAACATTTCCAATTAACTAAGTTTTACCGAAATAACCTTCATACAGATAAAGAGAGAGACAAGCAGCTACCCATATGTCTCGCTCTCACATCATTCACGACTTACGATCCTCCTTCCAATACTTCCCCCCGCCCGGCGAACTATTCTCCTCCGAACGATAGATCGAAGTCTTGGTGTTGATAATCATCGTCTGCGAATGATTGCTTCCTTGATCGTCCTCCTTATCAGAAGCCGCCTCATCGTGGTGCCACGCCGAAGTCGAAGTGCCGAACCCCTTGGGCTCCATGCCGCCCAACTCCAGCTCATCATTCCGGCTTGAGCTGCGGTTTTGGCTTTTCTTGGTGGCTTTCGCGTCTGCGGTTGCAAGGTAGTGCACGTTTGAGGCGTCCTTTGAGCGCCCGCCCGAGGACTGGAAGCCGAGGGAGGGGAGGAGGCGGCGGAACAAGGGGCGCAGGGTCGCGCAGTTGGCGGCGGTCATTCCGAGGCCAAGCTCGCATGAGGACCAGATTGCGACTTCGATGGTGGCGTAGAGGAAGTCGTCGGTGTTGTTGAGAGATTTGACGTAGGGGACGCGGATGATGGTTGCCATGGAGGCTCTGTTGAGGGGATGGTTAGTGGACAATATTCCAAATGGTGTTCGGCGTTGAAGACATGGTGACTTACAGAGCGCCGGTCGCCAGAATAGCGATGACAGACACCTTCTCCCGGCGGCCCATGTTGAGCTTCCAAACGAGGAAGATGGGCAGGATGTTGAAGACCCAGTCTGTGATGACGGCGACCGCCGAGTAGGCGTAGAAAGAAGCGACAACGATGACGGGGTTCATGCAAGTGCCCTCGCCGCCGGTCCATCGGGTCCAGAAGTAGGACGATGGGTAGCACTGGAAGATGAAGATGAAGAAGAAGAAAACACTGTATAGCTCCGTGACGGCGAGGTTGACGTAAAGAACGATCTGGTGTGTCCTGACAACGGCCAGGCGCAACAGCATAATACCGATGCTGGCTTTGATGGCCATGCTGGATATGATGAAGAGGGGCTCGCAGAGCCACCAGAACTACGCAGTGTCAGTTTCGAGATTTGATGGAGAAACAAGTGGCCATGTTGGATTGTAACATACCTTCAACGCGATGGGAACATCGGTCTGAGGAACGATCTCGGCATTATGCTGCCCAGTGCCGTGGAAGATACCCGTAAGGCACAATGCAGTAAAGACAGTAAGGCATGCCTATGGACATGGTCAGTTCGAAGCTCTTTGTTTTATGTAAGCGACCTCGATATTGTAGGCGGACATACCCAGGAGAGTAATGCGAATCGATCGTCCCATCCAAAGGCTTTCTGGATGTAGACACGGCAGTAGACTCGAGCCGCAGTAGAGATGGTGGTGGTGGCAAGGAAGAACAAAAACACGGCCATGATCTCATAACCGCGTCCCTCCGGTCCAGCCATGATGAAACGAGGATTGAGGGAAAGAAAGCTAAACGATCGTTTATGCGTGTAAAGTGGCAGCAGCGACACAGAAGGGCGACACGCGACAACAGTCGCGATATGTATGCAAAAGTCAGAGTGACAGGCTGCCACGCTGCGACTCAGGAGATGGTGCGCAGAGTTTCCAGAGCAGTGCTAGGGTCTTCATAGCGGGCATGTGAACGAGTCGGTGCCGAGTCGGGGAGTCAACCCTAAAGGAGTGTTCCTTGGTGGACGTTTCGGCGCAAGGCCAGGAATCTCAACCGGGTCATTGGTGGTGGGTGAAAAGTGGTGACGAGTCAGCCTTGCCGTTGTCAGTATTTGAGTGCCGGGCTGTCAAGTTCGAATGGCGAGGCTTATCTGTGTCAAATGCATGTCAGTATCTTTGAACGGTGATTTTCGTGCCATGTTACAATTGTAGATTAGACCAGCAGTAGTGTCATGACCAACACCGATGAGATCGTACTACAACACGACGATGAGATGGTCTTGGTCTTGCCCCCGGGCGAGAGTCATCATTGTGGAGGATCGTTACGGGAGATGGCCGGAAGATCTGCAAATTGCGCCACAAGCCCTCAACCTTCACACTCACACACACCTGCCGAAAATCTTCCTCTTGCTTTTGAACGCTCTACGCCATCCTTCGTTCGTCTACAGGCGAGAAGGGGGCTCACTACGCACAACGCCCGTGACATCTTTCGCCGACCTCCGAGTTTCCGGCAGGTCGGAGAGTCCCCAGTCAACGGTCGTCGAAATCTCGCCGAACCTGTCAGCTTTTCCCCCCTCTGGGAGGGAGATCGGACTAGACCTCCGCGATCCGCACCGTAGTGTGTGTGTCGTAGTCAGGTAGTCAGGGTTGCTAGTCTCTCGTCACGGAGTCGAGAGAAGGCTTGGTGGGTTATTTGCGTTTCATCTTGGCAGCCTATCACACTGTTTTTATGTGGTGGTATTCGGACCTACTATCGAGTGCGACATGAATAACTTGTCTTGGACGAAATGTCACATTGTGTTGTAGATCACATTTCAAACTACAATTCGGCCGTAATTCACCTTTGTCCGTGTACTCTTGCTGCGAAAAAAATCAAATCAGGTAGGTCAGATAGGTAGCAATCTCGGAGACAGCATGTTCCGTTGTCAGCGAACGAACAACCGCTAAGGACACTTGGACGTGACGAACGGTATGGGGAAAGAACAAGGGAGGCTTCCTGACCCGCAAACTCAAAATATAGACAGAGCCTGAACATATGTGATAGACAACCTAGCTGACGAGATCCGGCACAGAAAGATTGCTGCTGACAAACGACATCGACAAGTCAAGTACCCAACAGGGACTTCAGATCCCTTCCAAAACCTCCAGGAGAGGCCCGGTGTAATGCGTCCTAGCCCAAACAAACCAGTTGACAACAACAGCCACCCCCATCACGCCAATGACAGCGATCGAGTAATCTGAACTGCATCAGCGTTGCCACAAGTATGACTTCTCGGGATGCGCAACTCACTCATGTTGGAGGGCTGGACCGGAAGCACCGAAGGCAGGTTGTAACACACAAAGCACAGCAGAGAGAATCCGACCGTACAAGCGTTGGCCAGCCACCCAAAAGCAGACGGGAGGCGGAACGCCCTCGTCTCTGGCAAGAAGCGAGACGATCGCATTCGCAGTAGTAGCAGGGCGGCGGGAAGACCGAACGTCACGAGCTGCAAAATTAAGCCGGTGCCGATGAAAGCGTTGAAGGCGGTCGAGGACCCGAGATACAGGCATCCGATGATGAATATGATCGCTGCGTTGGCGCAAAGGGCCCAGATCGGAGCCTCCCATCGGGTATCGAGTCGAGAGAGGTGTGAGCAGGCGACCAGGCCTTCGTCGCGGGCGAAGGTCCATGTCAGTCGTGAAGCAGTCTGCGAGTGGGTTTAATTTTCTGCCGTCTGGCGGAACGATTGAGCGGGGTTGCAATGTACCTGTTGACAGCCTGCAAGGGCTGCAAGTGCTCCGATTAGCATCAAGACCATTATCACGGTAGCTGCGGCGTCTGACTGCATGCCTTGACGAAGGAGCTCGAAAGCGGGAAGCCTATGCGAAAAAAAGTCATCGAGCTGGTCGTATGGGAATGCTTGCGCTCCGGTGTACGTACCCTGTTGGAGTTGTCGCTATCGCCTCAAAGTCCTGCGCACTGTACATTGTTGCTACCGATACTGCGAACGATGTAACAAATCCAATGATCCACGTGCTAAACAGAGCACGAGGTATCGCGACTGTAGCGTTCTTGCTTTCTTCGGCCAGGTGGATGGCGCCGTCTAGTCCAGCGTACATGTATCCCGGCGACAGAAGTCCTGTCAAGAAGACGATTCCGTCGTTGCGCCATCCACTTCGATTGGTGAATGTGACCCAGACTGATTCGCTGGGTTGGTAGTGAGGCGCCCGCGTTACGCATGTGATGGTGACTACGACAAACGCGACCATCGACAGACCAACTATCGAACATTGCGTTAGCTGAACCCTAGGCACCATTGTGCGACGCTCACATGTCCAACTTACGGCTGAAGTTGAAGATCCACATTGTTCGTCGGAGCAGGAATATGTTGTACAGCAGACATAGCACAGAGACTGCTTGGTAGATGAGGAAGACGTGCCATGCATGAGCAGCGTAGATCGGATCGTAGTGTATGACCAAGGCGACAACGAGCTGTGGGATGATGATGGAGACGCCAGCAGCGATAGCAATCCACGACAACACATTTAGTGACCCGCACAGATAGCTCTGTCAGGTCGAGTTAGATATATCAACCGGATCGCTAAAATACGTCGATGGGACAACGTACCAGGACTCGGGCGTAGCGCTTCGGGGCCAGGATAGCAGTCCAGTGGTATCTCCATACGATGTCAGTCCAAGTTCTACCAACGGAGACCGAAGAGACTCAGGAACGACTTACTGACCGCCAGCCGATGGATAAACACTGGCCAGCTCTGCAAGAGTACACACGATGCAGCCATACATGGAGAATACCACAATCAGCCCGTAGAGCAGAGTGGGAGATCCGCCTTGGTTGATGACGAATGCAAAGGTTGTCAAAACGCCAATCCAGCTGTTGCAGATGCTCCATCCGACTGATGCAATCTCAAGCATACCGATGTGTCGTTTCGGTTGAACGCTGGACATAGGCTGGTCGATCTTAAGCTGCTCTATGGGCGTAGTGCCATCTGCTCTATCAAAGTTGATCGTCAGTCCGTCGTTCGAGATGCAATAAGTTGTTGAGCTTTAGGCAGGGCTGGTGATATATAGCCGACCTTGTGGACTAGCCGATGGGCGGGAGTCTTTCTGTAACTTGCCACCCGTGGTGCGTGTCCGCTCGACAGTGCTGTGAATCTGTTTGCTGGTCACCATCGTCGCAGTTTGAACGATCTTTTGGGCGTCTTTTGAGGAAAAGAGGGGATCATGAAAAGGTGAAATAATGGGAACATGGCGAGACTCTCGACATTAGATATGCCCTTTGAGCTCTACAGACTGCAAGGCGGATGGCGTGTACGCCGCAGCTTATCAGAGCACACGACATGCTACACATGCAAGTTGCCGATTGTCTGATTGTCTGATTGTCTGATGTTCGAGTCTACAACATGCCTAGGATATGGTGCCTTGGTGTTTGGCCAGGCGTATCAAACCCCCACATCAACACTAACTCTAATGGTGATAGCGCTCTCGGTAGCCGCTCATGCAGGAGCTCGATAAAGGGTACGGCTAAGATGTCCGTAAGAGGCATGGCGTTCGGCTATGTTCTCCTCGAACAGATAGCAGGAGGTTTTAATCTTTCCGGTCTGTATTCCTGCTGCGTGCTACAACGAACAACAACTTAGACTTAAAACAGAGGCACTATGTCAACGAAGATGAGGGTCTCCCATTTTTGCATCGATCGCTGCTCGCCACGTACACAAGCCGAAAAATTACGACTCTTTCGAACGAATATTGAACATGTCGTCAGACTCTCAGCAACAACAGCAGCATGACGCTCCACGAACTGTAGACGGATATCAACACGATGATTGCGGTCCATCATTCCACGGCTTACCAACAGACGCTGTTGTTCCTGGATCCATTCGCACTCGAAGTTCTTACGATGTGATCGTTATCGGTGCAGGTTTCGCCGGACTCGTTGCTGCCCGTGATCTTGCGCTGGATCGCGACCTGCGTGTGCTTTTGATCGAAGCCCGCGATCGAATCGGCGGCCGCACCTGGACTGCCAAAGCATGGGGCGAAGAGTTCGAGATGGGAGGGACTTTTGTTCATTGGTATGTTGAAGTATCATGGCTACAAATTCGCCGGATCTCCAGTTGACAAATCACCCACAGGAGTCAACCTCATATCTACGCCGAGTTACATCGGCATGGCTTGGAGAAGCATCTCAAGACATCACAAGGCACCTCGGCCATGGAATATGTCTTGTACAAACCGCAAGGATCCGAGGTGCAGCGTTTGGACAACGTCGCCGAGTACAACGCAAAGTGTGCTGAGATGGCGGAGAAGGTGTTCAGCATTGACGGCATGACTCCTCGACAGGTGATGCCCTATCCATACGAGCCTTCCCGGACCCAGCCTTGGATGAAGTATGATCATATGAGCGTCCAGGATCGTCTTGATCAGCTCGATGAACCAACTGCAGACAAGGAGTTGTTCGGTGCTCACACGAACTCATTTGGCAGCGGAACTGCATCAGAGATCGCATACACTGATGCCTTGCGCTGGTATGCACTTGGTGGGTACAGCATGGCGACCATGTACGACGCCGTTGGTTGCTTTAAACTCGGCAACGGCGGCATGACTAATCTGGCGCGTCACGTCCTGAGCCAGTACACTGGCGATCGCGTTCTAAACAAAGCAGTCACTTCGGTCCAGGATACTGATGCTTCTCAAGTGACGGTCGACTGTGCTGATGGTTCCAGTTACAAAACACAACGAGTCATTTGTACCACCCCGCTCAACTGTCTTACTGACATTAAATTCGATCCGCCTCTCTCACCCCTCAAGCAGAGTGCGGTCGAGCAAGGACACATCAACCTTGGTGAGAAGTACCATTTCGCCGTTGGCGAGGTCCAAGGAAATTGGTTCGCCAACACCTCGGACGCCAATGGAAGCGATTTCCTCTTCGGGCTCAAAGATCACAACGGTAAGAGAGAGAGTGTCTAATGCTCCAAGATTCGCGATAGACCTTCGGCTGACGATCAGCAGGCACACGATCTTCCACGAAACAGGGCACGTTTTCCATGTTCTTTGGTTACAGTGGCAAACTGAGCGATCCGACCAACAGCCACCATGTCATCTCCGAGTACCAAAAGCTGCAGCCTGAGGGAAGTGTGAAGGGCTACCTGTCTCACACTTGGTCGAAAGACCCGTACGCCAAGGGTGCATGGTGTTGTGCAGGCCCAGGCTACACGACCAAGAGCCTCGAGGCCCTTCAGAAGCCTCATGGCAGAATCTACATGGCAAGTTCAGACTGGGCGAACGGATGGAGGGGTTTCATCGATGGTGCTATCGAGCAGGGAGGACGAGCTGCGGCATTGGTCAAGTCTAGCTTAGAACACGAACTGAGTGGTCTGAGTGCGAGAATCTGAACAGCAAACGGGGCGGTGAGAATGATGGCGAAAGTGGAGATCAATATTGTTACCTCAAATGCTCGGTTGATTGACACACTTAGTCAGCCAAGAGAGTAGATACAAGGAGAC
>Ga0265798_10002426_pt1 | contig 27621 bp, 21 predicted proteins | sample P3T30metagenome_FD_192430 | JGI IMG/M metagenome (GOLD analysis project Ga0265798, IMG submission 192430) | Plant litter microbial communities from East Loma Ridge, Irvine, California - P3 T30 | ecosystem: Environmental > Terrestrial > Plant litter > Unclassified | place: USA: California...
TCTGGGCAGCCTTCGTGGTCGAGGGCGCGTGACGCGCGGATACGGTGGGACGATGCCGTCGACACCGGCCCGCCGGCGCCTGAGCCCGGCCGAACGCGGATCCCAGATCACGGCGGCCGCCGTCGACCTGGCGCGTGCCGAGGGCCTCGCGGCGGTGACGCTCCGCGGGGTCGCCGCCGTGATCGGGGTCGCACCCTCGCTCGTCGCCCACTACCGCCCGAGCATGGAGGACCTGGTCGGCGAGACGTTCCGCACCGTCGCGGACGCCGAGGTCGCCGAGGTCCGCGCGATCGTCGCCGCTGCGCCCGACCCCGTCTCCGGCCTCCGCACCCTGCTCGGTTGCATCGCCGATCCCGCCCGCGACGACGTCGCCACCCTGTGGGCCGACGCGTGGAGCATCGGCCGTACGAACGCGGCACTGGCGACCGCGGCACGGGACGTCATGGACGACTGGCAGCTCCTCGCCACCACGGTCGTCGTCGACGGGGTGCGCGCGGGTGTGCTGCACACCGACGACCCGGACGGCGTCGGACGCCTGCTCTTCGCGCTCGTCGACGCCACCAACGGGTACGCCCTGGTCGACTACCTCGACCGCGCGACCCGCGAGGGCCTGGTCCGCACGACGATCGCACGAGCGGTGGGCCTGGACGGGTCAGCCCTGTCGGGGTGACACCCGCCGCAGTGCCACTGACCGCATCGCCACCCACTGCAGCAGCATGATCGTCTTGCCGTCGGCGATCCGACCGTCCGCCACCATCGCGAGCGCCTCGTCGAGCTGCACCTCGAGCACCTCGATGTCCTCACCCTCGTCCTCGACGCCGCCCCCGGCCTCGACCCGGTCGGTCGGCGTGTACGCGCCGAGGTAGAAGTGGACCCGCTCGGTGACCGAACCGGGGCTCATGAACACGTCGCCCAGGTGCTCGAGCGCGCCGAGCCGGATGCCGAGCTCCTCGGCGGCTTCACGCCGGACCGCGGTCTCGGGGTCGTCCTCGTCGAGCAGTCCCGCCGCGGCCTCGATCAACATGCCGTCCGGGTGTCCGTTCACGTACGCGGGCCACCGGAACTGCCGCGTGAGCAGGACGGTGCCGCGCTCGGCGTCGAACGGCAGGACCGTCGCACCGTTCCCGCGGTCGTAGGTCTCGCGCTGCTGCCGGTCCCACCGACCGTCACGGCGCCGGACGTCGAGGGTCGTGCGACGGAGCACGTGCCACCCGTTCGACACCACCTCGACGTCCCGCACGACGACGTCGGGGTTGCGGTCGAGGGCACGGCCCACGGCGTCGAGGCCCGTCCGACCACGGTCGTCGGGGACGTCCACTCCGGGACGCTGGACGGTGGTGCGTTCGTCGGTCACCCGGTCACCGTAGCGGGGCACCTCGGCAGGACCCCGTCCGCTCGGTACGCTCGACGTGCCGCACCAGGGAGCGGCAGAGGACGGTGCAGCATGACCAGGACGTTCATCCTCCGACGACCGGACCGACCGCAGGTGGTCACCGTGTCCTTCGTGCTGTGGCTGGTGTGGGTGGTCGCCTGCATCGCTGCCACGGTGCTGCAGTTCTGGAGGCCGGACGCGGCGGTCGACCCGGCTCCGGTCATCGCCGGGATCGTCGCCCTGGTGCTCTGGGCCCTGGTGACGTGGGCGGTGTTCCGGACGGCAGCGGGATCCCGGGTCGCACGCATCGTGCTCGTCGTCGTCGCGGGCTTCCGCGCGGTCCTGAGCATCACCGGCGGACAGCTCGACGTCCTGACGATCGCACTGTCGGTCGTCGCCGCGGTCCTGCTCTTCCTGCCCTCCGCGCGCCCGTACTTCGCCGCACGAGCGGCGTGGAGGACCGGCCACGGGTTCGACGGGACCGGCGTGTCGGGGCCGAGCCGTGCCTCCAGGCCGGATCCTGACCGCACGACGGACGCGGACCGGTCCTGACGCCGGAGGCTCGACGGACGGCCTGGGGAAGCCCCTGGAGACCAGGCCCCGGAAACCAGGAAAGGCCCCGGATTCCTCCGGGGCCTTGCCTGTTCTTCGCCTGGTGAAAATCCTTTCGGCGTCGGGACACCGATCAGGTGCCCTGTTGGGTGGGCATCGGCACCTCCGGCACGCCCTGTTTTCTGTGTCGGAAGCGCATGTGGCAGCAGATCGGCACGAAGAGCAGCATGCGACGAGATCGGCGTACCCGTTCTAGGACGCATCTCCGAAGCTGCTGGGTTTTTGCGCTTCACCTGCGCCTCGGCGAAGCGCCCGTGCAGCTCAACCTGGGCACGGCCACCGACGAGCCGCCTACTGAGGTGCAGCGCCGTATGGGCGGCGAGTCGAACCCGAACCAGATCGCGGACCTCGCCGCGTTCATCTTCTCCCCGCAGTCGGTGTGTCCGGCGGGTCGATCTCGATAGCGCACCAGGTGCTCGGCGGCATCACGATCTGACGGACGGGCTGGGGCCGCCGAGCGGTCACCGCCGCGGCGCTCCCGACGTCATCGTGAGGCTGGTCGTGCACTCTCTCCGCTCGTCCTCGCGCCGTCGGCTACCCGCAGTGCCGCGACCGCCGCCACGAGAGACGGTTCTGGATCGGCCGACGAGGTGCGCGTGGTCGCTAGACCCAGGCACAGCGTGCCGGTGGTCGTGACGACCGCCCGCACGAACGGGAAGGACGACAGGGTCACGAGCCCCGTAGCGGCCGTCAGACGCCGCACGTCGCCAAGACGGTAGGAGTCCCAGGCCGCGAGCAGTCCGAACCCCAGTGCCTTCCCGATGGCCTCCTTCGCGCACGCAAGGCCGATCGGAGGCAGGTCCAGCGCAGCCCAGACGTGCTCCTCCGCCGGGGTCGCAAACCCAGAGGGGAGGCTGCGGTCGACCGGCTCGATGTCGATCCCGCACGGCGCCTCGTGCGACACGGCGGTGGCGATGGCGTCAGGCGTGTAGGAGACACTCACCCGTGCCCCACCGTCGATTTCGGGAGCGCCGAGCGGTCCTCGACGCACCCTGGTCATGATGCCCTCGGACGCGAGGTGGACCGTCAGAGCGTGGTCCCCCGCGATCGACCGGTCTGCTGGTCGTCGTGGTACCGGCCCACGAAGGACGGTCGCCGACAGCACGGCGTCAGTCCTCCGCGCGCGCCACGATCCGACGGCGTGCCGAGACGGCAACGAGAACGATGACGACACCGACGACTCCCATCGCGGCTCCGGAGTACGGCTGAGCACCGCCCATCCACATGGTGAAGGGCGTGTCGGCGTTGAACCAGGTCCGGAGGATCATCGATCCGAACCCGAGGGCGACGAAGATCCAGCCGACGATGCGGAGGATGCGGAGAGCGATCATGATTGGTTTTCCTTCGGTGGGTGCGGATTTCGGGGATCGGTCAGACCCGGTCCGCCGGGACGCGGCGGAGCAGGGCGAAGAGCAGGGCACACGCGGCGACGAGCAGCAGGATCGGACGCCAGACGTCCCACTGCGCCACGGCGAAGCCGCTGAAGAGGTGTTCGTTGAGCGCTGTCACCCAGCGCGTCGGGAGCACCCACGCGATGGTGCGCATCCACTCCGGCATGATCGACGAGGGCCAGAGAGCGCCGCCGAGCATGCACAGAGGCAGGACGATCGCCGTGACCGCGATCCTGCCGACGGACACCTTGGTCGTCGCGCTCACGATGAGCATGCCGAGGCAGATACCGAACACGTTGAGCAGGGCGTAGGCGACAAAAAGCACTACGAGCCTGGTGGGCTGAAGACCGATGTCGACCCGGAAGAGGTACTGCATCGCCAGGACCATGACGGCGAGCTGGGCCGCGCCGATCGCGGCGTACACCCCCACGATCTGGACGTGGTAACTAAGCGTGCTCCGCGCGGACACGAGGATCCGCTGCGTCGTTGAGTTTGCCTTGTCGCGCATGAACATGAGGATGTTCGTCATAGTCAGGAGCAGCATGACGAAGACGATCATGTTGAACGTCGAGACCAGGATTGTGCTGTCCTCGTTGCCGATCACCGTCCGGGTGACGGTCACGGGCTCCTTCGCCTGCTCGACGGAGCGGAGCGTCGACCTGAACTCGGACAGCGACGTGCTCTGGCCGGCCGAGTACTGGATCGTGGAGACGAGGGCGTTGAGACGCACGGCGAGAAGTGCCGCGGCAGCGCCCGTCGATGCCCCGGAGACCGTGGCGTCGACACCGTCGGGATCGACGAGGACCTCCTCCGCGGAGGACTCGATCTCGAGGACGACACCGGTAGCGCTGCTCACTTCGTCGGACGAGACGACGTTGGTCGCGACGTCCTCACCGTGTAGACGGTCGAGGACGAAGGCCCGGAGGGTCTTGTCGGGAACCGCGAGCGTCACGGATACCGAGGTCGCTGCCTGGTACTGCGCGAAGACACCGCCGGCGAGGGCGACGGGCAGCAGCAGGGAGATGATCAGCGTCATGGGGCGCTTGAGGACCCGGTACGCGTAGAAGAGGAACACGGCCATCATCGCTTCTCCGGTCGTGCGATCATTACGGCCGACACGAGCAGCGCGAGCGCGGCGAGGACGGACATCACGAGCAGCGGGGTGGTGTCGAGAGTCTTTCCAGAAGCGAGCTGGAACATCGCGTGCTGGAAGACACCGTTCAGGGTGAGGTTCTGCAGCCCACCAAGGTCGAGGCGGACGAACCCGCCTGCCAGGAAGGTCATCGCCGGGATCGCGATCGTGACCACCGGATCGAGCAGCGACCATGCCCGCGCGATGAGCCCGAGCAGCAGCCCAATCGCGTTCGAGAACACCGCGAGCAGGAAGACCACGCCGGCGAAGGCCCCAGTTCGCGTACCGTAGTCCGCGCCGAAGACGGCGTGCGCGGCGATGACGACGACGGCCGCCTGGGCCATCGAGAGGATGATCCCGGTGACCACCTGCGCCGACACGATCGTGAAGCGGCTCCGCGGCGCGATCAGGTAGCGGTCCCCGAGCGCCTCCGCGTACTCCTCCTTGACGAAGTTCATGGTGTTGGCGAGGCCGTAGATCAACACGAGCACGAGCATCGTGATGCCGTAGTAGGTCATGCCGCTGACCCCGGTCGACGGGTCGCTCGGGCCGGCGGCGGCGGCGGGCACGTGGTCGACGAGCTTCCAAGCCGACGTCGGGGTGCGACCGGATTCAGCGATGGACGTGGTCGTCGCCACCGCTTCGCTGTACGCCTGGACCGCGACCTGGGCAGCGCGGAGGGAGTCGACGTCGGAGTCAACAGCTCGAAGCGACACGGTGGCGCTCCCGCCAGCGGCGCGGCGTTCGCCGAACGACGCGGGGACCACCAGGGCGACCTCCACGTCACCGTCGCGGACGGCACGGTCGACCGCGGCCTCCGAGGAGTAGCGGTGGACGTCGAACACCGAGGCGTCGTCGATGAAGGCCGAGAACTGCTCCGCATCCGCACCGGACGCCAGGTCGACCACACCGAGGTCGACGGAGACTCCGGTGGTCGAGGTCGAAGAATCGCTCGTGAACGTGCCGGCCAGCGCGGACCCCAGGATGAGGATGAGGAGCAGCGGGAGCAGCGTCAGGTTGACGATGAGCAACGGCTGGCGGATCTTCCGCTTCAGTCCGTAGAGGACGAGGGGGATCATTGGTCAGTCCCGCAAGTTCTTCTGCGTGAGCCGGAAGAATACCTGCTCGAGACTCGGCGCCAGGTAGCTGAAGCCGACCGTCCCGGATGCAGCCTCGGCGAGACGACCCAAGGCGTCCAGTCGTCCGTTCGGGATCGACACGCTGATGGAGTCCGGGCCCTGCGCCACCACCGTGAACCCGTCGAGGTCGACCGATGCGGCGATGTCCTGCTCGCCGTCCGTAGCGGTGATGGTGACGACTGCCTCCGGCGCGTACTGGTCGAGCAGCTCGTCGAGCGTCCCCTCACACAGGAACCCCCCGCCGTCCATCACGCCGATGCGAGTACAGAGGCGAGCCACCTCCTCCATGTAATGGGAGATGTAGACCACGGTGGTGCCGCCAGCTTGCATCAGCTCGATGGACTCCAGGATCGCGTTCCGTGATTGCGGGTCCACACCGACCGTCGGCTCGTCCATGATGACCACATCGGGAGCGTGCACGATCCCGCAGGCGATGTTGAGGCGTCGCTTCATGCCGCCCGAGTACTTGCTCGGGTTCTTCGCGCGCTCGTCCCAGAGCCCGACGAACTCGAGGGCCACGCGCACTCGTTCCTGCAGCCGCGCACCGCGGAGCCCGTAAAGCCGACCGAAGAACCGCACATTGTCGACGGCGCTGAGATCGTACATCAGGGCGAGGTCCTGCGGGACGTACCCGATCCTCCGCCGCACCGACGTGGTCAGCCGTTCGCCGAACCACTCGACGCTGCCACGCTGCGGTCGCACGAGTCCGAGGAGGCACTTCATGAGGGTCGACTTCCCGGCACCGTTGGGGCCGAGGAGCCCGTAGATCGCGCCACGTTCGATGGAGAACGAGACATCGTCGAGGACTCGGCGCTTCACGTCATACCCGAACTCGACACCCCGCACGACGAGCGCCGATTGCCCGGTCGGTCGCGATGCCTCCGTGTTCGGGAGCGGCACCGCCGCCTCGACGGTCATGCGTGCACCGCCGCAGCGAGCGCGACGGCCTCCTGCGCGTAACCGGCAGCCAGGCTGTCGGCAGTGAAGCGCTCGACCCGCCTGCCGATCACCGGGACAGGGTGCCGCACGGTGCCGTGGACGACCCACTTCGTGTGCTGGCCGTCCGGTTCGAGGGCGTAGGTCCCCTCGAACCGGACACCGCCGTCGAGAGACTCCACGGACACCTCCGCCGTGGGCTGCTCGGCGAGGGTCCACCGTTCGGTCCTGCGGTTGCGTGGACCGCCATCGGTGAAGCGAGACGCCATCCAAGAGGGCATGGCCGCCGTCGAGACGCGGTAGGTCGTCGTCAGGCGTAGGCGATCGTCCTGCTGACCGATCGACTCAATCGTCGGTTCGTCACGATCGGCGGCACGCAGCCGTGCGAGTACCGTCGATCGATCCGCGAGGACGCGTGCGATGGCTTCCGAACTGGCCTCGATGCGGAAGGTCTCCGCGAAGGTGGTGGTCACGTGGTCCCCAGTGTTCCGGACGGGACCGCTGAAGCAGTCGCGTCGATGAGCAGTTGTTCGATGGTCGAGACAGAAGGCGAGGCGAAGACGTCCAGCAGGGTGAGTTCCGTGCCGTGCCGGTCGTTGATGGCCATCAGGACTCGCCAGAGCGCGATGGAGTCGATGCCGTGGGCGAAGAGGTCGTCGGCGTCGTCGGCGAGTCGACGTCCGGTTGTGGCCTCCACCGCACTCGCGACCTCGCCTCGCCAGCTCGGCGACGCGGGCGTGGTGTCCACACCCGACGTCGCGCCGGCCGCCAGGGCGCTGACCGCCTTAACGTCCGTCTTGCCGTTCGGCAGGAGCGGAATCCGGTCGACCCGCACCGACGAAGACGGCATCGACCAACGCGGGAGTGCCGTGCGCACCCGGGCGACCTCGGCCTCGCCGACGTGCACGAGCCCCAGCCGGCCGTCGGCCAGGACGACCACTCGAGCGGCCTCGGCCCCCGCCGCGACGTACGCGGCCTCCACCGCACCCAGTTCGATCCGGTGTCCGGAGACCTTCACTTGGCGGTCGTCACGGCCCACGAACACATGGACGCCGTCGCCGTGCACTCGCACTCGGTCCCCCGTCCTGTACGCCCGCTCTCCACCTACATCGGTGAATCCCCCATCGGGCGCCCCCAGGTATCCAATCGCAAGTCCGTCGCCGAACGCAACCAACTCGGCGGTCCCATCGACCGTGCTCGCCGGGTCCGATGCGACGCGGGTGCCGTGCACGGGGGTGCCGATCGCGACCTCCTCGACCGGCGACCGCATCTCGTGCAGGAGCGTGAAGACCCCGTTCTCGGTCGGCCCGTACCCGTTGACGACGACCGTGCGCCGGACTGCGGTGTTCACACTCGTCAGGTCGAGCTGCTCCCCGCCGGCGACGACTCGTTCGAGTCCGTCGAACGCGTCGGGTCGGTGCTGAGCCACCAGGGCGAACACCGACGCCGTGAGCCAGGCGACGTCGACCTGCCGGAGGTAGGTCGCAAGCACCGTCGGCTCGGCGACGGAGGCCGTGGGGACGACGACGACGGTCATGCCCGCCGCAAGCCCTCCCCAGACCTCGTAGACGGAGGCGTCGAACTCCAACGGCGCGGTGTGGGCGATCCGTCGACCGCCCACGAGGCCGAGACGCGGATCGCCCAGAAGGCGCAGGACCGCGCGGTGTGGTACGCCCACCGGCTTCGGCTCACCGGTCGTGCCCGAGGTGAACACGATGTAGGCGAGGTCCCCCTCCGTCGGCTCAGGTCCGGCCGCGACGAAGTCCTGCCGGTCGTCCGGTTCGGCGTCAAGGACCGCATCGGGCCGGAGTGAATCCAGCCGACGGCGGACGTGCTCCGAGCCGTCGAGTGCCAGCGCCGTGTACGCGGCACCGGCCATCATCGCGCCGAGGGCGAGGATGACCGCCACCCCGCCGCGCGGATGGTCGACGACGACGGTGTGCCCGTGACCGATCCCCCGAGCGGTGAGTGCGGCGCGGACGCGATCCGCTCGGGACGCGAGCTGCCGGTATGTCAGGGACGTCCCGCCGTCGACCAGGGCAGTGGCGTCAGGCGTCCTCCTCGCGGCCTCGGCGATCGCGGACGGGATGCTGGTCATTCGGTCACCTCGGTGTCGGTCATCGTGCAGTGGTCGTCGTCAGCAGGAACTCGGACCAGAGGCTCGCGAGTTCCTGCGGCTGGTCCTGTGGGAAAAAGTGCCCGCCGGCGAGCGTGCGCTGGAGCACCACGCGACCGCCGACCGACGACCAGTCCGCACTCGTCGTAACCGTGCGGTCTGCACTGCCCTGCACGACTGCGACCGACGTCATGTCGGCGAGGAGCCCGCGGCGGTCCTCCCGGGCGTACCGGTCCACGGCTGCGATGTCGTTGCGGAGCGCCGGCAGGAACAGCCGTCGGAGTCCGGCGTCGGCGAACATCGTCCGGTCCACCAGGCCGAACTGCTCGCAGTGGTCGAGCAACAGATCGTCCGTCCCGAGGTCGAGCCCGTCGGTGGCGAGTTCAGGCGGCGGAGCGCACGCCAGGAACGTGACGGACGCGACGGGCGAAGCGGCGTCCATCAGCCGTGCAGCGACCTCGTAGGCGACCGCGCCCCCCATGCTCCATCCGACGAGGTGCACCGGTGGGTCGGAGCGGGTCGTTGCGACGACATCGTCCGCCATCGCGGCGACGGTCGACGCGAACGGCTCGGCGGCGCGACGTCCATGACCCGGGTACGTGTGCGTTCGGAAGTCCCGCCGGACCTCCTCGGGCAGGGCCGCGCGGACGCGTTGGAACGGATCTGCCTGGGCTCCAGCGAAGGGCAGACCGAGGATGGTCGCACTCATGCTCGCTCTTCCCTGACGACGAGCACGGTGCAGTCCCCGCGCACGGAGTACGACGGGAACACGAACCAGCGAACCGCCTCCGGGTAGGCGTCGAGCTGTACCCCTGAGCGCCCGACGAGGTGGTTCCTGCTGAGGTGGATCGTTCCCCCCGCACCGTCCCGACGGCGCTCGACGAGGCGCACGAGTCCACGGAGCGCGTGCGCGCCGACTGTGTAGTGGGCGTCACCCTTGAGGTACCCGGCTCGGACGCCAGGCCGACGCCGCCGCAAGAGGGCGATCGCACTGAGTTCGGCCGCGTCGTCGATCGGGTTGCCACGCCCGTAGAGGTCGACGAAGACCTGATCGTGCTCGGGGACCCCCGCGGTCTCGAGGGCCCGCTCGACCGTAGCGGCGACGACATGGCGGTTGACGACGGCTGTCCCGAAGGAACCGGAGGCCCAACCCCGGATCGCGAACCAGCAGTCATCGTCCGGCAGCGTGCCCGGCTCTGGCCGGCCCTGGACGAGGGCCAGGCCGATACCGCCCTCGGCGTAGTGGTGTCCATCCGAATCCGGATGGAACGGCAGTTCGTCCCGGTCGGCACCGCGACCCAGTTCGACGACGGGGAACGGCAGCGGCATGTCCGCGGCGCTCGCGGCGACTGCGAACGCCCTCTCGTCAGCCCCAGTCGCCACGCGACCGGCAGCGGCGACGAGAGCGTGCATACCGCTCGAGGACGCAGCGGTGTGCCGACTGACCGACGGCATCCCTCCGAGATCGGCGCGGATCCCAGCGGCGAGCGGGTCCGCCGACGTCATGAGTGCCGCTGGTTCGAGCACCGCACCGATCCCGAGCAGTACCGATTCGAACTGCACCGTGTCGCCGGCGAGACCGAGGGCGACATGGCCTGGGCGCTCGACCGTGCGAGCGAGCGCTTCGAGCATGCTCGTGGAGATCCGGTCGACGGTGGCCGACGGTGCCGCCCCCGGCTCGTCGAGTCTGCGCGCCGGGAACGTGCCGCGCGGATCTTCGAAGAAGAAGCCGTGGGCGGAGTGGTTCGGTTCCTGCGCTGGCGCGCCGACCTCCCGGAGCAGCCGCGGCATCCGCGCTGACCACACCGCACCCGCGTCTGCGGCGACCGCTGAGGACCCGGCTCGGGAACCGCTGGCGATCGCGGCGACGGTCGCGGCGATCCGAACGACGTGCTCAGGCATCCTGGAGCTCCCGGACGTGCCCACTCAGCTCGAGCACGCTCGGGTAAACGAACACGTCCGCGACCTCGAGGTCGACCTCGAGCTGCTCGACGAGTGGCGTGTAGATGCTGAACGCCTTCAGCGAGTCACCACCCATGTCCGTGAAGCTCATCGTCACATCGACCCGGTTCACCTCGAGGATGCTCGCGAACAGGACCGTCACGAATTGCTCCAGCTCGTCGAGCGGTCGGTCGACCCCTACGATCTCGATCTCGGCGATGTCCTTGATCACGAGGTCGCCGGCCCCGGCGCCGGGTGCGGCCGTCGGGGCCTCCACGGCGGGCTCGTCGAGACCCGGCACGGTCATCGTCGCGGCGAGGGCCGCTGCCCCGGTGTCGGTCAGACGTCCGACGACCGTGTCGGTGCCCCGGCGCCGGATGGAGTCTGCGACGTAGCCGGCCGCGTCGGCCGAACGCAGCGGCGCGAGCAGGAACGACTCGTCCGATGCGTCGCCGACCCCGAAGCGCAGAGCCATCCCCGTGTCCTGGAGACCAGGCCACCGAGTGACGTCGAGTCCGACGCCGCTGCGGGCGATCCCTTCGAGGTAGGCGTTCGCCAGCGTGTACCCGAACTGGCCGGGTGCACCCGCGAGCGTCGTCATCGTGGAGGCGGCGAGGAACAGCTCCGGAATACGCCCCAAGAAGTGCTCCGCGACGACCGAGGCGGCCACCGCCTTCGGCCCGAAGACCACGTCCAAGTCCGCGCTGGTCTTGCGGAAGAGCATGCCGGCCTCCGGGACACCGGCGAGGTGGACGACCCCGGCGATGGTGTGGGACGCCTCGATCGTCCGGAGCAGCGCGCCGAACGCCTCCGCGTCACCGAGGTCGCACGCCGCGAAGTCGATACGCATCCCCTCGGCGACGAGCAGGTCGACCCGCCCCGCACGCTGGCGGTCGTCGTCCGAGTCGGAGGATCTGAGCATTTCCAGGGCTCGACGTCCGACGACGACCGCCGAAGCGCCGTGGTCACGCCAGAGCGCCTCGAGGTACTCGACGCCCATCCCGCCGAACCCACCGGTCACCAGCACCGTCGCGCCTTCGGACAGTCTGCGAGCCGTTGCCGGCGCTGCCGGCGTCCGGAGGAACTCCCCGTACAGCATGCCGTCACGCACGAGTGCGCGTCTGCCCTGCCAGAGCTCCTCCGAAGCGATCGCGAGTGCACGGGCCACATCGAGTTCGGCATCGCTGACGACGGTGAGCCGCAAGCCCGGGTTCTCCGCCTCCACGACACGGACGGCCGCGATGCGCGCATGGTCCATCGCATCGACATCGTGGTCGCCGATCGCTCCGAGTCCGGCCCGTACGAGCACGACGACCTGTCCGCCGGCCCGCACCAAACGCGGCAGCGCACGGGCGACCTCGAGGAATTCCTGCGCTGCCGCACGGACGGACGAGGGGTCCGACCGGACGCGCGGCAGCACGACCACCAGGTGATCGGCGCGTCCGGCGGACGGGGCATCTAGGCCGGAACGAGCGAGGAAGCTGACGCGATCCCGCTCCTCGACCGGGATCGGAGCGAGCACGGCAGCCCGGTCGTCCTCCTCCACGAGCAGGACGACCTCGCCCGTCGGCAGCCCGCCAGCCGGAGCCTCGACGCCAATCGGGTGGAGGTCGACCTCGGCACGGCTGGGCGACGTACCGGCGACGTACTCGCGCATCGAGTACCGGTCGATCGCCAGGACGAGTTCGTCACGGTCGTTCAGGATGGTGACGTCTGCGGACACGACGCGCGGGTCTGCACCCGTGTCGTATCGAAGCGTCGTGCGGGCCCGATTCGTGGCGGTCATACGAGCACCGGTCGCATGGGCGGCCCCGTAGGAGAGCGGGAGGAACTGACGCCCGACGGCGACTCCGCGTTCCCAGCTCATCGCACCGGCGAGCAGGTCGACGACGGCCGGGGAGAGGTCCCAGGCCTCGAGGTCCTTGGTGAACATCGGGTCGAGCCGGTGCTCGGTCTCGATGACCCGGTCGTCGCGGCGCCGGAGACCGAGCGGACGGCCGGTCGTGTCCCAACGACCCGAGAAGGAGAGCATGTCGCTGCTGTGGCCTTGGAGGTCCGCGTGCTCGGCGACCTCGAACGGAGCGACGGGAGCCACCGGGTACTGCTCGGTGGACGGCGCGATGCGGAACGTCGCGAACGCGGTGTTCGCCGTGCCCTCGCGCACGAAGACCTCGACCTCCAGCCGGCCGGCTTCGCCCCGTCGCACCTCGACGAACACCGTCCGCTCGTGCTCTACCTGCAGGAGCCCCCGGAACGTCATGCGGGTGAGCTCGTAGGCGGGTGTACCGAAGTAGTGGCGAGCGAGATCCGCGGCGAGCTGAGTGTAGGCGGTGCCGGAGAGCGTCGGGAGGCCGCCGATCCGGTGGTCGGCGACGCACCAACGTGTGAGGTCGAGGTGGACGGTGAAGAGGTCCACCGTAGGGCCGGCGAGGACCTGCGAGCCGATCAGCACACCGTCGACCGGCGTGCCGAAGGACGAGACCGCCGTCGGCGCGACCTCGTACTGCCGGACCGTCGCCCACAGGCGCTCACCTCGGAGGCGCAGTCCGGGTAGACCGACGACGTGACCGCCCGGGGCCTCCGCGACGGTGAGGAGCTCGTCGGCTCCGGCGACCGCAAGCCGGACCCGATCCTCCGTGGTCAGGATGCCCGGGACCGTCGCGGACCGCTCGATGAGGAACGCCGTGGTCGCGCGTTCCTGGTCAGTCCGGGTGCTGGCCGTTCCCCGGTGCACCTCGCCACGTTCCGGACGCCAGCCGCTCGGGTCCGTCGCTGCGAGACGTGCGTCCGTCAGCGCCGCGAAGAACCCGCGGTGGTCGGACGCCGTGAAGCCCAGCCGTTCGTCGAAGCGCTCCCGGCGGCCCACGAGCGTCGCGGCGACGTCGACGAGGGACAGGCGCTCGAGCTGGCCTCGGGCGTCCAGGAGGTCATCGATCCGGTCGAGGAGCTGCTCCGAAGTCGGTGCCGAGAGCAGGAACGGCAGCGGACCGTCGCTCTCGGTGGAGCCGACGTGCCGCTGTCCGGGCGCGGCTTCGAGCACCACGTGCGCGTTCGTGCCGGAGAACCCGAAGCTGCTCACCGCTCCACGTCGAGGGCCGCCGGTGGACGGCCACTCCTGCAGGCCATCCGGCACGTAGAACGGCGTGTCAGCGAACCGGACGAAGTCGTTGGGTGCGGTGAACGCGCTCGCTGGGAAGACCACACCTGAGTCGAGTGCGAGACTCATCTTGATGACGCCGCCGACGCCCGCGGCACCGACCGTGTGACCGACGTTCTCCTTCAGGGTCGTCAGTGCACAGGTGCCGAAGTCGTCGCGCCCGCCCTTCCGGAAAGCGTCCGTGAGCCCACGCACCTCGATCGGGTCCCCGAGCCTGGTACCGGTACCGTGTGCGTCCACGTACCCGATTGACCGAGGTGAGATGCCAGCCGTCCGGTACGTCTCCTCGATGAGTCGCGCCTGCGCCTTCGGATTCGGCGCGGTGAGCCCGTTCGACCGCCCGTCGCTGTTGATCCCCGACGCACGGAGCACCGCGTAGACGTGATCGCCCGCGGTAATTGCGTCACGGAGACGCTTCAGGACGACGATCCCGGCACCCTCGCCGAAGATCGTCCCCCGCGACTGGTCGTCGAACACGGTCAGGTAGTCACGGACGGTCTCTACCCCCCCTCGGTCGCCGAAGACGGAACCCTGCCGCGGCGCGAGCCCGAGCGCGACACCGCCGACCAGGGCGGTGTCGACTTCGCCGGAGGTCAGGGCTCCCCGGGCGATGTGCATCGCCACCAGCGACGAGGAGCAGGCGGTGTCGACAACGAGTGAACCACCGGTGAGGTCCCAGAGGTAGTTGACCCGACTCGCGAGGATGCCCTCCCAGGTGCCGGCGTTGATGAGCTCGGAGTCATTCTCGATCTCGCTGGCGTACGAACCGTCAACGGAGCGGTCCTTGCCGATGTAGACCGCTGTCCGCGTGCCCTTGATCTGCTGACGAGTGACACCCGCGTGTTCGAGTGCGAGGAACACATGCTTGAGGACGAGTCGGTGAGCGGGGTCGATGTACCGCGCCTCTGCCTCGGGGATCTCGAAGAACGCGGCGTCGAACTCGTCGACGTCGTGGAGGTAGGAGCCGCGCTGCTCGGTCATGCGGTCGAACACGGTCGCGGGATCGACGCCGAGGAACGCGGCGGATTCAGCGAGGTACCGATGGCCCTGCGGGAAGTACTCCTTCCGACCCTCCGGGAACGGAGCGAACCCGTTCCGGCCCGCCCTGAGCATGCGTTCGAACGAGAAGAGGTCGGGCGCTCCGGAGTACTCGCAGGACATCCCGACGACGGCGACGTCGTCCGGGAGCGCCTCCTCGAGGTACTTCCGACCGGTCAGCTCATCGAGCTTCCCCTCGGCGATCTGCTTGTAGATGTACTGTGCCAGTTCCATCGTCAGGCTCCCCCCTGCCGCAGCAGTTCCTGGATCATGGTGACGTCGACGACGTCGTGGTTGGTGGTCAACCCGATTCGGGTCTGTGCGTGCTCGATCTGGTCGGCGATCGTCGGACTCGAGAACAACGACGTCACGTCGAACACCCCGGGCAGGTGCGCTTCCAGGACCTCACCGAGTCGGACGATCGAGACGGAGTCTCCGCCGTAGTCGAAGAAGCTCCGGTCGGCTTCGAAGGCGATGTCACCGAGGACCTCAGCCCAAGCTCGCCGGAGGGTGTCCTCGAGTTGCGCCCGCGGATCGCCTCCCCCGCCCACGATCGACGGGGCAGACGCCCGGGTCGGGACGGACCGCCGGACCGGTGTCGGTTCCGGTCGGTCGTCGAAGACCGCGCCGGCAGCGGTCCCGCCGGCCTCGAGTCCGTAGACGGCCGCAGCGGCGAGCTCTGAGGCGGTGAACCGGTCGAGTTCAGCGAGTCCGAGCGAGGTCGTGACCCGTTCGAACACGTCGTCGCCCCGTCCCGCGGCCATCCCGGTCTCGGACCACCCACCGAGCAGGACGGAGCGAGCACCCTCGGACCGCGCCAGTGCGTGCTGGTAGGCGTTCGCAGCCGCGTACTCCGCCTGGCCGAGGGCGCCCGAGTACGCAGCGACGCTCCCGACGAGGACCACGTCGGCGTGGGCACCGAACTCGGACAGGACGTTCCTCGCACCGGTCGTCTTCGCCGCGAGGACGACGTCGAACGCGGCCCGGTCGGTGTGCACGTGAAGACCGCTCGCCGGCACCCCGGCGAAGGAGACAACTTGGTCGATGTCAGGGAACTCGCGGTGGATCGCGGCGAGGTCGGCCGCTGAGACGACATCCGCCCGGCGGTACGGCGTCGACCCGGGCGCGGTGCTGCTCCGCGCCGCGCGGACCACTCGGCGCCGTCCGGACCCCGCGACGTGTTCGGCCCAGGCATGACCGATGCCGTTGCTCGCGCCGAGGACGAGCAGTGTGCCGGTCAGTGCTGGTGCCTGCGACGGCTCGGGGACGGGGACGGACCGGATGGCATGGGCACGGCCGGACGGGTCGACCCCGACCAGCCCCACCGGGATCGTGTCGGTCTCGATTGCCGCGAGCGCCGCTGCCGTGGAGTCGACGACGGCGACGTCGAATACTACCTCGGTACGCATCGAGTACGCCGTGGCAGCGAGCGCAGCAGCGGAGGGGTCGAGTGGTGCAGCGATACCGAAGGCGCCCTCGGCCCGGACGACGACCACGTCCACCGGAGCAGAACGGTTCAGCTGCAGGAGATGGTCTGCCAACCGAGAACAGGCGTCCGCGAGCGGCTCGCTCGTCGCGGGGGCCTCGACGACGATGGACCGGCGTCCGCCGACAGCACCGCCGAGGCTCGGCACCTCTACGGGGACGATGTCGTGCCAGCGTCCTCCGCCGAGGATCCGCTGGTCACCGCGAGGAGAGCCCACGGCACCCTCGACTGTGTTCTTGACACGGTGGTCGCGTGCGGCGAGCAGCAGACGACCTGAGGCGTCACGGACGTCGACGTCGACGGTCAGCACCACGTCACCACGAGCGGTCCGCACACGATCGATCTCGCGTATCGACGCGACGACCTCGCCGTCGGACAACCCCGAACGGTCGAACCAGAGGGCACCAGTCGACCACGGGAAGAGCAGGCTCGTCGGCTCGAACGTCGCGTTGAGGGCGTTCAGCGCGGCATCGAGGACTGCCGGGTAGAAGTCGTAGGTCCGCGCGTTCGCCGCGTCGCTCGCGTTCGGACGGGCCCGGAGGACACCGGACCGGAACTCGGGGTCCCACGCGAGCCGGATCCCGACCTGCCAGCGCTCCGAGACCGAGACCGCAGCCGTGTCGTCACCCGAAACCGTGTCGAGTCCAAGTCCGATGAGGCCGGATTCGGGGACGGTGACCGCCGTGGAGGGCGCGACGGGCGTCTCGTGGATCCGGAAGGTCGCCCAGGTCCGCGATCCCATGTCGTCGCTGCGGAACCGCACGACCCCCGCACCGGAACGGTGCAGCTCGACGGACAGCGTCACGGTCGACACGGCGGCCACCGGTTCGAGGATGACCACGTCGGTCAGCTGCGTCGTACCGCTGTCGAACGGAGACCCGGACAGCGCTCGGTGGACGAGCTCGACCAGACTCGACCCGACGAGCATCGGCCGTCCGTCGACCACATGTTCGACCATCTCCCACGCGAGCTGCGGTGCGACGTCGACGACGTACACCCAAGACGACCCGAGGTCGATCGCCGTGCCGTCAGCGAAGGTGTTTCGCGCTGATCGGAACCAACGGCGTGCGGCGACCTGCCGGGGTGCCCGGCGCGATCGCGGCTGCAGCACTCCCGGCGTGACGACGGCGTGCGCGATGGTGCCCGTCAGACCGAACGCGCTGACGCCGACCGCACCGGGACGCCGACGCTCGGTCCCGGCGGGGACGTAGAAGGGGCTCTCGACGAATTGCGCGTCGTCGCGAGGTGCGACGAACGACGCCGCGGGCGGCACGACACCCGTCGTCGCGACGCCGAGCGCCACGACGAGCCCGAGCAGCCCGGAGGCAGCGTCGAGGTGCCCCAGGCTGGACTTCGGCGTCACGATGCCCACGGATCCGGGGCGGCACTCGGAGAACGCCGAGACACGCGAGAGTGACTCGAACTCGATGGCGTCGCCGACCGCGGTCCCCGTCGCGTGCGCCACGACGGCGAGCGGGAGTGCGCCATCGACAGCTGACCACGCCCGGTCGACGAGCTCGGTCTGCGCCGTCGGGCTGGGCGCGGCCATCGTCGGGGTCCTCCCGTCCTGGCCGACCTCGATGGAGGAGACGACCCCGTACCCACGACCGACGACACCGGTCCGACCGAGAACGACGCTGAGGACCCCCTCCCCGACGCTCGCCCCATCGGCGGCTCGGTCGAAAGCGAGTGTCCGGTCCGTGGCGGAGACGACGTCGATGACCTCGGTCCCACGCTCGCCAGGGACCACGAGGAGGTTGGCCGAGGTGACGACCGCGAGGTCGACCGCTCCGGCGAGGAGGTCACGGCGTGCCTGCGCCACGGCGACTAGCCCGGAGGAGCAGGCGGTGTCCACGACGACGGCGGGGCCGCTGAGGTCCAGGACGTGACTCACCCGCGCCGCCAATGAGGGCGCGAGTACGGCCAGGACGTCCGGCGAACCGCCTGCCGCTCGCTGGAGTCGCTCGTACGCACCGAGCTGTGCCGCAGAGGCACTCGCGTACACACCGATCCGCCGGGTCCGCTCCGCACCGTTGGCGATTGCGTCCTCGATCGCATCGGCGGACGACTCGAGGCACAGTCGCTGGTGCGGGTCCATCACCTCCGCCACCCGTCCGGCGATCCGGAACCGTGTCTCGTCGAACGCGTCGATCCGGTCGAGGTACGAACCGAGGTGGTGATCCTCCGGCTCGGTGGTGAGCAGGGCGTCGCGCAGTCGACGGACGCCGAACGCACCACGCCGCACGACGGCACGGCCGAGCGTGTCGAGGAGTCCGGCAAGATCGTCCGACCCAGGCACTCTGACGTCGATGCCGATGACCGAGACAGTGTCCGTCATGCCCATCGTGACCGCCAGCGGAGCGCATCGACGTGGCGAGCGAGTTCGGCTGCGTCGACACGCTTCCCCTCCAGGGCAGCGGTGAGGTGGACGATCAGCGAGTCGAGGTCGGTCGGTTTGCCCACCATCGCCCGGATGGCCTGGTAGGCGGGCAGGACCGTCGCCCGGTAGTGGGCGTCGTCCTCGTTCCGGTTCCGTGTCGAGACGATCGCCCCGAGGGCTCGTGCAGGCAGGTCGTAGTGCGTCTCCGCCTCGGCGAGGTGCAGGAGGTCGACGGCTGCTGTCTCGAGCTCCTCCGGGCCGGCGACCGACAGCGTCCTGGTGCCCTCGGCGCTCGTCATCCGGCCCACGACACCGTTCGGGGATGCGTCGATCACGACCTGCGCGCCGAGTTCGGCAGCGGCCCGGACGGAGCCCTCCCAGAGCACCGGCGCCTCGATCTGCCTGGTGAGTTCGTCGAGCAGCGACGTCCAGTCGAGCGGGGCCGCCGTGACGTTGCTGATCACCGTGGCTCCGGGCGTGAGGTCCAGCCGCACCGCAGCCGCCCGCTCGGCGAACTCGGCTGCGGCATCGGCCATCAGCGGTGTGTGGCACGCCGCGGGTACGGCCAATCGGACGACCCTGGTCGCGACTCGCGCTGAGAGCGCGTCAACCGCGGCGGCGCCGCCACTCACGACCACCTGGGTGGGACCGTTGCGGTTTGCAATCCAGACGTCGTCCAGGTCGGCGACGACGGCCTCGAGGTCTCGCGGCGGGTCGATGAGCGCCGCCATGGCCATGGGTGGCGCAGTGTCGACCACACGCTGCATCGCCTCGGCACGGATGGCGGCGAGCCGGAGGGTCTGCTCGATCGGCAAACCGGCGGCGACACCGACGGCCGCGATCTGTCCGACGCTGTGGCCGAGCACGACCGACGGCAGGACCCCGACACGATCGAGCCACGTCGCGAAGGTGGCGAGCGAACCGATGACCGAGACGAGCTGCCCACGTCGCGTGTCCCGCCCGAGGTCCTGCGACGCCCACTCCGAGGTCGGTTCGCCGAGGACCTCGTCCGCCTCCGCCCAGACCGCACGCGCGGCCGGGGCTTCCCAGAGGGAACGTGTCCTGGGGCCGGGGACGATCCCCTGGCCCGGGAACTGCATGCTGAGCTTCATCGGTCTCCCTCTCGGAGCGACAGGATCCGGCGGGTGAGCGCGCCGACGGTGTGATGGGTGAAGAAGTCGGAGAACGTGAGCACCGCGGTGCCGTCGCGTTCAAGCGCGTCACGGAGGTCGACGAGGGCGAGGGAGTCGAGTCCGACATCGGCGAGCTCGGTGTCGTCCTCGATCGGTCCGTGCCACTCGGCCACGTCCCGGATACGGGTGACGAGGTCCGAACGGATCCGTCCTTCCTGAGTTGTCTCGGTCACAGGGGTCCTCCGGTTGTCTCAGGTGCCGTGGTGCGCGGTGTGGTGGTCGCGAGGGTGAGTTCAGAGCGGATGAGATCGGCGAGGACCTCCACGGTTTTGGGCGGGAAACCGTCGCCCTCGATCGTGATCGTCTGCGTACCGCGGACGCCGTACGAACTGACGTGCAGCGGGTACTTCCGGGTCTGGCGGAACGGGTCGTCGAGCAAGACGACGTCGAGTTCCGGGTCGAGCTCCCGATCGAGCATCGACGTGGTCTTGCGGTCAACCATCACCACGGGGAACCGGACCGGCCTGAGCGTCGAGCGACCGGAGAACGCCTCCTGCCGGAGCGCCGTCACCGCCGTGTTCCCGAGGTCGGCAGCGGTGCCCGTCGTCCGCGGGAACTCGAGCAGGACGGTGCGCACGAACGACCCGACGTGTCCCATCTGCTCGAGACGGCGTCCGAGGACCGGCGATGCCACGCAAACACCTTCCACACCCGTCCACCGTGACAGCGCCAGGACAACCCCGCCGGTGAAGTCCGCCGGTGTCCGGTCCGGGCAGTCAAAGGTGACGCGCGTGGGACGACCGGTGTCGGTTCGCTTCGCCACGACTGCGGCGGTGAACGTCTCCTCGAGCCTCCGGTCCACGAGCTCCAGTGCGACGACCGGTTCAGCCAGGCCGAAGGGGAGGACCGGAGCCTGCTCGGTCCGGTACGCATCCAACAGCGCCCGGAGCACCAGGGCGACGGCGATCCCATCCGCGAGCGAGTGGTGGATCCTCACGTCCAGGTGCACGGTCCCGGTGCCGAGCTGTGACGTCAGGCCGAACCGGACGAGTGGACCGCCGAGCACGTCGAGGGGTGTCCGCATCACGTCCGCTCCGTCCTCGACGACCACCGGAACGTCGTGGAGGACGGCGCGGAGCGATCGCCCTTCGCGGGTGTAGCGGCGGCGGGTCCAGGGGTTCGCCGTTGAGAATCTCCGTACGGCGTCGCGGAGCCGCGGGATGTCCACGCCGGACCGGAAAGCCAATGTGAACGCGACGTCGTACGTCCCCGGCCGCCCGGCCCCGAGGGACGCGACGACGATGCCGCGCTCGGCCTCGGACAGCTCGGCGGGGAGTGCTGTCTCAGCGTGCACGGCACACCGTCCCGAGTGGCAAGGTCAGCAGGTCGAGTACGTCGACGCGCACACCGGCCTTGTCGAGCTGCCAGACCACGTCCATTGCGGCGATGGAGTCGCCGCCGAGCTCCACGAAGGTCGCCGAATCCGGTGCCACCTCGACCTGCAGGACCTCTCGGACGGTCCTGAGGACGAGATCGGCGCCGGCAGTCCGCACCGCCTCCGCGGCGAGCGCCCCGAGATCGGTCTTCCCGTTCGGTGTGAGCGGGATCCGGCTGACCCGCTCGACGACGGGTACCGAGTAGCGGGGCAGCACCGCGCGCAGCCCGTCCCGGACCTCGGCGCTGCTCGGCATCCCCGTGTAGTAAGCCCGGAGCTGGCCGTCGACATGCGCGGCCACGGCCTGTTCGACCCCCTCGATCCGAGCGGCGGCTGCCTCGACCTCCGCCAGGTCAACCCGGAACCCGGAGACCTTCACCTGGCGGTCACGACGACCGAGGTGGGTCAGGAGACCGTCCGACCGGCGGGCGACGCGGTCGCCGGTGCGGTAGTACCTCACGCCGGAGGCCTCCGTGACGGGGTCTACGGCAGTCGCGTTATCCCGGTAGCCGAGCATCAGGCCGGCACCGCCGACCAGCAGCTCCCCCTCACCGTCGACGACCGGGTCACCGGCGTCGTCAACGACGAGCACCGTCGCGCCGTCGATCGCGTGTCCGATGGGTACGTTGTCGTCGAAAACGCCTCGAACCGGCCACGCGGTCGCGAACACCGTGGTCTCGGTCGGTCCGTACACGTGGAGGAGCGAGGTCCGTCCCGCGAAGGCCCGGACATGCGGTGCAGAGGCCCGCTCGCCACCGAAGAGCACCAGCCCGACGGACGCCAGCGCATCCGGCGACCTCGTGGACAGCAGGTTAAACAACTGTGTCGTGAGGAAGAGCGTGTCCACCGAGGCGAGGAGTTCGTCGCCGTCAGGGCTGACGAGCCCCTCGACGTCGAGCAGCCGGACCGTGAGCCCGTTGAGCAGACCGCCGAGGATCTCGTACACGGATGCGTCGAACTGCATCGCGGCGAGCTGACCGATGACGCCGCCGTGGTAGAGCTCCGGGCGGTCGGCGATGTAGTGCACGCCACGGTCGGCGATCTGCACCGCCTTCGGCACCCCGGTCGTACCGGAGGTGAAGATGACGTACGCGAGGTCGCCGGGCTCGCGGACCGGGAGGTACCCACCGTCGGGTTCCGTAGCCGCCGCATCGCCGAGGTGCTCCTCGACGCCGAGCGGCTCCTCGAGCACTTGGACCGGCGAAATCGCGTCGTGGATCATCGCGACGCGCTCCTCCGGGTACGAGCGCGGGACGACGCAGAACGCTGCTCCGGCACGGAGTGTCGCGATGACCGAGACGATCACGTCCGTCCGGTCGTCCTGTCGGATGGAGACCACGCCTCCGCGACCGGCCCCGCCGTCCATCAGCCGCCGGGCCATCACCCGGGTCGTGCGCTCCAGCTCGACACCGCTGATCGACCGGGACCCCCCGACGACTACCGCCCGGTGGCCGGCAGCACGCAAGGCTTCCTCGATGCGTCGACCGAGGTCGACGTCAATTCCGACGCTGCTCCGTCCCCCGACAGGCTGTGTTCCAGTGATGCTCATCGTTCCCCCTCCGATGCCGTCAGCGTTGGCCGACGACGATCCTGTCCCCGGCGCCGAGCGCCGACACGATTTCGGACACGAGCGCCTCCGCGGTGCGGGCGCCCATCCGTCGGTCGTCGTACTCGCAGACCACCCGACTGCCCCGGCCGAGGTCCACGTAGCGGACGTGCACGACCGACTTGGGCACACGGTCGACCTCGACGTACCTGGTCGAACCGAAACTCTCGTACGAGAACACCGTGGTCGGGGCCTCGACGACGCGGTCCTGCTTGTGGATCCGCGGATCCGCTGTTGCGGTGGAGACAGCCTGAGCGCGCTCGGCGACCGTCCCGACCCCGATCCGGCGTTCGACGATGACGGGTGTACAGCCGACATACCGGTCCAGGTCGAGTCCCCACCGCCATGACTGCGTCACGCCGTACGAGGAACCGGAGAGGACTCGCTCCGCGGCGACCTCGAACGCGGCCTGGACGTGGGCCCGGGCGCTGACACGCGCTGCCCGTGCACCGATGACCACACTGTCGCTGTCGAGGTCGACGGACAGCCGCTCGGTCGAACCCATCCGCACGTCATCGACGACGGGGTCGCGGACGGGGTCGTCGGATGCCCTGACGGTGTCCTGTTCCCGTTCCCAAGCGCTGACCTGCTCCTGCACGCGCCGGACGTCCTCCGGGGTCGTCGGCGGTGTCTCCGTCCCGGCGAGGAACGCGGCCAACACCGGCAGGCTGGGGCCGTCGATGGCGATGTGGTGCATCTCCGCCGCGACGCTGACCTCTCCAGACCCGGCGCGGACCACAGCAGCACGGAACGGCACGTCCGGAGTCGCCCGGAGCGCACCGGACCGGAGCAGGGCGTCGGGGTCACCGACCTCGACGCCGACATCCGGCGTCGGGACCACACCGATCTCGAGCGTGAACGCGCCGCGGTCGTGGCGCGGACGGCTGCGGAGGGTGGCGAAGCGCTCGACGGCCTCGGTCACCCGGAGAGCCGCGTGGCGGACCCCGGTCCCGTCGGCCATCGGGAAGACCACCGGGACCCGGTAGGAGTCCCCGACGGACATCACGAGCATCTTGGTCTGCATCCCGGTCAACGGGGCGGTCGCCGTCATGCGAGCTCCTCGGCTACCTGGGTCGCGACGGCCTCGATCTCGGCAAGCGTGTAGAGGTCCCGCAAGCCGTAGGCGAGGACCTCCCGCACCGCTGACTCGACCACATCAACTCCGAGCTCGAACTTCGCGCCACCACCGGTGAACACGACGTCCGAAGCGAAGGACGACGGGGTGGCACCCGAGCGGACGAACTGAACGAGCGTGCGTGGGAAGGGCGCCCCCATCGAGCCGAGCTCCGTGGCAGTCAGGTGCTGCGCGGAGCGGGCGAACTCGAGGTCGTCACTCGTCGTCTCGGGCAGTTCTCGGTCATACCGGACCGGGAGCACCCGGGCGGTCGAGGCGACAGCTCGGGCACCACCGACGTCCGCGCGACCGGAGAAGCCGACGCCGACGGTCCCTGCCACCGCACCCGTCGCGAGTCCGACGACGCGCGCCGCGCGGTTCACGACCTCGGTGGCGCACGGCTGCCCGTAACGCAGCGGCACCCGGACGCGGACCTCGTGGTGGTCGCCGCGGGCGGGGCCCGTTCCGCGCCCGGCCGGTCTCGGGTAGGGCTGCTCCGCCAGTCGGTTGCGCCACCGGTCGACGGCGACCGCTCGAGCCGCAGCGAACTGCTCGGCGAGGTGTGTCAGCGACGGCTGCGTCGGGAGCGGTCGTCCGCTGAGCTCGGCGTCGATCAGACCGAGGAGTGCCCAGACGCCGGCGGCGTCCGCGATCCCGTGATGCAGGCGCAACTGCAGGGTGCGCTGTCCGCGGTGGACACCGGACCAGGCCAGGCGTTGTGGGGCACGCAGGGCGAGCCGAGGCGCTTCCTCGTCGACCGCACACCGGACGGTCGCCGCCCGCCGCGCCACGACCGTGCCGTCCGTGAAGTCGAGGGACCGCCCGAGCACCGGCACGGTAGCGAACACCCGGTCGACCGCGGCGACGAGATCGTCGAGGACCACGTCGTCCCGCAGCGCGCAGAGTACGTCGATCTCGTAGGTCCCCGGTGCTTCCGCCCGGAGCGCGTCGATGAATACGTCGAGCGCGTAGGGCAGCTCGACGAGCTCGGGGTCGTCGTGCCTCGGCACACTCGGGAGCCCGCTTCGGATCGCTCCCTGCGCGTCACCGACGGTCTCCCACGAGTAGTACGCAGCGAGCGGCATCTCGACCCCGAGATGGTTCGTCACCTCGTCACGGAGTGTGACGAGGTCGAGTGAGTCGAGGCCGAGTTCCCAAAGCGGCTGATCCGCTTCTGCAGCGAGTAGATCGGTCAGTGGCGAACGTGTCGCCTGCGGGGTCTTCACGGATACTGATCGGGCGAGTTCGTCGATCCCCCTGTCGAGGCCGAGTCCGAGTTCGGTGAGGATCGACGCGAGTCTGTCCTGCGCATCCGTCTGGGCACGGACGCTCACGACCACCTCGTCGGAGGCGGCGACGACCTGGACGTGCGAGCGGTACTTCTGCGTGTAGTCACCCAACCGCACGGTGACGATGTCCTCGTGGTCGAGTTCGGGCGCGGCGGCGAGTGACACCACCACGCCGTCCTGCACGTGCTCAGCCGGTGCAGCGCCACCGCGCAGGATCGCCGTCGGCACGGCCTCAGCGGCCAGGTGCCGTCCGTCGGAGAGTGCGATCAACACGGTCTGGTCGCCACCGCGAGGGGGACGCACGGCCAGGAGACGCTGGTCGAGTCCGGCGCGCACCGGTAGGCCCGGGAACGCCGAGGCAACCGCAGCTGCGAGCCGAGCGAAGGGGGTCACGGAGGGATTGGATGCGGAGATCGACGACCATGCAGCCGCAGTCAGCCGTTGTTCTGCGAGAAGGCTCGGATCGGGCCGGCCGGCCGGGGCTACGGGACCGAACGCGACCTGATCGTCGATGGTTCCGAGCGGGGGTTCGACGACCCCGTCGCCATAGGCCCGCTCGCCGGACAGGACGGCAGCGAAGTCCTCGAGGAATGCCTGCACGGCGGAACCGTCAGCGACGGCGTGGTGGAAGAGGAGGTCGACGGTGCTCCCGTCGTCCGCGACGGCGTAGCGGAACAGCGCCTGACCGGACGTTGCCCGCGACGTCCTGTCGAGCAGCCCGTGATCCACGTGGTGACGCCGCACATCGCCCTCGATGCGGACAAGTCGACCGTCCTGGACCACAGATCGGAGCGATGGCCAGCTCGTGAGCACGACACTGATCGCATCGTGCAGCGTCGCTGCCGAACGGTGACGAGTCTCCACCCGCACCGGTATGCCGTAGTCGGCCCCGTGCTGCTCAGCGCGCAGCACAGCCCCCATTTTACAGTCCACTTCGTGGCCCCCCGCAGCGAACATATCTGTCGATGCGGATTGCTCACAAGTCCCCCCACGTGCCCTGAACGCGGGTAGAACAATCAGTTCCAGGTCTGGCATGGTCCAGCGGAGGCCGGGGCGGACCGCTCGGCACCAGGGTCGACGTCACCGCAGGAGCAGCTTCGTCCGTCGCTGCGTCGCTCGCCAGGCAAGGAACACGACCACGGCAAGGACCAGGCCGAGGACGACCGGCACGATCGAGGCCTCGAGGCCGAACGCACCGCCGTTGAGCAGGGCGCTTCCTTCCGGCGTCACGGTGAGGACGCCTCGTGCGGCTTCACCGGACGTCGGAATGCCGAGCAGTGACTCCGTCGCGTTCCACCCGGCGTGCACGCCGATGGTGAGCCACAGGTCGCGTCTCCAGAGGAAGAGCAGGCCGAGCGGGAGACCAGCCTCCACCGCGATCGCCAACCCGCTCTGCAGCGACGCGTCGGGGTTGCCCAGGTGCGCCAGCCCGAAGAGCAGCGAAGTCACGAGGAGCGCCGGCACCCACCCGAGCCATGTTTCGATCGCCTGCATCATGACTCCACGGAACACCAGCTCTTCGAGCACCGCCGACACGATGACGAGCACCGCCACCCCCAGCGCGTCCTCCAGTCGGAACGGCGCGGGGCCGTCGATCCGAAAGCCACCCAGGGAGACGGCGGCACCGAAGGAGAGCGCGATGAAGCCCGCTCCGACCAGGCTGCCGACCACGATCGACCAGGCGGCGGCTCGTGGCCGCTGCGACAGTTCCGGGACCGCGCGGCGGGCCCACCGACGCATGACGACTGATCGGTAGAGCGCAACGGCCACGGCGGCGATCGCCACTGCCCCGACGAGCATGGCCACACCTGCTCCTGTCGGCGCCTCCCCCGAAGCGATCACGAGCGCCCCGCCGACCGAGTCGACTGCCAGCAGGAGCAGAACCCCGACCGATCCCCACACACCTGTTCGTTGCACCGGTACCTCCTGACGCCGCGACCTCCACGGACACCGGTTCATCCTCTGGGACATCCGTCTGCGACGCGTCGTCCCTTCGGATACTCAGCGAGAGTGCAATCGAAAGATGGAAGCGGCGACCATAACGCACCACGAACACAGGAGCTGGGAGTCCATGGCGTCCAGAACGATGGGTTCTTCGGAGAACCCCCGGACCCCAGCGGCGGTGCGGGAGCCCGCCGAAGCGTTCGACCACGACCTCGCCGAACTCGAGACCCGCTACGAAGACTGACCCGCAACAAGCAAGAAGGCCGGCCCCCGAGGGGGCCGGCCTTCTGTTGCTGCTGGATTCTTCTACATTCCACTCGGAATAGTTCGGATAATCCCTGGTGCGCGAGGGGGGACTTGAACCCCCACGCCGTTTCCAGCACACGGACCTGAACCGTGC
>Ga0265798_10002427_pt1 | contig 27616 bp, 20 predicted proteins | sample P3T30metagenome_FD_192430 | JGI IMG/M metagenome (GOLD analysis project Ga0265798, IMG submission 192430) | Plant litter microbial communities from East Loma Ridge, Irvine, California - P3 T30 | ecosystem: Environmental > Terrestrial > Plant litter > Unclassified | place: USA: California...
GGTCGGCAAGGTGGAGGCGGGCATCCCCGAGGACGATCCTCGCAATCCGGCCGTCATCGCCGACAACGTGGGCGACAACGTCGGCGATTGCGCCGGCATGGCCGCCGACCTGTTCGAGACCTACGTCGTCACGCTGATCGCCACGATGCTGCTGGGCGCCCTCGTCATCGCCGATGCGCCGCAGGAGGCGATGCTGTATCCGCTGCTGCTGGGGGCCGTGTCGATCCTCGGTTCCATCGTCGGCTGCATGTTCGTCAAGAACAAGCCGGGCAAGAAGATCATGTCGGCGCTGTACACGGGCCTGTGGTGGTCGGCGATCCTGTCGCTGATCGGCTTTGCCGTCGTCACGTGGCTCTTGTGGACGGACGACACGATGCGCTGGAAGATGATGGGCGCGACGGTCGTCGGCATCGTCCTCACCGGCCTGATGGTCTACATCACGGAGTTCTACACGGGCACGGACTTCAAGCCGGTGCGCCATATCGCGGACGCATCGACGACCGGGCACGGCACCAACATCATCGCCGGCCTGGGCGTGTCGATGAAATCCACCGCCTGGCCCGTGCTGGCCGTCTGCGTGGCGATCCTCGTCTCGTTCAAGCTGGCCGGGTTGTACGGTATCGCCATCGCCGCCACGTCGATGCTGTCGATGGCCGGCATCATTGTCGCGCTGGACGCGTACGGTCCCATCACCGACAACGCCGGCGGCATCGCCGAGATGGCCGGCATGCCCGACTCCGTGCGGGCGATCACCGATCCGCTGGATGCCGTCGGCAATACCACCAAGGCCGTCACGAAGGGCTATGCCATCGGCTCGGCAGGCCTGGCCGCGCTGGTGCTGTTCGCCGACTACACGCATGCGCTGGAGTCGGTCGGCAAGACGATGACGTTCGACCTGTCCAATCCCATGGTCATCGTCGGGCTGTTCATCGGCGGCCTGATTCCCTACCTGTTCGGGGCGATGGCGATGGAAGCGGTGGGCCGCGCGGCGGGCGCCGTCGTCGTCGAGGTGCGCCGCCAGTTCCGCGACATCAAGGGCATCATGGACGGCACCGGCAAGCCGGAATACGACAAGGCCGTGGACATGCTGACGGCGTCCGCCATCCGCGAAATGATCGTGCCGTCGCTGCTGCCCGTCGTCGTGCCGATCCTCGTCGGCATGCTGCTGGGCCCCGCCGCGCTGGGCGGCATGCTGATGGGGACCATCGTCACGGGGCTGTTCGTCGCCATTTCGATGACGACGGGCGGCGGCGCCTGGGACAACGCCAAGAAGTACATCGAGGACGGCAACCATGGCGGCAAGGGATCGGAGGCGCACAAGGCCGCCGTCACGGGCGACACGGTGGGCGATCCGTACAAGGACACGGCCGGTCCCGCCGTCAACCCCTTGATCAAGATCATCAACATCGTGGCGCTGCTGCTGGTGCCGCTGCTGCCGACGACAGGCTGGCTGGCCGTATCGGCCGAGCCGCTGCTGGCGCACGGCCCGGCCAGGGCGCAGGTCGCGACGGTGCCGGCCGCGCCGCCCGCCGCGCGTGAACCGGCGCGCTGACGGCGGTCGCAACGGTGCGGCGCGCGTGACGGAGGCGGGCGTATCATCGAACGCCATTCCAGGAGCGTTCCATGACCTTGATGATCCGCCGCCAGATCCGGGCCGCCGTGCTGGCGGCGCTGCTGCCGTGTGCACTGTCCGCAGGGGCGGCGCCGCAATCCGCTGCCGAACGGGAAGCGTACGCGCGCCTGCCCGTCTGCAAGCTGCGGCCGGACGGGCGCGGCCTCGCCGTCGAGCCATGCCGCACCGCGCCGGCTCGGCGGCCGATGCCACGCCGGCCCGTGCCGCTGCAGGTCGAGCCGACGCCGCGCATTACGCCGCCGGAGGCTGCGCCGCAGCCTTCAACGCCTGTCACGCTGTTCGAACTGACGCCCCGCACGGGGCCCACGGCAGTCGTCACGCCGGCGCCCGGCACGTCCGTCACGCCGCCGCCTTCTCCCTACGTCAACCACGCGCCGGGCGCCTTTGCCGCGCCGCCGCCGGGCGTCAGCCAGCCGGTGCCCGCCACTTGCGGCGCCGGCGGCTGCCGCGATGCCGGCGGCACGCAGTACAACGGCGCGCGGGTGCTGACCAGTCCCACCGGACGGCTGTGCAGCAGTGCCGGCGGCGTCGTCACCTGTATGTGAACAGCGCTTCCTTCGCGCTACAATGTGGGTTGACGTTAACGTAAACGTCATCCACCACGAAGGAGACACGAACAATGCAAATCAGGGACAACGTATTCATCATCACCGGCGGCGCGTCGGGCCTGGGCGCCGCGACCGCGCGCACGCTGGCGGCGGCCGGCGCGAAGGTCGTGCTGGCGGACGTGCAGGAAGGGCCGGGCCAGGCGCTGGCCGACGAGCTGAAAGGCAAATTCATCCGCTGTGACGTGACGTCGGAGGCGGACGGCCAGGCCGTGGTTGCCGCGGCGACGGCGCTCGGCACGTTGCGTGGCCTGGTCAACTGCGCCGGTGTCGCGCCGGCCGTGAAGACCGTCGGCAAGGACGGCCCCCATCCGCTGGACGTGTTCCAGCGCGCCGTCAACATCAACCTGATCGGCACCTTCAATATGTGCCGGCTGGCGGCCGACGCGATGGGCAAGACCGAAGCGGCGGAGCAGGGCGAGCGGGGCGTCATCATCAACACCGCTTCCGTTGCCGCGTTCGACGGCCAGATCGGCCAGGCAGCTTATGCGGCCTCGAAGGCGGCGGTGGCCGGCATGACCTTGCCGATGGCGCGCGACCTGTCGCGCAGCGGCATCCGCGTGATGACGATTGCACCGGGCATCTTCGAGACGCCGATGCTGCTGGGGATGCCGGCCGAGGTGCAGGACGCGCTGGGCAAGATGGTGCCGTTCCCGCCGCGGCTGGGCAAACCGGACGAATACGCCCACCTGGCCAAGGCCATCATCGAGAACGTGATGCTGAACGGCGAGACGATCCGCCTGGACGGCGCGATTCGCATGCAGCCGAAATAAGGTAGCATTCCACGGTCACGAGCGCGCCGGACCGCCGGCGCGTTTTGTATTGTGGAGAACCGATGATCAGCTTCAAACACCTTGCCCTGGCCGTGGCATTGGCCTGCGCCGCCGCGCCGGCGCTGCATGCGCAGGACGCCGGCCAGCGTCCAGTTCCTGAAAAATCCGCCAACAGGGCCGCCCTGCAGGCTGCCCCCGAAATCGCCACCGGCTATGCGGAGAAATCCGGCTGGACCGCCAGCAAATTCATGGTGGCGGCCGCCAATCCCCTTGCCACCGAAGCGGGTTACCGCATGCTCAAGCAGGGCGGCAGCGCCATCGACGCGGCGATCGCCACGCAGATGGTGCTGACGTTGGTGGAGCCGCAATCGTCCGGCATCGGCGGCGGTGCGTTCCTGCTGCTCTTCGACGGCAAGAAGGTGCATTCGTACGACGGCCGCGAAACGGCGCCGATGGCCGCCACCGAACGGCTGTTCCTGGACCAGGACGGCAAGCCCGTGTCGCGCGAGACGGGCGTCGTCGGCGGCCGCTCCACCGGCGCGCCGGGCGTGCTGCGCATGCTGGAGCTGGCGCATAAAAAACACGGCAAGCTGGCGTGGGCGAAGCTGTTCGAGCCCGCCATCGAACTGGCCGAAAAAGGTTTCAATGTCAGCCCGCGCCTGAACGCACTGCTGAAGTACGACCAGCGCCGGCTGCCGCGCGACCCGGTCGCCGCGGCATACTTCTACGACACCGCCGGCCAGCCGCGCCCTGTCGGCTACCTGCTGAAGAATCCCGAGCTGGCGCGGGTGCTGCGCGAAGTGGCGCAAGGCGGCGCCGACGTGTTCTACACGGGGCGCGTGGCGCGCGACATCGCCGCCAAGGTGGCGAACCATCCGACCAACCCGGGCCTGCTGACGGCGACCGACATCGCCAATTACCGCCCGCGCGAACGCGATCCCGTCTGCAGCGACTACCGCAAATGGAAAATGTGCGGCGCGCCGCCGCCATCGTCGGGCGGCATCGCGATTGCCGAAATGCTGGGCATCCTGGAGAGCACTGACATCGGCGCACACAAGCCGGTCAATGGCGTGCCCGACGCGCAGGCGGTGCACCTGTTCAGCGAAGCGGGCCGTCTCGCCTACGCGGACCGCAACCGCTACGTTGCCGATACCGACTTCGTGCCGCTGCCGGGCAACGGCATCGCGTCGCTGCTGGACAAGCGCTACCTGGCCCGCCGCGCGGCGCTGATCGGCACGCAGTCGATGGGCAGCGCGCAACCGGGCACGCCGCAGGGCATGCAGGTGGCGTGGGGCACGGACACGGCGATCGACAAGCCGTCGACGTCGCACCTCGTGGCCGTCGATGGTTACGGCAACGGGCTGTCGATGACGACGTCCGTGGAAGATGCATTCGGCTCGCGCCAGATGGTCGATGGGTTCATGCTGAACAATCAGCTGACCGATTTCTCGTTCGACGCGTTCGATGCCAACGGCCCGATCGCCAACCGCGTCCAGCCGGGCAAGCGTCCGCGCAGCGCCATGTCGCCCACGCTGGTGTTCGACAAGGCGACCAATAAGCTGGTGCTGGCGACGGGATCGCCGGGAGGCTCGGCCATCATCAACTACGTGGCCAAGGTGCTGGTGGGGACGCTGGACTGGAACCTGGATGTGCAGCAGGCCATCAGCCTGCCGAACTTCGGCAGCCGCAACGGTCCGACGGAGCTGGAAGCGGGCCGCTTCCCCGCCGCCACCGTGCAGCAACTGATGGCACGCGGCCACGAGGTGCGCGAGTTCGAGCAGAACTCCGGCCTGCAGGGCATCCAGCGCGTGCGGCGCGACGGCAAGGAGGTCTGGTTCGGCGGCGCCGACCCGCGCCGCGAAGGGATCGTCAAGGGAGACTAGGCGGCCACACGGCACGCGGCCGCGGCGGGACGTCGTGCGCTTCCGGCCCCACCGGCAGCCCGCGCCACGGACGATTTGCAACGGTCGGACGCAATCTTCAAATGCGCTGGCACGGGCGTGCTCGTGGCGGGGCGGCGGGTTAGCGCCCGGCCCCGCATGGGCACGATGTATTCACCAGGCCTGGCGTGATTTTCCCCATCCCTGTCAACCAACGGCGCTCGCTCACGTTGTGCAGTTACGGCCGTCGGTTTTGGCGCACGGTTTCCTGTCACCGGAGCCCCTCATGATTCGTCAGAATGCCGGGCTCGCGGCATTGATCGATGCCGCAATTATTCTCAGGGAAGTCTTCGATATTGCCTATGCCAGGACGCTTTTGCTGAGCGGCGGCGTGCCATCGGACGTGGTCGAGCGCGTACTGGACGGCCTCCCCGCCGAACGACGAAAAATGCAGTGGCGTGATAGCCACGGCTCGGATCAGATACTCTAGGAAAGCGGTGATGTATTCTTGGCGGCGTTTTAGCCCTGAGAAAACACACGCATTGGTCAGGACGAATTTCCGCCACCAGCAATAGATCAACGCTTCCCCAGGGCAAGCTCTCAAGATCTGTCGGCGCTCCATCTTGTGCCGCCCGGCCATACGTCGCGCAGCGTTTGCGTCGCCCTACACAAACCAATACCCTATTGCGCGTGGCGGGTCAGTCCTCGAACTGCTTCAGCTGTGCAAAAGCCGTCACCGTTTTCGCTCTTGCGGCATTCACTCGCTGAAAAAGTTCGGTGGCAAGCAAATGGTAGACTTCGACTTTCGCGCATTGCGCCAATTCGTGCGCTACGGCATATTCCTCTGCAGCCGCGGTCGCATAATCGCGAAAAGCCGATTGCCCGTTGGATCGATAAGTTTTCATATACGCCTTCAGATTTACGCGGCAGGATGGTGAGGTGAGGCGCAGCTGTTGCCTGGCGGCTGCCGATTTGTCTGCAATAACAGGCATGTGGCGGTGATTGATTCCATTGCAAGCAAAATATCGGTAAATCGGAGAATATGCCGCGCGATAACGGCGGGTGTGGAGGCTGGCATCCTCAGCCGAATATGCCGTTTTTCAGCAGGGTTTTACTTTGGCGGCGTCAGTGTTGTGTGCATTCGACGGCGATCTTGCGGCGCCTGGCCTCGTTCGACCATGCGCGAGCCGGGTTGCCGGCGCCGCTGTTGCAGCGCTGCACCAGCGGACTGTGTGAGGGCTTTCGGCGTAACGGGCGCTGTCGCGCCGTGTTACCCTTGGTAAATGGGAATGAAAAAGAAGACCGGCCTGATACTGACCGGGGGCGGCGCCCGTGCCGCGTACCAGGTCGGGGTCCTGCAGGCAATCTCCGAGATATTGTGCGACGCCGGCTGGCCGCCGGCCAGGAATCCGTTTCAGATCATCTGCGGCACGTCCGCCGGCGCCATTAACGCGACGGCGCTGGCCTGCCGCGCCGACAATTTCGGCGAGAGCGTGCAGAAGCTGATGGACGTGTGGTCGCACATCGCCGTGGCCCAGGTCTACCGGGCCGATTCCCTTGGCGTGCTGCGCTCCGGCGCGCGCTGGCTGTCGCTGCTGTCGTTCGGCTGGCTGCTGCGCAAATGGCACGCCGCGCCGCCGTCGTCTCTTCTGGACAACACCCCCCTGGTCGACCTGCTGCACCGCATGCTGGACCTGCCGCGGCTGGACACCGTGCTGCAGGAAGGGCTGCTGCACGCGGTGGCCGTAACGGCATCGTCGTACACGGGCGGCCAGCACCTGACGTTTTATCAGACGGCCGCCGAGATCGCGCCGTGGGTACGCATGCAGCGCGTGGCGCTGCAGGACCAGATCGGCGTCGAACACCTGCTGGCGTCTTCCGCGATCCCGTTCATCTTTCCCGCCACGCCGCTGTACCTGGGCGGCCACCGCGAATACTTCGGCGACGGTTCGATGCGCCAGCTGGCGCCGATCTCGCCGGCGATCCACCTGGGCGCGGCGAAGGTGCTGGTCGTGGGCGCCGGACGCCTGTCGGAAACCGGGCGCCCGGCCATCGAGTCGGCCCGCTATCCCAGCCTGGCGCAGATCGCCGGCCATGCGATGTCGTCGATCTTCCTCGACAGCCTGGCCGTCGATATCGAACGGCTGAATCGCATCAACCAGACGCTGTCCGTGCTGCCGCCCGAGCTGCTGGAGAAGACGCCGCTGCGGCCCGTCCAGCTGCTCGTCATCGCGCCTTCCGAGCGGCTCGACGACCTGGCACTGCGCCATATCGACAGCCTGCCGGCGCCCGTGCGCACGCTGCTGTCCGGGATCGGCGCGACCGAAGTGCGCGGCGCCGCGCTGGCGTCCTACCTGCTGTTCGAAGCCAGCTACACCAATGAGCTGATCCGGCTGGGCCAGCGCGATACCCAAGCCCGCCGCAGCGACGTGCTGGCGTTTTTCGGATCCTGACGATGATGGCGATGTTGCGCGACCTTTTCCGCGATTTTTTCCGCGATTTTTTCCGCGATTTTTTCCGATACCTGCTGTGTGCCTCGCTGTTGCTGACGGCCGCGCTGGCCCATGCCGCGCCGGCGCGCACCTTGCGCTTCGAGCAGCTGGGCGTGGCCGACGGGCTGGCGCAGGAGTCGGTACTGTCGATCGCGCAGGACCGCCAGGGCTTCATGTGGTTCGGCAGCCAGGGCGGCCTGTCGCGCTTCGATGGCTACCGCACCGTGGTCTACCGGCACACGCTGTCCGATCCGCACAGCCTGGCCGAGAACTGGGTGCGTGTCGTCCATGTCGATCCGGCCGGCCGCATGTGGGTCGGCACGGACAATGGCCTGGACCTGTTCGACCCGCTGACGCAGCGCTTCACGCACTACCGCCCGGAGGAACCGGAGCAGCGCGGCAACGGCAACCGCCACGTGCGCGCCATCATCGACGACGGCGCCGGCGGCCTGTGGGTCGGCACCGCGGACGGGCTGCAGCGTTTCGACCCCGCCACCGGGCGCTTCGCGCTGTGGCACAACGAGGTCGCCAATCCGCGCAGCCTTGGCCACGACCAGGTCAACGCGCTGGCGCGCGACAAGGCGGGCCGGCTGTGGATCGCCACGCCGGCCGGCGTCGACATGCTGGCGCCGGGCGCGCAGGGCTTCCGGCATTACCGCATCGAGTCGGCGCCCGGCCGTCCCGTGGCCGCGCAGGCGCTGCTGGCGGACCGGGACCAGATGCTGTGGGTGGGCACGCACGAAGGCGTCGAGCGCTGGCAGCTGGGCCCCGGCGGCACCGAGCCGCGCCGCGAGCGTCTGGACGAAGGTCAGGGCATGACGCCGGGAACGGTGGCCACGCTGTTCCAGGACATCGAAGGCACCGTCTGGCTGGGCATGCGCAACCAGGGCCTGCTGCGCTGGCTGCCGGAGTCGAAGCGCTTCGTTCAATATCGCCACCAGCCAGGCGATCCGCACAGCCTGGCCGACGATTACGTTGCCGCGCTGTTCCGCGACCGCGTCGGCACGCTGTGGGTCGGTACCTGGTACAACGGCCTGAGTCGCGTCGATCTGGCCAGCGGCGGATTCGCCCGCCTTGTCAAGGACCCGGACCAGCCGCGCTCTCTCAGCGACAACCGTGTCTTCACCATCGCCCAGGCGGACAATGGCCGGCTGTGGGTCGGCAACAAGGATGGCCTCAGCCTGCACGATCCGTCCACCGGCGAGAACTCGGTTTTCGCGCTGCCGCGCAGCGAGAACCTGCGCACCGAGGGACAGGTCACCGCGCTGTGGGCGCGGCGCGACGGCATGCTGTGGGTCGGCTCGCGCACGGGCGTGCGCCAGTTCGATCCGGTGCGGCGCACGTTCGGTCCCGCGCTGCTGGCCCATGGCGACCCGGAGACGGACGTGGTGCGCTATCTCTACCAGGATGGTGCCGACATGCTGTGGGTGGCCACCAAGGCGGGCCTCGTGCGGCTCGATCCCGCCACCGGCGGCGTGCTGGTGTTCCGCCATGACCCGGCCGATCCGGCCAGCCTGTCCGACAATATCGTCCGGCCGATCCTCGAGGATCGCCGCGGCGACCTGTGGGTGGGCACGTTCAACGGCCTGGACATGCTCGACCGCCGCACGGGCCAGTTCCGCCACTTCCGCCATGACCCGAACGACCCGGCAAGCCTCAGCCACAACGAAGTGCATTACCTGTACGAGGATGCGAAGGGCACGCTGTGGGTGGGCACGGCGTCGGGGCTGAACCGCATGGAACGCCGGCCGGACGGCAGCGCCAGGTTCCGCCGCTACCTGCGCCAGGACGGCCTGGCCGACGATGCCATCGCGGCCATCCTGGCCGACCGCTCGGGCAAGCTGTGGCTGTCGTCGAACACCGGCGTGTCCAGCCTCGATCCCACGTCCGGCCGCGTCAACAACTATTCCGGCGTGGACGGCACCATCGAGGGCGCCTACTTCGACGGCTCCGCGCTGGCCGCGCAGGACGGCACGCTGTACTTCGGCGGCTTCAACGGCATCACCGCCTTCGATCCGGCGCAGATCCGCTCGAACACGATGGCGCCCCCCGTCGTCATCACCGACTTCCAGATCTTCAACCGTTCGCAGCGGCCGGGCGAAAGCGACGTCGACGGCCACGCCGTGCTGACCCACGCCATCGAGTACACCCGCGCATTGACGCTGCAGCAGGACGATTCCGTGTTCTCGCTGGAGTTCGCGGCGCTGCACTTCGCGGCGCCGCAGCGCAACCGCTTCGCCTATCAGCTGGTCGGCTTCGACAAGAACTGGGTCAGCACGGATGCGGACAAGCGCTTCGCCACCTACACCAACCTCGATCCGGGCGACTACGTTTTCCGCGTCAAGGCGTCCAACAAGGACGGCGTCTGGAGCGAGCCGGCCACGCTGGCGATCACGATCCTGCCGCCCGTCTGGAAAACGTGGTGGTTCCGCCTGGTGGTGGCGCTGCTGGTGCTGGGCGGCGCGTTCGCGCTGTACAAGGCGCGGGTGCGGGTTCTGAGTCACCAGCGCGCGCGCCTGGAACAGCAGGTCAGCCTGCGCACGGCCGAAGTGGAAATGAAGAACCGCCTGCTGCTGGAGCAGAAGCGGGAGCTGGAACAGCGCGACGAACGCCTCAGCCAGGCCGCGCAGCGGGCGGAAGACGCGACCCGGCAGAAGTCGGAATTCCTGGCCAATATGAGCCACGAGATGCGCACGCCGCTGGCCGGCGTGATCGGCATGCTGGGCTTCGCGCTGCGCGACGAGACGCTGCCCGGCACCACGCGCGAACAGATCGAGCGGGGCCAGGCCAACGCCCAGTCGCTGCTGTCGATCATCAACGACCTGCTGGATTTTTCCAAGATCGAAGCGGGCAAGCTGACGATCGAGAAGATCGACTTCGCGCTGGCGGCGACGGTGGAAAACGTCGTCAGCCTGTTCGAAGAGCAGGCGGCGGCGCACAGCATCGAGTTCCGTGTCGAATTCGGCGCCGATCTGCCGCCGTTCGTCGTGGGCGACCCCACGCGGCTGCGCCAGGTGCTGGTCAACCTGGTCGGCAATGCGTTCAAGTTCACGCAGCGGGGGCAGGTCACGTTGCGGGTGGAGCGCGCCGGAGAATGCGACAGCGTGGACGCCGAGGCATGCACCCTGATCCGCTTTACCGTGGAAGACACAGGCATCGGCATTCCGGAAGCGGAGCTGCCGCGCCTGTTCGAGAAATTCGAGCAGGCCGACGCCACGACCACGCGCCGCTACGGCGGCACGGGCCTGGGCCTGGCGATCTGCCGCGACCTGGTGGGGCTGATGGGCGGCGCGATCGGCGCCGTCAGCACCCCGAACGTGGGCAGCGTCTTCAGCTTCACCTTGCCGCTGCGCCGCGGTATCGCGCCGCCGCTGGTGCCGCACGTGCCGCGCGCGCCGCACAGCCACCAGTTGCGCGTGCTGTGCGCAGAGGATTTCCCCACCAATCAGATCATCGTGCGCATGATGCTCGAGGAGCTGGGCCACAAGGTCGATATCGCCGGCAACGGCGCGCTGGCCGTGGCGGCGTGCGCGCAGACGCGCTATGACCTGATCCTGATGGACGGACGCATGCCGGAGATGGATGGCCCGGCCGCGACGCGCCTGATCCGCGCCGGCGGCCCGCCCGAGGCGCCCGTGCGCGACCAGGGCCTGATGATCATCGCGCTGACGGCCAACGCCAGCGAGGAAGACCGCAGCCGCTACCTGGCCGCCGGCATGGACGACTTCCTCACCAAGCCGATCGACGAAGGCGCGCTGCATTTCCAGCTGTCGCGCGCCATCGAGCGCCAGCTGCAGCGCGGGATCGCATTGGCGCCGATGCCGGGCCGCAGCGAGGCGACGCGACCCAGCGTGGCGGACCTGGACGCGATGTTCGGCGTCGACACCACCAGCACCGCGCCGCCCGCCGGCGCAGTGGCAGGAAGCGGCGCGGAAGAGGGGACGGACGCGGAGCGCGTCGCGTCGGAAAAGGCCGCGGCCGAAGCCTTGCGATTGCGCCTGCGCGACGCCTTCATCGCCGACCTGCCGGGCCGGCTGGACGACCTGGATGCGGCGCTGGCCGCGGCGGATGCCGATGCGGCGGGCCGACTGTTCCACGGCATGAAAGGCAGCGCGGCGTATCTGCAGGACATGGAGCTGCACGCTTTGTGCTCGGAGCTGGAGCGCGCGGCCGATCGCGCCCTGTGGCCGGCGATCCGGCACAAGCTGCCGCGCCTGCACCAGATGCTGGGCAGGATCGTGTCGCCGGCACGCACCGATTGACGCCGCCGATTGCCGCCACATTTACAGGCTTGCGCGTTGCGGGCATGATGTCGGGATGGAAACGCGAAATTGAACAACGGTCGTATTGAAAGAAGCGATGAAAGTACTGGTAGTGGATGACGACGTCGTGTCGCGCATGATGCTGATGCACCTGATCGACAGCAGCGGCAGTTTCGAGATCGTGGAAGCGGAAGACGGGGTGGATGCGTGGGAGCAGTTGCGCGCGGGGCTGCGGCCCGCCATCTGCTTCTGCGACCTGCGCATGCCGCGCCTGTCCGGCATGGAGCTCTTGCAGCATATCCGCGCCGATGCCGAACTGGCGGACCTGCCGTTCGTGCTGGTCTCGTCGGCCGGCGACCGCGCCACCGTGCAGCAGGCCACGCAGGCCGGCGCGTCGGGCTACGTCGTCAAGCCATTCGAGGCGGACCACGTGCGCATGCACCTGGCCCGGCTGCTGGGCGGCGGCGGGCGCGAACTGCCGGCGGAAGATCCGGCCGTGACGCAGGTGCGCCTCGGCATCGACGCCGCGCGGCTGCAGGCCTACCTGGCCGGCTTCGAGCAGCAGCTGGCGGTGGCACCGGGCGATATCGTCGGCCACCTGGAACGGGGCGACGAGCAGGGCGCGCTGGCGCGGCTGCAGCGCATCAGCGCCGGCTGCGCCACGCTCGGGCTGCATGGCGCCCTTGCCGCCGTGCGTGAAATCGAAAGCCGCGTGCTGGCGCCCACCGCCGTGCGCGCCGTGCTGGAGCAGGTGCTGCGCGCCGTGCAGCGGCAATCCACTGCCCTCTGAAGTGGTGGGGACAGGCACCGTTTTCAGGGCCTCCCGGCCCTGAAAACGGTGCCTGTCCCCGACGTAAAGTCAACCAACACCCGGTGGCCGATGCGCAACCGTTGAAGAGTCGTTGATGTGCTGGCAAACGTCGGGGACAGGCACCTTTCGGCGGGCCGGAGGCCCGCTGAAACGTGCCAGTCCCCAGAAACAAATACCTTGTCAGCATAATACTTTAAGCTTAAAGTAAAGCATCGCCGACCCTCCGGCTTTGACACCTGACAGGGGTGACCATGATCCCAGATGCACGCAGCGCCAGCGGCCATGTCGACACGTTTGCGCGGCAACACCTGCCGCCGAGCGAGCAGTGGCCCGAGCTGCTGTTCGAACTGCCGGAGCTGCGCTATCCCGACCGACTGAACTGCGCGGCCGAACTGCTCGATCATGCCGACGGCGCCCGGCCGGCGCTGCACGGTGCGCGCGGCACCTGGACTTACGCCGAACTGCGCGAGAACGTGGACCGCATCGCCCATGTGCTGCGCGGCCCGCTTGGCCTTGTACCCGGCAACCGCGTGCTGCTGCGTGGCGCGAATACGCCGATGATGGCGGCGGCAATCCTGGCCGTGTTCAAGGCCGGCTGCGTTGCCGTGCCCACGATGCCGCTGCTGCGTGCCCGTGAGCTCAGTACCATCATCGCCCGCGCGCAGGTGAATGCCGTGCTGTGCGCCGGCGACCTGTGCGCGGAACTGGAGCAGCTGCCCGACTGCCCGCGCACCATCCACTTCGGTGGCGACGATCCCGCCGGACTGGAAGCGCTGATGGCCGCCCAGCCCAGTGCTTTTACGCCCTGCGACACGGCGGCGGACGACGTCTGCCTGATCAGCTTCACGTCCGGCACGACGGGCGTGCCGAAGGGGACGATGCACTTTCACCGCGACATCCTCGCCATCTGCGACTGCTTCCCGCAGCACACGCTGCGCGCGCAACCGGACGACCTGTTCATCGGCACGCCGCCGCTGGCCTTCACGTTCGGCCTCGGTGGGCTGCTGCTGTTCCCATTGCGGATCGGCGCGGCGGGCGTGCTGCTGGAGAAGCTGACGCCGGAAACGCTGTTGGGGGCGATCGAGCGGTATCGCGCCACCGTCTGCTTCACAGCGCCCACGTTCTACCGGCAGATGGCGGCGCTGGCGCCGCGCTTCGACCTGGCCAGCCTGCGCAAGACGGTGTCCGCGGGCGAGGCGCTGCCGCTGGCCACGCGCAGGGCGTGGCAGGAGGTCACGGGACTGCGCATGATCGACGGCATCGGCGCCACGGAAATGCTGCACATCTTTATCTCCGCGGCCGATGATGATATCCGCCCAGGCGCCACGGGCAAGCCGGTACCGGGCTACCGCGCCTGCATCCTGGACGACGCCGGCCGTCCCGTCGGTCCCGGCACCATCGGCCGGCTGGCCGTGAAAGGTCCGACGGGTTGCCGCTACCTGGCCGACGAGCGCCAGAAGGACTACGTGGTGGACGGCTGGAACGTGACGGGCGACGCCTACGAGATGGATGCGGACGGCTACTTCATCTACCGCTCGCGCGTGGATGACATGATCATCTCGGCCGGCTATAACATCGCCGGCCCGGAAGTGGAGGATGCGCTGCTGCGCCATCCGGCCGTGGCCGAATGCGGCGTGATCGGCAGGCCGGACGAGGAGCGCGGCCAGATCGTCGAGGCGCACGTGGTGCTGCGGGGCGGCCATGCGGCGTCCGCCGCGCTGACGGCGCAGCTCCAGGAATTCGTCAAGAGCGAGATCGCCCCCTATAAATATCCCCGCTCGATCGTGTATGCGCAGGCGCTGCCGCGCACCGAGACGGGCAAGCTGCAGCGCTTCCGCCTGCGCACGACAACCAGCAAGGACGGAGCATGAATATCGTCTGTATCGGCGGCGGCCCCGCCGGCCTGTATTTCGCGCTGCTGATGAAAAAGCAGCACCCGGCGCACCGCATCGTCGTCGTCGAGCGCAACCGGCCGTACGACACGTTTGGCTGGGGTGTCGTGTTTTCCGACCAGACGCTGGGCAACCTCGTCGCCGCGGACGAGCCGACGGCGCGCCAGATCCTGCAGGCGTTCAATCACTGGGACGACATCGAAGTCCGCTTCAAGGGAGAGACCGTGCGCTCCGGGGGCCACGGCTTCTGCGGCATCGGCCGCAAGCGCCTGCTGAACATCCTGCAGGGGCGCTGCGAGGAACTGGGCGTGGCACTGGTGTTCGAGACGGACGTGGCGGACGACCGCGAGCTGGCGGCACGCTTCGACGCCGACCTGGTGATCGCCTCCGATGGCCTGAACAGCCGCATCCGCGGCCGCTATGCCGACACGTACCGGCCGCAGGTCGAGGCACGCCAGTGCCGCTTCGTGTGGCTGGGCACGACGAAGAAATTCGACGCGTTCACGTTCGACTTCCGCCAGACGGAGCACGGCTGGTTCCAGGCGCACATCTACCAGTTCGACGGCGCTACCTCCACGTTCATCATCGAGACGCCGGAAGAGGTATGGCGCGCGGCCGGCCTGGAGGCGATGTCGCAGGAGGAGGCGGTGCGCTGGTGCGAGCGGCTGTTTGCCGACCGGCTGGACGGCCATCCGCTGCTGTCGAACGCCTCCCACCTGCGTGGCTCGAGCATGTGGATCCGCTTCCCGCGCATCGCGTGCGAGCGCTGGGTCCACTGGAATGCGGGGGTGCCGATAGTGTTGATGGGCGATGCGGCGCACACGGCGCACTTCTCGATCGGATCGGGCACCAAGCTGGCGCTGGAGGATGCGATCGAGCTGGCGCGCTGCATGGCAGGCGAAAGCGACCTGGCTGCCGCGCTGGCGCATTACGAGGAAGTGCGCGCGGTGGAGGTGATCAAGCTGCAAAGCGCGGCGCGCAATTCGATGGAGTGGTTCGAGAACGTGCGGCGCTACACGGCGCTGGAGGCGCCGCAGTTCGCCTACTCGATGCTGACGCGCAGCCAGCGGCTGTCGCATGAGAACCTGCGCCTGCGCGATGCCGGATACGTGGCGGACTACGAGCGCTGGTTTGCCCGTCGCGCCTTCGATCAGGCCGGGTTGCCCGCGCCGGCGGAGCTGAAGATTCCGCCGATGTTCACGCCATTTCGCGTGCGCGAGCTGGTGCTGAAGAACCGCATCGTCGTCTCGCCGATGGCGCAGTACAGCGCCGTCGATGGCGTCGTCGGCGACTGGCACATGGTGCACCTGGGCGCCCGCGCGCTGGGTGGCGCGGCACTGGTGATGGCCGAGATGACGTGCGTGTCCGCAGACGCGCGCATCACGCCGCATTGTCCCGGCCTGTACTCGCCGGAGCACACGCGGGCATGGCGGCGCATCGTCGACAGCGTACATGGGATGTCGGACGCGGCCATCGGCGTGCAGCTGGGGCATGCGGGCGCGAAGGGTTCGACGCGGGCAATGTGGGACGGTATCGACCGGCCGCTGGACGATGGCAACTGGCCACTGGTGTCGGCCTCGCCGCAGCAATATCTGGACGGCGTGTCGCAGGTAGCGCGCGGCGCGACGCTGGACGACATGCGCCGTATCGAGGCCGACTTCGTGCGCGCCACGGTGGCGGCGGAAAGCGCAGGCTTCGACTGGCTGGAACTGCATTGCGCGCACGGCTACCTGCTGTCGTCGTTCATTTCGCCGCTGACGAATGCGCGCACCGACGAATACGGCGGCAGCCTGGAAAACCGCTGCCGCTTCCCGCTGCGCGTATTTGCTGCGATGCGCGCCGCGTGGCCGGCGCACAAGCCGATGAGCGTGCGCATCTCGGCGCACGACTGGGTCGAAGGCGGCATCACGCCGGACGACGCGGTGCAGATCGCGCGGCTGTTCCGGCAGGCGGGGGCGGACGTCATCGACTGCTCGTCCGGCCAGGTCAGCAAGCGCGAGAAGCCCGTGTTCGGGCGCATGTTCCAGGCGCCGTTCGCGGACCGCGTGCGCAACGAGGCGGGCGTCGCGACGATGGCGGTGGGTTCGATCTTTGAAGCGGACCACGCCAACGGCATCGTCGCCGCCGGCCGCGCCGATCTGTGCGCCGTGGGCCGGCCGCACCTCGCCAATCCGGCGTGGACGTTGACGGAAGCGGCGCGCATCGGCTACACGCTGACGGCGTGGCCGCGCCAGTATTTGCCGGGCAAGCAGCAGCTGGAGCGCAACCTGGAACGGGAGCGGCAAATGGCGGCGGCGGGAGCGGGCTTGACGCCGCAACAGGTGGCGGCGAAGCTGCTGGAAGGGTAAAGCGAGGACAAGGAATGCAATTGAACGAATCGAATGAAGCCGGCGGCGCCCAGGAGCTGGACCTGGCCAGCCGCCTGACGGACGACCATCACCAGTCGCTGAAGCTGTGGCTGCGCATGCTGTCGTGCACCGTCAAGATCGAGAACGAGATCCGCTCGCGGCTGCGCGCGCAGTTCGGCGTGACGTTGCCGCGCTTCGACCTGATGGCTCAGCTGGAGCGCCATCCCGAGGGGCTCCGCATGGGCGAGCTGTCGAAGCGGATGATGGTCACGGGCGGCAACGTCACCGGGATCACGGACCAGCTGGAGAAGGAAAGCCTGGTTGTGCGCGTGCCCGACCCGCGCGACGGCCGCGCCTATACGGTCAAGCTGACGACGGCCGGGCGGCGCGCGTTCGGCCGCATGGCGGCCGTGCACGAGGAATGGATCACGGAACTGCTGCAGGACATGCCGGCCGCCGACAAGGGCCAGCTGATCGACCTGCTGTCGCAGATGAAAAAACACCTGGTCGCAAGGGATGACAAGCCATGAATTATCTGCACGGGCAGCCCCACGCGCTGCCGGGACACCGCATCCGGCTGGCCGATTACACGGCACGCCATTTCCTTTTTACCGTGGAGGAGGGCGTCGCCACGTTGACGCTGAACCGGCCGGAGCGCAAGAACCCGCTGACGTTCGATTCGTACGCGGAGCTGCGCGACCTGTTCCGCGCGCTCGCCACGGCGGATGACGTCAAGGCCGTCGTCATCCTGGGGGCGGGCGACAACTTCTGTTCGGGCGGCGACGTGCACGAGATCATCGGCCCGCTGACGCAACTGGACATGCCGGGCCTGTTGACCTTTACCCGCATGACGGGCGACGTGGTGAAGGCGATGCGGGCGTGCCCGCAACCGGTCGTGGCGGCGATCGACGGCATCTGCGCCGGTGCCGGCGCCATGCTGGCACTGGCCTCCGACATCCGCTTCGGCACGGAACGCAGCAAGACGGCGTTCCTGTTCACGCGCGTCGGCCTGGCCGGCTGCGACATGGGTGCTTGCGCATTGCTGCCGCGCGTGATCGGGCAGGGGCGGGCGGCGGAGCTGCTGTACACGGGCCGGTCGATGTCCGGCGTCGAAGGCGAACGGTGGGGCTTCTTCAACAGCCTGCACGCGCCGGAAGAAATGCTGGCAGCGGCGCAGGCATGTGCGCGCGGGCTGGCGACAGGGCCGACGTTCGCGCACGGCATGACGAAGAAAATGCTGCAGCACGAATGGAATATGGGCGTGGACGAAGCCATCGAGGCGGAAGCGCAGGCCCAGGCCATCTGCATGGCGACCAACGATTTCCACCGCGCCTACCACGCGTTCGTGGCGAAACAGAAGCCGGCCTTCGAAGGAGACTGACGTGGCGGACAAGACTTACCTGGACTGGCCGTTCTTCGCACAAGGCCATGCGGCGCTGGAGCGCGAGCTCGATGACTGGGCCGCGCGCGAGATGGCGCACGTGCACGACACGTACGGTGCTGACGTGGATGGCGCCTGCCGCGACATCGTGCGCCGCCTCGGCGCGGGCGGCTGGCTGCGTCACGCGGTGGGCGGCACGGCGTGGGGTGGTGCGGCCGACGCCATCGACACGCGCGCGCTGTGCCTGATCCGCGAGACGCTGGCGCGCCACGAAGGCCTGGCCGACTTCGCGTTTGCCATGCAGGGGCTGGGCTCCGGCGCCATCAGCCTGTTCGGCACGCCCGCGCAGCAGGAGAGCTATCTGCCGCGGGTGGCGCGGGGCGAAGCGATCGCCGCCTTTGCGCTGTCCGAACCGCAGGCCGGATCGGACGTGGCGGCACTGCGCTGCGCTGCCGTGGCCGATGGCGACCATTACGTCCTCGATGGCGAGAAGACGTGGATCTCGAACGGCGGCATCGCCGACTTCTACGTGGTGTTTGCGCGCACGGGCGAGGCGCCGGGGTCGCGCGGCATCAGCGCGTTTGTCGTCGACGGCAATACGCCCGGCCTGACGATCGCGGAACGCATCGCCGTCATCGCGCCGCACCCGCTGGCGCGGCTGCGCTTCGAGAACTGCCGTATTCCCGCAACGCGCCGCATCGGCGCGGCGGGGCAGGGCTTCAAGGTGGCGATGGCGACGCTGGACGTGTTCCGCACGTCCGTGGCCGCGGCCGCGCTGGGCTTCGCGCGGCGCGCGCTGGACGAGGCACTGGCGCATGCGACGGCGCGCGAGATGTTCGGGCAGACGCTGGCCGGCTTCCAGCTGACGCAGGCGAAGCTGGCGTCGATGGCGACCGGCATCGATGCGGCGGCGCTGCTGACGTACCGGGCCGCATGGCAGCGCGACCAGGGCCGGGCCGTAACAAAAGAGGCGGCGATGGCGAAGATGACGGCCACCGAGACGGCGCAGGAAGTCATCGACGCGGCGGTGCAGATGTTCGGCGGGCTGGGCGTCGTCAGCGGCCATCCGGTGGAGCGCCTGTACCGCGAGATCCGCGCGCTGCGCATTTATGAGGGCGCGACGGAAGTGCAGCAGCTGATCATCGCGCGCGAGCTGCTGCGCGCGGCGGAGGCGCCGTGATGGAAGTCCTGCAACCGCCCGGGTGGGCCCGGCCGAAAGGCTACGCCAACGGCATCGCCGCCAGCGGCCGGATGGTGTTCGTCAGCGGCATGATCGGCTGGGATGGCGACGGCGTCTTCCACAGCGACGATTTCGCCGCGCAGACGCGCCAGGCGCTGGCCAACATCGTGCAGGTGCTGGCCGAGGCGGGCGGGCGGCCGGAACATATCGTGCGGATGACGTGGTATGTCGTCGATCGCGAGGAATATCTTGGCGCGCAACGCGAGATCGGTGCGGCGTACCGCGACATCATCGGCCGCCACTACCCGGCGATGACGGCCGTCGCGGTGAGCGCGCTGATGGAAGCGCGGGCGCGGGTGGAAATCGAAGTGACGGCGGTCGTCCCGTAGCGTCGACTTGTTGTCGGAAAAGCTGCGTTAAATGCAATACAATACCAAATTATTATTATTGAGCGTTCCGACGCGATCAGTCCATGACCCTGACACCCTTGCAAGCCGACACGCATCGATTCTATGGCCGGTCCAGCACCGCATTGGTCGTGCGTGGTTTCCTGACGAACCGGACGTTCCGTCCGCTGATCACGCTGCGCTGGTGCCAGAATCTGCGCCGCAGTGGCGTCGGGCGTCTGTTGCTTCCGTTCTGCAAGGTGTTGCACCGGTTTGCCACGCATAACGCGTGCATGGACTTGAGCTGGGCCACCGTGATGGGGCCAGGGGTCGTGTTTACGCATGGTTGGGGACTCGTCGTCAATCCAGGGGCGCGGATCGGTGCCAACGTCACGCTGTTTCACGGTGTCACGCTGGGGCGGCGCGATCGTATCGCGGCGGACGGCACGCGGCAGATCGGCTACCCGACGCTGGAAGATGAAGTTTGGGTCGGGCCACACGCCGTGATCGTCGGCGGCGTCACGATCGGCCGGGGCAGCCGTATCGGCGCAGGGGCGTTCGTTACGCAGGATATTCCACCGTACAGTGTCGTTACCGGTAACCCGGCCACTATCGTCAAGTCGCAATGCACCCCGGATGTCTGGAATCCGGCGCCCGTCGGCACGGACTGACCGCCGAGGGGCGCGCGATTCCGCAAAAACACCGCACACGGCGCATCGCTGCGCAGTGATTTCCGGGTGCCGGGTTACAATCAAGCTGTGTTCGCTTGATGTATTCTCGGAGGCTATATGAAGGCTTTATTGAAGAGTATCGTCGGCATCTGCTCGGCGGCGTTGATGGGTGTCGGGACCCCTGCCAATGCAGGCTTGCTGATCCCTTCCGATGAGCAGAGGCTTACCGCATGGCTGGGTGAAGGTCCGATCAGCCTGAGCGCTCTTTACGCCAAGCAGGCCGGCGACAACGCCGCCGACTTTCACGCGGCGGTGAATGGCAAAGGCAAGACAATATTCGTTGCCGAGGTTACGACGCAGGAAGGCGCCAGCTTCCTGGTTGGGGGGTACAACCCGCGTAGCTGGAATTCCAGCGGCGGCTATACGATAACCAGCGCTAACGCGGACCGCAAGGCATTCCTGTTCAATCTGACGACGGGGACACTGCACCGCCAGATGCTTCGTGGCGTGGGCATGGAACAAATCGGCGCGTACCAGACGCTTAACGACGGCGCCCTCGGGCCCACGTTCGGCTCGGGTCACGATTTTTCCATCAGCGAAGACCTCCAGTCGGGTTATTCGCTGCTGTATTCGTACGCCGACGCCGGGCTGGTGAACCTGAACCGCAGTATCGCCGACGGCGCGCTGTATCGTGGCATGGACGATCTGGCCATCAGCCAGCTGGAAGTCTATTCGGTGGCGGTGGTGCCCGAACCAGCGCAGATATCGCTGCTGCTGGGTGGGCTTGCCGTGCTTGCCGTGGCGCGGCGGAAGCGGCGCTGACCCAGGCCGGGCGTCGGCAGGCGCCTGACGGTGCCTGCCGCTGACACTGATGGTCAGGATGGGCCTCCGGCAGCTCTCCGGTTGCCGCAGTCGCTCGCGCTCGCGTCAGTTGGTCGCGCACGGCGGCCCATATGACCGCGTGCAGCTCGCAAGGCCGCTTCGTGCCGGCATTCACCGGACAATCTCGTAACGTGGGGATGCCGCCGCGCGCATCCTGCTTCAGGATGGCCAATCGCGCCGTGGAAACTCTGGCGCCGGCTGCTGGTCCCCCCGACTGGAATCGAACCAGTATCCCACGCTTAGGAGGCATGTGCACTATCCATTGTGCTACGGGGAGGACGCTGAGCGAGCGCAATTATAGCCGACCGGCCGGCAAATGTTAGTGTCCATGGCGGTCTGTCGGTACAATGCCGGCTTCACGCATTGAAAGCAGGTCATCATGGCAGTCATTTCCCTCTCGCAAGCGCAGCTGGCCTTCGGTCACCACGCGCTCCTCGATCACGCCGAATTCTCGCTGGAGACCGGCGAACGCGTCGGGCTGATCGGTCGTAACGGCACCGGCAAGTCGTCGCTGCTGAAAATCATCTCGGGCCGCCAGAAGCTGGATGACGGCCTGCTGGTCATGCAGCAGGGCGTCCAGATCGCCTATGTCGAGCAGGAGCCCCAGTTCGAGCCGGAGATGTCCGTGTTCGACGCCGTCGCGTCCGGGCTGGGCGAACTGCCGGCGCTGGTCAAGGAATACGACGCGCTGACGGGCCAGTTCGGTCAGGGCGACGACGACGCGCTGATGGAACGCATGCACGACATCCAGGTCAAACTGGATGCGGCAGATGCCTGGAGCATCAATAACAAGGTGGAGCAGACGCTGGAGCGACTCAACCTGGGCGCGAATGCGCTGATGAAGACGCTGTCCGGCGGTATGCAGAAGCGCGTGGCGCTGGCCCGCGCGCTGGTGGCCGGGCCGGACGTGCTGCTGCTCGACGAACCGACCAACCACCTGGACTTCACGTCGATCCAGTGGCTGGAAGGGCTGCTGCGCGACTTCAAGGGCAGCGTGCTGTTCATTACCCACGACCGCTCGTTCCTGGACAATGTGGCGACCCGTATCGTCGAACTGGACCGCGGCCGGCTGATGTCGTATCCCGGCAACTTTACGACCTACCAGACCCGCAAGGCCGAGCAGCTGGCGATCGAGGAAATCGAGAACGCCAAGTTCGACAAGTTCCTGGCGCAGGAAGAAGTATGGATCCGCAAGGGCGTGCAGGCCCGCCGTACCCGCGACGAAGGCCGCGTGCGCCGGCTCGAGCGCCTGCGCGAACAACGTGCGGTGCGCCGCGACCAGCAGGGCCAGGTTCGCCTCGAGGTCACGTCCGGCGAGCGTTCCGGCAAGATCGTTGCGGAACTGGAGAACGTCGGCAGGCATTTCGGCGACAAGGTCATCGTGCGTGACTTCACGACGACGATCCTGCGCGGCGACAAGGTCGGCCTGATCGGTGCCAACGGCGCCGGCAAGACGACGCTGCTCAAGCTCATCCTGGGTGAGGATCAGCCCGACAGCGGCACGGTCAAGCAGGGCACGAAGCTGCAGGTGGCGTATTTCGACCAGATGCGCACGCAGCTGAACGAGGAAGCCAGCCTGGCCGATACGATCTCGCCCGGCAGCGAATGGGTCGAAGTCAATGGCCAGAAAAAGCACGTGATGAGCTATCTGGGCGACTTCCTGTTTGCGCCGGAACGCGCCCGCTCGCCCGTCAAGACGCTGTCCGGTGGCGAGCGCAACCGCCTGCTGCTGGCACGCCTGTTCGCCAAGCCGGCCAATGTGCTGGTGCTTGACGAACCCACCAATGACCTCGATATCGACACGCTGGAGCTGCTCGAGGAGCTGCTGGAAGAGTACCAGGGAACGGTATTCCTCGTCAGCCACGATCGCATGTTCCTCGACAACGTCGTCACGCAGGTGATCGTTGCCGAAGGCGGCGGCGTGTGGCGCGATTACATCGGCGGCTATACCGACTGGGAACGGGTGCGCGCAACCGCGGCCGCGGCGGTGCGCAAGCCCGAGGCGAAGGGCGACGGCAAATCCGCAAAGGCTGCCCCGGCGGCGCCGGCGGCGCCGAAAAAGAAGCTGAGCTTCAAGGAGCAGCGCGAACTCGATGAGCTGCCGCAAACGATCGCATCGCTGGAGGCGGAGCAGGCGTCGCTGAACGTTATGCTGACGGACCCGGATCTTTACAAGAAGGGGCCGGCCGAGGCCAAGCTGTTGCAGGAACGCATGACGAAAATCGAAGATTCGCTGATGAAGGCGCTGGAACGCTGGGAAGAAATCGAGTCGCGCGCCAGCTGAAGGCCGTTTGTTTCATTTCCGTTACGCACGATTGTTACGCTACAGGTCGGCCAAGTTGTTGTAAAATTTGCCAAAGTGGCTGCGCTGGGTCGGCCATCTTGACGGAACTTGGAAACACCTATGACATTGCCGCAGCGCTCGACCAACACCCCAGCCGCAGTACCCCGGCGCGCCGACGCGCCCGCTGGTGGTGCTGTCGCGCGTATTCTCCCTTTTGCCGCCTATATCGCGTTTGTCGCCATTGCTGACGGTCTCAGCTGGCTGGGTATGGCGGATCGCGACTTGCGCTGGCTGTACGCCGTCAAGATCGGTGTCGTGGTGGCGCTGCTGCTCGCGTTCCGGCGCTCATACGTCGAGCTGGCCCGTCCTGCGATGAGTGCGGCGACCGCCGCCTTGTCCGCAGCCGTCGGCGTGGTCGTCCTCCTGCTGTGGATTAACCTCGATGCGGGCTGGATGCAGATCGGCGCCTCCGCCGGTTTCGATCCCGGCAATGGCGCAGGCGGCATCGACTGGCTGCTCGTGGCCATCCGGCTGGCTGGCGCCGCACTGGTGGTGCCGTTGATGGAGGAACTCTTCTGGCGCTCTTTCCTGCTGCGCTGGCTCGAGGAACGCGACTTCCTGAATGTCGACGCGGCCCGCGTTGGCATGCGCTCCGTGCTCGTCACGGTCGTGCTGTTTGGCTTCGAACATAACCTCTGGCTGGCCGGCATCGTGGCCGGTGTCGCGTACAGCTGGCTGTACATGCGTACCAAAAACATATGGACTGCGGTCCTGGCCCATGCGGTCACGAACGGTCTGCTTGGCGTGTGGGTAATACAGACCGCCAGCTGGACTTACTGGTAATATTGCGGGATAGACAACAATTGAGTGCTAATAATGCTGAGTGATAAGTCCAACGTTGTAAGGTATGCGCCGATCGCCTTTGCCGCGTGGCTGTGCTGCGGTGCCGTCCAGGCGCAGATCAGCGATACCATCCACCCGATCGCCGTCATAGGGTATACGTATGACGACAATCTGCTGCGCCTGGCCGACAACGTTGCTCCCGGCGAGCAGCGGTCCTACCGGATGAAGTCCGCGCAAGCCGGACTGTTGTTCGATCGGCAGATCAGTCGCCAACGGTTGACGGGCCGCGCCAAGGTGTCGCGCGTCACCTTCGAACATTTCGACCAGCTCGACTATAACGGCAAGGATTTCGCGGCCGACTGGGCCTGGCAGCTGGGTAACCACCTCAACGGCAATGTCGGCGGCACGTACGTTGAAACGCTGACCTCGTTTACCGATTACCACAGCGACGAGCGCAACGTGAGAACGCAGAGCTCGCGTTATGGCAATGCGGCGTGGCGCTTCCACCCGAGCTGGCAGGTGCGCGGCAGTTTCGTGCGCAACAAGTTCGAGTACGAATTGCCGGCGCAACGCCTGAATAACCGTACCGAGGACATCAGCGAAGCGGGCACCGATTTCCTGGCGGCCAGCGGCAGCAGGTTCGGTATCGTGGCGCGCCGCCTGGAAGGGAAGTACGACACGCCGCGCGTGGTGAACGGGCAGCGACTCGATGACGATTACGTGCAGGACGAGCTGAAGGCCAATGTCTACTGGCTGGCCAGCGGCATCACGCAGGTGCAGCTGCTGGCCGGATACGCCAAGCGCAAGCACGACCGCTTCACCAGCCGCGACTCGAGCGGCGCGAACGGCCGGGTGACGGTGAATTGGGCGCCGCTCGGCAAGGTCCGGTTCACGGCGGGCGCCTGGCGCGAGTTCGCGGCGGTCGAGAGCTCGATCATCACAAACAGCCTGAACAAAGGTTTCAGTGTCGGTGCGACCTGGGATATTTCCGCCAAGGTGCAGGCGAGCGCGACGGCCCGCCGCGAGAAGCGTCAGTTCGAACAGACGTCCGCGGTGATCTTCACGGGTGACGGCGACGACAAACTCGAGGGCAACACGGTGACGCTCGTCTGGGCACCGCTGCGCAGCGTCCAGCTCAGCGCCAGTGGTTTCCTGGACAAGCGTACGGGCAGCCGCCTGATCGGTTCCAGCGACTACCGCGCCAAGGGCGTGTCTCTTAATGCCAGCTTGCAGTTCTGAAGAAGTTCCCAATGACAATCAACGAAATTCCACTGATCTCTTTTTTTCAGCGTATCCTCGATCCGCTGATCATCATGGGCATGCTGTATGCGTCCTCGATGCTGTATGGCGAGCCCTTCACCGGCTATTCCCTGGTGCTGATGATCCTGGCGTTCTTTATCTCGTCCGCCATCTATCAGCACATCGACCCTTACCGCACCTGGCGCAGTGGCCGGATGCTGGCGTATTCGCGTGACGTGACGGTCGGGTGGGCGCTGACCGCAGCGGTGCTCGTCCTGCTGGGTTCGGTCAGCGGCCTCGATTACCACTATGAAGAGCGCGTCGTCCTGACGTGGTTTGTCGCGACGCCGTTTGTCCTGCTGGCGAGCCACCTTGCCGCGCGCAAGGTCGGGACCAATCCGGCCAGCGCCAGCGAAGTGCGCTCGGTGCTGATCGTCGGCGTCAACGACGTCGGCATCAAGTTCGCGCAGACGACCGAGCGTTACCCCGGTCTCTTCATGCAGGTACGCGGGTTCTTCGACGACCGGACGGCGGACCGCCACCCGGCGAACCTGAGCTACCCGGTACTGGGCAAGATGAGCGACGTGGCGGCGTTTGTCCGCGAGAGCAACATCAAGATGATCTTCATCAGCCAGCCGATCTCGGCCCAGCCGCGCATCCGCAAACTGCTCGACGAACTGCAGGACACGACGGCGTCGGTCTACTTCCTGCCCGATATCTATGTATTCGACCTCATGCAGGCCCGGTTCGACAGTGTCGGCGGCATGCCCGTCATCGCGATCTGCGAGACGCCGTTCACCGGATTCAACAGCCTGGTCAAGCGGGCCAGCGACATCGTGCTGGCGCTGATCATCCAGTTGATGCTGTCGCCGCTGATGTTGCTGATCGCCATGGCAGTGAAGATGAGCTCCCCGGGCCCGGTCATCTTCCGGCAGCGCCGCTATGGCCTGTACGGCGAACAGATCTACGTCTACAAATTCCGTTCGATGACGGTCACCGAAGACGGCGCCAACGTCGTCCAGGCAAAGAAGGGCGATCAGCGTGTGACGAAAGTGGGGGCCTTCCTGCGCAAGACGTCGCTGGACGAGTTGCCGCAGTTTATTAATGTGCTGCAGGGCAGGATGAGTATTGTCGGGCCGCGGCCCCATGCAGTGGCGCACAATGAGCAATATCGCAAGCTCATCAAGGGATACATGTTGCGGCACAAGGCCAAACCGGGTATCACGGGATGGGCCCAGGTCAACGGCATGCGTGGCGAGACGGACACACTGGACAAGATGGAAGCGCGCATCCGCTACGATCTCGACTACCTGCGCAGCTGGTCGTTGTGGCTCGACCTGTGGATCATCATCAAGACAGTCAAGGTGGTGCTGGCGCGCGAAAACGCCCACTGATAAAGGCGGTTTTAAGGATTTATTCAGGCATGCCCACCCGTAGACCGTTAGAATAGTGATAACGCAGCTTTGTCATCACGGCGACGGGACGCAAGGTGCAATATGTTGCCAAATTGCTTCTAGTGTGATAATTTTGCAAATGTTCAATCGCCCGTCATCGCGCGATATCAATTAATCGGAGGAGTAATCTTGAAAGACATCCAGCAGTCTCGGTTCAAACGCTCGATGATGTGCACTGCGGCCATGCTGCTGGTCGCGACGCTTGCCGCGTGCGGTGGCAAGGCAGAGAAAAAGCCGGGCCAGGCGCTCGCCAGCGTCAACGGTCAGGAGATCACGGTGTTGCAGCTCAATGAGGAGCTGATGCGCGCCAACGTGCCTGCCGCGCGTCAGGAAGCGGCGCGCAAGCAGATGCTGGAAGCGCTGATCGACCGCCAGCTGCTCGAATCCGAGGCTACCAAGGAAAAGATGGACCGCGATCCGAAGGTCATGCAGGCGATCGAGCGTGCCAAGTCGACCATCGTGGCGCAGGCCTACCTGCAAAAGCGGGTCTGCACGATTGCCCGTCCGACGGTGACGGAAGTCGAGGAATACTTCAACAAGAACCCGCAGCTGTTCGTCAACCGTAAGGTCTTCGACATGCGTCAGCTCGTTCTGGCCTCG
>Ga0265798_10002428_pt1 | contig 27605 bp, 29 predicted proteins | sample P3T30metagenome_FD_192430 | JGI IMG/M metagenome (GOLD analysis project Ga0265798, IMG submission 192430) | Plant litter microbial communities from East Loma Ridge, Irvine, California - P3 T30 | ecosystem: Environmental > Terrestrial > Plant litter > Unclassified | place: USA: California...
AATTGCGGTTCGGTATGGAAGATGCGTTGGCAATGTAAGTGTGCGCTTTGGGATGAGTGGTGGTGTTGCAGGAGACATGTTGTTGTTGTTGTGTGTCGAGGGGTGTGACTTCGGTGGGGATGCAGACGACATGGGAAGAAATGGTTCTGCGCACTAAAATGTGCACAGCGAGAATTCGAAAACAATGTCAAGAGATGAAAAAAGAAGAAGAAGAAGATTAATCAGTGTATCATTCCATTCGAAGAGATGCATGAACCCACACCGGTATCAATATCAGTATCAGTATCAGTATCATGCGCCTACCCAATATGCACATAATCATGCACTTATCATTTTGTCCCCATCCCACCCATAAACTCCAAGCTCATAAGCAAAAAGAAGAAGAAGAAGAAGAATGTGAAGAAAAGGCATAATGGGAATACTCTCGTATCCGATCATGCCTGTCTCCGATCGCCTGGTGTCCATGATATCAAGTCGGGTCATGGGAAGCTGGTCATGGTTTCTGGTCTCTGAGCGTCGGCGGGAGATGGTGTTAGGAGAGCCATGTCCTCTGCCTATAGAGGGATCTTCTCGGCTGTGAACTCCCACAGCATTTTGACCAGCGAGTCGGGGAGGGTGTAGAGGTCGACGTGGAACTCGCCGTCTGTTGTCTCGTTAGCCATGCATTCGAAGATATCCCTTCCCCTTCTCTTGCCCCAGGAAAACTCACTCTCAACATCGTTCTTGGTGTACGTGTCGCTCGTCTTGTTGTCATGCACCATCGTAACCACATGCAGCAAGTCGTCCTCGCCCAGCTTTTGCAGCCCATCCGCCAACTTCTCCATGTCCACGTTCTTGTCGCGCTTGCTCTTCTTCTTAGCCGCGTCCTTGCCGCGCACGCCGTTTGCGTCAGCGGCGCCGGATTCCGCGAGGAGAGCGACGAGCTCGGGCTTGGGGTTCTTGAAGGTCTGTAGAACATTCGTTAGTCGCGTTCGGTATCCATAATCTCGTCCTTCGTTCGGTAGATATAGATGGGGGTACTCACAACCTGATGCTTCGCCTCATACCGCTCACTCTGAAAGTTCAAGTCATGCGCAAGCGTCATATCCCCGCCCTTGAACGCACTCGTAAGCACAATCGTCATATCGAACTCGCCCCACCCCTTCTCGTTGATCCGGAACGGCGCGCCCTTGATCACCTGCTTCGGCCGCTCAAACGACGGGTGCAGGTTGTACGTCGCCTTCTCGAAGACGGACGCGTTGACGTGCTCGCCGTGCTCGTCGAGCAGCCAGATCTCGATGCTCCACGTTCGCATCGGGTAGCCCTCCATGGGGGAGGGTTCCGAGCTGTGGTGCGTGTTAGCGGTCTTGCGTGCGGAATGTGTGCGGTTGGGGGCAAGCGTACGTGGGCTTCTGGTGGGTGATGAGCTTGACCCATCGCTTGATCTGCGCGACTGTTAGTATGGCTGTGCGGCGCAAAGGTGATGGTGTGGACTTGCGTCGGGCATTTTGCTTGTTGGTGGGGATGTGTCGCCGGTGGGGAGGGAGAGGTGATGATTGGGGGTTTGAGGTCGCTTGAAGAGAGGTGCTGGGCGGTGTTTGGGTGCAGAAGCGCGCTCAGTAAAGTAAAGTAAAGTTGTGGCTGGTCGCGAGCGCGGCTGCACGTCGCGGGGAGCTTTGTCCTTGGCGCAAACGATCAAGCTTCACCACCACCTGCACGCGCGGGACAGCTGCCTGCTGCAGGGTCTAGTCATGGTGACCCATTGTTTCACGGCATGTCTAGGTGAAGTCATATTGTATGACAGGTAAGAGAAGACAATCATTGGGGAAGCCGTTCTTGGGCGATTTTTGTTGCTATCTAGTATGTGCAGGGTATGGGAAGCGCTCTATGGCCGTGATATGATGCCCGTCGTCCCAAATGTCGACGCTTGTTCCGTCATGCGTGCATGTCATGAACGTCCTTCCGTCCTTCGTCCATCGTCAAACCAATTCCAACAACAACGGTTCCAGTCTACTGCTCCGACTTGCCGAACAGCGCTTCATTCTCCTGCTGGGCCTTGATGAAGGCCTCCTTGAAGCCGTTGGCGTCTGTGATGTACTGTTAGACTACAATCTTGGTGTTTAGCAATGCTGTGCTTACTCTCGCTGTTGGCAAAGCGGATGGCCAGAGTCTGAGCCTCGGGCTCGCCCTCGCTGACATCGGCAGCCGCGTTCCACACCCAGCTGCGGTCGCTGCCAACGTTGGGCGACAGCTTCATGTCGGGGACGACTATTGCAATCTCAGTATGCATCCCACAGCCAATGTACCATGTATCATACCGTAGTGATTAGCGCAGACCTTGAGCGTCTTGTCGCGGCGCATGACCAGACGGGTCTTGCCGTTCTCCTTGTGCTTCAGTAACCGGACGTCGCCCGTGCCCCGCTCCTTCCACTCCCGCGACTCGCGATCGAACTTGAACAGCTTGGCGCGCATCTTGAACGTCTGCTCCTCGAGCTCCTCGTTGGTCTTGGTGTCGACCTTCTCCGTCAGGTGCACCACGGGCGCGAAGTCGACGTCGGGCTCCTGCTGCTCGGGGTCGTCCTCCTACGACACGTCAGTATACTGCCAGCAATCTGTATGCGCCCGCACGTACAGGCTCGGCCTTCTTTGTGGCGCCCGAGGGCTCGTCGGCGTCGTCGACCTCCTCCTTCTTGACCTTGGCCGGACCGCCACCAAACATGGAGAAGACGTTGTCCTTTGCGGCTGTCGCGGCCTCGGTCACCTTCTCCGTGATGGGCTTGTCATCTGTGCTCGCGCTCGCAGTCGAGGTAGTGTCGGGCTTGTTGGCGGCGATGCCGGTGGTGACCTTGTCGGTCTCGTCCTTGACGAGCGTCGCGGAAGGGTTGGCGAACTGGTCCGCCGCGGGGTCTGGTTTGGCAGCTTCGGACATGGTGCAGGTCGAAAGCAATGTGTGTGATTGGGTTCAAGAGTGAGCGGGCTGACTCGAAAAAATGTGGTCGAGGTGTCAGGTGTCACGGTGTTGTTGATGTTGTCTACGCTGCACACCTAGGATTTTGGCTCGGAAGCTGCAATAGAGGGGCACACGGGTTTTGTCCATGCCTAATTCGTACTCGGTGCCTTGCGCTAGCACGTGCGTCACGTTCACTCGCCCCTCTCACACCGCTCTGATGACTGTCATTCACAAACGTAAAAATGAGGAAGTTAAAGGTACGAAACATTGGTATTTATGCAAATGAAATTGCTACGCACGCCCTACTTGGTGTCCCGATACGAGCTCCTGGTATAGACATGATTTACACCAACCAACCGAACGCCATATCGTTAACCTAGTGTTATTCTCAAGTGTTGCCAGCTGAAGATCCTACTCTTGACCCGGGTATAAGTCCTCAGCCCAACTCCCGAAAATACAATATTCCATAAATGTCAGCCCGGAAACGCCGCCGCCCATGGTCGAACGAAACCAAAGGAAATTCTTCCACATGCGCCTTCCTACAGTCATTGCTGGCCTCGCACCTTGGAGCAGGCCCAGCTCTCCTTATCCTCACGAGATACGCCTGTCGCTTTCTCTACCTTGCATCGCACACGCAGTGCGTTCTCCCTGGCCCTCAGCATTGTTGACGACCTTCGAACTGGCGCAGTGGCTTTCTGCACGCTACTCCATGCTGCTTCTGGGACCTCGTTGACCGTGGCGTGCAGAACACGACCTACGCTATCCGTGACGGTATTACCGCCAGACTGGAGCAACTGGCTCATAGCTCGCAGTTGCCCACCCCATATCTGGAGAGCAAAGTCGACATCGACTGCTGATAGCATGTCTTGTATTCTGGTAGACGACACGTTCAGGCGGTGCTGCGTCTCCACGACTCTCTGCATGGCTGTGTCGAAGTATTGAGCGAGAGTCGACTTGTTCTGTCCGAGTGTGATTTCGAAGGATTGCTGGAGAAGAGGTTTCGAATAGCTTGCGATACTGACGTTGAAAGTTCCGAACGGCTCTTGTTTCTCGAGATCGACAATGTACACTCCGCTGATGGTTCGGTTGAAGCGCACTGGAATGGGCTGAGAGCCGCGTGTGACCTTGATCTGGAGTTGTGGCTTCTTGCGAGCGTTCAGGATGTCCTTGTGAGGCACGAGCGTGAATTGCTGGCTGGTAGTTGTTTCGATCGTGAAAGGTACGACCTTTGGACCCTTCTTCTTGTCTGCCTTCTTCGCCTTCGGTTGCTTCGGGACCACGCTGAGGCCGCTAGAGGCAGATGTGATGGCAGGAGGTGCAACCGTGGACATCGAGGAGGTCGGGGTCGTCGAAGCGCTTGTGGAGGATGACTCGTAGGAGGCAGCCACCACGGCGGAGCTTGCTTCAGTGCTGGGCGTCGTGAGGTTGGATAGCACGTTCGGCAGCGTGGAGCCCACAAGAGGTGCGTAGAAGTAGGATGAGATCATTCCTGTGAGCAACATCAAAAGCACCAGCATCCTCATCGGAGTAGGCTGTGTCCCCTGAAGCTTCTTCGTGCAAGTTGTCCACAGGTTACCGATCTTCGAAGCCCGCGGGTGCTTGTCAGTCGACCCTAGCATGCGAGGGCTGATCAGGGCAAGGTGGCGGTTGATCTGAGCGGGTTCCAGGACGCTGAACGTATAGTAGTCCATTGGATGAACCTCCTGCAGCTCGTAGTCGGCCTCTGAGTCGTCCCGGCCCTCAATACAGACACTCATGCTCCGTGGATCGTATGAGTCGACTCCGTAGCCGTATTGCTTAGCTGAGATCATGTCGATGTACGGAATTTTCTCGCGGTCGAAAACTTCACGACAAGCGGCGTACTCTCGTGCGTCAATAATCCTGCGAGGAATCGAAGGGTGGCAGAAGATCACAAGGTCAGGCTGAGCCTCCGAAACGGACTGAACGGCAGAGCCAAAAGTGAGTTCTTTGCCATCCTCAAGCGTCATCGCGATGGAGGTTGGTTCACCCGCCTTAGACAAGGTCTTGATGTCGTCACAGTGGTATACGTGTATTACGGGGCTATAGGGCTGCAGGCGGCCTTGTATCATGACCGATCGTGATGTGCTCTGGCCGGCAGTGAGTGCAGCGCAAATCTTGGAGGAGACTACCTCTTCCTCTCCCGGGCTGATGGGCCCAACATACAGTATCCTGTAGGAGTCTGGGGTGGAAATAGACTGCTGTGACAAGGCTGCTTTGATCACAAGCCGTACCTGTGAGCGACCATACACTTTCAGAACATCGAAGAAGTAGCCGTTCTCGTCTGGAACGCTTCGATAAACTGTGCTACCTTGGATCAGGCCTGGATCTTCACCTGGTCGCTCATCCAGCCGGAAGTTTTGCGCGTCTCCAAGGTATCCTGCGTAGCCTGGCACCTCGGTGAGCGTACTGTCGCCAGCGCTGTGTGTACATTGTGAGTCGTGGTGCTGCTCTGATTCTCCAGCATGAGAAGGTTGCATGCTGTGCTGCATTTCTTGGTCTTGGTGTGGATAGTCGACGCCGTCATCGTCATCGCTGAAATCGGAGGCATCGTCGGTGGTGGACGCTATTGACTCTGTGTGAGCCTCGTCGTCTGACGTCTCGAGCAAGCTATCTCCCAAGAACTCGAAGGTGCTTTCGTCCAGCGCGCTGCCGGCCTCCTCAGGTTGACGGCGAGATGTAGACCGCATGATGAGCTCGTCGAGGTCGAGCGTTGAGAGTGAGTGGTTGACCTGTACGGGCGGATACTTGAGGTCTGGAGATGAGGTAGCGCTGCTGCTGGAAGGCATGTCAGTGAGTCGCCATAGGAGATGCCCAAGTAACGAGAGTGAAACAGTCAAGGTGCTGTACAGCGGGGGAAAGGGTGCGGAGCGCTGTGCACGGGGTGATGTTGCCTTGCACTAGTCCGACCCAGCACCGCGAGTGGGAGCCTTGGGGAGAGATGATGCAAGCGGGGCCGATGGCTACGAATACGTACCGTTTCGGACGCCGTGAGTGAAATGTTGCCGCCCAAGTTGACGGAGTGGAGGGAGATATGTTCCCACTCTACAGCAAAACAAAGACCTGTCGTGGCGTGTGTACGTGCAACGAGCAAGATGCTGACTGGTGAGCTCACGCTCCAAATCAGGCAGTGAGGGGCTAGGGTACAATGGTCGCGCTGCCCCACGTCCTGCGGGCCGCGATTAGATAGCGGACCACAAGTCTACGAGCACGACAAACATCAAACGAGTGGTGTGAAAGTCAAGCGGCCGTTTCATGTTGTTCACTGCTATATAGAACATTCCTACATCATGCTTGCGAGGTTGCACAAGCGCCACAGCATTAGCTTGTGCGACTGTACTCTGTCGAATCTCAAGATACTCTCTGGTTGATGACCAGTAGTACATTGCACTAGTATATCGAGACCCACTCCTGGTCGTGTGATTCCGGATGTCGACGCGACGATTTAGGGCATCCAAATGCCGAAGTCAAATCGATACACACCCAAGAATGGGAACACTCAAAACATAAAGCGACTCATTGAAATTGATTTTCCTATTTGCACATGTACAGAATTGATCTCAATATGCACAGGAAGCTTGGGCTACCCGGCACGCCAGTCCATATGCTACAACGCCATGCTAAAGGGGTATAGATGCAGATGCTCCCACCATGCTCGCTAAAAGATCATACAGCAACATGAAATCGTTATCGTCATCTCTGCGGTCCTGGTGTTGTCCAGCCGCCGGCAACCTCTACCCATTCCGCCAGGCACGAGCCCTCTTTGCCCTCTACGTCTGAGATGTCGGTGTCGCACTTACAGCGGCAGCCAACACCGTTTTCTTGAACAGGGTCCGGTGTCGCCCAGTACTTGTCCTCCTCCAAACGCTTCTTTTCGTCCAATGTTGTCTTCTCGAGATACGGATCCCTGGTCAGCTGACGTGCGGGAGCATTGGCTGGACAGTGCTGAATCGTTGTGTGTCGGTAGCCAAAGTCGCGAAAGTAGTGGATATCCTTTGGACTGAGAAGAGCGCCAGCGGCGAGCGAATGTATCGGAGCATCTCCCCATCGCTCCATCCAGAAGCCCCCACTACGGTCCATGACCTCAAAGAAGTCGTTGTACTCTTTGCTGCGGAACCAATCGAGACGCGCAATCTCGAAATTGCTCCAGAAGTGGCACATGTTGTACGTCTCTCCTTCCATGGTCTCGGGGTCGATCTCCGGCAGGCCTGCAAAATCCGACTCTGTGTCCTTGGCCTCCTGCGGTAGAGGCTTCTTGCGCTTGCTCTTGCTCCTGGACGGTTCGTCCTCTTCTTTGGGCGGCTTCTCCACAAACATCTCCCACAAGCCCTGGGATGTTATGTTGTTCATGCGCTTGTACGCTGAAGCATAACGCCATATGTTCGGAACTGTCTCTCGCAGCTCTTTGATGGCGATGGTGAAGCCATATATCTTATTGTGGCGCTCCATGTGGATGAAGGGATCGTAAGTGATGTCGCAGAAGTACTTAATCTCGGGTTCGAGTCGCCAATACCACTTGTACTTCTGCAGCAGCTCGTGCTTGTAGAATTTGCTGTTTCTATTAGCTCTTGGCATTCGACAGGAAGCACATATCACGCTTACCCAGAGTAGAACCGACACATGTGGTGGTAGCTCTCCATGTGCCCGTACATGATGGCCCGGTCGCCCTGTTTGGCGATACCCTCTTTCGCAACCGCTGGGTCCACCCAATCAGGGTATCCCCAATCTTCTGCAGGTATCCGACCCCACTCAACTGGTGAGCTTGTGTAGTTCAGGATTGTGTCCTTGAACGTCTGGTTGAAGTCTCCGTCGTTGAGGAAGACGTATGGATAGTGGAACCACCGGTTGAAGTGTCTCTCGATCGACTTGACCGATTGTATGACGCCGTCCAACTCCTTATTCCTGGCTAGGACAACGAAGGCGGCGTTTGCGCGAGGCGCGTTGACTTGGGGCTCGAGACACCCTGTGGCAAAGACTTTGTCGTACTTCTCGCTGATCTTCCTGGGTGGCTGTAAGCGGCCGGACAACGACCACTCGACGAAAGGAAATTTGGGAACGTACCGTATGGATGGGGGAGTACCTGCTGGCATATTCATGAGGCCTTCAGGGTCGGGCGACCGCCAGAACAACGTTACTATCAGACCCAAGACCAGACATGGGAATAGTAGAATGAGTGGTAATGGTAAAGAAAGGGAGGAGTCGCTCGTCAATCGTATCCGCCGGTTGAAGAAACCGGTGTGCGAGGAAGGCTTTCCTGTGCGGCGCGGCTTGTCTTCCGCCGTGCTCTCTGTGCTCTTCTTCGGGGATGCAAGACGCCTAGTCACATCCTGAGAGAGCGACATCGTTACGCAAGAGCAAAGGGGCAATTGTTCGGCGCGCGGATGTGTTGTTGAGCTCACGAGCCCTCAGAGTTGTGGACGTGCAGTGACTTTGGCCAGAGCGGAATCGCGAGTAGAGAAGGATCGTATGGTAGGCGGGAGCTGCTGACGAGCGTGGGTGACAGCAAAGGTGAAACGAGTGGAGGCGGGCCGTCAAAGCGCGCAGCGAAGATGGTCAGTTCTTCGCACTCTGCGGTGGCGAGAATGTAATCGTGCACCGACTTGCTGCTCGCGTCTTGTAGAGTCGAAAGAGAGTGTGAGTGTGGGGCTCGCTAGGATGTTAGAGGTTGCTGGCGCGCATTTGAGGAAGTGACGGCTGTCCAGGGTCAATGCAGCTACGACCTGGTGCTCGCAATAGCGTCCTCACGACACTTCTGGTGCGGCCTCTGAACGTGACAATGATTGCGACCATAACAGAGTCGCGAGTTGGGCGCGGAAACTAGCGAGGCGCGTCATCGGAGCTTATCATGCCAAGGATGACCTGCATTTGGTCGCAGAGCCGCAGGATCTCCCGGCACATCGTTTTTCTAGCGCGTGCAACCTCCGCCCTTGCAGCCTTGTGGTCACTTTTGTGGGGAGCTTGCCCGGCCTGGTCTCACGTCAGAATAATCCCATAAGCTTGTTCGTTAGCTCGTCAGCAACATGAGCTTCAAGGCCAAGGACCTTCACTTCAGTAGGCAGATATACTTCTTACAAACAACACCCTACTGATCATCCCAGACAATGACCAGCCCGCGTTCTTGCGTCGGCTGCGTGGAGAGCTGGGCGGAGGAGATGATGCACGCCATCAACAGCCCGTGCCAAGGAACAAGAGGATGAACAAGGATGAAGAAGACGATGCTCCCACGTATGTCATGGAAGACACGAAGGAGTCTCTTACCAAGGAAGAGTATGATGCGCTGGTCTCAGGAAAGGACCCCAAAGATGAAGACGAGACGACAGCCGAGGGAGTTATCAAGGCAGAGATAGAAGATTCTCAGAAGAAACAGAAAGACAAGATTGCTGAAGTAGGAGCCGGGAGCAAGAAGAGAAAGGCCGCAAAGATCATCAGCGATGAGCCAGGAGAGACGAAAGAAGAAGGGAGCAAGAAGTCGACGCAGTCGGATGCCAAAATCATCAAGAAGCCGAAAAAGAAGGCCAAAGCTGTCAAGCTCACGTTTGGCGACGATGAGGGCTGATCGGCTGGATCATTTCTCACGCTACTCAATCGGTCGCGAATCGCTACGACCACACACGAAGCATCAGCCGCGTTACACACTGAGCCCATCAGCCAGGACTCTTAAGTGCACCAAAGCGCCGAACCGACCGTTGATCGATGCTCAGTCTTGGTCGAGACTCACCATGGAGGTGTTTTCACAGTACCCGAGCTGAGAGCTTTACATGGATTGTAGGGCTGATCCGGACGAGGCCAGATTTTGACAGAGCACACGTGCCTTCTCTGTCATTGCTGTACCTTTTTGCAACTCCTCCAAGGTGATGAGGGACACGAAGTGCAGGAGGTTCATAGCGTTGATAGTTTCAAGAATGTCTAGTCCAGTTTTGTTCTCTTCATATGTCATGTACACGCTGTATATCTTCAAGACAAAGACTCAATCAAGTGATTAACCAATACCGGCATGTTTTCAAATCCTACATGTGATTCTATTGACGTGTATCGCGTGTGAATTGTTTACCACGTTTTGTGGGGCTGTCATCTTGTACCTGCAGCGGGAACACCCCTGCAACTCCGCTTAACTTTCGCTGCTTCGTGCACACGGAACGAACTTCCTTTGTCCTCCACAAGCCTCGTGCAACGATGACGGGCTTTTCGCTCGAGGTCAGGACCATTGACCTCTCACTCTTTCCACATCACTCACGAATCCATCCAGGACTTTGACAGGCACATCGACAACCTACGCGCACAGCTCCAGTACCTGAACGAAGGCCTCGAAGCGACAGACTACAATGCGCCCGACTGGCTGGCGACCGACCTCATATCACTACGCAATAAGTCGGGCAGACTGCAGGATGACATGAAGCGCTTCCGCGACCAGCTGCAGAGCGAAGGCCTGGCGGTGAAGAAGGTGCGTGGAGATGCGCCTGCAACTAAAGCACACGTGCTGACTGTAACAGGCCAAAGCAAACAAACGCCTCAGTATAGAAGGCGCAAAGCCAGCTACGCCCGTCAAGAACACGCCGAGGCCGTCGAATGGCGCTGTATCACCTCTCGTCGACCAGAGTCCTACACCACGCGCGAAGCCCATCCAGCCAGATGATGCTCACGTCACTGAACACATCGACGTCACGGAGGAAGTGAACAGACGGCTACAAGAGAGTCGGCTGCGGCGTCTCATGGAGACGCCAAGCACTGCGCAGAAGCGAAAGCGCAATGCGCTGGACGAGAATCATACGGACGGCGCACCAGACACAGAGGCAGATGATGCTTCGCGCAACGGATACAGCGGCAGCGAGTACGACGGTACGCCGACGAAGCGCCTGAAAAGCAGTGGGACGTTCGAGCAGATGCTGAAGAGGAAGGAGGACGGTGTTCCAGGTGCAGGAGAAGAGAGGTTTCCTGACCGGACAGACTTCAAGAGGAGGAAGATATGACGTTGGAGGAGCTGGTATTGGGTACGTTGTATGGCATGGTGGTGGAGGATGTGCATATTGGAGTCTGATTTGGTGCACAGCCCGTTCTTGCATGTAAGAAAAGGTGCCTGCGGCGTTTTGTAGCATAGATATTCATCCTCTTGGACTTCCTGGTGAATAGCTGGAAGTCAAAGGATCCTGTGATCCATCTCCGAAGCATCATTTCCTAAAGTCTGAGTTGATATCGCCGTCGTGGTGTAATTGATGCCCCGACCCAGCAACGGCAAGTCTAACCGAGCCGCAATCGCGGTCTTTGCATCATTGAACTTTTGGCATCACCACAATTCCATCCACACCACCAAATACACCACAACGACTCCACATCTACCTAAACCACCCATCACACCCCAATTACACACCTCACCTACCCACCAACATGTCTACCCAAACACCCACCCCACCCATCCCCCCCGAACAACGCCTCGCCCTCGAACAACAAGCCCGCTACAACCGCATCGTCCGCAACCTCGCCATCGGCGGCGTAATAGCCTGCCCCATAATCGCCCTCCTCCCCCCCCGAAAACTCGACCTCTACACCTTCACTCTCGCCGCAGGCTTCTACCTCTCCGCCGACCACCTCTGCACCCTAAACACCGGGCGCGGCCTCGTCCAACAATTCGTGCCGCGCAGCGGGGTATCTGCGCTCCCGACGGATCAGGCGCGCGAGATGCAGCAGCGTATCAGGGATGAGAGGAACAGGAGTAGGAGGGAGTTGGGCGGTGGGGAGAAAGAGGAGAAGGGCATTTTGGGGAGGTTGTGGATGGGGGGTGAGGAGGAGGGGTGGAAGGAGAGGAGGTTGGAGGAGGAGAGGAGGGCGTTGGAGGATGGGAAGGGGTATTTGGATATGATATTTGAACATGTTTGGGATGTGTGGAATTGGGATAAGAAGAAGAAGGGGGGTGAAGATGGGAAGAAAGATGAGTGAGAAGAGAGACGAGAGCATGGGCTGTAGGATATGGGCGGTGTAAAAATATGGCACGAGAGACATGGCAGAGGCTTCCGGTGGGTTTGGGACTCATACGCACGCTCACAATCTACGACTATCACAACCATCTACGAATTTCACGACAACGAGTGGACCACAAAAGTGTGTGTGTGTGGAGGCTTGTATCACATCTCTAAGCTGTACATGGGACGCGCCGGCGCTTGGTATAGGTTGAGCATACCGATATGGAAGCCAGAATGTACGGAGTCATCGTGGGGTTCTCAGAACCCTTGGAAACGCCGTCAGACCACTGTCGCGGAAATGAGGCTTGAACTGTGGTCGACCGTAGGCCATGGCTCTGAGATAGCGTAGACTAGCTCCGGTGCAACTTCACCTACCTTCTACCAGCCCATGGCATATAAAGACGCAGTGTGGACGGTGTGGACGGTGCTTAAAAGCGCTGCTCTGCATGGCGGTAAGGCTGAAGAAGTATCCGTCTGTGTGGAGACGACTCACTTTAGTTGACGCCACCTGCATCGGTGCCTTCAATCATTGTACTACCATCCAATCATGTATCGGAACAGGGCTTTGGTGGTGGCCAGCAGCTACGATGGCCTTGTTTGCTCAAAGTACACGTTCCTCTAGGCAGATACCCGTTTCTGCGTCCCTCTCAACGCCACGTTTCTAAGCTATGTCATTTGTCTCCGTCAGTATGTTTCAGTCTTGGCCAATGGGAAAATAGGAAAAAGAATATATCAGGAAGATCTGCACGCGGCTCCCATGGTGTTTTGTGCAACACTCTTCCTACAATCCTCTCTCATCTCCCACTGTCACTGTCACTCATTCTGCTCGAACGAAACAGACCGTCGCTATGTCCCAGCCTAACACACCCTTCAACGACTCCGCCGTCGACATCTTCCTCTCCTCTATCGATGACTACTCTCAAGACCAGCTTGACGCCCTCTTCACCTGTAACACTTCAGACGAGCCCGCCTTCTCCTCCTCCACCACCACCAACAGCGGCGTGCTCGACGAGGACTTCGACTTCAGCTTCTCCGACACATTCGACTCGTCCAACCCCTCCGCAATCTCCACCCCAGACTTCTCTTCCTACAACCTAAGTCGCCCAACATCCTCCTACCCACTCCCCAACACAGGCTCTCCCCAGCCCTACTTCCAATCCCGCCTCCACCCAACCTCAACATCCCGCCCACAGCCCATTCACACCAACTCCGAGTTCCTACTCCCCAACCACCCACCTTCAAACTACACCCGTCGCCGCTCCCTCAGCACAAACGACATCCCACTCAACCCACACCCCACATTCATCCGCCTGCAAAGCGCGCGCTCACGCTCCACCACCCCCGAAGAAAAGCGCCGCGCCCCGTACACCAAGCACCACCGCAGTCGCAGCCAGGGGCCCGGCACGCCCGGTACACCCGGCCGCCCGCTCAAGAACGCAGTCGCGCTGGGCACGCCGCTGAAAGAAGAGCGCAAAGTGCGTATGCGCACAATCGGGCACGCACACGCGTCTAGTGAGCCTGCGCCTGTTATGCGCCGTATAGAGCCCGAGGCCATGGAGCACAGCCGGCGCATTATTCAGATTGGCGCGATGAGCGTGCGGGATTCTCCTGCTGTTGATCCTGCGCTTGAAACGACGCACGAGCGCATTGGTAGGATGCTGCACGATATTAAGCATTATTTGCAGGGTGATGCGGAGGCGCTGAAGGGGGTGGACTTGATTCGGCAGGCGTTGGCGAAGGTTGGCTTGGAGGATCCGGATCGCGATATTGAGCATATGTCGCTTGATGGGGAGATGCGGAGTTTGGGTATGTGTGGTGGGGAGGAGGAGTTGTTTGGGCTTTTTTTGGAGGATGGTGGGTTTGCGGGGTTGTTGGGGCAGCAGGAGTGAGGGGGCCTGGGGGAGGGTGGTGGTTTGGTAAGGCGTTTAGGGATAGATCGTGGCTTTTGGATGCATTGTTGGCGTTTTGGATGGAATGTAGACTGAGTGGCTCTTTGTATGTATTTCAGAATTTCAGAAAAGCCTCTCTTATTGACAAGTTTGTTGCTCGGGACAAGTCATTCGCATTCTTCAGCTGTTGATTCCGGCGCTCAACGCGTCCTGAAAGTTAAAGCATCGGAGACCAGCGACTTTGTATCTGTCTATCTACTTGGACGTCTCTAACTCCCGCGCAGCCTGTTTAGGAGCGTCTTCTCCTACGCTGAAATACTCGTCTAAACTACCTCTACCCCGTTCTCTTCTTCTTGTAGATTGGTATTACTTGTAGCAATTGCGGTCGATGTAAATATTGTCATCTTACCATCTGTGCCCTTTCTTCTGACGCTCCTAGAATGAAAGCACGTTCTTCTAGTAATTGTAGATTATTACGGATGAACCATAGGTTGCAAGATTTCTACCCCTATGTTATCTTTTACGGGCTTTTCCTTACTCTACGAGCTTTACAGCTCTACATAGGTAATTAAGAATTGCGAGATAACAACAGGCTTACGAAGGACGAGGGTAGAAATGGTCTATTGTTGAAGCTTAATCTTAGGTGATATAGCTCTATCCCTTGGTGGCCTATAGATCACCTGGTGTCACTTCTGCGCTACGACCCCAAAGCTTCCTTTCGGAACCACTTGCTTCAGAAGATGTGTACATGTGTGCGAGACAGACTTGCAAACATCGCGGTAGTCGTAGTGGTATTCGCCCTCTAATAACATACACTTGGCGCCGCTCTCGGGAGATCTCATGCATGGGACTGTGGGGATGGAGTAAGATCTCCTCTCAGTTTCCTCCTGAATGCATGCAACATTCTAGGTTTCGACGTCGATTCTGCGTGCTCGACTGCCTCTGATGTCGTCAACGGTACGACATTTGCTTCCAATGGCAGAGTTGGACCTTTTTCTTCTGGATCCTCTCCCTTCTCCTTTGCATCACTATCTTTCTTTTGACCTGTATGTACAGATGCTTTTTCGGAGCATTCAGAGCTTTCTACGTGTTGGCTTGCATCGTCTTGCTTCCGAGCGCTTGCTCCACGCAGCTGCTCTGAAGCCTTTCGAAGTGCTTTTAGATTTTGCAGTATTGAAAGGTCCCAGTCCCAGTGTCTCGTATACCAGAAGGCCAGTCTGATAGCAAGTTAAGTCATGATAACCGTAAGCGCCTCCGCTCCCACTATCATCGATTAGCACCAGGAGCCTCTGCATGTGGCCTGAGTACACTCACCGAATATGTCGCCCAGCTTGCCACTGTGGTACACGCCGTCCGCACCAACGACTTGAAGCCGTCCAAACCCCTCCACCTTCAGTGCAAATAGTATAGTGAGGAATGCTAGCGGCGCAAAGACGACAGTAATAACAATGAAGCCTATCACTGCAGTGCTGAGGATCAAGCTGTCGTGGGCCTCTTTGATACTTGCGTGCGTTCGCTTGAGGTCGAGTAGGTCCTGCACCCACTTCTCGATGCGCTCTGCGTCTCCGTCGATTTTTCTCACTCTTTTCTTGTACTTTTCGAGTGTTGCCGCCGCTTGCCGGACGCGAGCCCACTCAACTCAGAGCTCCGCTTGCGGTCCGCTTCAAGGTTAACGATGAAGTCATCCTTATGCTGTTCAGCAGTCAATTCGTACTCTGAACGATCACTTCGGAGAGCGCTCAAGATGTCGTCTTGTTGACTTAGAAAATACTGGATCATGGCCAGTTCGCTCCGAATATCTGACATGATGTGCGAGAAATACCTCTCTTTGTCGAATGTAATGCCCTTCGATTTGCCAGTGCCAATGTAGTCGCTCACTTCAGACATGATTCCAACCACCCTTTTTTCAAGCATGTCAAGCGCTGGTAGATGTTCAACGCCCTCGTGTGAATATCTCATGCCAAACTGGTCGATTGAGTTTGCCATCAGCAAACCTATCCGAGCTTCAATATCGGCGTCCACGATTTTTCTATCGACTAAAGTCGATTCGGTCGCGAAAACATCATTAGGGGGCATCAAACTATGCGCAGATATCAAGATATCTGCAACTCTCCATACCCAGAGCTGCGGGACAATGAGTATAGGAGCATCAAGGCTAGGTTCCTTAGCGTTGCTATAGCAGTCGAAGTCATCACCACTTCGAGACACGATCTGATCCTTGTTCCGTGTCTCCAGTGCTTCTCGGCCCAGTCCCGGATAGTAAGCTTCATCCAAGGTGCGCCCGAAGTGGCAGAGACAGTCTTTGAACTCCAAGCCGAGTTTGAGCCGAGACCTGGTGTCTTCGTACTCTGTCCTGGATGTGCGATGTCGGCGGATCGTCGTAAGCATCAAGCATGGGAACTGTGTCGATCAACACGAAGCTTTGGACAGAGCCAGACTACTGACCACTATGACTGTGAACTTGAGAGGTACATGGTTGTCAATCAATGTCGTGGACTCATAGGATACCTCTCAGTGATTGAGTATTGGATCTCCTGAACTGACCAGAAAGTTGTTCTTGAAGGCATCAAGCATTGAAGGGTGAACGATGCTAGAAGGTCGCGAGGCGAGGCTTGTCAAGAGTTCCTACGTGTCTTAGCCACAGCGCATGTACATCTGACTGTCACTATACCTGAATGATTAGGCCCTAGCCACATTAGCGTAATAATGCTGAAGACTTGGCTCGCACCGCTTACATTTGTGCAGGGCACATGCCACCAGTAGAGCTGCCGGTAGTCGACCGAGTGAATTACAGATATGTAATCTGGGTGACATTGAGTATCTCCAGGCTGCTCCTTCAGTAATTCTATCGCCTTCCGAATACTCGAGCCTCCTTGTTCTGACCTCCATCTGAGACCACTGCTATCGCTCGACATCGAGAGTCGTATTGCTAAATTCTTGATCGTGAATTCGGGAAGTAGTCTACAGAAGGCTTCCAGAGCCAACGAGTCCCGAACTCTCACATAATCATCTGGAAGCAAAAGTCTGATCAACGAAAGCGCTTCCCAAGTGAATGAGAAGTCCTTCATGTCCTTCAATTGAGCATTCATCTTTCTTGTCGTCATAGTCGCGAGGACACCATATTCCCGAGCCGACATTGCTTTATCCATCATGGCCACCTGGTCGCCTTCTCGATTCGGGTACCTGAGCATTACCACCACGGACAGAAGTAGCGTGCCCCAAACTAAACGCAGGTTCTCCCTGCTTTTCTTGCTGCCCAATTTGAAGCAATCGCGGTAAATATCGGTAGCTTTGAAATCATGGCGTGCAAAGTAAACACCGCTACGAAGTGCTTGTTGTGTTGTCGAGTCGGAGCGTAAGTCTCTTTTGATGATCTTCAGAAAATCGTCGATTCTTCGCAGTTCTTTCTGATTGGAACGGTCCTCAAAGACCAAGTGATCTTTCTCGATCACCTGTCGAAGTTCTGCACAAGCAATGAGCGAAGTGAGTTGCAGAGGGCGAGACATGGATTCCTCACCTGGCTCGATTGCACGCCATTCTGGGTCATTGAAGTCTATACCTACTGGCTTGTTCCCAGGAGGCTGTTGCGAAGCGTATGAACTATGGTTGCTGGCTGACATAACTGCGGTGCGAATGATAGCTGGGCTTCAGAACCGCTGAGCATCCATAATGCGGGGCGAGTGAGGGCAAGTATTTGGCGTGAATGAAGGAGCGACTGAAAGATTTAATGGCTCGTGGGGTCCGCGTCGTGTCAGCCGTATGTACGTTGCATTGCGACGTGCGGGACAAACTTTCAGCGTATCAGACTTTGAGTAGGACGCCTTCGCTCTCCCCTGTCAATAACGAACTTCAAGCAGCTCTGGCCAGTGCTACAACGCCAGCTCTACCAAACGCGACAATGACTCACATTATCGTTCTTCTCAAGTTTCTGGAAAATGTGGAATAGCCTTGCTCACAACTGCTACGGCGCGTCATACACTCAACGCAGTACTATAACCTAATGATGAACGAAGACTTTTGGAAGGTGACTATGATTGCCGAAGTAATACTCGTTAATACTTAATATAGTGAAAAGACAAGAAGTGCGAAGCTCATGAGGATGGAGAGGCCATGAGACGCATGGAATAAGAAATAAATATAGCGAACGAACATGCCTAGACGTGACGAAATCGAAGATCTCTCACGTAATAGCGATATTGAGATTCAAAATGTAGTTCAAGTTGCACTCATGTGTGCGGGGATTTTGTCGAAAGAGACATAGAGAATCTTTCACGTGATGGGGATGTTAATATCCAAGATGTAATGCAAGCTGCAGTCATGTGTGTGGTGTTTCTGTCGAAACAAGGCATAAGGAAGTTTATGTTTGTACAAGAGTCTTTCTAACGACACAGCAGAAGGAATATACTTGCTTCTCTCACCTCGCCTTGAGCATGAGACGTCAATCATTGTACAAGTGGAAGTCATGGCCTTACATGTGCTGCTGCATGTACTGTTTCGTTGCCGTTTGCACAGCCTGTGAATCATCGCTGTAAGATCCCGATTCGCAGGCCGACATCAATGAATCCGAACCTGCTGTGTAAGATACACCATGCCCACCGTCATTCAACTCACCGATATCCCCTCACCCCGAGTCATGCCTCCCCATCCACACGCTCGTTGGTGGCTCCTCCTTATCGCGCAGATCCCAACCCGCATCAGCGCTTCGCATCCTTCACCGGCCATGCATGCAAGGCGTCGACGTCTCGTGAACACCAGCTCACCGATCGCCTAGCCCAAACGCTATTGTTGCTCCCAGCGCTATGGCAGCTGGGCCGCGGTAGTGCCGACGCTGGGCATGCAAGGGGAGAGAATGAATGGTGGCTGCGAATGGTGTGGAGGGGTAGTGGTCGAGTGCAGCTCGGCTTCGCCGCGATTGTACGTTAATGCTTGCAACAACTTTCGCCTTGCAGATATCTTTCAGCTGCTGATCAGCCTTTGAGAACACTGCACTAGCCGCTAGAATAGTGGTACGCAGCCGAAGAACACGGAAGTTGGAGTCGCTCGGAGGGGCAGCTATCCATTGGTCCACAAGCGGGATTTTTCGAAGCGTGAAGATCAGCAGTATCGCGCATGACGCGCTAGAGCCAAGCTGCAGGATCGAAAGTGACGCGATGCAGTTCGGACCAAGTTGCAAGCTGCTGATCGTGCGCAAAGGTCATTCTCCGAGCTGAACATTCATTCGTACTGCTCGTCTTCAAAAGGTTGAATCTTATGGCATGCGCAACTAAGCTTCTGACGTGAGTATTACGAAACGTGGGCGTGGTAAGCAGACGGATCCATTGCATTATTCCCCTGGCAGTCTCACGCGTGCTAAGGTCATACTGCTCGCTTGGGGTAGGAGTGCTCGTAAAGTTATCTTTCGGGCCAAGTACGTGATAGATGGAATGGTAGTGTGTGAGTGGTTTCTAGCGCTCACTTTCCCGTCAGCCAAACGATACCGTATTAATTCGTCGGCGACCTCGATAAGGCTGGATGCACGGCAACGCCGGAGTAAAGTTTGTGGCGTGGCGTGTTGTCCATGGTTGGCTAGCCAGCCATGACAAGCGCCGCGCTTCAGCTGACAACCACAGGCGAACCGTAGATTGCTCACGCGCAATTGACGACGTACCTTTTTGAGGCATTTGGAAGATAGGATGTGAAAAGACCGCAAGAGATGGATTCATGGCTTCGCTTCGGATATGTAGGCTCTAAGGGCGCAAGCTTATCATCCTCGACGGCTTGGTTGCAGAATGGTCTCCTCTCATGCGCATTGCCAACCAATGCTCTTGCGTCGTAGACTCTTAGCATTTGCTCACGCCAGCACCGCAATCAGACTCAGCTGAATTGGTTCCTGCATCGCGAACTGCCGCGATCAAGGCGCCGTTTCAAAATACCAGTGAGGGTGTGGAGGTAGAGCTGCTGAATGGTCCGGGGATAACATGAGCCTCTAGGCCAAGCAAGCGAGACGTGGCGTGCGCAAGGGACAACACATTGCTGGAAGACATCGTGAGTGGATGTAAGGTGATGAGTCTTCAAGTTGTTGGGATAGTGAACGACTGGCTGGATGGCATTGGGACTCTGCGGCTCTGCGGCTGCGGATACACGGCGCTAGAAGTTGATTAATATGTGTATACAAAGCTAGCCACGGATAGTCGAAGATATCGTGCCGGGTCAGAAGCCGTGCCGGGTCAGAAGCTCCAATGTATTGTCTGTTGTTTAAAAAGCGACAAGTATGCTCCAGTAGAGCAAGTCGGAATCACAAGGCTGACGATGACGAGCACGCAAGCCAACAAAATGGAGGTTCTTCGGAAATGAATTGGCTGCTTTCGCAAGTTCCTGAAGGAACAACAAAACGATTCGGATGGCGGCAGCCTAAGCCACAGCCCTGATTGGCTCTGCCACACGTGGCGTAATTGCCAATCTGGAGCGAACTTCTCTTTCCGGAGATTGCAAATCTCGTCACGTCTTGGAGTTGCGAAACTGGAAAAAGTCACGGAATTGCGAATCTCAAACATGCAGAGCCGTTTGATGGACGACGCGCCGGGTGTTGCCCCTGGAGACTATTGATGGACTGTGCAGCGTGACGATTTTTTTTTTGGACGACTGTCATGCAACGGCCACCAGCGGAGGTCGCGAAGCCGCTTGTTGACGCGTGCCAGAAGCATGGAGCGGAGAGTTGCGCCGATGTGGGGACGAGAGCTAAATATGTTAGTGGCTGTGCGGACGCTTTGTTCTTGAGCTGGTGGTCGCTCTGAGATGGACGAGATGAAAGGCTTGTTGAAGCTGTCACGCGCGCAGCAGAGTTTGCAGCCGAATACATCGACAAGACCACCTTGATGAACGCTTGTTAGTGTCGTGACCGAATGTTTTCTCACCGCTTCTCTTCGCTCAAAGGAACTAATGGTTCTAAACTTCGCCGGCGTAAACTACTGGAAGAACCAGCGCGGCGTCGATGGCACAAGAGGAGCCGTTGCATGCGCTACTCTCCACCAGCTCGGATGGCCTAAACAGAACCCTGTGCTGGGTTCGTGTGACGTTTGGCGTTCTTTGTCTTCGTGCTTGCCGATGCCCTCAGAAAAATTCTGCGAAGAACCTCGGAGTCCGGCATCGACCCTGCAGAGGAAGAGAACAAAGATTAATAGAGCGGAGATGACGATAGAGAAAAATGCTGCTTTCGGATATGGCGTCAAGTGGTCCCTGGAGATCATGATACTGCAGCGGTGCGGGAGACAAGGAAGACCAGATTGATGACGTTGTGGTGATGAAGATGTTCGCGATGGCTTGTGGATGAAGAATGATATCCGAGCATGTCCTCAGGCCACACAACGTCTCGACAGCGCATGACCTATGCCCAGATGAGCGTGAAGCATGCAGCCTTGACGATGCGGACCGTTGCGATTGGTAATGTGGCATAATCAAGACAGAATATCGTGGTAGGGAGCTTGTCGTGAAAACGCATTGAGGAGCTGTCCCGAGATATGGGTTGAAGACAGACTTTGCAGAGGATGTGGTACAGCCGCTAAATGCGAACCCGTTGTGGTGTCTTGAGACATACAGGGTATTGCCCTCATGCAAGCTGGACGGCCAGACGTTCCTATCAGTAATACGATAGAGGTTGCTCGCACAGCATACGGCTGCAGCGTGTCTGCACCGTTATCTCGACGACATTCCAGCGCCTTGTGACCAATACAAACTTTCGACCTTGCGAGTGCGATTTGCGTCGTCATGCTCCGCCAATTCACTCTTGAGACGTGCCTCCATGCTCCAACCTTGAAACTGGCAGCAATCATTTCTTCTTCTGTCCCGCTTCTCCGCATTTCGTCTATCTTAACCTATTTATGGGTGGCGAGGACGAGCTCAACGCGGCGATTGAAGAGGAAAAGCTTGAGGGCCAGAGCAGTAGGGTGCCCCTGCATCGCTAGCGCATATCTGAACGGGCATCGATTCGTCGCTTGGAGCGGATGCCAAATTGACGCTTGGCAAGCATGCTGCCAGCTGGGGCTGGATGGGACCCTACATACGGTTCTGCGATGAAACATCTCAGCGTACCTGTTCATTGTCTCGAGGCCGAGGACTCGGGCAGGACAATGGGAAGATAGCAAGAGGAGTTTCCGAGAGCCGAATTGGCGTGCTGCATGCAGCCAGAGACAAGTCTTAGGGGCTATGATTGACAGTTAACGGCCATGTCCTGGAGATGTCCTCGGAGTGTGCAGCGAGCGAGCATCAAGAGGGGTAGCCGGCCGGCTTGCGGCAGGCAGCCAAGACGATGAGAGCGATAGCAGTACACCTTACAACTACCTAGCGAGGATGTGTACCGCGTGCAGCAAGCGTTGGCCTTGCAGAGGCGTTTGCCATCCAGACTGCGAGGATGCAGGTGCCTTGGAAAGTAGTGTGGACTGCCATCTGGTTGTAGACAAGGGCCTCGTGATGGATGCACCCAGATGATGTCGCTCAGGAACAGCCGCACCGCCAATTTCAGCAGGTGCAGGTGGGCCGGCGAGCGCCATCAGCCCTCACGTCTGCGAAAGAGCACAACAACGGCGAGAACAGGCAATTGTTTGTTGCAGGGCAAATGCCCAATTTACGTAGGCTCGCACGCGCTCGCTCCATGCTCACAAAGAACGCGCGCATGGTGGCTCAGGTACGAGATTGTGAGGGGACATGATGCCTGTCAGCCACACACTAGCTGCAGTAGCGTCGAATGATGCTCCAATGTACCTGCAAAAGCACCGGCGCTCCTCTTGTTTGATTCTCCCGCCTGTCCACGTCCATCTTCACCACTCATCCTCACCCCCACCGCCTCTCGCCGACCCCTCTATCCTCTCTGGAGCCCATCGTCGCACTCACGCAGTCTGGGTCGACGTACGGTATCTGTCCACTCATTTCCACCGACATTCCTTAATCCTCGGGTGCTCTGCCTCCGCTCCATCCGCATCCGCACTCACGGCAGCCTTTCCAGCAGCCTCAACTAGTCTCTGTATACTGTACGCCGTCACCGTCACTTTCACGCTCACCTCGCTGCCTGCCTGCCTCGCACGTGCTGACTCTGCTTTGCGCCCGTAGTAATCGCGCTGGCCGGCTCTTTGTACCTCCAAAGCGCTTGTTTCGTCTCACACCCGCTGTGCTCAGATCCGTAGCACTTCGATACCCGCCCAGCCAACCATCCTCCGCACTACCGAATCCGGCGAACCGTCTCTGGGACATCCGTCGCCAGTCTTGCTTTGCCGGCCAAGCACGCGTCGGACCGTGGTGCATCACTAATTTCGTTAAGCCCGACCGCTGCGACCACAAGGGCAGCTAATCTCTCACCATGGCCCAGATCGCCCTGCCACGACACCAGGCGACACAGTCGCAGTCTGCCAGCGTTGGCTCACCGCTCTATCAGCGCCGTCAGCCATCCAATGCCGGCCCCATCGAGCTCCTTCCCAACCCGGAGTTCTCGTTCCCCATGCGAGGACCTGATACTTCTTCCTCAGAGCCCACGCCTTCCAGCTCACGGTCAATGTCTATGCAAGCGTATCCTACCAGCCGTAGGGGCTCGATGCCTCACCAGCGGAAAAAGTCCATGAATGCCCTGCCAGCATTCTCCTTCAACCCATCTGGAGCACCGCAGCCAAGCACCGATACATCACCACCTCAATCGCCGGCTGAACGGCCTGCCTCACCATCGAAGCCAGTTCAAGGTCATCATCGACGTGGTGGCAGCGAGCTTATTGGCGGTGTGCCTGGAGGTGCGTCGCTGATGAGCAGTAGCCCGACCAAGGAGGGTGGATTTCTTCCACCACCGAATGCAGGACCTCGTCTTGGCTTACCAGCTGGACGTCGCGGCCATGCTCACCGTCGCTCGGGTGCCTCGCATGACTTCTCCGCCATCATGAATCCGCCGCCCGGTTCACGCTCCGGCAGTGCACCTTCCACTCCTTCAGAAGGCAATGATTTTGTGTTTGGTCATACTTTCAACAGGTCCGTCTCGCAGCCGTCCCTACGCGACAATGGCTCAGGAGACGATGCCGCTGCACGTCCACCTTCCAGAACTCGCGTCCAGTTCTCTGATACAGTCGAGCATATCGAGAATATGCGCCCGCTTTCGACCATATCTTCCGAAACGGAGACCTCCATGTCCACCTTCCGTGGTCATTCAGCGACGAACAGCCTCTCTTCGATGGTCGGGAGCATCAATTCCAGCCCACAGCCGTCCAAAATAGGTCGGCCTACGCTCAGCACCGTCGAGGACGAAAGCCGACCAAGCACTGCTGGTGCTGTCATGGACACGTTTTTGCGAAGCCCGCTCAGTGGAGATTCCTCAGACCGCAAGCGACCCATGTCAGCCGTATCTCCCACATCGCCAACGGCCCCTCTAGGCGCGGCTCGGTCTTCATCCAAACGTCTAAGCTTCTTCCGCCTAGACTCGAAGCGCTGTGATGTCCCGGCTCAATCACTTCCTGCCAGCCGTTCCGATCCTTCTCTTTCACGCTCAATGGAGGATGATTTGCCTTCGCCGGCGGCTCGTGAAGACGTTTCGACCGATGGAGTGGAAAGGCTCAAGTCAGCTGCTCGCAAAGCTAGTCGCAAACCACGCAAAGTCAAGTCTTGGGCGAATTCGATCATCCCACGCAAAGGCAAACATAGCAAGAAGTCAAAAGCCAGGCGGTCCACGCCTACTCCCGAGGCGAAGTCTGATTCGGACGATACGGACGGTTCAGAGGACTTCGATTTTGAGCCCAACTTCGACGAAGACACTACTGTAACGATTGTTTCGCCTACTGAGTCTACAGCTCCGGAGCCCAAGCTCAATACAGACTATACGTCATGGCGACCGCGGAGTCTTCAGCGAGTAGATTCTGATATCATGAGTCCTATCATTGATCTAGATGCGGCGCTCGGGCCCTTCAATACCCCAAACGGATCGAGTCCGCGGACGACACAGCGTGGCGGCTTCTCGGCACACAGGGTGAAGATGCACAGTGCGAACGGTTTGGTAGCAAACCACCGTCGGACAGAGAGTGCACCTGAGCTCGTACCATTTGAGCACAGGTCGTCAGCTGTTGCGGTTGCGTCTCCGATGGCTGATGTGTTCGAGGAGGAGGAGCCAGAAGATGACACAGTCGACCTCAAGAAGGATCTGTCCGCAGTCTCGATCGCCGAAGAATCGGAGGAGCCCAAGATCGAAGTGGTGGAAGCTGATGAAAAGCGCGAAGGCGCGGCTATCAACTGGAACTTCAACGATGGATTGGGCATCAGGCGCACAGAGAAAGATCTCAACGCAACGCCTGAACAGCCGCTGTCACCGCGTACAGTACCCGAGACTCAAATGGATCCCAACTTCCGTGCCACGTCAGAAGCTGAGGTTGTTGAAGTGGTCGAGGATCACGAGGAGCCCCGCACATCTTCACTGACGCATTCTTCTGATGCTACAGTCACGCCTCAGTTGACGGCAGATGACTCAAAAGAGCATCAACCTGTCATGAGCATGGCGCTGCCTCTGCCTCAGCAAAGTCTCATGACTCCAGACACGGTCACTTCCTCCTTTTCTTCACCGGATTACAGGTCCAGCCAAGCATCCTTCGACACACCTCGGGTCGGTACTGCAGCTTCCTCAGTGCATGACTACCCAGTCATGCCATCGCCACGCTTCGGTGAACCAGGCCCGGAACTTCGGATCTCGGTAGATGACGTTCCATCATTGACATCCTCGAGATCGACCATGACCAGCGCCATGCAGAACCCGTACGCCCTCCCAAGTCCTCGTCGACTGGGTGACCGATCAGCTTCGCTATGCTCGGACCCAAGCGACCTAGAGATTCGTCGCCGTAAGCGATCCAGCATTGCCAGCTTGTCGCGACTAATGAACAGCTCCTCATACACCGAGAAGAGCAAATTGTCTATCGAGCAGCGACCTCAGTCAGAGTACGGAGAGCAACCCAAGGACAAGAAGAAAACCAACAGGCTCAGCAAGCTCAAGTTCTGGAAATCCAAGGAATCGTTGTCGTCGCGTTCTTGAGTTGATACCCACAACCACTCCACCACCCACACGTACACCTGCCGTATTTTAATACGATCACCTCGCAGTTTCCTCACGGCGGCTGCATGTTCATGCACGATATTATGGTCTCTACCTCACCCGCACACACCTGGCATGACACGGCGTTCTCATCGGACTATGAATATTTAATGGCGCATCTTTTGAAACGCGAACCGGACTTTTTCCTTTTACTATCGTTGAATCTCCTTTTGTCTCTTCACGTCAACAAACAACTGGAGGACGGGTATTTACTGGCGGCTTTGCTTTGCATATACCTTGCACGAAGCAACACACAATCTGGGGGACACTTTGACTGGTCTCTCCTCTCTTTGGCCCTCGAACGCTACCACTCTCCTTCTTTCTTGACGATCTTTAGGGCGGCGCGGTGCTTGCCTCTACAATGTTCAGTGAGGCTATGCATAAGCAGTGTGGTTGTTTGTGGCGAAGGACGATTTTGTGGCGCTTTTATCTAGCCGTTTGTGAAATGATGGGAGGTAGAAGGCTAGTTGACGGAGATTGACGTTCAATCTCTAGCAATATTGAATGATTAATCGTATTGAAATTTTGCCTCCTCTAGTACCGGGGTGATTCTGAGTATGTAGGCATGTGGACTGCTTCGTGATAGGCGCGGCATCTTAGTCCAACACGACTCTTGCCTAGGCAGTCAAATACATACCCGCCTCGCTACCAAAATGCTACTGCGTTGAATAGAGTATCAAGTATATACTACGCTTCGCTTCGTCCCGCGTTCGTTATGTTCTGCGCTCCAATGTCACTCATCAGTCTGAAACACGGTACTACATTGCAAGGACCATGGTTCATTACACAGCGATGCTGATCGCGATAAGCGTTGCGGCGATCTTTGATTAGGACCCTGATATGCAGGGCGGGCTTGAACGGCATGCGAGTGTTGTTTCGGATAGTGATGTGGAGATAAAATGTATGGATGGGTGGGGTTCTGTGTGGGGGGGAGGGGGAGATGATGGGGGACGTTGAGGTTAATGTTGTGCCTGACGAGGGGTGTTTCTTGGTTGTTTTAAAGGGGAGTCTGACGAGTAGGTTATGTGTATGGTTGAATGAGTGGAGAGAGGTCTGGATAAGGGTAAGCAGATGTGAATGGTTCGACTGGAAACTGTGCTGGTACGGTGGTCGTCAGCGAGAGGAATGTTCTTTGTTGGGCTTATGATTGGCAGCGAGGTGCGGGAACAGTTAAACCCTCCAGCATGTATTTTCTTCTCCTCGCGCTATTGTGGAAGGTATCAAGCTCACCAAACGATTGTGGTGGTCGTGACTGGAAGAGGGTGAAAGTAGCTACTGGTGCATAGGGAGGTGCTTGCGGGAAATGCCAGCATGGATGAGCTGTGTCTAGAGTTATACCAAGTTAGACTGGGACATGTCGGTAGCGGGTGTGGCAGCAAGCAATTTGTGAGGCTGACTTGGATGTGAAGGAACTTGGATGCACGACAGAAGATAGTGCATATAAGAGTCATGTAAAGAATTAAGCAATATGGTAGTGATTGTAAAGTATGGTATATCACACCCGTCCACTCCTATCTGACAACAACCCATCATCTACCGACACAACACATGCACAAAGCACATGGCTACTCCGTCCCCATCTACTGTTTCGGCGAAATCATCATCTCCTCGTTCTTGGCAATGTCAGGAGCCGGCCCACCAAACCCCTCCCCATTAATCGAGTTCGCACGCACAACACTATGCGTACCCGTAGAATCAAGATGATAATCAACATCCGACTCCTCACGCATGACCAA
>Ga0265798_10002429_pt1 | contig 27603 bp, 27 predicted proteins | sample P3T30metagenome_FD_192430 | JGI IMG/M metagenome (GOLD analysis project Ga0265798, IMG submission 192430) | Plant litter microbial communities from East Loma Ridge, Irvine, California - P3 T30 | ecosystem: Environmental > Terrestrial > Plant litter > Unclassified | place: USA: California...
GGTGTTCTTGCGGTTCTTGGTAGTGATGTAGCGCGAGGTGCCCGGCATACCCGAGTTTTTGTGCTCGGTGCACTCCATGATAACCTGCACCCGGTTTCCTTTCTTGGCCATCGCGACGGGAGGGGGGTTAATTTTTTGATTTAGGTCTGCAAAGGTACGGCTTTTTCGGGAAACCGCAAAACCTTGTTGGCCTGGCTCCTGCGCGCTGCTAAGCCTTGGGCTAGGCGCCCCGCTTATGCAGCAGCAGCGCCGGAGCCGAGCTTACCCGAGGGGAGTTCGGCTCCGGCGCTGAGATAGGCCCGAGAAAACAGCTTATGGCTGGTAACTAGTAGGTGATAAAGCCCTGCTCCTTAGCCTTCTTCAAGGTGGCCATGATGCCATTCTTGTTGATGGTGCGGATGGTCGAAGCGGCTACGCGCAGCGTTACCCAAGCATCTTGCTCAGGGATGTAGAAGCGCTTTTTCTGCAGGTTGGGGTAAAACTTGCGCTTGGTCTTGTTGTTGGCGTGCGACACGTTGTTACCCACGCGGGTACGCTTGCCGGTCAAATCACAAACTCGGGCCATGATATCGAAGGGTTAATTGATGCTATTCCGAAACGGGCCGCAAATATCGTGAAAAATTGGCTAACCACCAAATTACTTGCGGCTTCGCCCCGTAGCTATGGTGGTTTGCACGGCGGTTGCCCCTGAGCGGCGAGCTCGCATAGGGCGCCGTATGTTTGCGGCTCATCGCCAGCACTGGCCTTTTTTTCGGGAGATGCTTCGAGATATCTATCGGTTTATTTCGCCTAAGTACCAGAATTTATTTCTGGACTACCACGTGGATATGCAGCCGCGCTACGGCCACGGCAAGCCGCCGCACCCGCAGCTCTACGGCCTCATTGACCGCCACCGGGCGGCATACCGCACCCTGCTGCAAGAGTTTCTTACGCATCAGCCCCAGCTCACGAAGCTTCGGAACGCCAAAGACGAAACCGACCCCAATGCACCGGCCTGGAATAACGGCTTCCTGCCGGGGCTCGATATTGTGGCCATCTACGGTATGCTGGCGCACTGCCGGCCGGCGCGCTACGTGGAGGTGGGTTCGGGCAACTCGACCAAGGTGGCCGCCCGCGCCATCCGCGAGCAGGGCCTGCCTACCCAGATTACGTCCATCGACCCCTACCCCCGCGCCGAGATTGACCAGCTCGCGCAGCAAGTGGTGCGGCAGCCGTTCGAGACGACGGACTTAGCCATTTTTGGGCAGCTACAAGCTGGTGATATTGTGTTTATTGACAATTCGCACCGGGTGCTACCCAACTCGGACGCGACGGTCTTTTTTCTCGATGTGCTGCCCCGGCTGGCGCCAGGAGTGGTGGTGCACATCCATGATATGTACCTGCCCTACGATTACCCGCAGTTTATGTGCGACCGCGGCTATTCGGAGCAATACATGCTAGCGGCTTTCCTGCTGGCCAACCCGGCGCGCTATCAGACCTTAATGCCCAATTACTTTGTGAGCGAAGATGCTGAGCTAAGCCAAGTGCTAGCCCCGCTGTGGCAGCAGCCCGCCTTGCAGGGCGTAGAGCGCCACGGCGGCTCTTACTGGCTGCGCATCGGAGACTCCGCCACCTAGGGTCACTCTGCACGGCGTTTAGGACCTAGGGCGCTTCCAGGGGCAGTGGCGGCAGCCGCTGCCGCAGCAGAAGCCGCGCCGGCGATGATACTGCTCGGTAAAGACTAAGTAGCCCTCGGGCGTGTAATAGAAGTCGCCGGGCTGGAGGGGCTGGGCAGCAAAGGCAGCTAAACGCGGGTCGGCAGAAGGCATAGGGGCGAAAATACCAGCGGAAGGCGACCTAGGGCTACCCGCCCTAGGTCGCCGCTTAGTACTCAGCAGTCCTCGGCCGCAGTTTTAATTGGCCTAACTGCCTGCTAGAAATTACTTTGCGGCGACGCACTACTGCGCTCACCACGTCATCCCGTTACGAAGACTTGCCATGAAACATCCGGTGCTTCTAAGCTTTGTATTGGGGCTGCTATTGGCGCTGCCCGCAGCAGCGCAACAAAAGACTAACGCTTCTAAAGAGGCCACGCTGGCCCCCAATGCCCCCGCCGACCGGCCCGTGAGCGTAGCCGCCCCGGAGAAGGAGGCTGCCGCTGCCTTGGCCGCGTTTGAGCGCCACATTGCGCCGGCGGTGCAGCAAGCCCGGGCCACTCTGCCGCAAGCCAAGCGACGCTACCTTAAGGGGCTACCCGAGGGCCAGCTCTTCTTCGTTACTACCCGCATCAGCGACCCTAGCGGGCTATTTGAGCAGGTATTTGTGCGCGTCCGGCAATGGCAAGGGTCGCAGGTGAGCGGAGAAATTGCCAACGAGCTTAATAATGTAAAAACATACCGGCAGGGCCAGCTCATCCATCTCCCCGAGGCAGCAGTGTTCGACTGGACTATCAGCCGGCTCGATGGCACGGAGGAAGGCAACTACGTGGGCAAACTGCTAGACGCCTATAGCCGTTAAGCTTTAGTACTACTGTACTACTTCGTTTTCTTTTCCTATTCTATATGTCTACCGCAGCTGCTCCCACCCAATTTGTTAGCCACGCCGAGCGCCTAATGGCCCTCGAAGACCAGTATGGTGCCCACAACTACCATCCGCTGCCCGTGGTGCTGGCGCGCGGTAAGGGCGTGCACCTCTGGGATGTGGAAGGCAAGCGCTATATCGATTTCTTGTCAGCCTACTCGGCGGTTAACCAAGGGCATTGCCATCCGCGCATTATCGAGGCGCTTACCGCGCAGGCCCAGCGCCTGACGCTCACGTCGCGGGCATTTTTTAATGACCGGCTCGGGCCGGCCGAGCAGCAGCTTTGTGAGCTATTTGGTTACCAGAAGGCCTTGCTGATGAACTCGGGCGCCGAAGCCGTAGAAACGGCTCTTAAGCTGGCGCGTAAGTGGGGCTACCAGGAAAAAGGCATTGCGCCCAACCAGGCGCGCATCGTGGTGGCCGAGCACAATTTTCACGGCCGCACCACGGGCATTATTTCCTTCAGCACCGACGGCGACAGCACGGGCGGCTTCGGGCCCTTCGTGCCGGGCTACCAAGTAGTGCCCTACGATGACCTAGAAGCCTTGGCCGAAGCCCTGCAAGACCCACACGTCTGCGGCTTTCTGGTCGAGCCCATTCAGGGCGAGGCGGGCGTGGTGGTGCCGCACGAAGGCTACCTCAAAGGCGCCGCCGAACTGTGTAAGGAGCATCGCGTGCTGCTCATCACCGACGAGATTCAAACCGGCCTAGGGCGCACCGGCAAGCTGCTGGCCACCGACCATGAGGGCGTGCGCGGCGACATTCTCATCCTGGGCAAGGCCCTAAGTGGCGGCGTGCTGCCCGCTTCGGCGGTGCTGGCCGATGATATTGTGATGCTTACTATTCAGCCAGGCCAGCACGGCTCTACGTTTGGTGGCAACCCGCTGGCGTGCGCGGTGCTGCAAGCAGCCCTCACCGTGCTGCAAGAGGAACAGCTGGCCGACAATGCGCAGCGCCTAGGGGAGGTTTTTCGGGAGCAGATGCGAGAGCTGCAACTGCAGCGGCCCGAGGTGGTAGAAGAAGTGCGTGGCAAAGGCTTGCTTAATGCCTTAGTTATAAAGCCTTCTCCCGATGGCCGCACAGCCTGGGATGTATGCGTGACGCTGATGGAGCGCGGCCTGCTGGCCAAGCCCACCCACGGCGACATTATCCGGTTTGCACCGCCGCTGGTTATCACCGAGGCCGAACTGCGCGACGCCTGCGCCGTAATTGCCGACGTTATCATGGCTTTCTGAGTATAAGGCGTTATGAGAAAACCTTTATGGCTGGCTCCGGCCCTACTGCTGGCGAGCTGCCGCAGCGAGCAACTCGTGTTTCAATCGCAGTCGGCCACGTCGGCGCCGGTAGTCGCCACCGCCCCTAGGGTGCTGGCTGATACTACTCTTACAGCCACGGTAACTACAGCGCGGCCCCTAGGTACCGCTCCGACTGTTGCCCTACTCCCAGCGCCTGTTCGCCAGCCACTGGCCCCAACCGCACAGCCTATTGCGTCGCAGCCGCGGCACAAGGCGGCACTACGGCTGCCCGCCTTATCGAATGTCTTTATCGCTAAACCAATAGCCAAGAAGCTAGCGCATCGCCTGCGCCAGCGCTCTACCGAGGGAGCGGCCGAAAGCGGCCTAGGCGGCATTGGGCTATTTGTAATTGGGGTAGTGCTGGCGCTGCTGGCGGGCCTAGGTGCTTTGGTAAACGTCATCTTCGGCGTCGGCTTCTTCACGGGGGTGGGCTACGCGGCCGCGGGGCTGGTCGTGCTGTTCCTGCTTTACTCGCTGTTTAGCGGCGGCAAAAAGAAGAAATAACGCGGCGGCCTAGGTAGTAATATGGGCCAAAAGTGTAACGATACCAGGCTTTGCTTGTTGGTAGGGGTGTACAAGTTTAGTTTTTGATTTTTAGCAATGCCTATTCTCCCCACGCATCGGCCCCGCCGCAACCGTAAGTCGCAGGTTATCCGCGATATGGTGCAGGAAACGCGCCTCACTACCCACGACTTTATCTATCCGGTCTTTTTGATTGAAGGCCAGAACCAGCGCTTGGAAGTGAAGTCGATGCCAGGCGTGTACCGCTATTCGGCCGACCGTATTATCGACGAAATCGGCGCAGCTGTGGACCTAGGGATTAATTCTTTTGCACCGTTCCCGGCCATCAATGATAGCCTCAAGGACCGCCTGGCTCGCGAGTCAACCAACCTCAACGGGCTCTACCTTAAGGCGGTAGCCGATATTAAGCGGCAGTTTCCCGATGTAGCCATCATGACCGACGTGGCCATGGACCCCTACAGCAGCGATGGGCACGACGGCGTAGTGGATGTAGACTCGGGCGAGATTCTCAACGACGCCTCGCTCGAAGTACTCGGCCAAATGGCGTTGGCTCAGGCCCGCGCCGGGGCTGACATTATTGGGCCCTCCGATATGATGGATGGCCGTGTGGCTTGGATACGCGAGGTGCTGGACAGCAACGGCTTCAGCAACGTCAGCATCATGAGCTACACCGCTAAGTATGCCTCGGCGTTCTACGGTCCATTCCGCGACGCGCTCGACTCGGCGCCTAAAAAAGGCGATAAGAAAAGCTACCAGATGAACCCCGCCAACCGCCTCGAAGCCCTGCGCGAGCTAGCTCTCGACGAAGCCGAAGGCGCTGACATGGTGATGATAAAGCCCGCCCTGAGCTACCTCGACATCATTCGGGAAGTGAAGAACCACACCAACCTGCCCGTGACAGCCTACAACGTGAGCGGCGAGTATGCACTGGTGCGCGCCGCGGCTCTCAACGGCTGGGTCGATGGCGAGCGCACCATGATGGAAGTGCTCATGAGCATCAAGCGCGCCGGGGCCGACGCTATCCTGACGTATTTCGCTAAAGATGCAGCCGAGGTGCTGCGCCGCGGATAAAATGCAAACGCAATTACTGATTCGCCGCGCCACGGTGACCGACCTGTCGGCCATCGTGGCGCTAGTGCGCGAGGTGGTGCCGCTAATGAACGCCAGCGGCAATTTTCAATGGACGGCAGAATACCCCAATGCCGCCGTTTTTGAGAAGGACATTGCCCAAAACCACCTGTGGGTAGCCTACCTAGACGACCAGCTGGCCGGCGTAGCCGTCCTCACTCAAGACCAGGATGCCGAGTATGCCGACGCCGACTGGGACGCCAATGAGCCGGCGCTAGTAACGCATCGCCTCGCTGTATCGCCCCAAGCCCAAGGCATGGGCGTGGCGCAGGCCCTGCTGCTACAAGCCGAGCACGAGGCGCGCGCGCTAGGGCTGCGCACCCTGCGGGTAGACACCAACTCGGAAAACGCCGCCACACAGCGGTTGTTTCCGAAGCTGGGCTACCGGTTTGCGGGCGAGATAAAGCTGGCTTTCCGGCCGGGGCTGCGGTTTTTTTGCTACGAGAAGCAGCTAGCTTAGCTCCGCACTATTAGCCTATTATTACTTGCAGTGCGGCACTACTTAAAGCGTTAAAGGCTATTACTAATGTGTTCCTAAAAAGAAGGTAGCAACTCCGCGCAATCCTTCGAACATGGTTCCTATTTGATAAGTGATAAGAAACAAGCCTAGGTAGAAAAAGCCTGCGTGCTGGTTCCGATACGTAAGCAGGGGCTCGAAAACAGTTCTTAGCACGACGGGGCGCGTGGCTAACCATACGCAGGAGGCACCTAATACCCCGCCGGCCAGCAGGTCGGTGGGGTTGTGCACCCCGATGTAAACCCGTGGTAGGCAGACGAATACAATGGCATAGGCCATTACCCACAGGCCAACGCGGCGCGATGCTAGCAGCAGCCCAAATGACAAAGCGATTACCAGCGTGGCAGTGTCGCTAGGCATCGAGTTAACATCGCCAAACGATGCTGAGGCCATGGTGTGCCAGTTGCCGATAGGCGCTACGAAATGCAGGTCAGGGTTAAAAAGAGGGCGCACCCGAAACGGTAGCACGTGTACGAGCAACCGGGCCGCAAACATGGCTGCAAAACTACCCGCCAGCGTAGCAAGCAATAGCTGCTGAGACTTTTCCCGGTTGAGGGTGCGCTTGCTAAACCAAAGCAGCCAAAAGGCCATCGCAATTACGCCACCCTTGAATAGGTTATTTACTACCAACAAATCAACTAATGCATCGAAAAAGCTGGACTTACGTGAAAATTGGTTCACGAAAGTGATGATGGAGTAGTCGATTGGGTTCATGACTAGAAAGAATAAAGAAACAGAGCAGAATATATAAGCAAGAGCAAATATACTGGCCTCCCCACCCTTCCTCACTAAAAATTCATGAAATAAGCATCATTCCTTAACCCGGGTAACATCATTTAGTAACACTTTTACTTAGTAAAAACCTAGCGCCCCGTAGCATACGGCCACTTGCCCGCCCGCCGGCTCCAAAGCAGAAAGGCCCCCGTGCCGAGCGCCATCATGCCTAGGGCGGCCAACTGGAAATAAAGCTTGAAATGCAGCCCGCCCCAGCTTACTTCTACCGGCGCAATGCTCCAGAACACGGCCAGCCACACCGCTATGGCTACCAGCACGGGCAGCGGATAGAGGGGCATCTTGAAAGGCAAGCTGGCCGTGCCGCGCCGCCGCCGTAGCAGTATCAAGCCCACCGCCTGGCCCACGAACTGCACCAAGATGCGCATGGCCAGAATAGCCGAAATAACCTCACCTAGGCGAAACAACAGGCTGAATACGAACCCCACCCCGCCCAGTAGCAGCAGCGACACGTAGGGAAACTGCTTGGTAGGGTGCAGCTTACCAAAGACGGGCAAGAACTCGCCATCGGCCGCCGCGGCGTAGGGAATGCGCGAGTAACCCAGCAACACCGCAAACAGCGAGGCAAACGCCACCAGCAGCACCAGCCCAGTAGCCGCCAGGGCCGCAGTCGGCCCGTAGAGCCGCTCTACAAATACGCTTACGATAAACTGCGACTTGTCGCCGGCGCCGGCCTGCCAGGCTTGTACTTCCTGCCACGGAATGACGGTGCCCACGCTCCAGTTTAGCAGCAGATACAGCGCTGCGATGCCTAGAATACTGAGAAAGATGCTGCGTGGAATGACCCGCTGCGGGTTCACAATTTCGGCTCCTAGGTGGCACACATTATAGTAGCCTAGGTAGGAGTAAATAGCCTTCACGGCCGACTGCCCCATGGCGGCCGATAGCAGTAGCCCCGGTAGCGCCCCCATTCCGCCTGTCGGAAACAAGGCCACCGGGTGGTGCGGGTGCGTGACGCCGCCCACAATCAGCCAGCCCATGAGGCCCAGCACGCCCACCCACAGCGCCACGCCGAGCTTGCCAATATCCTCGATGCGGCGGTAGAGCAGCACGATGAGCAGCAGCACTACTGTGCCAGCCACCAGCTTGGGCTGCCACCACTCGGTGAGCGGCACCAAGTAGCCGAAGTACTGCGCGAAGCCAATGGCGCCCGACGCCAGCACCAGCGGCGATTGAATAAGCGTTTGCCAAACGTAGAGAAACGACATGTAGCGCCCCCAGCTTTGCTCGCCGTAGGCCAGCTTTAGGAAGCGGTACGAGCCACCCGCCTCGGGATAGGCAGCACCCAGCTCGCTCCAGATGAGGCTATCGATGGCGGCCAGTGCCGCGCCCACCAGCCAGGCCAGCAAGAAGTTAGGCCCCATAAAGCCCATCACGAGTGGCAAGGTCACGAAGGGACCGATGCCCACCATGTCAATCATGTTGAGGGCGGTGGCTTGCACCAGCCCTAGGCGGCGCTGTAGAGAAGGTTGCGACATAGGCGACGAATGTAGTGGCGCGGACTTTGTAGTCCGCGTCCGTAAGCGTGCAGCCAGACGGACGCGGACTACAAAGTCCGCGCAACAAACCCCTAGCGCACGCCCACGGTTTGGGGGGCGGGCGTCAGGCCGTCGGCTAGCTCTAGCAGCCGCGCCAGCTCGGCGCGGTAGCCATCGGCATCGGGGCCGCGGCCAGCCTGGGCCAGCTGCCGGGCGCTGGTGTAGGTGGCGGTGCCGCGCTGCTCGCTCTGGCGCAGCAGCAGCCCAAACTCGGCCACGGCGGCGGCAAACTGCTGGTCGGCCGATGCTTGGCCGATGGGCACCGCCGCGCCGGCCAGCGGCTGGGCCAGTAGCTTGCTGGTATTGCCCTGCGGCTCTTTGTAGCGCAGCTTCACGGTCAGGACCTCGCTGGCTGCGCTACCGGGCAGGTGCTGCGGGTTCACCTGGTATTTCAGCTTGTCTACTAGCGGCTCACTTGCGCTAGTCGGCACCAGCTCGTAGAGCGCCGTGACGGTGTGGCCCGCCCCCAGCTCGGCAGCGTCTTTGCGGTCGTTGTTGAAGTCTTCGTTGGCCAGCAGGCGGTTTTCGTACCCTAGGAGGCGGTAGTTGGCCACGCGGGCGGGGTTGAACTCGACTTGCAGCTTTACGTCTTTGGCCACCGTGAAGAGCGTGCCGCCAAACTGTGCCACCAGCGTGCGGCGAGCCTCGTCGAGGTTGTCGAGGTAGGCGTAGTTACCGTTGCCCTTGTCGGCCAGCAGCTCCATGCGGCTGTCGCGCAGGTTGCCGCGGCCCACGCCCAGCACGGTCAGAAACACGCCTGTTTCGCGCTGCCGCACAATTAATTGCTCCATGGCCTCATCGGAGCTTTCGCCCACGTTGAAATCGCCATCGGTGGCTAGAATCACGCGGTTGTTGCCGGTTTTCAAAAAGTTTTGCTGCGCCACCGAATAAGCCAGGCGCAGGCCCGCGCCACCCGCCGTAGAGCCGCCCGCCGTGAGCCGGTCGATGGCTTCCAGAATGGTGCTTTGCTGCGCGCCAGCCGTGGGCGGCAGCACCAGCCCGGCCGCTCCGGCGTAGGCTACCAGCGCCACGTGGTCTTGGGGGCGCAGCTGCTTCACTAGTAGCCGCAGGCCGGCCTGCACCAGACCTAGGCGGTCGTCGCCCATCATCGAGCCCGACACATCGACCAAGAACACCAGGTTGGCGGGCGGCAGACTGGCAGTTTCTACTCGCTTAGCCTGAACGCCGATGCGGGCCAGCTGGTGGCCGGGCGCCCAGGGGCACTCGCTGAGCTCGGCGCTGATGCGCACGGGGTCGGGGCCGGTGGCGGGTGGCGCAGGCAGCTGGTACTGAAAGTAATTCAGCATCTCCTCTACCCGCACGGCATCGCGCGGCGGCAGTTGGCCTTCGTTGAGAAAGCGCCGCACGTTAGTATAGCTGGCATTGTCGACATCGAGCGAGAAAGTGCTCAGTGGCTCTTTGCTTACCGGGCGAAAAGCATTTTCCTGCACCTTGGCGTAGGTGTCGCCCGCGCCCGCCTCGGGCTGGGCGGGGTAGGCCAGTAGGGGCAGCGTGGGGCTAGCCGCTACCAGGTCATAAGTGCCGCTAGGGGTGCCCGACAAATTAGATAAGTCGGGTGCCGAATTTGCCGTAGCGCGGCGACCTCTGCGCTCGGTTTTGCCTATGTGCACGCCCGCCACCCGGCCTTGCAGCGGGGCGGCGCTCACCGAGCTAACGCTACCCGAAACCTGGGTGTGTTGCTGCGCGCTATAGCCTGTCACCACTACTTCGTTGAGTGCCTCCTGGCTGGCACGAAGTACTACGTTTAGTACCGCCGCTTTGGGCAACGCCGGCTGCTCCTGTGTTACATAGCCCACTAAGCTGAACACCAGCACGCCCCTCTTGGCGGGCACGCCCGCTAGCTTATAGTGGCCGGCTGCGTTGGTAGTAGTCCCCAGGAGGGTACCTTTCAGCAGCACGGTCACGCCGGGCAGCGGCTGCCCGTAGGCGTCTTGCACGCGCCCACTAACGGTACGGATATTAGCAGTTGGTGCACCTAGGTGGTGCGATGTGGGCGTGGCCTGGACAAAAGCAGCCGGGCCGGCCGCCAGCAGCCCGAGCAGCACGGGCAAGGTGAGCAATGTTTTTGGCATAGCAAAAGCGGGAAAGAAGTGAAGTCCTTGCCCTGCTGATGCCAACGTCCCAGCAATTGCACAAGCCCTAGGGCTTGCTGCTTAGCGGCTCGCGCGCCACACCCACCACATTAGCAGCGGCTGCAGGGGCAGGCGGGCCCACAGCGCCCAGGCGGGCAGGTGCAGCTGCTCATGTATTTGCAACATGTAAATGTTGGCCGGAAACACGGCTAGCAGCAGCGCCAGCAGGCCCCACCCTGCCCAGCGCCGGGTAGCGGGCCACAGCAGCCCTAGGCCACCCGCTACCTCGGCTATGCCGCTCAGCAGCACTAGCAGCTGGGGCGCCGGAAGTGCGGGCGGCATAATCCGCAGGTAGGGCACTGGGTACAGCAAGTGCAGTAGCCCCGCGCTCACAAACAGCCCTATGAGCAGACAACGCATCCAAAATCCTAGCGACATAGCTCTACTTAATCAAAAGCCTCACGAATTATTCCTAAAAAACACAATTTAACTAGTAATACTATAGATAAAAATAATGCAAACGCTATTTTATAATTCAAAATATCCCTTCACCATCAAAAAAGCCTTATTCAAACACCAATAGCCTCCCTTCAACTAAAACATGGCTGTGCTTAAAACAAGCAAAATTAAATTTGCGACCAGTTGATTTTATATTAATCCAGGTTGCTAGTTGGAGTATGAAGTTAAAAAATACACTATTCGCCCTAGGTGGCTGGCTTTTGATGGCGCACGCCAGCCAAGCAGCTACTTTCACCGTCACCAACACCAGCGACTCGGGCGCTGGCTCCTTGCGACAGGCAATTTTGAATGTTAACGCCTCCGGAGCGGGGCCGCATACTATCGCATTTAACATCCCCAGCGCTTCGTTGTCAGGGCCGTTTGGGAGCAAACGAGCGCTTATTGCACTGGCTTCGCCACTACCAGCCATTACGGTAACCGGCGTAACTATCGACGGTACTACTCAGACTAGCAGCACCGCAGGCGACACCAATACTGGTACGCTAGGCACCACCTCTACAGTAGGTGTGGATGGCCTAATTGTATCAGCCTTATCTCGGCCCGAGGTAGAACTAAGCCTGCCTAATAGTACTTCTGCTGCGGCTTCCTTGCTTACTATTCAGGGGCCAAACTGCACAGTAAAAGGCTTGGCCATTCATGGAGGTGGCGACGCTGGTAACGGTGGCGGCGGCGACCGCCGGGCTGGTATCCAACTCGATACTAATGCCAACGGATTCCTGATTACACAGTGTATTATTGGTAGCACTGCGCTCTCTCTCTCCTACCCTAGCGATGGTACGCAGTGCGCTGTATATGGTATCAGTGTAGGCAGTGGAGCTGGCAGCGGCACCATTAGCAACTCGTTCATCGGCTTCACCGGTAACTCAGGTATTTTCGTCATTAACAACTCGACGACGGCGGCCGTGACTATCTCGGGCTGCCAGTTCAACCAGAATGGTTATAACGTGGCCGGGGGCGACGCCATTACCCTAGGGGGCTCGGCCGGCCTGCCGGTGGGCCCCGTGACGGTGCGCGGCAACCTTATCACGTCGCCCAACTCGAGCGGTGTACAGCTGGAAGTGGGCTCTACTAATGCTACAACCATTGATAACAACTCGCTGCTTTCGTGCGGCCTAGGTGGCAACAGCACCAGCAGCTCACTAGAGGGCTCGGCTATCTGCTACCTGCACCGCAATAACACTCTTGCTGGTAGCAGCGGCGATATTATCTCTAAGAATATCATTCAGGATTCGGAAGCCTCGGGCATTGTGGTAGGCTTCTACCAGCGAGCCGTGAAGATTACACAAAACCATATTTTCAACAACGGCTCACTCAGCATCGACCTGATTGACAATAGCGGGGCATATCCGGGCACTACTACCGCCGCTACCGACATGTATGGCAACGGCGACGGCGTGACGCCCAACCGCAACAACGCCACGACGGCTACCAACGGCTACGCAGCCGTCACCACCAACTCGCCTAATACAGGCATCGACTACCCTATTTTCACCACGGCTACGCTGAGCGGCAATACCCTCACCGTGGCGGGCTATGTGGGCACGGCAGCGGGCCAAACTACGTTTGCGAACGCTACGGTTGAGATTTTTGAAGCCGCCAATGATGGCAACAACAATGGCCCCGTGGTAGCTAGCACCGCCGCAAGCGTAGCCCACGGCGAGCTAGGACGCTACCTAGGCACCCTCACGGCAAACGCCTCGGGTAACTTCAGCGGCGCGCTAACCGTGACCAACCTAACGGGTGGCAACCAACTAGCCGCCACGGCTTGGCTAAGCGGCAAAGGCACCTCGGAGGCTTCCAACCTAATAACAGTAACGGCTACGCAGCCGCCCCTAGCCACAGACCTGACTACGGCCGTATTCCAAAATACGGCGGCGCGCACCAGCCTAGGGGTATCGCTCACGGCCACTACACCTACTTCTGGCGCTACTATTACCTCGTTCACTATCACCTCGCTGCCCGATGCAGCCTCGGGCGTGCTGTACTACAACAGCGGCACCACCACGAGCCCGGTTATCAAGCCGGTGACAGTGGGCTTGAGCATTCCATTTGCTAACCGGGCCAACCTGTCATTTGACCCAGCGGCGGGTTTCTCGGGCAATGCCATTTTCGGCTACACAGCCACCGACTCTAACAGCAAAACCAGTGATGGCAACGCCACCGTTACCATCCCGGTGAACGCCCCGCCTACGGCTAACAACGTTACGAACGGCACTATCGCTAACACGAACGGGCAAACGGCCATCAGTCCGCTACGCGGCACCGATTCAGATGGTACTATCACCTCGTTCACTGTCTCGTCGCTGCCCACATTGGCAGCGGGCATTCTCTACTTCAACAACGGCACTAGCGTTGTAGCTGTAAAAGCCGGTGACATCATTCCGTATGCCAGCGCTGGCAACCTGCTCTTTGCCCCGACCAGCGGCTACAATGGCCAGGCAGTATTCAACTACACGGCTACCGATAACGACGGCGGCGTGAGCGCGGCGGCCATTTACACCATTCCGGTAGGCACGGGTGTAGTAAGCGGCAACCAGGCCCCTTCGGCCACCAACGTTACCAATGCTACCATGCCAGCCGATGCGAGCACTACCTCGCTGTCGGCATTGGCCGGCACCGACCCCAACGGCGACGCCACCATTGCAGGCTTCACCATCAAAAGCCTGCCCAGCACCGGCACGCTGTACTTCAACGGTGCCGTAGCTACTGTGGGCACGGTAGTACTCGCCAACGAAGCCAACCTACTGAGCTACAAGCCCAGCACCCAAGGCACTTATAACTTTACGTACACGGCCACCGACAACCAGGATGCCACGAGCGCCACGGCTGCCACCTTCACCATTCCGGTGGCTGCGCCGCTGCCCGTGGTGCTGGTGCGCTTCGAGGCCCAGCGCACCGGCACAGCTGCTACGCTGGCCTGGGCCACTGCCTCGGAAAAAAACAACGACTATTTCGCCATCGAGCGCAGCCTCGACGGGGCTACGTTCACCGAGCTAGGGCGCGTAGCCGGCCATGGCACCACCCAGCTGAGCCAGTCGTATCAGTTCGTAGACGCTGAGCTGGCTCGCTACGGTGCCACGGTGGTGTACTACCGCCTGCGGCAGATAGACCTAGGTGGCGCGGCAACCTACTCGGCCGTGCGCACGGTAGCGCTGCCCGTGGCGGGCCTCACGCTGCAGGCCTACCCTGTGCCCACGCATAGCGCCAGCGTCCAGTTGGCCGTTTCAACTCCCTTGGCAGGCACAGCTACCATCACCGTTGCCACCACGCTGGGCCAGTTGCTGCTAACGCGCCAAGTAACGCTGGACGCTGGCACGAACACCCTCGTGCTGTCCGAGGCAGCCTATTGGCCCCGCGGCATCTATACGCTGCGCCTCACCCAAAGCAGCACGCACCAAACCATTAAGCTGGTGTGCGAGTAGCCTCACTGGCCTACCCAGGCGCCCAAAACCAAAGCCTCCACCTCGGGGGCTTTGGTTTTTTCGTTTAGTACCACCTAGGGCACTCGCAATTTTCGAGCGGCCCCGCGTGTTAAGCAGTGCACCGGGCGCGCAGCCGCGCCGGGGCTTTACTTTTGCTGCCGTCTATGATTCTTCGCGCCGAGCACCTCGTCAAACAATACAAAGCCCGCACGGTCGTCAACGACATGTCGCTGACCGTATCTCAGGGTGAAATCGTGGGGCTGCTGGGCCCCAACGGCGCCGGCAAAACCACCTGCTTCTACATGATGGTGGGCATGGTAAAGGCCAACTCAGGCAACATTTTCATTGATGATGAGAATATTACTAAGCTGCCCATCTACCAGCGCGCCCGGCGCGGCATGGGCTACCTAGCCCAGGAAGCTAGCGTATTTCGAGACCTGAGCGTGGAGGAAAACATCTTGTCGGTGCTCGAAATGACCAACCTGCCCAAGAAGGCGCAGCACGACAAAGTAGAAGAGCTGCTCGAAGAGTTTAGCCTGGGCCACGTGCGCAAAAACCTGGGCAAGGTCCTGAGCGGCGGTGAGCGGCGCCGCACCGAAATAGCCCGCGCCCTGGCCGTAAATCCCAAGTTTGTGCTGCTCGACGAGCCTTTTGCAGGCGTAGACCCTATCGCCACCGAAGAAATTCAGGGTATCGTGGCCAAGCTCAAAAACCAGAACATTGGTGTGCTCATCACCGACCACGACGTAAACTCGACCCTCGAAATCGTGGACCGCGCCTATCTGCTCTTCGAAGGCAAGCTGCTGAAAGCCGGCACTGCCGAAGAGCTGGCCGCCGACGAAACGGTGCGCCGCGTGTACCTAGGCAAAAACTTTGAGTTCAAGCGCAAGGTGTTTAATTAAGGGTTAATTATTAATGGTAAATGGTTAATTCAAGCTGGCGCCATTCGGCATTAACAACTAACAATTAATCATTAACAATTAAAATTGTGCTCGACCTTGCCATTGCCGCCGCCACCCAGCTTGGGAGCCTACCTAGGCTGGCGCGGGTGCGCCAGCGGCCGCACGAGCTGCAGGCAGCTGTGCTGCGCTATCTCCTGGGTAAGGCGCAGGCCACTGAGTGGGGCCGCCGCTATGGCTACGCGGCCAGCCTTCCGGCCGCTGCGTTTGCCGCCCGCGTGCCCGTGAGCACCTACGAGCAGCTGTACCCCGAACTGGAAAAAGTGCTGCAGGGCCGCCCCAATGTGTTGTGGCCCGGCCCCTCCCCGCGCTGGCAGGCCAAGAGCAGTGGCACCACCAACGCTCGCAGCAAGTTCATCCCGCTCACTACGGAGGCGCTGCACGACAACCACTACCGCGCCGGACGCGACATGCTGGCCCTTTCTACGCACCTCTACCCCGCGCAGCGGCTCTTGCAGGGCAAAACCCTGAGCCTAGGCGGCACGCACGGCCCCAGCCCCTTTGGGCCGGCGGCGCGGGCCGGCGATGTGTCGGCCCTCATCATGCAGGGCCTGCCCAGTTGGGCCGAGTACCTGCGCACCCCACCCCTGGCGCTGGCGTTGCTCGATGAGTGGGAAGAAAAAATCGAGCGCATTGCCCGGCACGTGTTGACCCAGGATGTACGCGTGCTGGCCGGCGTGCCCACCTGGATGTTAGTGCTGCTTCGGCGCGTGGTGGCCCTGTCCGGGGCTCAGCACGTGGCTGAGGTGTGGCCCCGCCTAGGGCTGTTTTTGCACGGCGCAGTGGCCTTTGGACCCTACCGCGAGCTGTTTCAGCAACTCATTCCGAGCGCGCACATGCGCTACCTCGAAATCTACAACGCCTCGGAGGGCTACTTCGCCTTGCAAGATGAGCCCGGCGCCCCCGACCTGCTGCTCCTGCTCGACCACGGTATCTACTACGAGTTTTTGCCCACCGCCGAGTTTGGCAGCCCCACGCCGCATCCCGTGCCGCTCGAGGCGGTAGAGGTGGGCCCAAGCTACGCCTTGGTCATCAGCACCAGCGCCGGACTGTGGCGCTACCTAGTGGGCGACACGGTGCGCTTTACCTCGCTGCGGCCCTACCGGGTGCGCATCACGGGGCGTACCAAGCACTTCCTCAATGCCTTTGGCGAAGAAGTGGTTATTGAGAATGCCGAAGCTGCCATCACGGCTGCTGCCCAGGCTACCGGCGTGCAGGTGCGCGACTTCACGGCCGCGCCCATCTACTTTGCGGCGGGTGCTGCCTCACGGGGCGGCCACGAGTGGGCCGTGGAGTGCGCCGGCCCATCACCCACCGACCTAGGGCGCTTTGCCGAGGTGCTCGACCATGCGCTACGCCAGCTCAACTCGGACTACGACGCCAAGCGCCACCGTGACCTAGCCCTTAGCCCACCCCGCGTGCACCTGGTGCCCGCCGGCACCTTCGAGGCGTGGCTGCGCCGCCAGGGCCCCCTAGGTGGCCAGCGTAAGGTGCCCCGCCTCAGCAATGCCCGCGACGTGCTGGAAGGAGTACTCGCCGCCGCTACCTAGCTTACGCGCTAGGTCTTCCTGCTACACAACTGAGATAAGGTGCTACTAGCTAAGTTTCGCCGTACTCTTGTACGTCTTATATACCTGGCACTATGAAGAAACTCGCGCTACCACTCGTTATCGCTTGCACCTGGGGATTGATTGCGTTCAAAACTCTGCTCGGCGCGCTCCAAACGCAGCAGCCCGGCCGGATTACGGCCGCAACAATTGGCACCGCCATTGCGTGCGGCTTTGTTATCCTGCTTGTATATCAAGTTATTAAGTTACGCGCCAAGCAGCGCGCTGTTTAACATAGTATACTCGCTTGGCCACAAAAAAGCCCTGGCTCGCAATCATGCAAACCAGGGCTTTTTTATGTTGGTTATGCTACTTCAGCGCTTCCGTGCCTTCTACAGCCTGCTGGCGCTTCTTCTCAACCGAGTCAATCAGCTTGCCGAAGGGCTCGATGAATTTCTGCACGCCTTCGGTTTCGAGCTGCTGGGTGCTGGCGTCGAGGTCGATGCCTACTTTGGGTAGGTCACGTAGTACGGCTTGGGCTAGCTCGAGGCCCTGCTCGAGGCGGTCGGCGGGCTGGCCTTTCTCTTTGAAAATATCCATCGTTTCCACCGGAATGGTGTTCACCGTTTTCGGGCCGATGAGGTTTTCAACGTACTTCAAATCGTCGTATTTCGGGTTTTTGTTGCCCGTGCTGGCCCACAGCAGGCGCTGCGTGTTAGCGCCTTTGTCGGCCAGGGCCTGCCAGCGCTCACCAGCAAAAATCTCTTTGTACAGCTGGTAAGCCTGCTTGGCGCTAGCCAGGGCCACCTCGCCCACGAGCGACTCGGCCAACTGACCTTTCTCGCCGCCTTCGGCCGCGATTTTTTCTAGCTGCGGGTCAATCAGCACATCAATGCGCGAGAGGAAGAAGCTAGCTACCGAGTCGATGCCTTTGAGCGACTGACCGGCCTTAGCGCGGTCTTCCAGGCCCGAGATAAACGCTTCGGCTACTGCCTTATAGCGGTCGAGGCCAAAAATCAGCGTCACGTTTACGTTGATGCCTTCCGAAATAAGCGTGCGAATGGCAGGCAGGCCCTCCGCAGTGGCGGGCACTTTTATCATCACGTTAGGACGGCTCACATCTTGCCATAGCTGGCGGCCTTCGGCGATAGTACCTTCGGTATCGTTGGCTAGCTTGGGCGATACTTCCAGGCTCACGTAGCCGTCGCTAGAGTTGTCGTGGCTATCGTAGAGTGGGCGAAACAGGTCGCAGGCGGCTTGCACGTCGGCTACAGCCAGGCCCACGTAGATTTCTTCGGCCGACTTGCCTTGGCGGGCCTGCTCCTTAATGGTGTCGTCGTAGTCGGCCGAGCCGCCGATGGCCTTCTCAAAAATAGCGGGGTTAGACGTAACGCCTCGCAGCGCGTCTTCGTCGATGCGGCGCTTCAACTCTCCGTTGGTGAGCACTTTGCGGCTAATAAAATCGAGCCAGAGGCTCTGGTCCAGGCGGCGGATGTCGACTAAGGGGTTCATATGAAAGAAAGGAACTGGGGTGAAAAGGCAAACGGCCAGCGTTCTCCAGGGTTATTGGCTAAGCTACCCTTTCAACAAACGTAGCTACCAGAAAGTAGCCGCCGGGTGCCAAAGTAACTTACTACGCCGCTATCAAACCATAAAAAGTTTGGGATGAGCCACGGCCGAGCCTTCAATTCAAGTTCTTGCGTTATTCAGGCAGGACGGCACAAATCTATCGCTACCGTTGTGATAGCTGAGGGGTAGGTGCACAGCCTATTAGAGCCAGGAACGATGAGCGCATCGGCTACCACTTATTATGCTACGGCCCCGAGGATATGCTACCATCCCCGGCGTGGCTGAGCGCCCACAACCCTAGGGTAGCTTTTAGGGTACAAGCTTTAGAAAAGTCTCTATCCTCTTTTCGCTTCTCCTATGAAACTCACGCATTTCCTCGTAGCTGCTGCCCTCTGCAGCACCAGCGCCGCCCTGGCCCAGACTACCCCAGTGCAAGGTGCCCAAAAGAGCCCGGCCACCCTTACGCCGAGCAGCGCCGCCCCAGCTCTGAACCCCAATAGCGCTGCTAACACCAGGCCCGATATTCCGGCCACCGGCGCCCCCGATGCTATCGACAACACGCCCTTAGGACCTAAGGATAAGCGTGCAACAAATAGCAAAAAACAGAAAAGCTCAATGTCGTCGGGCAAAGGCAAGATGAAGACTAAAATGTAAAAACCCTGCAAGTCCAGGTTTTTTCTCAGCGTAAGAACCCCCGATTTCTTAAATAGAAATCGGGGGTTCTTTTTAGCTCCTAGGGTAAGCTAACTGCTCTTTCCAGGCTTAACACTACGTACTTATACCTACTTATTTATCAGCGCTCCGCTTCTGGCACAGGCAAACCGCCGCAGTGAAGTAGCCTACTACTTACTGTTCAGGTCTTGCTGTTCGAGCCACTAGTCTTCGTGCCAAAAGAAGGGCCCTAGGTAGTAACCTGCTGCCGGGCGGGGCGGTACAGTGGCGTATGCCCTCTTTGCTTCATTCGCCAGTAAGCGTGCTTCACTTGCTGGCCGCGCTGGTGGCGCTGGGCACCGGCACCGCGGCCCTCTACCTTCCCAAGGCTACTACCCGGCACCGCTACCTAGGCTGGGCTTACGTGGGTAGCATGAGCCTCTTGCTGCTTACAGCTTTCCGCATTTACACATTGTTTGGGCGGTTTGGCATTGTGCATTGGGGGGCCGTGGGCAGTACAGGGGCGCTTGTGTTGGGAGTGGGAGCCGCCGTGATACGCCCAGCCGGTGTGGCGTGGCTGCGCTGGCACTACGCAGGCATGGGCGCTTCCCTCACGGGCCTATACGCGGCCTTGGTGGTCGAAAGCACCTACCGCCTCTTCTCACCGGCTTACTTCTGGTGGAGCACGCTTGGGTCGGGCCTCTTTGTGCTGCTGCTAGGCGGTGGGCTACTATACCGGCGTTACCCGGCCTGGGTCACGACTTACGGGGCTTCTTCGGCAGGGCGCGCGGCCAGCGCTCAGGCAACGCGCCAAGTGCCGGCTGGGTAGTGCCAAACCGGCTGCCTAGGTAGCGCTGTAAACGTAAAGTGCCCTTTGGCGCGCAGCCAAAGGGCACTTACAGTGGGCAATGCCGGATTCGAACCGGCGACCTCTACCATGTCAAGGTAGCGCTCTAACCAACTGAGCTAATTCCCCGGAGGAAGTTGTTGGGGCCGCGAAAGTACGGCGCCGGCGGGGTTTGTGCACATCTAGGTGGTTATTTTTTAGTCACGGCGGCAGCGGCGGGGAGTACGGCGGGGCCGGGCCGGTCGCTTTCAGCAGTTTCTTTGTGGCTATGATAAGCGCTGTACTTCTAACGTCGGTAGCCCCCGCAGCGGGCTGGCTGGCAGCCTACCAGGCCCGCGAACTGCTGCTAGGCCGGGGCCTGGGCCTGCTGGGCGTATGGGCGCTGGCCAACCTCATCGTGAGCGGCTACCAACTGCCGCGCACCGACCGACGCGAAGTGCCCCACCACTTTCACTTCATGAACTGCTGCTGGGGCTTTATCAACGCAGTGCTGGCCGCGGTGGGCATTTTGCGCACGCACCCCGGCGCGCCGCCCACAGGCTTCACGGCCCTCGACGCCACCTTCGACCAACAGCACGTCGTACTGATTTTTCAGGTAAATGCTGTGCTTGACCTAGGCTACCTGCTGCTGGGCTGGTGGCTGGTGGCTCGCGCTGCCCGGCCCACGCTACAGCCCATTACCCCCATGCGGCTGCTAGGCTACGGCCGCTCCATTTGGCTGCAAGGCAGTTTCTTACTAGTTTTCGACGCCATTATGGCGCAGATAATAAGCAAGGCCTAGCTGGCCTCACCGGCGGGGCGGCGCAGCTTCTTTAGCTCCTGGCGCACGGCTTTTACGCGCTCGTCGAAGCCATCGGGGTCGTAGTCTATGTGGGGCACGTCGACTTCCTCCAGCATATCCATCAGGGCATCGGCATGGTCGAGGCGGGTGCCGGCAGGCAGCTGCACAAAGGCCATCTCGGACCACAGCAGTGCCAGCAGCCGCTGGCCATCGGCCGAGCGCATTTGCATCTCCACCACCAGGTTAGAGTTGTCGAAGTGAATGAGCTGGGAAAGAATGCGCACCGTGACGCCCTGCCGCGCCGGCTTGAGATAGCTGAGATGGTGCTTGGTAATAACCCAGGCTGCTTGCTGGGCCCGGGCCAGCTCTCCCATGTTCAGGGCGTAGTGCTCGGCCACGTGGTCTTCGCGGGCATTGAGGAAGTAGTCGACGTAGCGGGCGTTGTTGAGGTGGCCCAGCATATCGCAGTCTTGAAAATGAACGCGGTGCTGAGTTTCGGGGGTGCGAATGAGGCGCGGCATAGGCGGGCATACGGGTTGGGGCCGCGAAGGTAGGCCTGCCAAAGCACTGCCCTAGGCCGCGGTGCTGGCCAGCAAAAACTGTGGCCCCTGAAAATCGGCGGCTGGGCACAACGCCATGTCCGCACATAACCCGCTTTCTTTCAACTCATCAAGTAGGTTATTGGGCAGCCCGCACCAATAAAGCTGTGTGCTGCTAGCTCGCGCCTTACTATCGGCTTGCAGCAACGCTTGCTGGCCCACTTGGTTCAGCGAATGCAGGCCTCGGCAGTCAATCCAGGCCTGCGGCACAGCCCGCACCAACAGCTGGTTGATGGCCTGCGCCAAGTGAGCCGCATCGTCGGAGGTGGTGCACCCTCCTCGCAAGCTCAGTCCCATGCAGTCGCGGTGGCCACCTAGGTGGATGGTCAGCGTTCTCATCGGAAAAACGAGGAGCAAGAAAGTATCAGCCATAGCTACTGATGTGAGGATGGAATACAATGCAAATGTACCCGGCTTCAGTCCTATATCTAGTGCTTTTAATACTTAATTTGCACACGTTAGTTGTACTTCATTCATAAATAAGTGAATTTACTTACGTACTATACCCCAATACCATACGAATATGTTATACAATTTCGCACAACTAATACAGCCGCTTGATAAATTGACAGATACATCTATGCTTCTCTCATCTGGCCCTTGCGGCTTTGGTGGCGTTCCCCAACGCACCTAGGGCGCTTGGCTACTGGTCCGGTATAGCGACCAAGTAGCCAAGCGCCCTAAAATATGGCAGTAAAATAGTACTATTTTCAGCTAACCTTCTTTACTTAGGCTAATCAAGCAGCCCTTGCGTCATGGCAAGCTTAATAAGCGCCGCCGTGTTTTTGGTTTGCGTTTTCTCCAAGATGTTCTGGCGATGCGTTTCGATGGTGCGCTTACTGGTAAATAGCTTTTCGGCCATTTCGCTGGTCGTTAGGCCTTCGGCCAGCAGGCGCAGGATTTCTGTTTCGCGCCGCGTCAGCTGGCCAGCCTTCTTAAATTCAGTGGTTTCGCTGTGCTCGTTATGCTCGCTGTGCTCTTCTTTGGCTAGCACCTTATGCAACATGGCGAGGCCCAGGTCGCTGCACAAGAATTGCTTGCCGTTGGCTACCGTCTGAATAGCAATCAGGATTTCGCCTTTGTCAGCACTTTTCAGGATATAGCCGTGCGCGCCGGCACCAAAGAGCTGCCCAATGTAGCGCTCGTGGTTGAGCATCGACAGCACCAAGATTTTTATATCGGGGTACTCGGCGTGCAAGCGCTGGGTGGTGGCCAACCCATCGAGCACGGGCATATTGATATCGAGCAACACCACATTGGCGGGCTTAGTTGGTAGCTGGTCAAGCAGCTCTTGGCCATTGTTGGCTTCGCCCACCACTTCCAGGCCGGGCTCCTGCGCCAGCAGTGCCCGAATGCCATCGCGCACTATGGCGTGGTCATCAACTAAAAAGATACGGTTCATGGTTTCTGGGCGCTAGTATCTTTTGTCGCAGCCCTTGTGGTACTGATACTAGTAGCAGGCAAGGTTCGTTGGGAAAATCCAAACTATTTTATTGAAACGCCAGCCGCAGGCCAGCGGCTAACTATTAAAAAGCTGGCCGCTGGCCTGCGGAGCCAGGCTAACTCAGCACCTAGGGGGTGTTTTCTACCACCTGCGGGCCCCGCGGCGCGTCGGCCTCCGCAGCCTTATCCTTGAGTGTGCCTAGCTCGCGTCCTACTTTCTTAAAGGCCGCAATGGCTTTGTCGAGGTGCTCGCGGGTGTGGGCGGCGCTCAACTGCACCCGGATGCGGGCCTTGCCCTGCGGCACTACGGGGTAGTAGAAGCCCACCACATAAATGCCCTCATCAAGCATTTTGGCGGCAAACTCCTGGGCTAGCTTGGCATCGTAGAGCATAACGGGCACAATGGGGTGCTCGCCGGGCGTGATGTCGAAGCCAGCAGCTGTCATTTGCTCGCGGAAGTACTTCGTATTGATTTCGAGTTGGTCGCGCAGGGCAGTGCTTTCGGTCAGCAGTTCCAGCACGCGGAGGCTAGCGCCCACGATAGCGGGGGCCAGCGTGTTGCTGAACAGGTAAGGCCGCGAGCGCTGGCGCAGAATTTCGATAATCTCCTTGCGCCCGCTCGTGAAGCCGCCCATAGCGCCCCCTAGGGCCTTGCCGAGGGTACCCGTGATGATGTCCACGCGGCCCAGCACGTTGCGGTACTCGTGGGTGCCGCGGCCGGTTTTGCCCAAGAAGCCCATCGAGTGGCACTCGTCTATCATCACCAGGGCGTCGTACTGGTCAGCTAGGTCGCAGATTTTGTCGAGCTGCGCAATGGTGCCGTCCATCGAAAACGAGCCGTCGGTGACGATGATGCGGTGGCGCATGCCCGCGTTCACGGCGTCCTGGAGCTGCTTCTCCAGGTCGGCCATGTCGTTGTGGGTGTAGCGGTAGCGCTTGGCCTTGCACAGGCGCACCCCGTCGATGATGCTGGCGTGGTTGAGCGCATCCGAGATAATGGCGTCGCGCTCATCAAACAGCGGCTCGAATACGCCCCCATTGGCGTCGAAGGCCGCGGCGTACAGGATGGTGTCTTCGGTACCTAGGAACTCGGCCAGCTTGGCTTCGAGCTGCTTGTGAATGTCCTGGGTGCCGCAGATGAAGCGCACCGAGCTCATGCCGTAGCCGTGGGTATCGATGGTCTCCTTAGCGGCCTTTAGAACCTCGGGGTGCGAACTGAGCCCTAGGTAGTTATTAGCGCAGAAGTTGAGCACATCGCCCGCTTCGTTGGTGTGGATTTCGGCGCCCTGGGGCGAGGTAATGACGCGCTCCTTTTTGTAGAGGCCGGCGTCTTTTATTTCTTGCAGCGTCTGCTGGAGGTCGGCTTGAAGGGTTCCGTACATGGGAGGTGGGTACTTAAAAATGAATCTTCGGTCGGAGCAATTGCCGCGGCACAATCGCTCCCGAACAAGGATGAGGGAACGAAACTAGTACGCCTATTTTATTACGACGGCTCGATTGGGAGGTGCTCACGTCGCGGAGTTTGTTTCGACAGGTATTTTCTAGCGCTAGTTCCTTGTTTTAAAAAACGCCTGCACCCCCTGCCGCCCGCTAGCCACTAGCTGCTCCTTTTGCTCGTCCGAAATACGCTTCACCTTCGGCCGGAAGCCCATAGTATTGATGCTGATAGTGCGCGGCCAGTCGCTGGGCAGAACGGGATTGAGGTTTTCGAGGCTAATGGTGTAGAGCGCCCCGATGTAGGACGAAAAATCGTGGATGTCGTACGGCGCCAGGGCCTGCCGACCGGTGGGCAGGGTATCGAGGGCTATTTGCTCGGCGCGATCGAGGCGCAAGCCTAGGGTCTCAGGGTTGGCGGTAGTGCCGGGTGACAGGCCAGCGGGCAGGTACCGGGGCTGGTCGAAGAGGTGCAGCGGGTAGTTGGCCAGCAGGCCGCCATCGACGAGCACCTGAGTTGGCTGGCCGGCTTTGGGCTTGCCCTGAATAACGTGGTCGTCGGCATCGAGCAGCACGGCGCGGAAGTACAGCGGAATGCTCATGCTAATGCGCACGGCATCGGCCACGCGCATGGTGGGGTGGGTTTCGTAGCTGAAGACTTGGGCACGTTGCAGCGTGAGGTTGGTGCCGGTGGTGTAAAGGTCGCGGTAGCGGCCGGGCTGGGCCAAGGCCAGCTTGTGCAGCTCACCTAGAGTCAGGTTGGGGCGCTGAGTCTGGCGGCCCACTAGCTCGCAGAGGTACTTCGTGAGCTGGTCGCCGCGGTACCAGCCGTACTGGCGCAGCAGCCGGCTGCCGCCTCCAATAAAAATGAATTGCCCATCGTTGAGCCGCTGCACGGGCGTGCGGTTGATGATGTCGATAATGGCCTCGGGCGAGTAGCCCACCGCCAGCAGCGCTGCCTGAATAGCGCCCGCCGACGTGCCGCCCACCCGCGTGAGGTGAGCCAGCACGCCTTGCTTTTCCAGCTCTTGCAAGGCCCCACCGTAGGCAATGCCCCGAATCCCGCCGCCCTTCATAATAAGATTGCGGTAGGGCGAGGGAGAAGCTGGGGCTTGGGCCTGGGCAGCCTGCGAGCCACCCAGTGAGGGCAATAAACTGAGCATGAGTAGCAAGCGTATAATCATAGGGGCTTAAATATACCGCTTGCGGCAGGCTGCAACGCATAAGTATACTCCCCTTGCCTACCCCTGGCCGTATCTTTGCGGTACGCGCTGCCCACCCCTCTCCCACCAGTTTAATCGTTTATGCAAACCTCGCCTAGCGAACCTGTTACTCCTCGAACACCGGGCACTGTGCTCGTTATTGGTGCCTGTGGCCAGCTTGGGCTGGAGCTTACGGCGGCCCTGCGTCAGCGCTACGCACCCGAGGCCGTGGTAGCGGCCGATGTGCGCCCGCCCCGCCAGCCCGAAGCATTGGCTGGCGGCCCCTTCGAGCTGCTCGACGTGCTCGACAAGCCGCGCCTCGAAGCGCTGGTGCAGCAGTATCGCCCGGTGCAGATTTATAACCTAGCCGCTCTGCTCTCGGCCACGGCCGAAAAAGACCCGGCGTTTGCCTGGAAGCTCAATATGGACGGCCTGCTGAACGTGCTGAATGTGGCCGTGCAGTACCAGGTGCCGCAGGTGTACTGGCCCAGCTCCATCGCGGTGTTTGGGCCCGACACGCCCCGCGAGCACACGCCGCAGGTCACCATCATGAATCCCAACACGGTATATGGCATCAGCAAGCTGGCTGGTGAGCAGTGGTGCGAGTGGTACCACCGCCACCACGGCCTCGACGTGCGCAGCCTGCGTTACCCCGGCCTCATCGGCTACAAGAGCCTGCCCGGTGGCGGCACCACCGACTACGCCGTGGACATCTACCACAAGGCCGTGGCCGGCGAAAGCTTCGAGTGCTTTCTAAAAGAGGACACCCGCCTGCCCATGATGTACATGCCCGACGCGCTGAAGGCCACCCTCGACCTGATGCACGCGCCGACCGAAAGCATCAAAGTACGCACCAGCTACAACCTAGGTGCCATGAGCTTTACACCGCAGGAGGTAGCCACCGCCATCCAGCAAGAAGTACCTGACTTCCAAATCTCCTACGCGCCCGATGCGCGCCAAGCCATTGCCGACTCGTGGCCCGCCAGCATCGACGACAGCGCTGCCCGCCACGACTGGAACTGGGCGCCCGAGTACGACCTAGGCAAGATGACGCACGACATGCTCGTGCACCTGCGCGAGCTGGTGCCAGCGTAGGCTACTCAGCTATCGAAAAGGCCCTGACTACTCGCTGTAGTCAGGGCCTTTTCGATAGCTGAGAATTACCGTTGACTAGAAGCTTACCTGGCCAGCGGCCTGCTTTAGCAAATCGCTCAGCTGGTAGAGCCGGCTTTGCGAGTCGGGGGTGGCATTGACGGCCGCAGCCGCAGTCTGTTGGCTGAGGGTGCTCAGGCTGCCGGCCACGGACCCATGGTGATTTTGGGTAATAGCATCTTGCAGCTTTTGCAGCTCGGCCGCAATGGGTGCCAGGTCAGCGTTGCCCTGCAAAGCGTCAATCCAGCCGCCGACGGCCGATTTGGCCTCGTCCGTAATCTTAAGTAATCCGTTTTGCAACGCGTCGAGGGTAGCGTCGAGCTGGGCGGTGGGCGAAGGAGTAGCCATGTATACGAAACAGGAAAAGTGAAATACTACCTCCCTAACGGCTACTCGCCGGGCAGAGTTAAGTACTTCGCATCTCGGCCGCCCCTTACTGCCCGCCCAGGCGCTGCGGCCACCCTAGGAAGCGCGACGTGAGCAGCGGCACCCCAAATACCGCCACGGTGAGCACCGTCAGGCCCACATCGGCGGCCTCGCTCGTGAGAAACACCGAAAACGGATGAGTAGGCAGATAATGCTCGAACAACGACAGCATTAGCTTGAGCCCCAAGATGCCGATAATGACGAAGGCCGCCGTTTCGAGAAAGGGGTACTTGCCCATAAGCAGCACAAAGGCCTGCGCCACCAGCCGCATGGCCAGAATGCCGATAAACACCCCGGCACAAATGATAATCAGGTTGTTGGTGAAAGCCACCACGGCAAACACGTTGTCAATGGAAAAAGCAAGGTCCATGAGCTCGATGAGGGCCACGGTAGCCCAGAACTTGCCAAACAGCCCTAGGGTGCGGCGGTAAATCCAGCTCTTCGATTTCTCCACGTGCTCTTCTTCGTGGGGCGGGCCGGCCCGAAAGTGGTCCCACACCAGGTAGAGCAGGTAAAGGCCCCCTAGGGGCTTCAAAAACCAAAATTCAATGAGGTACGAGGCAAACAGAATGCACAGCCCCCGGAATAGGTACGCCCCAAAAATGCCG